>JADMIO010690291.1_pt1 | contig 44356 bp, 41 predicted proteins | sample 8958161 | NCBI WGS metagenome assembly JADMIO01 (sample SAMN16585339, study PRJNA669376) | soil metagenome | isolation source: Crop rotation soil | place: USA: Cullars Rotation, Alabama | collected 2011
AAGCGGCTCGAATGGAGCTTGCGTTGTTACGCGACGAGCCGTACACGCTGCCGACGGTGCAGCCGGCGCACGCGGGACTGATCGCGGCACCCTCGCGCAAGGCCTACGCGGACACGTCTTCCTACGCGGAAGCCGAGATCTACTTCCGTCCGCGCTCGCGGGAGTTCGTGAGCCTGGTGGTGCGCGCAACGGCGGCGACGCGCGTCGATGAGCTGCTCGCGAGCTACGCCGAACGTTTTCGTTCGGACTTCATGCCCTGAGCGCGAGCTTTCATTCCTCCCCGGACAGCGCACCGAGGTAGTAGCCGCTGAGGAAATCCTCTTCGGAGTCTTCGGAGCAGACGTTCATATAGGCGCGGCGGTGACGACCGGCATCGATGCCGCCGGGAACGGTGCAGTATTCCTTCAGGCCGTCCGCGCGTCCGGCGGCGTACTGTCCCCGGTCGATCTGCACGCCGTGGGCGTCACACGCTTCCCAGCGCCGTACGAACTGCTCGGCGGGCTGGCCGGCCCGGCCATCTTCCAGGCCGACCCGATACCAATCAGCCTTCGCGCATTGCTGCGCACCCGTCGAAGCGCAGCCGGCGGCTGCCGAACCGAACGTGAGCGCGAGCACGAGCACGCGCGTACGAGACCAGGCGGGCATGAGGTCACCTCGATCGCTTCCTGACTCGAGGCCACCGTAGCTTCACTCACCTGTTGCGAGCACGGAACGGCGTCGCAAAAGCGACCGAAAGTGTGAACTGCTTCACATAACGGAAAGCAGCTCGCCGACGGCGCGATGCGCCTGATCGATGGCGACGTTGACGTAGGCGGACGCGCCTGCGTCGGCATTGGCCATCACGATGCGCCCGAACGGCACACGAGCGCGCTCGCAGGGCGATGCGCCCGGCGCCCAGTCCTCATCCCAGAGCGGGTTGTATTCGTAGGCATAGCCGTGCGGCCATCGATTCACCGTGATGCCGAGGATGTCACGCGCCGGTTCGAATCCGGCCGTGCCGAGCATCCCGGCGAGCTGCTTGCGGATCTCGCGCTCGAAGGTTTCGAACGGCGTGACATAGAGCTCCTGGTGACCGTAGCGATGCTGATCGCGTGCAGGCAGTCCCGGCTTGCACGGCGTCCTCACCATGTGCAGCACGATGGGCTCGGACGGATCACGCGCGCAGCGATAGCCGCCGAGGCTCACCGGGAAATCGAGCATCACCGTGCTGTGATAGGCGCCCGGACATTCCACGATGCTGACGCCGAGGTCCACGAAGGGTTGCCAGCTGCGGATGAGCGTGTTCGTGTACACGAGCGGCACCTTGGTGCCGTAGCGCAGCGCTTCCTGCTGCGCCGGCGGCAGCTCGGGACAGAGGAAAGGGATGATCATGTGCCAGCAGGCGAGGACACAGCCGCGAGCGCGCACGCGATACGCCAGGTCGCGCCGCACGTAGGTCACGTCGACCACGTCGCGATTGGTCTGCCGCACGCGCACAGCGGTGCTGTTCAGGCGCATGCGCACCGGCGCATCGGGCTCGTCCAGACGCGCGTAGTCGAAGCGCGCGGTGACGATATCGTCCATCGTATGTCCAGGCGCGACGCGCGGGATGAGATTGCGCACGAGCAGGCGCGCGACCGACGCATTGCCGTCGGGAAAGTGGTGGATGTACGGCTCTTCGCTGAAGTCGTACTCGTCCGGATCCGTGAGACCGAGTCCATCGAAGCCCGGCAGATCGAGTCCCATGCATTCCAATGCCGACACCGCGTCCGTGCCGACGCCCCACAGCTCGCGCGGCCGCGTGTGAAAGAAGTCGACCGCTTCCGCGCCGACGCCGACGTGCTCGGTGAGGTAGCGGTCATAGCTCATGTGCCGGAGCCGATCGATCTTCTCCTCCGACGACAGTCCGGGGAAGTAATCGACGCGCGTCTCGTGCACCCGCAGGATGTCCGCACGTCCCGTCTCCGACAGGGGAAGGGCGGCGACGAACTCGGCAAGCGGCCCCTCGGTCTGCGACGACGCCAGGATCTCGGCGATCCAGGGGTTCACCGGCGCACCGGCGACGAGCTTGTCGATACCGTACGTGTCGCGATCGAAGTACACGCCCTGGCCGAGACCATGCGAGGCGTAGAGCTTCATGTCGAATGCCTGGTAGAAGCGCTTGAGGTCGACGCCGAGCTCCGCGAGCAGCGCCTTCGACCCGGCACTGTACGTGCTCGGCGTCTCGAGCGTCTGACTGCCGCCGTGACCGAGCACAGTGCGCAATCCCGAGCTCAGCTCGTTGCGCTTGGCGTGTCCGCCGAAGTCATCATGATTGTCGAGGATGAGGATGCGCGCATGCCGGCCGGCGCGCTTGCGGAACATGTGAGCCGCGGCGAGGCCGCTCAGGCCGCCTCCGACGACGACCAGGTCGTAGACGTCGTCGGTCTGCTCGACGGGCTCCGTCCAGACACGGCCCTCGCGCGCGAGCGCATGCGCGACGTCGAACGAGCCCGGATGACTGCCGCGCAGGCCGGTCAGCGCCGGGGGGTAGTAGCCGTAGCGCTGTTCGGGCTCGAGCTCTTTGCCGAGCGCACGCAGCGGCAAAGCGCCGACGCCGGCGCCGATCGCGAGGGCGAATCCATTGAGGAAGTCGCGCCGCGTGATGGCGGCGTGCATGCCGAGCCGCCGATCCTCCGCCCTGCTCATGGGTGCCTCGCGTTACTGCGCGCGATACACCGTCTTTCCATCGAGCAGCGTGCGCAACACCTTCGCAGTGCGGATCTGCTCCGGCGGCAGGCTCAACAGGTTCTTGTCCAGCACGATCAGGTCCGCCTCCTTGCCCTTCTCGATCGAGCCGGTCGTCTTGTCCTGATGCACGAGGCGCGCCCCGTTGATGGTGTACGCGGCGATCATCGTGGGCAGATCGACGCGCTCATCCTCGTTGAGCACGGCTTCGATCTTGCCGTCCGGGTCCTTGCGCGTCACGGCGACCTGGATCGCATCCAGCGGGTTGAGTGAAGAGACGTTCCAGTCGCTGCCGCCGACGATCATCGCTCCCGCACGCTGCGCGCTCGCGATCGGGTACATCCGCTTCACGCGCTCCTCGCCCACCACCGGCAGATTGAGGTCGGTGATGTACGGATCCGGGAAGGCCCACAACGACTGGAAGTTCGCCGCCACGTTGAGCTGCGCGAAGCGGGGCAGATCGGCCGGGTCGATGAGCTGAAGGTGCGCGATGTGATGCGTCCAGGTGCCCGGCCCGTTTGCGGCGCGCGCGGCCGCGATCGCGTCCAGACCGACGCGCACGGCGCGATCGCCGATCGCATGCATGTGCACCTGGAGACCGAGCTTGTCGATGCGCGTCACCATCTGCGCGAGCTCGTCGGGCTCGTAGTTCAGCGGTCCGAGGAAACCGGGTCGGTCGAGATAGGGCTCGAGCAGTGCGGCCGTCTCGCCTTCGAGCACCCCGTCGACGAAGATCTTGACGGCGTCCGGCTGCACGAGTGCGCTGCGATACTGCTCGCGCGTCGCGAGCAGCTGCTCGAATTCCGGGCTGCCATCCGGCGCCGTTGCGGCGTAACCGATCGAGACCAGCACCCGCACGTTGAGCTCGCCGCGATCAGCGAGTGTCTTGTACGCGGCCATCTCGCGTCTTCCCGCGGCCGCTTCGATCAGCGACGTGATGCCGAAGCCGTTCGCTTCCTCGACGGCCTTCTTCAAGGCTTTGGCAGCCGTCTCGTCATCGACGGTCGGGAGCAGCCTGGAGACGAGATCCATGGCGTCTTCCCGCAGCGTGCCGGTGGGCTCGCCCGTCGCTTCCCGCTCGATGACGCCAAGCGGGGGATTCGGCGTCTTGGCGGTGATGCCGGCCGCAGCGAGCGCCGCCGAGTTCACCCAGGCCGAATGCCCGTCGACACCCGTCAGGAATACGGGCCGGTTGGGCGCGATCGCATCCAGCAGTGCCTTGCGCGGATTGCCGTCCGGCGGAAAGAGCGCGAGGTTCCAGCCGCTGCCGACGATCCAGTCCGTTCCGCCGCCGGAAGCGCAGCCGCGCACCTTGTCCAGCACCGCATTCACCGAGTTCATGTCCTCGGTGATGAGACAGCCGAGCTCATCGATGCCCGCCGAGACGGGATGTACGTGCGAATCGTGAAACCCTGGCAGCAGCATCCCGCCGCCGAGCTCGACGACCTCGGTCTTCGGGCCGATCAGCGCGTCGATCTCCTGGACCGTGCCCACGGCGACGATGTGTCCGGCCTTGATTGCGGCAGCCTCGGCTACCGAGCGCGCGTCGTCCACCGTGTAGACCGTGCCGCCGCGAAAGACGACGTCGGCCGCCGTTTCCGGCGATGCCGCGGGGGACGCGGCCTTCGGCGCCTGCTCCTGTTCCTGCTCCGACCTGCCGCAGGCTCCGACGAGACACAGCAATGCGATGCAGCACGCACGCAGGACGATACGCGCCGTGATCCCGGACTTGCGCATGATGAAATCCCCCGAGGAAGCTGGCGCGAGAGTGTATCCGAAAGGCGCGTCCGCGCGTTCAGGCCGCGCTCGTCGTGCTGCCCGGCAGAACGGGGATAGAGGAGGCGGCCCTCAGTCTTCCGAGACCGCCGTGATGACACCCGCACTCGATGGCTCGGGGTCCAGTCTGCATACCACGTGCGTGAGGCGAGAGCCGGGGCGGGGCTCGTCCCGGCACACGACTCCGGAGGTGTGCACGGGCGTGTCGACGACGTCGAGCGCCGGTGCATCCGCACTACCGCTCGGCGGCGCGCCTGCGAGTGCAACGGAGGTGGGCCGGGGCGCGGACGCACACGCGGAGAGCAGGAGCACTGCAGTCGCCGCAATCACGTTGAGGACACGCATCGTCAGTCTTTACCGGTCCGGCGCCACGAACGGACGCCCGTCGCACCGCAGCTTAGTTGTACGGTGTCCGCCCACACCGTGATGCAGCCCGCAGATTCACGGCGCCGCAGGCAGCAGTCTAACGACAGGAGCGGCGCAGGCGCACGCGCCGTGTGTCGGGCCGTATCGTCCGACTGACGACCTTCGTTGGGAGAGGAGGCGTGGGATCAGCAGCGAGAGCGCGGGGCAGCGACGATGCGTCGGTGCTGCGCCGTCGCTCGCAGCTCACATCTGTGATTGCAGGTAGTTCTGCAGGCCGACCTTGTCGATCAGCGCGAGTTGCGTTTCCAGCCAGTCGACGTGATCTTCCTCCGAGTCGAGGATGTGCTGGAACAGATCTCTGCTCACGTAGTCCTGGACGCTCTCGCAATGGGCGATCCCCTTGCGCAGCGGGGGCATCGCAGAGTGCTCCAGCTTGAGATCGCACTGGAGCATCTCCTTGACGTTCTCGCCGATCATCAATCGGCCGAGGTCCTGCAGGTTGGGCAGCCCTTCGAGGAACAGGATGCGCTCCATGAGCGCATCGGCGTGCTTCATTTCGTCGATGGATTCTTCGTGCTCTTTGCCGGCCAAGCGCGTAAAGCCCCAGTTCTTCAGCATCTTCGCATGCAGAAAATACTGGTTGATCGCGGTCAGCTCGCCGCGCAGCACTTCGTTGAGCAGTTGCACGACGACGGGATCTGACTTCATGGCGCTCTCTCGTTCCCGCAAAGGGGATCATTCTGCGCCGGCAGTGTGCGCCAGGCAAACGAGCGACAGCGAGTTCGGGATGTTAGCGACGGTTGGAGACGACGAGGGTGAGGCTTGGACGGCTGTGGCGCTCGCCGAGCTCTTCGTGCACTTCCTCGAGCAGACATTCGGCCGCGCAGAGGCAAGTACCGCATTGAGCGCCGATGCCGAGCTCGACCGCGAGTGCATCGACGGTATCCACGCCATCGTGGATCGCTTCGCGGATCTGCGACTCGGTGATGCCCTGACAGATGCAGACGTACACGCAGAACCTCTACCGACGTTGGCGAGCGATGTCGTCGCGGATGCACATGACACAATAGTAATGCAAATGAGAATCGTTCGCAATATTGAACGTAATGCGATTGCGGGGTCCGGCGCGCTCCACGAGCATGTGCCGGCGAAATTCCAGGAAAGGGATCGGTAATGAAGCGTTTGCGCCTGCTATTGACGGTGGGGCTGTTCATGGTTTCGCAGCTCGCCGTGGCCGATGCGGCATCGGCCGCGCGCCCGAAGATCGGTCTGGCGTTGAGCGGCGGTGGCGCGCGCGGCGCCGCGCACATCGGCGTGCTGCGCGTGCTGGAGGAGCAGCACGTGCCCATCGACTACATCGCCGGAACGAGCATGGGCGCCGTGATCGGCGGCCTCTATGCCGCGGGCGTGAGCGTCGATGTGCTGGAGCACATGCTGTCGGAGGTCGACTGGACGGATCAGTCCAACGATCGCATCCAGCGCGAGGATCGATCGTTTCGCCGCAAGCGCGACGACGATCTGTATCTGGTACGCGCCGCACCCGGCATCAGCGACAAGGGTGAGGTGCGCTTTCCGGCCGGGCTCGTCCAGGGACAGAAATTCGATCTGCTGCTGCGCTCTTTCACGGCAGCCGTTGCACAGGTGCACGATTTCGATCAGTTGCGCATTCCGTTTCGCGCCGTCGCCGCCGACATCGTGACGGGCGAGGAAGTCGCCCTCGGCGAGGGAGATCTCGCGACGGCGATACGAGCGAGCATGGCCATTCCCGCCGTGCTCGCGCCGGTGGAAATCGACGGACGTCTGCTGGTCGACGGCGGCGTCGCGGCGAACCTGCCGATCGACGCCGTGCGCAAGATGGGCGCGGACATCGTCATTGCGGTCGACGTGACGACGTCACTCGCGAGCCGCGAGCAGCTCACTTCCGTCCTCGCGATCGCCGATCAGCTCACGACGCTGCTCACGCGCCGCAACAGCCAGGCGCAGATCGCGACCCTCAAACCGAACGACGTTTACATCGCGCCCGAGCTCACCGGGATCACCTACGCGGATTTCTCGCGCGCCGGCGAGGCGCTCGAGCTGGGCGACAAGGCGACGCGCGCGCAGAGTGGGCTGCTCTCCGCGCTCGCGCTGCCCGAGGAAGAGTACAGCGTGTTGCAGAGCGCGCGCCGCCGCGAGCGCGCTGCGGCCCCGACGATCGACTTCGTGCGCATCGACAACAAGTCGCGCCTGGCGGACTCGGTGCTGTCATCGCGGCTGAGCGTGGAGGTGGGGCAGCCACTCGACGTCGTCGCGCTGCGCCAGGACATCGATCGCATCTACGGCCTGGAGCTGTTCGAGACCGTGAACTACCAGCTCGTGCGTTCCGAGGGACAGACCGGTGTCGAGTTGCACGTGCGCGATCGCTCGTGGGGTCCGAACTATCTGCAGATGGGACTCGCGCTGGCCGACGACTTCCAGGGCGATGATTTCTTCAATCTCGCCGTCGCCTATACCCGTACGGAAATGAACCGGCTCGGCGGCGAATGGCGCACCGGCTTGGCGATCGGCGGTCAGCCGGGCTTTTTCAGTGAGCTGTATCAGCCGCTCGATCCGCGCGCGCGCTATTTCGCCCAGCCGAGGATCGCGGTGGGGCAGGTGGACCTGCCTGCGTTCGAAGGTGACGACCAGGTCGGTGAGCTGCGCCTCGAATCCGCCGGCGCCAGCTTTGCCTTCGGACGCGAGTTCGGCACCTGCTGCGAGGCGCGCATCGGATTGTCGCGCTTCAGCGGCGATGCGAACCTGCGCATCGGCGATCCTTCCGTTCCGACCGCACCCTTCGACGGAGGCCAGGTGCTGGCGTCGTTCGCCGCCGACAAGCTCGACAATCTGAACTTTCCGCGTCACGGGTATCTCAGCGTGCTGTCGTGGCGCGGCTCGCGCCACGGCCTCGGCGCGGACGAAGATTTCGACCAGGCCGAGCTCGACTACCTCGGGTCATTCACGCACGAGCGTTACAGCCTCATCCTGCGCGGAAAATTCGGCACGACCTTCTCCGGTGTGGCACCGATCGAGAGTCTGTTCCGGCTCGGCGGCTTCCTGAATCTCTCCGGCATCAGTCAGAACGCGTTGGGCGGACAGCACGTGGGATTGCTGTCGGTGGGCACACTGCGACGCATCGGCGACTTCGCGCTCCTGCCCGCGTATGTCGGCACGTCGTTCGAGGTCGGCAACGTCTGGCAGAACCGCGACGACATCGGATTCGATGATGTCATCCCCGCCGGCACCATCTTCGCGGGGCTCGACAGCTTCCTCGGCCCGCTCTACGTGGGATACGGCCTGGCCGAGGGTGGTCGGAGCAGCTTCTATCTCTATCTCGGACGCGTGTTCTGAGTGCGGAGGCGCAGCCATTTGACCTAACGAGTCTCAAGCTGCGGCGCTCGTGGCCGACAGTACTTCCGGGAATGACCGTTGGCTCGACGCGACGTCGATGCGCACGGCCGCTTGCGATGGACGCGCACTAACCGGGGCTGTCGACCAAATGCCGTTATCAAACGACCTCACGCAACGCCTGATGCACGTCACCGACCTGCCGAGCCCGCCGCGCGTGGCTACGGACATCCTCGAGCTCGCGAACGATCCGGAGCTGAGCCTCGTGCAGGTGGCGGGTGTGCTCAGCAAGGATCCGGCCCTCGCAGCGAAGATCCTCCGCATCGCCAACTCGCCCATCTACGCGCGCCGCCGCAAGAGCGACAGCCTGCGACAGGCGTTGCTCGTGCTCGGTCTCAACGCGACACTGACGCTCGCACTCGGCTTCTCGCTCGTCATGAGCCTGCGACGCGATCGTCCGCACGCGCTCGACTACAAGGGATTCTGGCGTCGCGCCCTGCTCGCGGCGACGGCGTCGAGCGCACTCGCCGAAGTGCTCGGTCGACGCGACGGCGAGGAGCTGAGTCTCGCCGCACTGCTGCAGGACATCGGCATGCTCGCGCTGGACAAGATCGAGCCCGAGCTCTATCGCTCGGCGCCGGCCGCCGCGAATCACGCCGCGCTCATCGCTCACGAGCGCGCCTCGCTCGGCACGGATCACGCCGAGGTCGGCATATGGATGATCGAACGCTGGCGCTTCGGCGAGCGCCTGCTGGTTGCAGTCGGCGCGAGCCATCATCCGGAGCAGTTGCCTGAAGACTCGCCCCATCTCGACTTCGCGCGGCACGTGGCGCTCTCGGGCGAGCTGGCCGACATCTGGTTCGCGGACGCGCTGGCGCCGAGCATGAATGCCTTGTCCGAGCGTGCCGAGTCGCTGCTGGGGGTGGAGCTGACCCAGCTCGCGACGGTGCTGGCCGTCGTGCGCAACCAGCTCCCCGAGAGCGAGGCACTGTACGAGATCGATCTCGTGGCCGCCGCGCAGGCCGAGCGCATCCTCGAGCACGCGAGCGAGCTCGTGCTCGTACGCAATCTCGATGTCGTGCAGGAAGCGGGACGACTGCGTCATCGCGAGCGCGCGACGTTGCCGGGCGACGACGATTCCCGCATCGATGCCGAGACGGGTTTCTACAATCGCTCCTACCTCGAGCAGTACCTGGAGCGCGAGGTGGAGGCGGCACGCAAGCAGCGCTGGCCCGTGAGCGTCGTGTGCATCCACGTCGACGCCATGAATGCGCAGCTGCTCAAGTCCGCCGCCGAGCTGCTGCGCGCGCAGACGCGCGAATCGGACCTGGTCGGGCGCATCGGCGCGCAGGAGTTTGCGATCGTGCTTACGGGAAGCTCACACGATATCGCGAATACGGTGAGCGAGCGCCTGATCACCGCCTTTCGCGATGCGGCGCTCAACGCGGGCGAGGGCAACGTCTATCTCGGCATGCCGATCGCGGTCGGCGTCGAGAGCCTCGACGAACAGCGCAATCTGAACTCCGCCGAGAATCTGCTGCGTGGCGCTGCGCGCGCCATGTACGCGGCCAACCGTGAAGGGGAGGTCATGCCGGTCAGCGGCTTCGAGGCCGCCGAGTCGGAGCTGGTCTCTCCTGCACCGGGAAATCACAACACCGGGCTGCTGGGCCGCTTCTTCAATCAGCGCTGAATCGGCAGCGCCAGCGCGATGACTTGATCGCTGCGCCCCGGCTCGCTAAGGTCGGGGCCATGAAGCAGCTCGAGCGCGCGATCGCAATCTCGCCGGATCTCGCCGTCTCTTCCGTGTGGTGTGTGCCCCGCGATTACGCGGGGCAGCGCGCGCTCGTGCTCGCGCACGGCGCGGGCAACGACATGCACAGCGCATTCCTGTCCTTCATTCATACGACGCTGGCGGAGCGCGGCGTCCTCACCGTGAAATTCAACTTTCCCTACACCGAGCGCAAGGCTCGTGCCCCGGATCGTCCGTCCGTGCTGGAAGCAACCTGGCGTGCGGTGGCGTCTGCCGTGCGCGAAGATCCCGAGCTCGCGCCGCGACGTCTCGTGCTCGGTGGCAAGAGCATGGGTGGTCGCATCGCGAGCATGATCGCAGCGGACGGCGAGCCGTGCGCCGGACTCGCGCTGCTCGGTTATCCATTGCATCCGGCCGGACAGCCCGCGAAGCTGCGCGTCGATCATCTCGCGCGACTGCGCGTACCGGCGCTGTTCGTGCAGGGTACGCGCGATCCGCTCTGCAACATGGGGCTGCTCGAAGCCGCGCTCGCGAAGCTCACGGCGCCCGTCACGCTGCACCGTATCGAGGAAGGGGATCATTCCTTCGCAGTACCGAAGCGTCTCGGCCGCAACAGTCGCGAGATCTGGGACGAGATCGCCGCCGTCATCGAACGCTGGCTCGCCGGGCTCAGCTGAAGCGCGTGGACGTCGCCGGAAAGCCGTATCGCACGATCTGGCCGGATGCAAACGATCCGGCCGTCGTGCACGTGATCGATCAACGCCTGTTGCCGCATCGCTTCGTCGTAACGGCGCTGCGCAATTACCACGACGGCGTCGAGGCCATCCGTACGATGCAGGTGCGCGGTGCACCGCTCATCGGCGCAACCGCCGCCTGGAGCATCTACCTTGCGGCCCGCGAGGCACGCGACGTCGTGGCCGAGGCGGCCGCGGCGCTGCGTGCGGCACGACCTACCGCGGTGAACCTGAGCTGGGCCATCGATCGCGTGCTCGCGGCACTCGCCGGTGCGCAAAGCGCGGCAGAGCGCTGCCGTCGCGCGCGAGCGGAAGCCGAAACAATCTGCGACGAGGACGTCGACGCGAACGCCGCGCTCGGCTCGCACGGGCTCGCGCTCATCGAGCAGGCAGCGACGCGCTCGGGCGTCGCCAACGTGCTCACGCATTGCAACGCCGGCTGGCTCGCCACCGTGGATTGGGGTACGGCGACTGCGCCCATCTATCTCGCGCAGCGCCGTGGCATTCCCGTGCATGTCTGGGTCGACGAGACGCGGCCGCGCAATCAGGGCGCCTCGCTCACCGCGTGGGAGCTGGGACAGGCCGGGATTCCGCACACGGTGATCGTCGACAACGCCGGCGGCCACCTCATGCAGCGCGGACGCGTCGATCTGTGCATCGTCGGCACCGACCGCACCGCGCGCAGCGGCGACGTCGCGAACAAGATCGGCACCTACCTCAAAGCACTCGCGGCGCACGACAACGACGTGCCTTTCTACGTCGCCGTGCCGTCGAGCTCCATCGACTGGCGCATTCGCGACGGACTGCGTGAGATCCCGATCGAGGAGCGCGCCGCCGACGAGGTGAGCGAGATCCAGGGTCTGCACGGCGAGGAGTTGCGGCGCGTGCGGCTCTTGCCGCTTGCGAGTCCCGCCCACAATCCCGCTTTCGACGTCACACCTGCGCGTCTCGTGACGGGGCTCGTCACGGAGCGTGGCATGTGCGCCGCGAGCGAGGCCGGCCTGCTCGAGCTGTTTCCGGAGCGGCGCACGCAATGATCGACGAAGGCGTCATCAAGTTCCGCTGCACGTGGATCGAGCAGCCGCCGCTCTCGGCGTGGCGCATCGAAGCGCTCGATGAGTGGCGCAAGCGCCTGTACGATGCCGGCCTCGTCGGCTACGACGCGCAGGCGCAGGTCGGTTACGGCAACCTGAGCATGCGCGATCCCGAATCGAGGGGGATTCTCGTGACCGGCACCCAGACCGGACATCTGCCCGCGCTCGGACCCGAGCATTACGCTCTACTCACCGACTACGACATCGAAGCGAATCACGTCACCTGCAAAGGACCGATTCAGGCGTCGTCGGAATCCATGACGCACCTTGCGCTGTACGAGCTCGGGGATGCCTGCAATGCCGTCGTGCACGTGCACGACGAGCGCGCCTGGCGCGCGCTGATCGATCGCGTTCCGACGACAGCGCCCGAGGTCGCGTATGGCACGCCGGAGATGGCGCGCGAGCTGCAGCGTCTGTACGCGCAAGACAACCTGGCACGCGTGCGCGTCGCAGTCATGCACGGACACGAAGGCGGTCTGATCTCCTTCGGCAAGGATCTGGACGGGGCAGGCAGCGTGATGCTCGCGCACGTGCGCGCTGTGCACGGACTCTGATGACCGCGAAGGCGCAGTGACGGGCAGACTGATCGGAGTGGCGACGATCGTGATCGCCGGCATGGCCGTTGATCCCGCTCAGTTCTTCCCGGACTTCCATTGTCCCGATCCGGGCTGATCTATTTCGTCGCGCCGGTGTCGATCCGACTGAGCGCCATTCGACAGTAGGGCGGGCAATGGCGCCCCGAACCGGGACCCAAGGAGTCTGACGTGGAATACCTGCTTCTCATCTATGCCAACGAAGCCGAAGCCGCAGAGATCGACCCCGAGAAGATGGCGGCGGTGATCGACGAGTTCCAATCCTTCACGCAGTCGATCGTCAAGTCCGGAAATCACAAGGGCCGCAATCGGCTGCGACCCACTTCGACCGCAACGACTGTGCGCGTGCGCGACGGCAAGACGCTGACGACCGACGGCCCGTTCGCCGAGACGCGCGAGCAGCTCGGCGGCTACTACCTGATCGAGGCCCGAGATCTCGACGAGGCGATCCAGATCGCCGCGCGCATTCCCGGCGCGAAATTCGGCAGCGTGGAGGTGCGCCCGGTCTGGCCCATGAACGGCTGATCCGGGCCGCGAGAGAGGGAGCGAGCGGTGCAGGCGTGCATCGAGGCCATCGAGGAACTGTTTCACCAGGAGGCGGGTCGCGTGCTCGCGACGCTCATCCGCCTCCTGGGCGATTTCGATCGCGCCGAAGAGGCTAGGCAGGAAGCGTTCGCCGCGGCGCTCGAGCAATGGCCCGTCTCCGGCACGCCGGCGAATCCGCGCGCGTGGCTCGTGAACGTCGGGCGCAACAAGTCCGTCGACGCGGCTCGCCGACAGCACGTGTTTCGCAGCAAGGTGCGCCCGCTCGAGGCCGCCGCGCAGGATGCAGCGATCGGATGGCCGGAAGCTGACGTTGACGAAGACTTCGGCGATGACCACCTGCGCCTGATCTTCACCTGCTGTCACCCGGCATTGAGCATCGAGGCACAGGTGGCACTCACGCTGCGAGCGGTATGCGGCCTGGCGACGCCGGCTGTCGCACGCGCCTTCCTCGTGAGCGAGGAAACCATGGCGCAACGCCTCGTGCGCGCCAAAACGAAGATTCGCGAGGCCGGCATTCCTTACGAGACGCCCGCGCCTGCGATGCTGGACGAGCGGCTCGCAGGCGTGCTCGCGGTCGTCTATCTGGTGTTCACCGAGGGCTATGCACCGACCTCGGGCACGGAGCTCGTTCGCGAAGATCTCTGTGCCGAAGCAATCCGGCTCGCACGCGTGCTCGACGCGTTGCTCCCCGGCAACTCCGCCGTGCAGGGGTTGCTCGCGTTGATGCTGCTGCACGACGCGCGCAGCAAGGCACGCGTCACGGCGGCGGGCGATGTCGTGCTCCTCGAGGAGCAGGACCGCACGTTGTGGAATCGTGCGCAGATCGAAGAGGGGCTCGCGCTCGTCGATCGCGCGCTCGCGAGCGCCGGGCGCGTCAGCCCTTACACCGTGCAGGCCGCGATCGCGGCGCTCCATGCGCAGGCCCGCAGCAAGGCGGAGACCGATTGGCCGCAGATCCTCGGGCTCTACGACGTGCTGCTGCACCTGCAGCCGAGCCCGGTGATCGAGCTGAATCATGCCGTCGCGCTGTCGATGGTCGACGGGCCCGCGCGCGCGCTCGAGCTGGTGGACTCGCTCGCCGCACGCGGCACACTCGATGACTACCACCTGCTCGCGGCCGTGCGCGCCGAACTGCTGCGGCGTCTCGGCCGGCGCGAAGAGGCGCTGGATGCGTATCGCACGGCGCATGCGGCTGCGCGACTCGAGCCCGACCGGCGACTCCTCGCGCGCCGCATCGCCGAGCTGGAGCAGATCCGCTAGCATTCGCGGGCGATCCTGCACACAGGTACGACCATGCAGATCCTCGCCGGCACGAGTGGCTACAGCTACAAGGAATGGTGCGGCAGCTTCTATCCCGAGAAGCTGGCGGCCTCGAAGATGCTCGCGTATTACGCAACGCAGCTTCCCGTCGTCGAAATCAACAACACCTTTTATCAGCTGCCGAAGGCCGCGCTGCTCGAGGGCTGGCGCCAGCAGGTGCCGCCCGGCTTCCGATTCGTCGTGAAGGCATCACGGCGCATCACGCACATCAAGCGGATCGGCGACGTCGAGTCGGAAACGAGCTATCTGCTCGATACCGTAAGCAGCCTCGGCGAGCAGCTCGGCGCGATCCTGTTCCAGCTCCCGCCCTACATGCGCTGCGATCTGCCGCGACTCCAGGCGTTTCTCGAGCTGCTGCCGGCAGGGACGAACGCCGCGTTCGAATTCCGTCATCCGTCCTGGAACGACGCGGCGGTGCTTGCAGCACTCTCAGCACACGGCTGCGCGCTCTGCGCGAGCGATACGGACGAAGGCGAGGAGCCCGCGCTGGCGCGGACGGCTGCGTTCACCTACCTGCGTCTGCGGCGCGAAAACTATGACGACGACGCGCTCGGGCGATGGCTCGAACGCCTGCACGCGGGTGGCTGGGAGCGTGCCTACGTTTTCTTCAAGCACGAGGACGGTGCCGTCGGGCCGCGCCTCGCGCGGCGTTTCCTGAAAATGGCGGGGTCGGAGCAGGGTCAGACACTGCTCTGACCCCTGCTCTGACCCAGGCGGACACGGCGCATGACGTCGATTGGCAGCACTCTCACCTGGCCGGCATTGCGTCGCTCCACCGCAGGCGCGTGGCTCATCTCGCCTGCGGCCGATTTCTGGCTGGCCTGCGCGGGCGGCGGGGTGGTGCTCGTGGCGATGATCGTCGTGCTTCAGTGGCACGGCGACCGCGAGCTCGATACGGCCGATCTCCTGCTCTCGGAGCTGCATCTCGGCGCCACCTACGACGCGATCGTCCGCGGGCGCATCTGGCGGCGCATGCCGCTCGAGGTGATTGCCGCGCCGTTCGCGATCGTCGCGCTGACCTATGCTTTGATGCTCGGCGGTCACGGCATCGTTCTTGCGACCGCGGCACTGTACCTCGGCGCGTGGCACCGGGGTCGCCAGAACTTCGGCATCGCGCGCTACTACCAGGCGAGAGTGGGCGGCGCGCTTTCGCTGCGGCACCGCACCCTCTTCGCCCTGGCGATCTACGCTCCCATGATCGCGGGCGTGCTCTTCTTCACGAGCGCGTCGCCGCTTCACGAGGGTCAAAGGTACGCGCGCCTGATGCTCGATCCGCACGTGCTGTACCTGCTCGGAATCGCGGCGGCCGCATGCGTCCTGGGCTATCAGGCGTACGCGTTCCAAAATCGCGAGCGGATCCATCCTGGAGAACGCTGGCTCGTGACGGCGCACGCGCTCGCGTTCGGCAGTGCGTATGTGCTCGGCGCATGGAGCGTGTCGTTCATCCTCGTGCTGGCCGTGCATCACGAGGTGCAGTACCTGTATTTCACTTATGCGCTGGCGCGGCGTGGTACGCCCAGGACGACCGTGAGCGCTCCCGGAGAAATCCGCCTCCTAGCGTCTTTCGCGCTGTGGCCGCTGATCGGCCTCGGCAGCTGGGCATTGTGCCAGCAGTTCGAATCGAAATGGCTCGCGCCCTTCCTGGTGGGCGGCCTGATGTGCCATTACTGGCTCGACAGTCGCATCTGGACGTCGCGCGCGCGCCGTCCGGTTGCAGTGGCATAGTCGCCCGCAGAATTGCACTGCGGCGTGTCGAGACGGAGTTCAATCCGGAGCGCGGGGAACTCCCGCGCAACGCGCCGGGGGCCTACTTCAAGAGTGCACGGTAGCGCGCGAAGTGCCGAATCGCAGCCGCCTTGTTGCCCGCCTCTTCATAGAGTCGCGCGAGGTTGAAGTGCGCGTCCGGAACGGCGTCGGGTATCGCAGCGGCGCGCTCGTATATCTGGATCGCCTCGTCGAAGCGCTTGCTGTCCTCGAGCGCGACCCCGAGATTGAAGAGCGCCGTGGCGTCCTCCGGCTGCGCGTCCAGGGCGCGCCGGTAATGGACCTCGGCGTCCGACAGCCTGTTCTGCGAATGATGCAGCCGGCCCAGGTTGATGTGCGCCTGCACGTGGCCGGGATCGATCTCGAGCGCGTGCTCGTAGGCACGGCGCGCCTCGTCGATGACGCCTATGGTCTCGAGGTCGAGCGCGAGCGCGAGCCACTCTTCCGCGCCGGCCTCCTCGGGGCGCTCCGCCGCCGCGCGATCGACGGCGGCGCGCACGATGGGCGTCGCCTCGCTCGCGAGCTCTGCGATCGTGAAATCGAAAGTCACCTGGCCGGTCTCGGGCTGCCACGCGCTGTGCGCGTCCTGCACGACGACTTCGTCACCCGCGGCACTGATACGCAGGCCCGAAAGCGATCGATGCTCGGGCAGCGCATCGCGGAGCGCGCGCAACGCGCGACGCACCTTGCGCGGATGAATGCGCGCCGACTCGAGCGCCTTGGCCGCACGCAGGAGCACGATGTCCTGAAAGCTGAAGCGGTATTCCCGGGTCTCGCGCTGCGCGGCCACGAAGCCTGCGCGTGCGAATGCGCGCACCTTCGCGGGCGTAACGCCGATCAGCTCGGCCACCTCGCGAGTGGTGTAGCCGCTCATGGAACAGTCGACGGTCAAGATTTGAGGCTCAACCGCGCGCGGCTTTCTTCTTCGAGGTGCCTTTCCCCGCTTTCACCGGGACGACTTCGGCCTTTTCCTCGGCGCGCCGTGCGGGCTTGCGTCCGCCGGCGCCCTTGCCCGACGCCGCGAGGCTCGCCTTCAGCGCTTCCATGATGTCGATGATCTTGTGCTCGGGCTCCTCCGTCGGCGTGACGGTGATGTCCTCGCCCTCGACCTTGCGATTGATCAGCGCCAGCATGCGCTCGCGTACTTCGTCCTTGTATTGCTCAGGATGGAAGCCTTCGCTCGCGGCCTGCTCGATGAGCTGCACCGCCAGCTTGAGCTCCGCGGGCTTCAGCTCCACGTCGTCGATGGGCACTTCTGCGAAAGAGCGCACTTCGGAGGGATAACGCAGCTGCTCGAGCACGAGGCCACGCTCCATGGGACGCACCATGACGAGATACTGCTTGCCGCGCGCGGCATACTTCGCGAGCGCGACGCGTCCGGTCTCGCGCAGCGCCTCGCCGAGGAGCTTGTAGGCGCGCGCGCCGCCCTTGTCGGGCCCGAGGAAGTAGAGCTTGTCGAAGTACGTACGCTCCACCTGATCCGCCTGCACGAACTCCGTGATGTCGACGGTATTGTTCGCCGTGGCCTCGATCGCTTTGAGCTCCTCCGGATTGAAGAGCACGTACTGTCCTTTCGAGAATTCGTATCCCTTCACGATCTCGTCGCGCGGCACGATCTCGCCGCTGCGCGAGTTCACGAGCTGCTGCTTCAACCTGGCGCCGTCCTTCTTGTCCATCTGGTTGAAGTGGATCTCGCCCGAGGTCTCGCTGGACGAGTACAGCTTCACTGGAATGGACACGAGACCGAAAGAGATGGTGGCAGTTGAGATCGCGCGTGCGGCCATGGGTGTAACCCCTTGCTTTGCAAGGCTTTGATAATATAGCTGCCGAGCCATGCCCGCAAGGAAAACAGATCACCTCGAACGTTATCGCGCGAAGCGACAGGCCGACCGCACGCCGGAGCCCTTTGGCGCCGCTCCGAAAAGCGGCGGACAGCAGTTCGTCGTGCAGATGCATGCGGCGCGCGTCACGCACTATGACTTCCGGCTGGAAATGGAAGGCGTGCTGCGCTCCTGGGCCGTGCCACGGGGCCCGTCGCCCAATCCGGCGGAGAAGCGGCTCGCGGTGCACGTCGAGGATCATCCGCTCGAATACGCCGCGTTCGAAGGCCGCATTCCCGAGGGCAACTATGGCGCCGGAGCGGTCATCATCTGGGATCGCGGGACGTGGTCGCCGGTCGAGGATCCGCTCGCCGGTCTGGCGAAGGGCAAGCTGCTGTTCGATCTCAACGGCCACAAGCTGCGCGGACGCTGGACGCTCATCAAGACCAAGCGCAGCGAGAAGGACTGGCTGCTCATCAAGGAGCGCGATGCGTATGCCACGAAGGAGAGCACCGATTCCTATCCCGCCGATTCCGTGATGTCCGGGCTCACGGTCGAGGAGATCGCGAGCGGCGAGGATCCCGCGCGGCCGATCCTGAAGGAGCTCGAGCGCCTCGGCGCCGCCGCGCGCCGTGTCGATCCCGCGAAAACGAAGCCGATGCTCGCGGAGCGCGGCGAGCCCTTCTCGCGTCCGGGCTGGCTGTTCGAGATCAAGTACGACGGATACCGCCTCATCGCGGCGCTGAGCGGCAAGAAGACGCGACTCTACTCGCGTGCGGGACACGACTTGAGCGACACCTTCCCCGAGATCGTCACGGCCGTCGGCGCGCTGCCCTACGAGCATGTCGTGCTCGACGGCGAGGTCGTCGTGCACGACGCGCGCGGACTGCCGAGCTTCGCGCGGCTCCAGAAACGCGGGCGTCTCACGAAAAAGCACGACATCGCACGCGCCGCGCTCCAGTATCCCGCGACCTATTACGCCTTCGACCTGCTTGGCTTCGGCGACTGCGACCTGCGCGGTCTGCCGCTGTACGAGCGCAAGCGCGTGCTCGAGCAGGTACTGCCGACCGTCGGAGCGGTGCGCTATTCCGCGCACGTCGAGGCACAGGGCGAGGCGATGTACGGGCACATGCGCGAGCTCGGCCTCGAAGGCATGCTCGCGAAGCGCGCCGATTCGAAGTACGTATCCGGGCGCTCCGGCGACTGGCTGAAGATCGCAATCATGAAGACGGACGACTTCGTCGTCGTCGGCTGGACGGATCCGAAAGGTTCGCAGACAGGTTTCGGCGCGCTCCTGCTCGGGCAATATGCGCTCGACACGCTCACCTTCATGGGCCGCGCAGGCAGCGGCTATTCGATCGAGGACCTCACGACGCTGCGCGCGCGCCTGGACACGCTGCCGGCAGCCGCGCCGCCCGCGGGCGCGCCGGCCGAAGCGGGCGCGCACTGGGTGAAGCCGGACTTCGTCGTGGAGGTCCGCTTCAGGGAAGTGACGCCAGACGGCCTGCTGCGCCAGCCCGTGTTTCTCCGCGTGCGCGACGACAAACCGCTGGACGAATGCGTGCGGCGCTCGGAGGGCGATGCGCTGCCCGAGCCAGTCGAAGTGTCGACCGCGCCGGTCACGACCGAGCGGCACATTCACTTCACGAATCTCGACAAGGTCTTCTGGCCGGGCGAGAGGTACACGAAAGGCGATCTCATCGATTACTACCGCGCCGTGTCGCGGTGGCTGCTGCCTTATCTGGACGATCGGCCGCTCGTGATGACGCGCTATCCGGACGGCATCGAGGGCAAGTCGTTCTTTCAGAAAGACGCGCCCGGTTATGCGCCGGAGTGGATTCGCAGGCAGGTGCTGTGGAGCGAGCAGGCCGAGCGCGAGGTGCGATATTTCATCGCGCAGGACGAGGACTCGCTCGCCTACATCATCAACCTGGGCACGATCCCGCTGCACATCTGGTCGAGCCGGCTCGCGACGCTCGAGCGACCGGACTGGTGCATCATCGATCTCGATCCCAAGGGCGCACCCTTCGCCGACGTACTGAAGATCGCGAAGTCGATCCGCGCGCTGTGCGAGGAGATCGAGCTCCCGAGTTTTCCGAAGACGAGCGGCTCGACGGGGCTGCACGTGCTGCTGCCGCTCGGGCGCGCGCTCACTTACGAGCAGTCGCGCACGCTCGGTGAGCTGATCGCGCGCGTGATCGTGAGCGAGCTGCCGGACATCGCGACGATTGTCCGTGCCGTGGAGGCGCGGAGCGGCAAGGTGTATGTCGACTATCTGCAGAACGGGCACGGACGATTGCTGGTCGCGCCGTTCAGCGTGCGGCCGTTGCCGGGTGCGCCGATGTCCATGCCGCTGCGCTGGCCGGAAGTGAAGACGGGACTGACAAACGATCGATTCACGATCCGCAATGCGATCGAGCGGCTCGAAAGGGTGGGCGATCTGCTGCAACCGGTGCTCGAGATGGCGCCGGATCTGAGCGCTATACTCGGAAGGCTGGCGACGCGAGTGCAGGTGAGCGGACGCCGGAAAAAGAAAGAATGAGCCAAACAAGATGAGTCGCAAGAATCAATCCCAGTGTGTCCTAGCGACGAGGGCGTTGGCCGGTGCGTCGCTTGCCGTTGCGGCATCGTTCGCGACTCTCGCCTGCGCGCAGGGGCTGACCGGCTACCAGACGTACAGGCCGTCCAAGCTTCTCGATCCGGCAGCACAGCTCGATGTTCAGTTCGACGCGCCGGACTGGCCACGCTCGGGCTGGGAGGCGGAGAATCGGCGCCGTGTTGTCGAGTTCGAGGAAAAAAAGAAGCAGCTTGGCGCGAATAACCCGATGCTGATTCCTGCGCTCATGGAATTGGCCGGGTGGTACCGGCAAACCGGGCAGTGGGTGCCGGCGCGCGCCCGATATCATGGCGCGATTGAACTGATGGAGAGTGCGTACGGAAAGGACCATCTTGGTCTCGCCGAGCCACTGATCGATGTCGCTTTCACGTACTTCGATGAAAGAAAGTATCCGAGACAGGGTCGTGAAGCGCTCGCGCGTGTCGTCAGCCTGTACGAAAGCGCGGGCGGGGATTATGCGCGGGACCAGGCGCAGGCGCTGATTCTGCTTGGCGACTGGTACCTGTCGACAGGAGATCCGGACAAGGCGTTGGCGACCTACGGCGCTGCCTGGAAAGCGATGACTGACGCCGACGACGGCTCATCGGTGTATGCGGAGAGCATGCTCGGCAGGCCGCGCCGCCTCGGGGTTCTACCCATCCAGGCGGCTGGCGAACGGCCCGATGCGACCGCCGAAGCGGCGCTCACATGCAGCGTCAGGCTCGAATTCACCGTCACTCAGCAAGGTGAGGTGCAGGACCTGTCAGTCGTCGACTCCGACGTCGGATCACGTGTCGAGCGGCAGGTGCGATTGTTCGTATCCGGATCGCGGTACCGTCCGGCGTTCGCGGACGGCAGACCCATCGCGAGTCCATACGTACTCATACAGCGATTCTCGAATTGCGCCGCCGGCGATTCGGGCGGAAATTCATGACCCGCGCGCACGCTGCGTCGCGAGCACGGCCGGGAACCCGGAACCCGGCCTATCGCGACATCCTGCGCAGGTGGACGAACTCGCCGCGCGCGATGTACGCAAGCTCCTCCGGCGTCGACTCGCGCCCGAGAGTCTCGTTACGATGCGGATGCCGGCCGAACCGCGCGAGCACGTCGCGATGTCCGCGCGCCTGAGAAGCCGAGTGCTCGAGGATGCGCCGCAACTCCGGCGGGCCTGTTTCGATGAGACCCTCGGCGAGCGTCACGGCCGCTTCGGCGTAGCGCAGCTCCTCGGCGTGTCCGAGCGGCATGAGAAAGAACGTCTTTTCCCACGGCGTCCGCAACGCCTTGTAATGCCCGACCTGTAATCCCTCAATCACGAGCCGCAGGGCTGCGGAATCCTGCGCGTACGCTCGCGCCGTGCCGCGATGAAGCGAGCGCGAGAACTGGTCGAGCACGATGATGAGCGCGAGTCGGGAGCGCGGCCGGCGCGACCAGTGGTCCAGCCGGCCGCGCGCGGCCTGATCGAGGAGCGGTGCGAAGCGCTCAGCGATGGCGGCGTCCGTGCCGCCGCCGAACCACCACTCCATTCTGCGCGCCATCGTCTCGTGGCCGATGGGCTCTTCGTCCGGGAACCAGAAGCGCAGCACGTCTTCGAAATCGTGTGTCGCGGAGCGTGCGCTCATCGTCTGCAGCGAATCGGTCGAGCTCATCGCCGTCGCGCCGGCCGGATGCTGGTATTGGATTCGCTGCGTGCCCACACGCCCACGAAGCGCGGCTTGAACACCATCGCATCGAGTGCGCTCGCCTCTGCATAGAGCCGCGCAGTGAGGGTTTCGACGTCGACTTCCTGCTCGGTGGCGATGCCTTCCCTGACGATGATCGGCAACAGCGTGCGCACGAGCTCCGCGAACCAGTCGAGGTGAACGAGCGTCGGACCCACCAGGCTCGGCTGCCACGCGAAGCTGCCCTCGACGGCGTAGCCCGCGCTCCGGAGGATTCCGCCGAGAGTGGAGCCCAGGTTGACGCGCGAGCCTGCGCGCTCGAACGCCGCCAGCACCCACGACCTCATGCGCAGGAACAGCGGACATTCGGGCATGCAGCCGACCGTGTCGCCATCCGGCTCCTGGAGCACGATGAGTCCGCCGGGGCGCAGACAGCTGCGCAGTCCGCGCAGCACGGCGACCGGGTCGTCGACGTAGATGAGAATGAGTCGTCCGACGATTGCGTCGAAGCCCGCGAAGTCTTCGTAGGTGCCGAGCGCGCCGGTGATGAAATCGACGTTGTGGTAGCCGAGATCGCGTGCGCGGGCTCGAGCCGCGTCGATCGCGTCCGCCGAAGCGTCCAGGCCGACTACGCGACCGGTTGGTCCGACGAGATCGGCGACGTGAAACGACACGTCGCCGGGTCCGCATCCGATGTCGAGCACGCGCTGGCCTTCGCGGATGCCCGCGCGCTTCAACAACACCACGGTGTCCTCCGCGAGACGCTGTGCCTGCACCGCGAGGCGATCGAGCTCGCGGCGCGAGTGCCCGAGCGGATAGACGCGCGGCGCAGGGGGAGCATGCTTCGGCGCCGGCGCGACGCGACGGTTTCCACTCACTTTCGTCATCAGCGCATCCATCACAGCGACTCCCTGGCCGGTTCTTCCGCGACGTTCCAGCGTTCTGTGCCAGCTTCGAACAGCCCCGTGCAGGTCGTGCCCTCCGGTGGAATCGTGAGCTCGAACAGATACGCCGCCGTGATCGCGTCCATGCACGCGTTGCCTCGCGTTACCAGTCCATGTCCGCCGCCCGTGTAGCGCACCAGGTTGCGCTCCGCACCGAGCACATGCGCGAGACTGCGCGTCCAGCTCAGCGGCGTCGCGGGATCGAAGTCGTTGCCGACGAAAAGGATCGGGTTGGCGATACGCCCGCGCGCGTTGCGGATGATCGGCGTGTCCACGCTCGGCCACGAGCCGCAGCGTGCCGTTTCGCCCGAGATGTAGAACGGACCGAAGAAGCGGGGGAACAGCATGCCACGCGTCTGGTCGACGGCCAGGTGGTCGGCGGCCGGACGGCGTGTGCCGTTGTCGTTGCAGAACATGACGTCATAGGAGTCGAACACGGTCGTATCGAGCGCGAGGCGAATGTTGATGAGGGCGCTGTCGGCATTCGCGAAGAAGTAGCGGAAGTCACCGCTGCGTGCCCTTGCGAGCGCCTGGACCATCGTCGGCCAGCCACTCTCCCCGTAGAGCGAATCGGCGACGACGTTGCGCAGCTCGACATCGGTCAGAACCTGGCCCCTCGGCGAGGTGACGGGATCCGCCGCGAGGCGTGCCCGCAGTTGATCGAATGTTCGCACGACGCCCGCATCGTGCAGCGGGCAGGTGGCGTCCGCGGCGCAGAGCTGATCGACGTGCTGGAAGACGAGCTCGAATGCTGCGGCCTGCTCCGACAGGAACTCGACCAGGTTGTCGTGGAACTCCGGCGGAAAGGCGGCGTCGAGCAACATGGCTCGCACGTGCTGCGGAAAGAGCGAGGCGTAAACCGCGCCGAGGTAAGTGCCTGCCGACAGGCCGACGTAGCTGATCTGCTCCTCGCCGAGGGCGCGACGCAGCGTATCCAGGTCGCGTGCCGCGTTGTTGGTGCTCATCGACAGGATGACCGAGCCGTTCTGGTCGAGACAGGCGTTCGCGATGCGCGTGCCGAAGTCATCGAAGAACTGTGCGCGCTCGCCCGGATCGATCTCGGTCGGATCACCGGCCGGGTCCACAAAGCAATGAACGGGCTCGCTGCGGCTGACGCCGCGCGGATCGAAGCCGACGATGTCGAAGCGCTCGTTGACGGTCTTGAAGATCGGCGCGTTGACGCCGCCCAGGATGAAATCGACGCCGGAGAAACCGGGACCACCGGGGTTGCCCACCATCACGCCGATGCGCTCGGCCGGTTTCGTCGCTTTGGCGCGAATGACCGCGATCTGAATCGTCGCGCCGTTCGGATCGCCATACGCGACCGGCACCGTCAGCATGCCGCACTCGAGGCGCTGATCTTCGACGCAGGGCGAGAAGCTGACGGGCTTCGGCACGAACCGTTCCGGGTCAGCGGTATCTGCGACGCCATCGACAACCTGGGCGCGGGCGCTCGCCAGCATCGCGATGAGCCCGAAGACGCACATGACAATCAACACCGAGCGCGTGAACGCGCGAGACAGGAAGAAATACATGAACTGCTCCGTTGAACTGGATTGACCCGACGCAACCGGGCCGCGCCCGAAACCGCGGGCACTGCGGACGGCGCCGCGCTGGCGCCGCTTCCCTGGCCGGTTGCGACATGGCTCGTCGTCTCCGGCGGCGTGTATTTCAGCGAAAGGAGCAGTGAACGTCGTGAGGCGCGGGTCCTGCCTCGGAGGGCCTGCGAAAGCGAAAACGGTCAGCGTGCCGGGACTCGGGTCCCGGAAAGCGATTCGCCCGGGCTCTCCCCGCCGAGACCGGCCTCGCGGGCCTTGACGATCGCCTCGGCGCGGGTGCGCACACACAGCTTGTCGTAGACGCGGGTGACGTGATTGCGCACGGTCTTGACCTGCAAGCCCATGCGCTCGGCGATGCTGGCGTTGTCGAGTCCGCGCGCGATCAGCTCGAGCAGCTCGCGCTCGCGCGAAGTCAGCTCGTCGAACGCGCCGGTGCCGGCCGCGGCCGGCGTGCCGAGAAAGTCCGACGTGACGGCGATGAGCTCGTCCCACGCCGGCTCCTCGAGCAGCACGTGATTGCGCGATTCGAGCGGGACGAACTGCGCGCCCGGGATCTGTGCTGCGAGCAACCGGCCTTCGTCGAAGGGCACGCGCTGATCGCCGCGTGCATGGAGGACCACGGTGGGACAACGCACGCGCGTCGCGGCAGCCATGACGTCGACGCGATCGAACTCGGCGAGAAAGCGCGCCGCATTGGCCGGCGAGGCGGAGACGCGTTGCAGCTCGTTGAACTTGTGCAGCTGCTCGAGACTGCCGCCGGGAATGAACTGGGCCGTGAAGACCTGCCGGAATGCATCGCTCTCGCGGCCCCAGCCGAGCTCGATGAGCTTCAGCATCGTCTGCGATTCTTCCTGTTGTCTTGGCGACGGGTCGCGCACGAGTCGCCCGCGTCCGTACGCGCCGTACAGGATGAGATGACTGACGCGACTCGGATTGCGCGCGGCATAGGCAATGGCGACGGCGGCGCCCTGCGAGACGCCGAGCAGGGGAAAGCAGGGCACGCCGACGGTATCGACGACGGTTTCCAGGTCGCTGACCCACGATTGGAAGGAAAGATCGGCCACCTCACGGTCGGACAGGCCGCAGCCGCGTTCGTCGTAGCGGATGAGCGTGCGACGCGCCGACAGATCGCGCAGCCAGTGGCGCCAGACCGGGCTGTCCCAGTCGAACTCGAGATGGCTGAGCCAGTTGGCGGCCTTGATGAGCGGCGGGCCGCTCCCGCTCGTGGCATACGCGATGCGCACGCCGTCGCGTGCCGTGGCGAAGCGGATGGATTGCCCCGTAGCCATCTTCGACCTCTCCCTGGCTGCGGCGGGCTCGAAGTCCGCCGCATCGCGCAGGCTACTCCTGAAACGGGCGCAGAGCGACCCGCTCCGGCCGCGCTCGTGCTTCCAATACAATGCCGCGGATGCGCCGCTGCGCCTTCCTCTCCATGGCGAGCCTCGCCGGCTTCTATTGCGACGACGAGTGCGCATATCCCGCATTCAGGGAGCTCGGCTGGGATGTCGAAGCTCTCGACTGGCGGCGGCGCGAAGTCGACTGGCGCATGTACGACGCGGTGATCGTGCGCTCGTGCTGGGACTATCCGTCCGACCACGAGACATTTCTCGACGTGCTGGCCACGATCGAGGCATCGGGCACGCCGCTCGCGAACAGTCGCCTGCTCGCGGAATGGAACCTGCGCAAGAGCTATCTGCACGAGCTCGATGCGCGTGGCGTGCCCATCGTGCCGACACGCACGGGACGCGGGCCCGTCGATGGGCAGGTGGCCCGCTGGCGACGCGAGCTCGCGAGCGAGGAGATCGTGCTGAAGCCGCTGATCGGCGCCAACGCCGGACATACCTACCGCGTCGGCGCGCAGCTCGATCGCGCCCAGCTCCTGCAATTCGCGCAAGCGTTCGGTGATCTCGACTATCTCGTGCAGCCGTTCATGCCTGCCGTGATCGAGGAGGGTGAGTACTCGTTGTTCTACTTCGGCGGCGCCTACAGTCACGCAATCCTAAAGACGCCGAAGGCGGATGACTTTCGCGTTCAGGAAGATCACGGCGGCAGCATCCGGTCGGTCGAGCCGGACGAGCTCCTCGAGGCGGCGGGCCGGCGCACGCTCGCCGCGCTGCCCGAGACTCCGCTCTACGCGCGGGCGGATTTCGTGCGCGACGATGCCGACCGCTTCGCGCTGATGGAGCTGGAGCTGATCGAGCCTTCGCTCTACCTGCGCATGGACCCGCGCGCCGCGGCGCGCTTCGCCTGCGCGTTCGTGGCCTGGTGGCAGGCACGACGCGGCGCATGAAATTGGTTCGCTCGCCCCGTCACGGGCCGTGCGCACCCCGTACCAACATTGGCGAATTTCGGCGGCAGCGTGACTTGCGGCCTCTACGCAACATCCGAGGGCCCTTCTAATACTTCGATATTCTCGCCTTGCGTGGTAGCATCGCCACGGCTAATTGTGCCGGGGGGGATCATCATGCGTATCAGGCGCTCGACATCGACCATCGGGTTGACATTGCTTGGCGCGAGCGCGGCCGTGCTCGCCCAGGAGCAGCAGCAGCCGCAGACGACGTTCGAGGAAATCATCGTCACGGCAACGAAGCGCGCCGCCGCGATCCAGGACGTGCCGTTCTCCGTGAATGCACAGACACAGGACGACATCGAGAAACTCGGCTCCTCGAACCTGGAAGAGCTGTCCAGAAACGTGGCCGGCCTCACGATCCAGAATCTCGGACCCGGTCAGAGCCAGGTCGCCGTGCGCGGCGTGTCCGCGGGTCAGATCGTGCGCGACCAGCCCGGTGTGAAAGAGCAGGTGGGCGTGTATCTGGACGAGTCGGTGGTCTCGCTGTCGCTGTTCACGCCGGACATCGATCTCTATGACCTGAATCGAGTGGAAACGCTGCGCGGACCGCAGGGCACGCTGTTCGGATCCGGCTCGATCGGCGGCACGATCCGCTTCATCACGAATCAGCCCGAGCTCGGCGTCATGGACGGGAACTTCGAAGCCGACGTCAACAGCGTGACCGACGGCAGCGTGGGCGGGCATCTCAAGGGCGAGATCAACATTCCGATGGGCGACAAGGCCGCGCTGCGCGCGGTCGGTTATTCCACCGAGTATGGTGGTTTCATCGACGCGCTTCACGAGGACGGCAGCATCGACGAGGACGTCAACGACGGGAATCGCTCGGGCGCGCGCGTGTCGGTGCGCTTCGAGCCCACCGACAGTTTCTCGATCACCCCGCGCGTCCTCTATCAGAAGATCGACACCAACGGATTCAACCGGCAGGAGGTGTACAACCTGTACGCGAATCCGTTCACGACGACCCGCGATCCCGTCACCTTCGACGACCGGCAGCAGTTTCTTCTGCTCGATGAGGATTTCGAAGACGAGACGACGCTCGCCGATCTCACGTTGCAATGGGATTTCTCGGGAGTCTCGCTGACCTCGATCACGAGCTACATCAACCGCGACATCCTCGTGAGCCGCGATGCCAGCGCGCTGACGGGCAGCGTGTCGGTCGACCTCGGGCTCCCGAACGACGCCGTGCTGCTGCCTTCCAATCTGCGCGACACGACGGATCTCGAGCAGTGGACGCAGGAAGTGCGTCTGGCCTCGAACGGGGGCGGGCCATGGCAGTGGCTGGTCGGAGCCTTCTACAGCAACATCGATCGCTTCTATCGCCAGCGGCTGCCGACGCCCGGGTACGACGCGTTCGTCGACGAGACGCTGGGCGCAGGCACGTCGGCATCGGTCGCCAACGGCTTCCCGGCAGATTCACCGTACAACGCGGACCTTCCGTACGACTTCACGCAGTACGCAGTGTTCGGCGAAGCTTCCTATGACGTGAGTCAGTCGCTGACGCTGACGGCCGGCGCGCGCTACTACAATTTCGACGAGGAACGCACGATCACGCAGGGTGGCCTGTTCTCCGCCCTCTACGACAACGTCCACAACGATACGTCGTCCGACGGCGTGACGCCCCGCTTCCTGCTCAGCTACGAGCTGAACGACAGCGTGACGTTCAACGCCGGAGTGTCCGAAGGCTTCCGCCTCGGCGGCATCAACGATCCGCTGAACGTCACCCTGTGCACGGACGAGGACGAGGCCACCTTCGGCAGCTTCCAGAGCTACAAGGACGAGACGCTGTGGAACTACGAGGCCGGCGTGAAGACGCAGTTCGAAGGCGTGACGCTGAATGCGGCGCTCTTCTATGCCGACATCAACGACCTCCAGGTGACGCTCGACGCGGGCTCCTGCTCGTCGCGAATTTCCTTCAACGTGCCGAAGGCGCACTCCGGCGGTGCCGAGTTCGAGCTGAACGCACCCGCGACTGACCACCTCACGTTCACGCTGTCCGGCAGCGTGGTCGACGCGAAGTTCGATTCGACGGTTACCAGCGTCGATCTCGACGGCAACAGCATCGTCCTCGCGGGACTCGAGGAGGGTAATCGCCTCCCGTCCGTGCCGGAGACCCAGTTCGCCGCCGCGATGACCTATGCCTGGCCGGTCTCGCTGGGAAGGAGCAACGGCGAGGGCTGGTTCTCGGTCAATGCGACGCGCATCGGCAGCCGCTACACGCAGCCCAGTGACCAGGTCACAGGTGCGGGCGACTTCGTGTCGGGACTGCCCTTTGGCGGCGCCACGGGCAATGAGGTCACGCATCTCGACCTCGAGCTGGATGCATATGCCACCCTCAACCTGCTCGGTGGCTTCGACGCGGGCACGTGGAGCCTCGAAGGCTACGTCACGAACGCGACCGATGAGAACGCCGATCTCTCCTTCGATCGCGAGCGCGGCGGACGCGCGCGTCTCGGCTTCCAGACGACGACGCCGCGCACGATCGGTCTCACGTTCCGTTACCGCTACGGGAAGTAGGACCCCGCGGACTGCACGCATGGCCGCCGGGTCTTCGGATCCGGCGGCCATTTTGTCTGCGAGGGATCTCCGAACGCGGCTACGCCGCCGGCGCCTCGGCCAGCCTCTTGAGATTGCTCAGGCCCTTCTCGTAATCCGGGCCGACCATTCGATCCATGAGCAGTCCGAAGTAGCGCACCGCCGGGTTCCTGCCGAGGTCGGTGTCGAAACGCCAGGTGACCTGCGTGCCGCCCTCGGCGGCTTCGAGGTGAAACGACGCCGTCGCGATGCCATTCGGACCGAAATCGAGATGCGTGCGCACGAGACTCTCGGGCACGCTCTCGATGATCTCCTGACTGCCCGAGCCCACGTTGGGATTGTCGCTCTGCCAGCGCATGCGATGTCCCACTCCGTGGTCGGGACCCTCGAAGGTGTACTTCGTTGCGGGATCCAGCTCGGCCCACGGCGACCATTTGTTGAAGTTGTGGAAATCGTCGATGAGATCGAACACGACCGCGGGCGGTGCGTCGATGACGGCGCTGCGCTCGACGTGTATCTTGGCCGGCAGCAGGAATCCGACGATGACGAGCAGCAGCGCGAGCATGATGATGGCGATCAGCGCTTTTTTCAGCATTTTCTTCCCCCTTCCCGAATCCGTTGTCGCGAGCGCGGGCAAGCATAGTCGAGGTTGTCGGATGCGACCAGCGCGACTGGAAACACGGTACGCGCGTTACGCCTTCACGGTATGAAGCGCGCGACTGATGCCGCGGCTGGGCCGCGGTCCATGCGTCTCGTCGTGGCGCTGATGGGCATACCCGGCGCGGGCAAGAGCACCGTCGCCCGGCATCTGCTCGCCGCGCTGCCGCTGCACGGCATCGACCGCGACGCCATCCGTGCCGCGCTCTTTCCGCGCTGCGAGTTCACCGCGGCCGAGAAGGACGCCGCCAACGCGGCGGTGCTGGCCGCGCTCGAAGCGAACTGTCGACTCGGACGCGCGAGCCTCGTCGACGGCATGACCTTCGCACGCGCGAGCGATCTCGACGCCTTGCGCGACCGCGTCGTCGCCGCTGGCTTCCGCCTGCTGCCGGTGTTTCTCGATTGTCCACCGGAAATCGCATGCGCGCGCGTGACGGCACAGACGGGCGGCGCGCATCCTGCGGGCGATCGCTCCGCGGCGCTGGTGACCGCCGTCGCGGCGCGCTTCGATGCGCCTCCGGCGGACGCATTTCGGATCGCCGCGGACCAGCCGGTGGAGCAGATGTGCGCGGCCGCGCACGCGGCGGTGCGCGCAGCCATGGGGTCAGAGAAGGGTCAGAGAAGGGTCTGACCCTTCTCTGACCCCGTTTCATGCGCCGAGACGACGCGCACGCAGGAGCTGCGCCTCGCGATTCATCGTGTAGCGGACGAGCAGCTCGCGCTGCTCTTCCGTGATCATCTCGAACTTCACCGCGACGCGGTGGTGGAAGCGGCCTTCTTCGACGGTCTCGCAACGCACGACGCGCGCGAATGCCTCGACGTAGTAGTAGCTCGGCGCGAGCATCACGCGCAGATACAGGCAGGTGCCGACCTCGAACGGGTGCTCGTTGACGAACGCCATGCCGCCTGCGCTCACGTTGCCGTCGCGCCAGGCCTGATCGTCGAGGCGTTGCCCGGGATGCTGAATCATCGGCAGCATGTTGATGAGCACGTTGAGCTTCTCGTTCAACGCTTCGACCACGCTCGCAGCCTCGGGAACGCGCTGGCGCAGTCGCGTGATCCGGTCGCGGATGCGGTTGTCCATCTGCGAGAGCATCGCGCTCACGCCACCGAGTGCGCCGCCCTGTCGCGCGGCATGGATGCGCGTGTGCATCTCCTGCTCGCTCAGCACCTCGTAGTCCACGATGAGGGCGTTCGCGACGCGGAAGGCCTGACGGCGATTGCCGATCGTGTGCGGCATCGCTCAGGCGCTCGCGAGCGGGCCGCCTGAGGCGGCCAGATCGGCACGCCCGTCCCGCCCGTACAGTTCACGCGGACCCATGTCTCCCCGCAGCACGGAGAGCGTCTCCGCGATGCGTCGCTTGCTCGTCGCGAGCAGGATGCCGGTGGCGCGATTGTCGCGCCTGCACGTGATCAGCGTCTGGCTGAGCTCGAGCCAGCGCTGTACGAGCAGGCCGCTCTCATCGAGGCGCGCGAGCAGTGATCGCATCGCCTGATGCTCGGCGCCGACGCCGGCGCGGTGGCACAGTTGCTGACGTGCGGTCTCGCATTCCTCCAGCACGGCGAGCGCTTCGTGCTTCGCCTGGCTGGTCGCATCGAGCACGGGGACGTCGAGCGCGAGCGCGCGCAATGCGTTGCGCTCCTTGACGAGAGCGATGGCGAGCTCGGCTGCGGAGCGGGTCATGCGTGCGACGAGTAATTCCAGCTCGGCGCGGAGATCTGCGGGCATCATCGCGCGCACCCGCCGCTGCGGCTCAGCGTCGGCCGGACAGCTCGCGTTCGAGACGCACGACGCGCGCCGCGATGCGCTCCGGATCGATCTCGTAGTCGCCATTCGCCAGGGCCTGACGCACGGCATCCACGCGCGCACGGTCCGTCGGCGGGACGTTCGCGAGCATGTTCTCGACGCGTTGCATCAGCCGCGCGGTGTCGGTGAGCGCAACGGTATCGTCGGCGGAGTGGACAGGGCTCGGCGCTGCTTCCTGGCGCGCCGGCACGGGACTCGGGCCGCCCACGGGCGAGCGCGGTGTCGTGCCATCGATGTTGTGGGTCATGGTCGGCTTTCCCTTCCTGCCTGTCGCAGTATAGATCGGCCGATCGGGGCCGGACTTGAGGGTCCGGACTCGAAAAAAGGGGTGCGCTGTTCACCTTAATAAGACCTCCACGACCTGGGCCGACCGCACGACGCCCTCCACGACCCGCGCCGAGGACAGGTTCCTGACCCGGATCCGCTGACCCAGCGCGGCCTCGTCGAGGGCCTCGCCGGCCATGCGGATATTCAAGGTGTCCGCGCCGGCTTCCAGCGTGACCTGCTGGCCGCGTGCGATGAGCGGGACGTCGGCCAGCATCGCCGGCGTGAGCACCGCGCCGACCGCAACGGGACGGCGCAGGCGTTTGCCGGCGAGCTCAGACGCGTCACTGACATATCCCTGACTGAGCAGATCGACGTTGCGCTCGACCGGGACCAGATCAGCGGTCGTGATGACGGCGTCTCGCGCGAGCGGGCGCGCCGCGACCAGCACGCGATCGCGACTGCTGACGCGCACCGACACGTAGATCTTCCAGGGCTGCGGACTCGCACAGCGCACGCCGACAGTCGCGTTCGCGCCGCGCGGACCACCGGGCGGTGCGAAGGCTTCGAGCGGCATGTCGCAGGCGGCGAGGTGCAGCCGCGGATCGAGCGCGTCCGCCTCGACGCTGCGCTCGCCGCGACCGGCGCCGAGCTCGCTGCGAACGCGTTCCACGGCCGCGTCGCGAATGCTGTCGAGCGATTGCCACGTCTGTGCGAGCGCTGCCCCGCCCGGGAGACAGGCACAGAGCGCGCACACGATGCATGCGGCCGTTGCACGGATCATGAGCTCGGAATTGCAAGGAGCATGCCACGCCGACGGGGCACGTCGTCGCGCGCGCGCGAGCACGCAATAACAGAGGAGTGCGGCGCATTGTGCGGCCTGAACGGCGGTTTTCCGGCAAGTCGCGCGGCGTGCGCAGCGCTTTGTTGACTGATGGGTGCAGTCGGGACGGCATGTCTTCGTCGTTCCAGTTGCCGGAGCGGTAAGACCTTGCCGCTCGCGCAACCGCGAAATGTGCGCCAGTGCCGGTCCCGGCCCGGTTTCACGGCGTGTCCGTCCCGCTTTACCTATTGGCATGGAACTTGCTCCCGCACTTCAGCGAACGTGCATTGGACTCACAAATGAGCTTCGACCTGAACAACTATCTCGGGATTCATACGCAGGCACTGAGCGTGCGTACGCAGCGCATGACGCTGCTCACCGAGAACCTCGCGAATGCCGACACGCCGAACTACAAGGCGCGGGACTTCGACTTCCGCACTGTGCTGGCTCGCGCGGCGGATCCGACGCATGGATTCACGCCTGCGCTCGCGCGCACGAATTCTGCGCACCTGCCGGCAGGTGGCGCGGCGGGCGAAGGTGTCGCCCAGGTGAAGTACCGCATTCCGCACGCACCCGCGCTCGACGGCAACACCGTCGAGTCCGACGTGGAGCTCGCGGAGATCGGCGAGAACGCACTGCGTTACCAGGCGACGCTGACTTTCCTCGGCGACAAGCTCGCCACGCTGAAGTCGGCCATTACCGGAGAGTAAGGATGTCCCTGTTTTATCTCTTCGATGTCGTAGGTTCGGCCATGAGCGCGCAGGCCACACGCCTGAACGTGACGGCGAGCAACCTCGCCAACGCCGAAACCGTCGCGTCGAGCCCCGAAGGCGCCTACCACGCGCGCGAGCCCGTCTTCGCGACGATTCTCGATCAGAACGACGGCGAAGTCCGAGGCGTGCGCGTGCTCGGTATCACGCAGAGCCAGGCGGACATCAGCAAACGCTACGAGCCAGGCCATCCGCTCGCCGACGTCGACGGCTTCGTGTACGGCTCGAACGTCAACCCCATCGAGGAGATGGTCAACATGTTGTCCGCTTCGCGCTCGTATCAGAACGGCGTCGAAGTGCTGAACACGTCCAAAGAGCTGCTGCTGCGCACGCTCAGCCTCGGACGCTGAGACCGCTTTGAGGAAGACTCATGACCGCAATCACTGACCTGTCCGGACTCGGCCTGCCTGCGCCTTCGACGCAGCTCACCGGCGCTACATCGCAGGACACGTTTCTCACGCTGATGCTCACGCAGCTGCAGAATCAGGATCCGATGCAGCCGCTCGAGAGCGGCGAGTTCCTGAGCCAGCTCGCGGCGTTCGAGACCGCGGCCGGCGTCGACGGCCTGCAGAGCTCCGTCGGACAGCTCAATCAGTCGTTCTATACGAGCCAGGCGCTGCAGGCCGCGACACTCATCGGTCACGACGTGCTCACCGACGGATCGACCGCCACGCTCGCGAGCGAAGGCTCGATCTCGGGCTACGTGGAGCTGCCCGCGAGCGCGAGCCCGGTCGAAGTGCAGATCAAGGATTCGAGCGGCGCCGTCGTGCGCACGATCGATCTCGGCTCGCAGGGCGCGGGCCGCGTGACGTTCGAGTGGGACGGCACCGATGCGTCGGGCGACCGGATGCCGGCAGGCGACTACACGCTCTCCTGCGACATCGTCATCGACGGCGCGACGCAGGCCGCTCGGATCTCGACCTCCGCCGCCGTGCAGAGCGTGACGCTCTCCGGCTCCGACATCATGCTCAACTTGGCCGGCGGATCGCAGATCCCGTTCAGCCAGGTCACCGAAATCCTGTAACAGCGCTCGAACTAGGAGTAGCGAGGACATGTCTTTCCCAATCGCATTGAGCGGTCTGAATGCCGCCTCCGCTGACCTGAGCGTCACCGCGCACAACGTCAGCAACGCCGCCACCCTCGGCTTCAAGGAAGGCCGCATCGAGTTCGCGGAGGTCTACCAGAGCGGCGTGCGTGTCGCCGACACGCGCCAGCAGTTCACGCCGGGCAACATCGAGTTCACCGGCAACGACCTCGATCTCGCCATCAGCGGCGACGGATTCTTCACGGTGAGCGACAACGGCTCGCTCCTGTACTCACGCGCCGGTGCATTCGGCGTCGACCCCGACGGCTACGTCGTCAACTCCGCCGAGCAGCGGCTGCAGATCTATCCGCCGCAGGGCGCGAGCGGCGTGTTCGACACCGGTGCGTTGCAGGACCTGCGTCTCACCATCGGCCAGAGCGCCCCGAACCAGACCGCTACGGGTGAGCTCGGCGTCAATCTGCCGGCCAATTCTCCCGTGCCGACTTCGCCGGTGTTCGACCCGACCGATCCGGGCAGCTTCAATCACAGCACGTCGACGACCATCTACGACTCGCTCGGAGAGTCTCACAACGCGAGCTGGTACTTCGCGAAGGATGCCGCGGCCAACACCTGGAACTCGTACCTCTACGTCGACGGCGCTGCCGTCGGCGGCGCGGTGCAGATGGAGTTCGACGCCAGCGGCGCGCTGTCCGTGCCGGCCGGCGGCTTCGTGACCTATCCGGCCTTCGATCCGGGTACCGGTGCCGATCCGCTCAACATGCAGTTCGACCTGAATGGCTCGACGCAGTACGGCGGTGACTTCGCGGTGAACAACGTCACTCAGGACGGCTATGCGACGGGGCGCCTGACGGGCATCGACATCGATCAGCAGGGCGTGGTGCTCGCGCGCTTCACCAACGGCGTTGCGCTGCCGCTGGGACAGGTGGCGATGACGCGCTTTCCGAACCCGCAGGGCCTGCAGCCGCAGGGTGACAACACCTGGGCGCAGACCTTCGCCTCGGGCGATGCGCTGCGCGGCGCGGCCGGCACGGCCAACTTCGGCCTGGTGCAGGCGGGCGCGCTCGAGCAATCGAACGTGGACCTGACCTCGCAGCTCGTCAACATGATCATCGCGCAGCGCAACTTCCAGGCGAACGCGCAGATGATCTCGACCGAAGACGCCATCACCCAGACGATCATCAACCTGAGATAGGACCTGCCATGGATCGCGCCGCCTATGTCGCAATGACCGGTGCCAAGCACATCCTGATGGCACAGGGTGTGTCCGGTCACAACATCGCGAACGCCAACACCTCGGGCTTCCGCGCCGATCTGTACGCGTTCGCCTCCTCGCCGATCTACGGGCCGGGCTATCCGAGCCGCGTGAACGGCGTCGTGCGCGATCAGGGCTGGGATGCATCGGGCGGCTCGATGGAGCCGACCGGACGCGAGCTGGACGTGGCGGTGCAGGGCACCGGCTTCATCGCCATCCAGGCGCCGGATGGGCAAGAAGCCTACACGCGTGCGGGCGACCTGCGCGTCGGTCCGGAGGGATTGCTCACGACCGGCGCGGGACACCCCGTGCTCAACGACAGCGGCGCCCCGATCGCACTGCCGCCTTTCGCGCAGGTCACGGTCGGCGTAGACGGCACGGTGTCGATCGTGCCGCTCGGCGAGGAAGCGAAGACGCTCGCGAGCGTCGATCGCATCAAGCTCGTCGATCCCGAGCTGCATCAGCTCGCCAAAGGCGCGGACGGACTCCTGCGCACGCGCGACAAGAAGCCGCTCGAGCCCGCGACGACGGTGCAGCTCGCGACCGGCAATCTCGAGTCGAGCAATGTCAATCCCGCCGAAGCGATGGTGGAGATGATCGAGCTCGCGCGCACCTGGGACATGGACGTCAAGCTCATCGAATCCACCGACCGCAACGGCGCTGCCGCGGCGCGTCTCGCAAGCCTCAGCTGACAGGAGCTCAGGAACCATGACCCCGGCATTGTGGGCAGCCAAGACCGGCCTCGATGCGCAGCAACTGCGCATGGCCATCATCTCGAACAACCTCGCGAACGCGGACACCAACGGCTTCAAGTCGGGCCGCGCCGTGTTCGAGGATCTCGTGTATCAGAACATGCGTCAGGCCGGCGGCCTGAGCTCGCAGCAGACCGAGCTCCCGTCCGGCGTGAACATCGGCACCGGCGTGCGCATCGTCTCCACGGAGAAACGCTTCACCCAGGGCTCGCTCGTGCAGACCGGCGGTCCGCTCGACGTCGGCGTGGAAGGCCGCGGCTTCTTCGAGGTGCTGCAGCCCGACGGATCGATCGGCTACACGCGCGACGGCTCGTTCAAGCTGAATTCCGAAGGCGAGATGGTGTCCTCCAGCGGCTATCCGCTGCAGCCCGGCATCACGATTCCGGAAGGCGCGCAGAGCATCACGATCGGCTCGGACGGCGTCGTGAGCGCGCAGCTCGTCGGTCAGCCCGCGCCCGTGCAGGTGGGGTCGATCACACTCACCGATTTCATCAATCCTTCCGGCCTGCAGGCGGAAGGTCACAACCTGTTCACGGAGACCGCGGCGAGCGGCGCCCCGCAACAGGGTACGCCGGGAGAGAACGGGCTCGGCACGCTCGCGCAGAACTCCCTCGAGACCTCGAACGTGAACATCGTCGAGGAGCTCGTGAGCATGATCGAGGCGCAGCGCGCCTACGAGATGAGCTCGCGCGCGATCTCGACGACCGACGAGATGCTCCAGTTCGTCACCAACAACCTGTAACGATCGCGTGACTGCCATGACCAGACTTCTGATCCTCGCTTCGCTGCTGCTGATCGCGGCCTGCGCCTCGGATCCCCACGCCTACGACAACGTCGAGAACGCGGCCGTCGCGTCCGTCGTCCCCGACGCGACGCCGGCGCCGACGAGCGGCGCCGTCTACCAGGAGGGGACCGACCTGCGCCTGTTCGAGGACCTGCGGGCGCGGCGCGCCGGCGACATCCTGACCATCCGGCTCGTCGAGAAGACCGATGCGAGCAAGAAGGCCACGACCAGCACGAAGAAGGGCAGCAACATGGAGCTCGTCGATCCCATCATCGCCGGGCGTCCGGTGACCATCAACGGCAACCCGGTGCTGAACAACAGCTACGACGCGCAGCGCGGCTTCAACGGCGAGGGCGACAGCGCGCAGAGCAACCGCCTGACGGGCAGCGTGACGGTGACCGTCGTGCGCCGCATGCCGAACGGCAACCTCGAAGTGAGCGGCGACAAGTGGATCACCATCAACCAGGGTCGCGAGCTGGTGCGCGTCTCCGGCATCGTGCGCCCCTACGACGTGCAGCCCGACAACTCGGTGTCGTCGGAGAAAGTGGCGGAGGCCCGCATCGTGTACAGCGGCAAGGGCACGATCGCCGACTCCAACGCGCAGGGCTGGCTCTCGCGCTTCTTCAACATGCCTGCGTTCCCGCTGTGAGGTTCGTGCGATGAAGCAACTGCAGCTCGGACTCGTCCTGCTCTCTGCGGCACTCGCGCCTGCGGTGCAGGCCGAGCGCATCAAGGACATCGCCTCGGTGGCGGGTGTGCGCAGCAATCAGCTCGTCGGCTACGGGCTCGTCGTCGGCCTGGACGGCAGCGGCGATCAGACCAGTCAGGCGCCCTTCACCATTCAGAGCATCAAGAACATGCTCGCGCAGTTCGGCATCGTCGTGCCGGACAACGTCAATCCGCAGCTGCGCAACGTCGCGGCCGTGACGGTGCAGGCCGACCTGCCGCCCTTCGCGAAGCCCGGACAGACCATCGACGTCACCGTCGGCTCCATCGGCAACGCCAAGAGCCTGCGCGGCGGCAGCCTGCTGATGGCGCCGCTGCGCGGCGCCGACGGCGAGGTCTATGCGATCGCGCAGGGCAATCTCGTGGTCAGCGGCTTCGGCGCACAGGGCAAGGACGGCTCGAGCATCAGCGTCAACGTCGTGAGCGCCGGACGCATTCCTAACGGGGCCACGGTCGAGCGTCCGGCGCCCAGCGACTTCGATCAGCAGACCGGCGTGCTGCTGAACCTCAACACGGCCGACTTCACCACCGCGCAGCGCCTGGCGCAGGTGATCAACGATCGCTTCGGTCCCGCGGTCGCGCAGCCGGTCGATCCGACGTCGATACACGTGCTCGCCCCGTCGGACGCTGGCCAGCGCGTCGCTTTCATCGCGGAGCTGGAAACCCTCGAGCTGGTGCCGGGCGAAGCGCCTGCGCGCGTCATCGTGAACTCCCGCACCGGCACGGTCGTCATCGGCGCGCACGTGCAGGTGATGGCGGCGGCCGTCGCGCACGGCTCGCTCTCGGTGACCATCCGCGAGCATCCGGAGGTGAGTCAGCCCGAGCCCTTCGGCCGCGGTACGACAGAGGTCGTGCAGCGCTCCGACATCGAGGTCAACGAAGAGAACAATCACATGTTCCTCTTCGATCCCGGCGTCACGCTCGATCAGATCGTGCAGGCCGTCAATCGCGTGGGCGCAGCACCGGGTGATCTGGTCGCGATCCTGGAGGCGCTCAAGGAAGCCGGCGCGCTGCGCGCCGAGCTGATCGTGATCTGAATGACGACGCGCGCCGCGGCACCGATCGATTTCGCAGCACTCGCGCGTCTGCGCGGGCAGGCGTCGCAATCGTCGCCGGGCGCGATCCGTGAGGCGGCCGGGCAGTTCGAGGCGCTGCTCGTGCAGTCGATGCTGAAGAGCATGCGCGCCGTGAGCTTCGGCAAGGGCCTCTTCGACAGCGACCAGTCGAACATGTATCGCGAGATGTTCGACCAGCAGCTCGCCGTCGAGCTCACGCACAAGCGCGGCCTCGGGCTCGCCGACATGATCACGCGACACCTCGGCGGAGAGCAGGCGAAGCCCGCACAGCGCATTCCGCTGAGTGCGCGGATCGCAGAGTTGCCCTCGCTGTCCGCATCGCCTGCCGATTTCGTGCGCCAGGTTCTGCCCTATGCGCAGGCCGCCGCGCGCAAGCTCGGCGTCAGCGCGAAAGCGGTGCTCGCGCACGCCGCACTCGAAACCGGGTGGGGCCGGCATCTGCCCGGTCGCCCGGACGGCGGGTCGAGCTTCAACCTGTTCGGCATCAAGGCGGGATCGAGCTGGAGCGGTGACACGGTGAGCGTCCCGACGATGGAGCTGGACGGCGACGTGGCGCGCCGCGTACAGGCGCGCTTTCGCGCCTACGCATCGCCCGAAGCGAGCTTCGAGGATTACGCGACGCTGCTCAGCACCAATCCGCGCTATGCCGAAGCCCTGGCGCGCGGCGACGACGTCGCGGGATTCGCGCGAGCGCTGCAGGACGGCGGTTACGCAACCGATCCGGACTATGCGCGCAAGCTCGAAGAGCTTGCCCGCGGCGAGCAGATGAAGGCCGCGCTCGCCGGCCTCGCCGACTGAGAACACGGCCGCGGCGGACCGCGGAACGGGAGCGCATCTCCCGCAGGAACAGGAGCAGGACATGCCTCTCAATCTCTTCTCGACTGGTGTTTCGGGCCTGCTCGGTTTCCAGACCGCGCTGTCCACGGTCGGACACAACATCTCCAACGCGGCGACGGACGGCTACAGCCGGCAGCGCGTCGACTTCTCGGCGCGGCCCGGCCAGCACATGGGCGGCATCTTCATCGGCACCGGCGTGGAGGTGAGCGCGATTCAGCGCGTCTACGACCAGTTCATCATGGGACAGGTGTTCGGCAACACGGCCTCGTACAACGGTCTGCAGACCTTCTACAACCTGTCGTCCCAGGTCGACAACATGCTCGGCGATCCGACCACGAGCATCTCGACGGGACTGCAGAGCTTCTTCGACTCCGTCAATGCCGTCGCCACCGATCCGGCCTCGCTCCCGGCGCGCGACGCGATGCTCGGTCAGGCCGAAGCCGTGGTCGAGCGCTTCCGCAACATCAACAGTCAGCTCGACAGCATGGAAGCGGAAGTCAACTCGCGGCTCGAGACCGCGGTGTCGCAGGTGAACTCGCTGTCTTCCGCGATCGCGAAACTGAACGAGCAGATCGCCCATACCTCGGCGAGCGGCGCGGCGCCCAACGACCTCCTCGATCAGCGCGACGCGCTCCTGCAGCAGCTGAACGAGCAGATCCAGGTGTCCACCGTGACGCAGGACGACGGGTCGATCAACGTCTTCATCGGCAACGGCCAGTCCATCGTGCACGGCTTCGACTCCGAGGACCTCGGCGTCGTGCACGACGCGCACCAGTCGGGTCGCCTGGATCTCACCTATCTCGGCAACGGGACCAGCGCGGTGCCGATCACCGGCAGCCTGGGCGGCGGCATCATCGGCGGTGCGCTCGACTTCCGGCACGACGTGCTCGATCCGACCCGCAACGAGATCGGCAAGATTGCGCTCGGCTTCGTGCAGACCTTCAACGAGCAGCACCACGCCGGCATGGACCTGAACGGGAACCTGGGCGGGGATTTCTTCTCGGTCGGCGGCGCGCAGGCGCTGCCGGGCGCCTCCAACACGAGCGGCGCGGGGATGAACGTGCAGATCACCGACCTCGGCGCGCTCACGGGGCAGGACTACATGTTCACCTTCGACGGCAGCGCATGGAGCGCGCGTGATCCGGCGACCAATCTGCCCGTGACCTTCACCGGCACCGGCACCGCGCTCGATCCGTTCGTCATCGACGGTGTGAGCATCGAAGTGACGGGTGCGCCCGCGGCGGGCGACAGCTTCCTCGTACAGCCGACCGCGGGTGTCGTCGGCGGCATGCAGCTCCTCATCACGGATCCGGCGCAGATTGCCGCGGCCGCCCCCATCCGCACCGAGGCGTCGCTCACGAACACGGGCTCGGCCAGCATCGATGCGGGCACCGTGCTCGATCCGACGGATCCGAACCTGCTGAGCACGGTGACGATCGCCTTCGTCGACGCGAACAACTACTCCATAAACGGCGGTCCGCCGCAGGCCTACACGAGCGGTGCGCCCATCGACGTGAACGGCTGGCGCGTGCAGATTTCAGGAACGCCCGATGCAGGCGATACCTTCACCGTGGAGTCGAACAGCGGCGGCACGGGCGACAACCGCAATGCGCTCGCGCTCGCCGGCGTTCAGACGATGAAGGTGCTCGATGGCGCGACGCTGACGCTCGAGGCGGCCTATGGCGGACTCGTCGCGAACGTGGGTGGAGAGACGCAGAACGCCGGGCTCAACGCCGACGCGCAGGCGCTCATGCTGCAGCAGGCCGAGCAGGCGCGCGCCTCCGTGTCGGGTGTGAACCTCGACGAGGAAGCGGCGAACCTGCTGCGCTTCCAGCAGGCCTATTCGGCCGCGGCGCAGGTCGTGAAGACGGCGGACGAAGTGTTCCAGATCCTGCTCGGCGCGATCGATCGCTGAGCGCAAGGGAGTGACGGGTATGCGCGTTGCAAGTGCAGGTCTCTACAGTCAGGTGCTGGCCGCAATCGGGCGCAATCAGAGCGACATCTCGCGCCTGCAGCTGCAGGTCGCGACCGGCCGCCGCATCCTGAGCCCCTCCGACGATCCTTTCGGCGCGACGCGCAGCCTCACGCTGCACAACGCCATCGATCGGATCACGCAGTACCAGGAGAACAGCGAGCGCGCCAACCAGCGGCTCGGGCTCGAGGACAACGCGCTGTCGCAGGTCGTCGATTCGCTGCAACGCGTGCACGAGCTCGCCGTGCAGGCGAACAACGATACGCAGACGAACGAGACCCGCGGCTACATCTCGACGGAGCTGAAGGAAATCCTGTCGCAGGTGGTCGAGCTCGCGAACTCCTCGGACGGCGAGGGCGGGTACATCTTCGCCGGCTATCACTCCGAGACGCAGCCCTTCGCGTACGACGCGAGCGGCGTGAGCTACCTCGGCGATCAGGGCCAGCGCATGGTGCAGATCGGCCCCAGCCGCCAGGTCGCCGACGGCGATCCCGGATCCGACGTGTTCCTCGCCGTGCCGAACGGCAACGGCACCTTCGTGACGTCGGCGGCCGGAGCGAATACGGGCACCGGGATCATCGACGGCGGCAGCGTGACCGACATCAGCCAGTGGAACAAGGACACGTACACGATCACGTTCACGACCGACACGGACTACGAAGTGCGCGACAGTGCGAACACGCTGGTCACGAGCGGCACGCTCACGAGCGACAGCCAGGTCATCGAGTTCGCCGGCGTCGAGGTCGGGATCACGGGCGCGCCTGTTGCCGGGGACGCGTTCCAGGTCGAGCCCAGCACGACGGAGGACATCTTCGCCACGGTCCAGGATTTCATCGACGCACTCGATGCAGGCGCCGTGGACGACGTGTCCGAGGCGCGGCTGCACAACAGCGTCAACGGCGTGATGAGCAACCTCGAGCAGGCGTTCAGCCATCTGTCGCAGGTGCGCGCGCAGGTCGGCACGCGCCTCAACGCGATCGACAGTCAGGGCGAGATGAACGATCAGGCGTCGATCATGCTGCAGAGCACGGCGAGCGATATCGATAACGTCGATCTGACGCAGACCATCTCGTCGCTCGATCTGAAGCTGACGACACTGCAGGCCTCCGAGCAGGCGTTCGCGGCCGTGCAGCGTTTGTCGCTGTTCGACTTCCTGTAAGCCGCTCGCAGAGATTCATGAACGGTTGATGTAGGCGCGCTGGCGCGGTTTCGGGGGGGTCGTTCCCGGAACGAGAGCCCACCCCCACCCTCGCAGCGCCTGCGCCTAGCGCCGCGCTCAAACGTTCGTGACCCGTCGCCACTGCCGAAAAGCGCCAGAAAACTGTCACGTCCGCGACGCATTTGACTGTAACCAAGGGCTTGCGCAGGCCCGCTCAAGTTTCTCCGGAGGCCACCGATAACGTTCGCGAGGCGGATGGCACGCCTGCCCCTGAGCAGCACCCATCACGCCAATTCCTCAGATGCAGGCCACAGGCCAGCTGGGAATCGCAACCTAGGAGACTTGAATCATGGCAATGACCGTCAACACCAATGTGATGTCGCTGAATGCCCAGCGCAATCTGTCGACCTCACAGGGATTGCTGGCGACATCGCTCCAGCGGCTCTCGTCGGGCCTGCGCATCAACAGTGCGAAGGACGACGCGGCTGGCCTGGCGATCGCCGAGCGTTTCACGACCCAGATCCGCGGCCTCAACCAGGCCGTGCGTAACGCGAACGACGGCATCTCGCTGTCGCAGACCGCGGAAAGCGCGATGGACGAAGTCGTCAACAACCTGCAGCGCATCCGCGAGCTGGCCGTGCAGTCGGCCAACGCGACGAACTCCGATGCCGACCGCGCCGCTCTGGACGCCGAAGTCCAGCAGCGTCTCGCTGAAATCGATCGCATCGCGACGCAGACGACCTTCAACGGCCGCCGCGTCCTCGACGGCAGCTTCGGTACGGCCGTGTTCCAGGTGGGCGCGAACGTCGGCGAGACGATCAGCGTGAGCCTGAACACCGGCGTGCGCATCAGCCAGGTCGGCCAGATCGCGACGGAGGCGGGCACGGAAGTGACGGCCAACGCGCTGACCGAGGGCGGCCTCACGCTGCAGATCGGCACCGGCACGACAACCGTCGTC
>JADMIO011130878.1_pt1 | contig 44344 bp, 31 predicted proteins | sample 8958161 | NCBI WGS metagenome assembly JADMIO01 (sample SAMN16585339, study PRJNA669376) | soil metagenome | isolation source: Crop rotation soil | place: USA: Cullars Rotation, Alabama | collected 2011
GACAACTTGTCCACGTGGAATTCTAAGCTTAGGATCCCAATGTGCTGGAAAGGAAGCCGGCCCGGGCTTCGATCTCCCTGGCAGTTCCATCCCTGGAGCCCTTGGCTCGCACTTCGACGGCGACTTCTGCGGGTACGACCCATCGAGGTCCCAGAACCGTCAGAAGGGACAGATAATCAGATCGCGCCAGATGAAGGAGGGGCGAGGCATCGAGGACGGCGGCCTCGGGTGCGGGCTCAGCCAAGATGGAGCTCGCGCTCCAGCTCGGCCAGGTCGACGTGGACGACGTCGATTTTCCTGGACGCCAGCTCGGCCATGAAGTCCACGCGCGGCACCTCGGCAATCTCGGCCGCCCTTCCCTGGGAGATCAGGCCCCGCCGGTACCACTCAATGGCGGCAGCGAGACGCACGTCCTTCTCCAACTCGTCCGGCGACTGATGCAGGGCCGAAACCACGTTCTCGGGCAATTCGATCGTCAAGGTCATGGCTCTATTCGTCGTCTCCAGCCGTAGTGTAGCGCGATCTTCTCGAAGGTGCCCTCACCCACCCGGCGGCTCGTAGCGGACCAGACCGCGGAAGACCGCGCCGGGCTCTTCCTCCTGGAGGCGATAGGCGTGGGCGTGGAAGCCGCGGTCCGGGCGCTCTTCGTGGCCGATCAGGTGGAAGAAGCGGCTGCCGATGGCGATGGTGATCCGCTCGTTCCATTCCGGCTTGGGGCGGCAGCTCACCACCACGAGGTCAGAGCCGCGCTCGTGGAGCAGGAGGTCGGGGCGCTCGGAGCCGTAATGGCTGCGGCGACGCAGGCCAGCCAGGGCCCGCCGCGCGGCCTGCCCCATCCGCAGGCCGAGCCAGACGAGCGGCTCTCCCACCGCGTCGTGGTCGACGGCGAAGGCGACCAGCCGGGCCACGCCGACCGCGGCCAAGCTCAAGAGGAGCCAGGTCAACGGCCGCAGAGCCCAGGTCAGCCAGATGACCGCCCCCGACTGGGTGAACGCCAGCCGGTTCTCAAAGTGGTCGAGGGTCCGCGGATCCAGGTGGTCAGTGACGTAGCTCGCCACGACGTCGCTCTGCGCCTCGAAGTAGGCGAGGCCGTTGGCGAACAGCAGCCGGGCGCCGAAGAAAAGCTCGACGAAGCCCAGGGCGAGCGACCAGCGGCGCGGCTCGGCGCCGTAGCGGCGGGCGAGCTCGGCGCGCTCCGCCGCCGGCAGGATGGTGGCGAGCAGGTCCCAGCCCACCGACGGGACAGGGGTGGTACGAGGTTCGTTTTCGGACACGCGCGGACTCCGCGTCCGAGCATAAACCAACCGCGGCCGGGCCTGCTCTACAATGTCCGGCCCATGGCCCTGACCGCGACCGTCTACCAGATCGGCGTCGAGCTCGCCGACGCCGACCGCGGCGTCTACGAGACGCTCGCCCTCCGCGCCGCTCTCCACCCTTCGGAGAGCCTCGAGTTCCTCGCCACGCGCCTCCTCGCCTACTGCCTCGAGTACGAGGAGGGGATCGGCTTTTCGGGAGGCGGCGTGTCGGAAGGCGACGAGCCGGCGATCGCGGTGCGCGACCCCGGCGGCCGCATCCGCGCCTGGATCGAGGTCGGATGGCCCGACGCCGCCCGCCTCCACCGCGCGGCCAAGGCAGCCGACCGGGTGGCGGTCTACTCGGTCAAGGAGCCGCGGGCGCTCCTCCGCCAGCTCGAGGGAGAGCGCATCCACCGCGCCGCCGAGATCCCCATCTACGCCTTCGACCGCGAGCTGATCGACGGCCTCGTCGCCCGCCTCGACCGCCGCACCCAGCTCCAGATGACCGTCTCCGGCCGCGAGATCTACCTGACCGCCGAGGGCGCGAGCTGGTCGGGCGTGGTGCGCGAGGCGCGGCTCGCTGGATGACCCGGCCAGCCGACGCCGCCGTCGCGCGCGCTATGGCGGTCGCCGAGCGGTGCGACCGTCGTAGCCTGCGGCGCAAGCCACTCCAATGCGGGTGTACCCTGGCAGGCAGCTACCGGGGTACGCACGTCTGCGTCGAAGTGCACCTCTGAGACGGCGAGCAGACGAGGTTGAAGGTTCCATTGCAGCAGGTAGAGCCAGTGGGATAGCAGTGCACTGAATTCCCGCAAAAAATACAACTTTGCCCCGCTGGGCAGAAGGTTGGATAGCAACAAGTGTCACCCTGGGGTCTGCAGGTCGATGAGTTTCCGCAGAAGATACAGACTTGTGAAGGCGTGCAGGTGGAGAAACCGCAGGTGCTTTTCGCTTGAGCGTCCGCGGCCGGAGCAAGGCCCTTGAGCCATTCGGACGAATTCTCGCGCGCCACGCAAGAGGCGGTCATCGGATCCGACTTCGAGAAGACCAGCACATCGGCCGTCACGGAGTTTGTCACGAGGCAGGCAAAGAGAGCAGACAGGGTAAGTATTCTCTTCATGGCACACATCTCCTTGGCGAAAAGCAGCGGTGAAGAGTGGGCTAGTCCTCCAGGCTGTGCATATTTTATAGCAATCACATAAATCTAATCAAGAGTGTTTAGCGATTGGCGGGGCGTGGCCAGCGTGACGGTTGGCGCGGGCCGGCCCGATTCCGCGCCATCGGTATCTAGCGGCCGGCCCCGCCAGCCGATCGTATGCCTGGCGAGGCCGGCAACCGGATCCTCCGCCAGCCGTCTAGCCGCGAAGGACCGTGGGGCACGGGACGCCCAGAACCGTCGCCAAGAGCCCCAAGAACCGCGTCCAGCCGAAGCTTCACGACAAGAGGAGCTTGCCGCCGCCCAAGGCGGTGACAAGCACCGAGACGACGTCGAGGAACAGCGAGTGGACCTTGAATCCCGTGACCACCTGAACGGCCGACCACAGGTCGCAGAAGCCCAGGCAGTGCCAGCCCACGGTGCCGAGCGAATAGAAGACGGAACCGATGCTGACGACCAGCAGGAGGGCCCCGACGATCCTTGAGGTCCATTTCCAGCGCGGCGATTTCGACAGTCCGACGGCGAAGGTGATGATCGATAGCGCGCTGACGCCGAGGATCATCCGGAAACGCGCGACGTTGTAAGTCTCCTTGAGCAGATCGACCCAGGCGTGTTGGCAGTCGTCCGGAACACCGCTTTCACGGGTGCCGACGAAATCTCCATAGTTAGAGCTGAGCCGCTTGAGGAAATCGCTCGCATACCCACCATAGCTTCGGGACACATCCTTCAGTGTGCCGGACGCGGCGTCAAAGTGGGCGATCTTGAGGCGGTGTGGAAGGGTGGCCATACTTTGGGTGCAGTCCATGCCCCAGGGCAGGTTGTCGAGCAGAATCAGCTCGTCGATCTGGTCGTTGTCGATATCCTGGATCTGGATATAGCTGTTCTCGCTGCGAATGACCTTGAACTCGCCGGCTGTCCGATAGGCGTAATAAGCGCACTCGATCCGACCTGCGGCCCCGAAATTCCATTGAAAGAGGTAACCGTAACCTCCTTCATGGCGAAAGCGGGTGATGGTCCTCGAGGCGATCTCGTCTTCCCGCGTGCCCATTTGCCAAGAAGCAGGATGCTGTAGAAGTTCGACGACCTTGCCATCCAGACCTTCGCAGGCATCGTCCGCCGCTAGGGCTGGGGCGAACAGCAGAAAGCCGACGAAGCCGACGCCCAGGATCCGGGCTACGTGCATCGCTTGTCCTCCCATGCCGCCGGGGCCGTAAGGAGTAATTTCAGCGTTCGCAGTGATTTTACCACGACTTGGTTCGGCTGAGCTGGGGCCGGCCCGGGCGCCGCCGTGCTATCGTCCGCATAGTCTTTTCGTCCGTCGAGGAGCCCGCCATGAAGCTCGCCACCGCCCTTGCGGCCGCTTGTCTTTTTGCCGCCCTGTCCGCCCCGGCCGCCCGCGCCGCCGATCCGGCCGCGCTCTATCCCGAGATCGAGCCTTACGATCACGGCTACTTGAAGGTCAGCCCCGTGCACGAGATCTACTACGAGCAGGTGGGCAACCCGGAGGGGATCCCCATCTTCTTCCTCCACGGCGGGCCGGGGAGCGGCTGCAGCCCGGTCCACCGGCGCTACTACGATCCCAAGAAGTTCCGCGTCGTCCTCCACGACCAGCGGGGCGCCGGGCGGAGCCGCCCGTTCGCCGAGCTGCGCGAGAACACCACCCAGGATCTGGTGGAGGACATCGAGCGGCTGCGCACGCATTTGAAGATCGACAAGATGATTCTCCTCGGCGGCTCGTGGGGGTCGACCCTCGCGCTGGCCTACGCCGAGGCTCATCCGGAGCACGTCACCGGGCTCATCCCGCGCGGCATCTACACCGCCACCCGGGCCGAGATGGACCACTTCTACGGCGGCGGCACCGCCGCCTTCTTCCCCGAGGTGGCCGAGAAGCTCTGGAAGGAGGTCCCCGAGATCCCCGGCAAGACCCGGCCGCAGCGTCTCCTCACGCTCCTCGACGGCCCGCCGGGGGCGGAGCGGCAGAAGGCGGCCCGCGCCTGGGCGGCCTACGAGACCAAGGTCTCTCGCCTCGAGATGCCGGACGACGAGGTCGAAAAGAGCGTCGGGAGCGGCGACCCGGCCGCCTTCTCGCGCATCGAGAACCACTACATGGCCCACGACTGCTTCCTGGAGGAGGGGGAGCTCTGGCGCGACCTGGGCAAGATCCGCAACCTGCCGACGGTGATCATCAACGGCCGCTACGACGTCATCTGCCCGCCCAAGACCGCCTACCGCCTGCACCAGGAAATGCCGAAGTCGCGGCTGGTGATCGTCGAAGGCGCCGGCCACAGCGCCGCCGAGCCCGGCATCCAGGGGGCGATCGTCGAGGCGGTCAAGGAATTCGAGCGCTGAGCGGGCCCATCGCGGCGAGGCCATGGCCACCCGGTCCCTGGGCCGGCGTTGCCGCGCTCGCCTATTCGCCGGCTCCACGGCCGGTTTCGCGCGGCGGCAGGGCTCGCACGTCCGGGGTTTTCCCTTGAAAGTCCTTGAAAATCTGGGACAGGCCCTAAAAACTGCCGACAAGCCCTGAAAATCCAGGCCACGCCTTGAAAACCCAGGCCATGGCTTGAAAATTCAGGACAAGCTCTGAAAATCCAAGCCATGCCTTGGCGACCCAGGACACGCCTTAAAAATCCAGGACACGCCCTAAAAATCCAGGGCAGGCCGTAAAAATCCAGGACAAGCCGTGGCCGCGCCGAATAAGCCGTGTACTGGCTCGCCAGGGCGTATCCTGCCAGGACAAGGCATGCCCTGGGTTGAAGACCTTTCCGCGGTTCGCCAGCCGGTGATCTTCTGCTCTTCAGCGGAAAAGATCCGCCCGGCAGGAACCTCCAGGACACGAGCGGCGGTCACACGGTGATGACCACTTTTCCCCGGGCGTGGCCGCCTTCCAGATAGCGGGCGTTGTCCTCGTCCGCGTAATACCGAGCGACGCTATCGAAGTCGCTTTCCCGCCAGGGGCGCAATCTCAGCCGTTCGGTCTCCAGGGATTCCATCGCGATCTGCCGGCGGGATGGGGAGGGCAGCGAGACTCGCCGCAGGGCGCGACGAGCCTCGGTTCCTGCGCTCAGAACAGGATCCGCAACCCCACCTGCACCTGGCGTGGGTCGCCGTTGCCGCTCTGCACCGTGCCGTCGAAGTTGAAGATCAGGCTGGTCACCTCGGGGCGGCGGAAGTTCGGGCTGTTGGTGAGGTTGAACACCTCGAGGATCGGCTGCACGGTGAGCCTCGGGCCGTACTTGAAGTCGCGGGTGAAGCGCAGGTCGAGGGAGTTGAACTGGTTGTCCTTGCGCCCCAGGTTGCGGCGTGTCACCGAGCCGTCGGGGTTGATGCGGTCGGTCGGCGCATTGGCGACGGCGCCGCTGGCGGTGATCGACTGCGGCTGCGCCGAGCGGTAGGCGTAGCGCACGTTGACGTCGATGTCGTAGGGCGCGCGGTAGAGCAGCCAGGCGTTGACCCGGTGGCGCTGGTCGCGGTCGGAGTAGCTGTACTCCTTCTCGAGGTCGGTGATCTTGGCGTAGCGGAAGGAGAACGGATCGCGCTCGTTGTCGTCGTCCGACATATCCTTCGACCAGGTGTAGTAGACCTGGTACTGGAAGCGGCCGGTGAAGCGCTGGTTCAAGCCCACGGTGACGCCCTTGTAGAGGCTCCGCGCCTTCGACTCGACCACCGTCAGGGTGTTGATGCCGTTCGTCCCGTCCGCCCCCAGCCCGGTCGACCACGGCGAGCCCAGGAGCGGGTCGTTGCGGTTGACGAAGCGGGTGATGTGGTCCCCCTTGGCGTAGTTCCCCTTGACCAGGAAGGCCAGCCCCTGCCGGATCTCGCGCTCCCACGACAGGCTGACGGCGGTGGTGCGCGGGTTCTGGAAATCCTTGTCGAAGACGAAGACGTCGGGGTGGTCGGGGGCGCCGATCTCGGACTGCGGGATCAGGTTCGGGTAGGCCGGCACCGGCCCGAGAATCGGCGTCAGGGGGCTGCTGCGGAAGATCGACTGGCCGATGCTGCCGTTGGTCGAGCGGGTCGAGGCGAGCGACAACCCCGGGACGCGGGCGTAGAAGATGCCGGCCGTGGCGCGGATCACTCCCTTGCCGTCGCCCTTCGGATCCCAGGTGAGGCCGAGCCGCGGCTGCCACATGTTGTAGTCGGACGGTATCTTGCCGTTCGAGGGGAAGGTCTGCGGCCCGGCGGCGGTGGTCACCGTCTTGCCGATGAACTGCGAGAAGAAGACCTGGGAGGGCGGGGTGATCGGGTCGGGCTCGATCTCGGCCTCCCAGCGCAGGCCGTACTGCACCGTGAGGTTCGGCCGCACCTGCCAGCTGTCCTGGAGGAAGGCGGCGGGCTCGGTCTGCGGGATCTTCTGCGTCCCCGCCTGCTCCGCCGTGCGGCCGCCGACTCCGGCCTGCTGGAGGTAGAGCAGCACCGGCCCGGTGATCGACGTTCCCGCCGGGCAGGCGCCGCTCGGCGACGAGCTGCCGTCCGAGCACTCGACGTAGTTGGGGTTGTGGACGAAGTTCAAGAAGCCGTCGGTCGAGCTGAAGATGTAGCGGCCGTTGGCGAAGCCGGCGAAGGTCTGGTTCGAGCTCACCCGGTTGAACTCGACGCCCGCCTTGTAGGCGTGCTGGTCGCGCAGGATCGACAGGTTGTCGTTGAGCTGGAAGCGCTCGTCGTAGTACTTGACCGGGATGAAGAACGGCATGCCGAAGCGGTAGCTGTTGGCAAAATCGAAGGCGGTGTCGGGGAGGGGGCGGCCGGTCGAGGCGATGATCGGCCCGTTGTACGGCCGCGGGCGGTCCTCGCGCGCGTACTGGAAGCGCGTCTCGTTGAGCAGGTTCGGGGACAGCGTCGAGATGAGGGTGCCGGTGCCGGCATGCGACTGGTCCTTCTCCGTCGCATTGGCGCTCCGCCCCCAGGAGTCGACGTCGAAGGTGCCGTTGTCCTGCTCCGCCCAGGTGTAGGTGTAGCGCAGGGTGAAGAGGTTCTTCTCCGACGCCTGCCAGTCGGCCTTGGCGAGGAGCACGCGGGCGTCGTTGGTGCGCTCGATGGGGCCGTTCTCCTCCGGGCTGCCGATCGAGGCGAAGTAATCGACCACCCGCTGCTCGATGCGGCTGGGGTCGGTCTGCTTGGTCGAGCGGCCGCGCTGGGCGTCGGCGGAGACGAAGTAGAACAGCTTGTCCGGGATGATCGGGCCGCCCAGGGTGAAGCCGGCCTGCCCCTGGTTCTCGTCGAACTTGGGCGCCAGGCCGCCGTCCGGCTTCTCGGCGCGGGAGGAGAGGCTGTCGTCCTTGTAGAAGAGGTGGGCGCTCCCCTGCCGCTGGTTGGTCCCCGACTTGGTCACCACGTTGACGAAGCCCGAGGAGGAGCGGCCGAACTCGGGGGGAGCGCCGTCGGCGACTACCACCACCTCCTGCACGGCGTCGAGATTGAAGGTGAACGCCGGGCGCTGCCCTCCGCGCTGCTCGCCGAAGAAGGGGTTGTTGAAGTCGGCGCCGTCGACCGAGATATTGTTGTTGATCCCCTTCTGGCCGTTGATCGACATCTCGTCGCCGTCGGGCCCCTGGACGACGGTGACGCCGGGGGTGAGCTTGGCGAAGTCGAGGAAGTTGCGGCCGTTGTTGGGGAGGTTGGCGACCGACTCGCTGTCGATGCGGGTCGCCCCTTCCGTCCGCGTGGTCTCGATCACCGGCGCCTCGGCGGTCACCGTCACCTTCTCCTCGACCTTCTTGAGCGTCATCGGCAGGGTGAGGTTGATGGTCTGGCCGACGGCCAGGTCGAGCCCGGTGCGCTCGAGGGTGGCGAAGCCGTCGACCTCGACGGTGATGCGGTAGGGGCCGAGCGGCAGAAGGACGCCGCGGAAGCGGCCGTCGGCGCCGGTCGTCGTCCGCTGCTCGAAGTTGGTGGCGGTGTTCTGGAGCGTCACCCGGGCACCGGGCAGGACGCCGCCCGATTCGTCGACCACCCGCCCCTCGATGACCCCGGTCGTCGCCTGGGATTGCGCGAACAAGGCCGGCGGCGCGACGAGGATCGCGGCCGCAAGCAACAGACTTCCACGCCACATCCACAACCGCTGCTGCAACCCGTGCAACATGGCAGGCCCCCCTCTGTCCAGGCAGACTTAAAACGCCTGAACAAAATAGCGGCGACGGGAGTGACAGTCAAGGGAATAACGTAAGGTGGCGATGTGACAATTTGTACACCGCCGGCCCTCACCGCGGCGTGACGTTCTTCTCCACCCGCTCCGCGGGCGGCGGCTCGGGGCGCCGGATCAGCGCCAGCATGGCGGTCAGGACGGCGAGGAAGATCTCGTCGAAGAACGGGATCGGGTCCGGGATGAAGAAATCGAGGACGAAGAGGGCGGCGGCGAGCAGGAAGAGCTGAGGGAAGCGGAGGCGTCCGAGGAAGCGCTGAATGAATCCGGGCATGAGCGGCCCCTCCTTCGCGGGCCAGCTTATTATCTCACTCCTCTCCTTTGACTCCATCGCGCGGGCCGGCGCGCGTATACTTGCCGGATCGTCCGATTTCCCTGAAACGACCACGAGACACCATGAGACCCACTCGCCGCCGGTTGCCCCGGCTCGCCCTCCTCCCCCTGCTCCTGGCGGCCGCCTGCGGCTCGCCGCCACCCCTTCCCAAAGTCGACGCCTGCGCGCTCCTCACCAAGGACGACGCCCAGGCGATCACCGGCGTGCCGATGGTCGCGGCCCTGGGCGCCAACGCCTTGACCGGCGGCCAGAAGACCGATCCCGGCGAGTGCGTCTACACCGCGGTGAAGAAGGACGACCAGCGCCGGCTCGGCCTCTCCATCCAGGCCTTCGCCGACCGCGAGGAGGCGGCGCACGTCTTCGAGCTCACCGCCAACGCGCTGCCGGGCTTCGGCGGCCAGCCGCCGCAGCCGGTCCCGGGGCTCGCCGACCGCGCCCTCTGGTCCGGCGGCCAGCTCAACAAGCTCTACGTCCTCCGCGGCCGCTTCCGCCTCATCGTCGGCAGCATGGCGGTCGAGAACGACGTGGCTCTGGCCGCCGCCAAGGCCGCGACCACGCGGGTGCTGGCGCGGCTGCCGGGGTAACGGGCGAGCTGCCCCGTCACACCGGCGCCAGCAACTCCAGCAGCTCCTCGCGGGTGAAGACCTTGGCCAAGTGCGGGTCGTCCTCCTGGATGACGTCGTCGAGGATCTGGCGCTTGCGCTCGATGATGGCGGCGATCTTTTCTTCGAGCGTTCCCTCGGTCACCAGCTTGAAGACCTGCACGGCGCGCTTCTGACCCAGGCGGTAGACGCGGTCGGTGGCCTGGTCTTCGCGGGCGGCGTTCCACCAGCGGTCGTAGTGGATGACGACCGAGCCGCCGACGAGGTCGATGCCGGTCCCTCCCGCCTTCAAGCTTCCCAGGAAGACGCGGCAGTCGGGGTCGCGATTGAAGCGTTCGACGATGGCGCCGCGGTCGGTGGAGGCGCCGGTCAGCTTGGCGAAGCCGATGCCGGCCTGGGTGAGGTGGCTTTCCATCAGCCGGATCATGCCCAGGAACTGGGTGAAGACCACCACCTTCTGGCCGCTCCCCAGGCACTCGTCCAGAAGCTCGGTGAAGAGGTCCCACTTGCCCGAGCGGAAGTCGGCCGCGCGGTCGAGCGCGCCCAAGGCGAGCGCCGGGTGGTCGCAGATCTGCTTCAGCTGATTGAGCAGGGCGAAGACGTGGATGTAGGGGATGCGGCCCTCGGCCTCCTCGAGCTGGCGGGCGAGCTCGGCGCCGCGGCCGCCGACCGTGTCGCGGTAGAGCTTCACCTGGTCGTCCGAGAGCGTGCACTTGCGGAGGTCCTCGATCTTCTCCGGCAGCTCGGAGAGGACGCTCGACTTCAGGCGCCGCAGGACGAACGGCGCGATCAGCCGGCGCAGCTCGGCCATCCGCTTCTCGTTCTCGCGCGGCCGGGAGACCGGGCCGTAGCGCTCCTCGAACTCGGCGTCGCCGCCGAGATAACCGGGGAGGACGAGGTCGAACAGGGTCTTCAGGTCGGCCAGGGCGTTTTCGATCGGCGTGCCGGTCATCCCCAGTCGGACCGAGGCGGCAAGCTCGGTGGCCGCGCGGTAGGCCAGGGTGCCGGGGTTCTTGACGTGCTGCACCTCGTCGAAGGCGACGAGGGCGAAGGGGATCGCTGCCAGCTCGCCGGCGCTTCGCCGCAGGACGCCGTAGGAGGTGACCACCACGTCCCCCTTCCCGAGGTCGGGCGGCAGGGCGCGCTGCGGGCCGTGGAAGAGCGTGGCCCGGAGGCCCGGCGCGAACTCGCCGAGCTTGTCGCGCCAGTGCGGCAGGACGGAGGTCGGGCAGATCACCAGAAACGGCGCCGCGATCCCTTCGCGCTCGGCGAGCGCCACCATCAGGGCCATCAGCTGGTGGGTCTTGCCGAGCCCCATGTCGTCGCAGAGGAGACCCCCCATCTGGTTCTCCCACAGGAAGCGCAGCCACTCGACGCCGGCCGCCTGGTAGGGACGGAGCACCGAGCGCAGGCCACGGAGCGGCGACAGCGGCGCTGCCGGCCGGCCAGCCAGCAGGCGCTCCAGGAGCGTGGCGCGGGCGCCGGTCAGCTGCACGTCCTTGCCGGCGGCCAGGGCCTGCAGGCGAAGGATCGCCGGCAGGTCGAGCCCGGCGCCCTCGCCCAGCGCCGCCGCCAGCCGGTCGAGCTCGCCGAACGCCGGCGCGTGGAGATCGATCCAGCCGCCGCGGATCTCCAAATACGGCAGCCCCTCGCGCCGCGCGGCGAGCAGGTCGTCGAGCGACACCAGCTCGCTGCCGAAGCCGTAGGCAGCCGAGAGCCAGTCCCACTTCCGCTCGCTCGCCTCGTCGTAGTCGAAGTCCGCGGATGGCGCCGCGCCGCGGAGCTGCAGGCGGTCGTAGTCCTTGAAGACCTTGCGGTCGGCGAGCGTCTTGTCGAGCACGATGCGGTCTTGGCCCACCTCCTCGCCCGCCTCGTCCAGGAAGCTCGGGATCTCGCTGCGCTTCAATTTCATCGACACCGGGGCGCGGAACTTGCGCTCCTTGCCGCTCCGCTCGAGCTCGGCCAATACCCCCAGCTCGGGGAGGAAGATCAGGTGGCCGTAGCGGAACTTCTCGCGGTGCTTGAAGATGCGCTCCTCGCCGGTCGCCTGGAGACCGCGGATGGCGCGCCGCACCTCGACCTCCGGCCGGTCGAGCTCGGTCTCGGCGGTGACGTGGAGGATCGACTGCAGCGGGATCGGGCGGACGGGCAGGTCCTCCTGCCCGGGGTAAAGCTCGAGCAGCAGGGCGAGGGTGGCCGGCACGCGGTCGCGCGGCACGGTCAGGCGCAGGAGCGGCTCATCGGCCAGGCGGTAGGTCAGGGTGAAGCGGCCGTCGCGGCGGTCGACCGCCGGATGGAAGCTCCCGCCCTCCCATTCGCGCGCGCCATGGTAGGCCAGGCGGTGCCAGAAGCTCGCCTCCCAGGTCTGGCGCATCGTCCGCGCCCCCTTCTGCTCGAAGAGCCGCTCCTCGGCGGTCCGCTGGAAGAGGGCCAGGCGATCGAGGAGCCCGGCGCGGTCGAACGAGCCGGGGGCGGGCTCCCCTTTGCCCAGACGCTCGAGGAGGCGGACGCGCGACGGCCCCGAGGCCAGGCAGCGGGCGAGCTCGTCTCCCGCCGGTCCCAGGAAGCGGAGCGCCGGGCCGGCGGGGCGGACGGCGATGCCCTCGACCGCCGCCGGCGCCCCCTCGGCCACCAGCTTGAGCAGCCGGAACCACACCGTGCGGGAAAACACTGCCTCCCAGGTCGCCTTGCCGAAGTGCCCTTCGATCTCCGCCAGCGCCTTGCCCAGGTCGCGCAGGTGGGCGCAGGTCTTCTTGCGGCTCTCGGCGCAGGTGCAGGAGCGCAGCGGCTTCGAGCTCCCCGGCGGCAGGCCGATGTAGATCGCCGAATCCGCGCTGCGCGCCCCGGCGCTCTCGCGGATCGGCAAGAGGCCGATGCCGCTGCGATGAAATTCCAGATGAGGCCAGGCAGGCACCGTCACGTCTCCACGAAAAAAGTTGCGGGCAAAGCGAAGCCTCCGCCGACGAAGGCGGAGATTGTAGCCGAGGTGGGGGGCGGGTGGGGACGCCCCGCCCGCCCCGGCCGGCGCGTGGGCCGGCCGCTACGCACGGGAAGGTGAGGATCGCACCGCTTCTCTTCGCGCCGTACGGAAAAACACCCACGGCCCCCCAGCCACCAACGGTCCGTAGCGGCCGACCGCCGTGTCGGCCGGGGTGGGGGTCGGGAGAGCCGGCGGTCCGGTCTCTCACCACCGATGCGTAGCGGCCGGCCTACGCGCCGGCCGGGGCGGGAATCAGGAGAGCGAGATCTCCTTCTCCCCGTAGAGGCGCTCGGCCACCACGCCGCGCCCGCGGCAGACCTCAAGCAGCTTGTCGGAGGCGACGATGGGGTCGGAGTCAGGGGTGTAGTCCTTGGCCATGATGTACTTGAGCCACGGCTCCATGCCCATGGCGTAGACGTAGGCCTCCTTGCAGCCGAAGCGCTCGACGATGTCGATGCCGCGCTCGAAGTTCGAGCCCGACAGGCGCCGCGAGTGGTCGATCTTCCTGTCGAGCGGCTTGGTCATGAGCGGGCCGTAGAGCCAGGAGAGCGGCGCGCCGTCGCACTCCATGCCGAGGAAGAGCACGTCGGCGTCGCCGGTGATCTTCTGCACGTGCTCGTAGAGCCGTGGCTCGATGTTGCAGGAGTCGGCGGCGAGGAGGACGCTGCCGGCGTCGACCCGCACCATGTAGGCCATCTTGGTGCGGATGTCCAGATCGCTGTGCTCGCCGAAGAACGGCACGCCGGTCAAGGTGCCGCCCTCGATCTCGATGGTCTCGAGATCGTCGATCTCGCGCACGTTGCCGAAGCCGATCTTCTGCAACGTCAGGCGCAGCGACGGATCCTGCAGATGGCCGCTGCCGCCGCGCGGCACGATCACGGTGCCGATCTTGTGGCGCAGCTGGAGCATGGTCTCGAGCAGCACGTGGTCCTGGTGGTTGTGGGTGATGACCACGTAGTCGATGTAGTCCGGCAGGTCGGAGTAGGTGTAGCGGGGCAGCTCGGCGTGGTAGTCATAGCTGATCACCGGGTCCGAAAGGATGCTGAAGCCGCGCGCCTCGATGAGGATGCAGGCGTGGCCGAAGTAGCGCGTGCGCATCCCCGGGCCGTCGTACGCCGGGTACGGCGCCGGCGCGTCGGGGGTGAAGAAGGTGCGGAAGAGCTCCTCGTCGGGGCCGTCGGCGATCCCTAGAAGCTCGCGGATGTGGTCGTAGGGGCGGGGGGAGGCCTTCATGCGGAAGAGCTCGTCGATCCCCAGATGGTGGAACGGGCGCTTGACGAAGAGCACGCCGTCCTCGGGGATGCGGGGCGTCGAGAGGACGAACGGCCGCTCCTTGTCGCCCTCGATCAGGGTGAGCGCCAGGCTCTGCAGGCCGGGGTCGTAGAACGGGCTGCGGTAGAGGAGCGGCTCGAGCAGGCGGAACGACGGCTGGTGGTTCAGGTCGTAGACCAGCTCGACGTAGCCGCGCAGGAGGTCCGGCACCCGCGGGTAGAGCGGCTCGAGCGAGAACCCCTTGGCCTCCTGGCGCAGCAGCTCGTCGAGCTCCTTGACCGCGCCGGCCAGCGCGATCAGGCTCGCCTGCTCGCGCTGCGTGCGCTCCAAGAGCGCCTTGATGTCCGGCACGCGCGCCGGCGGGTGGCTGATGAACGGCCCCCCCACCATGGCCGGATTGCGCACCGCCGCCGCGTGCACCTGCGGCGACTGCACGAACGACTTCATGATCGCCAGATGCCGGTCGACCACGTTCATCCCGGCGGTGACCGGCTGGATGAGGTGGGTCCAGGCGTACCAGTCGCACACCAGCGGCTCGGCGAGGACGTTGGGTTTCAAGTAGCAGAGATCGTGGTTCATGGCCATACCATCCAAAGGTCTGGCGATTTTACCACTGCTGCGGGTGCTGGGAGAGCTATGGATGGAGAGCCGGCCGGGACGCCGCGCGGAGACCCGCCGCCGGCCCCGTGGCCACGGTCGCCAGGTAGACGTTCCCCTGGGCGACCACCACGTCCTGGACCTGGACGGCGTCGAGGGCCACCGGACCGGCGAGATCAGCGGGCAGGCCCACGGCGCGGGCGATGCGCCGCGCCTCGGCCGTCGCCTGGTCGAGGATCGGCCCGAGCTCGAGCCGCGCGGCGGCCGCGAGCTTGGTCAGGAAGTCCGAATGCAGCCAATAGCTCGCGGCGTGGAGCAGGAAGCTGCGGGTCTTCAGGTCGTAGTCGAGGTCGGCCAGCGCCAGGGTGCGGGTGGCGGGGTCGTAGAGCGGTTTGCCGGCGACGTAGATGCGGCCGGAGAGCGGCGGCGCCGTGGTGCCGCGGGTGGCGCGGAAGGCCAGGGCGAAGACCAGCTTGTCGCCGAGCGCCGAGACGTCGACGCTCTCGGCCTCGAAGCGCAGCGAGTTGGCGAAGCGGTAGTGGAAACCGGCCAGCCGCCGCGAGACGGCGCGGGAGAGCTCCGCCGACTCGAGCACCACCGGCACCTCGAGCCGGTAGCGGCTCGGCGGCGTCACCGCCGGCGGCGCCGGATGGCCGCTCAGATGGACCCGCAGGTTGCCGCGGATCAGCAGGCCGGCGGTGAGCGCCGTCCCGTCGCCCTGAGGCGGCAGGAAGAAGAGCTGGCGCGGCTCGAAGCGCACCCAGAGCGGCGGATCGGCCGCGATCGCGTGCGCCAGATGGAGCCCGCGCCACGCCGCCTCGGCCTGGGCGCGCAGATGGAGATCCTCGACCATCCGGCCCACGACGTCGACGAACGCCTGCCGCATCCGCGGCACCAGCCGCTCCTTGAGCCTGGATTTCACACTGATCTTGACCAGGCCGAAGACCTTCATCTCGGCGCGGTCGAAATCGGCGTCGAGCTCCGGCGACAGGACCGGCGACCAGTCGGCCCCGAGCTGCGGCGAGACGCTGCCATGGATACGCCCACGGAACCGCACCGTCTCCTTCACCGGCAACCCCGCCGCCCGCCCACCGGCGGCGAACGTCCCCGCGACCGGCACCTCGAAGGTGATCCGCCCGTTGGCAAAGCCCAACACCACGGGCTGCCGCACCACGTCGTAGGAATACCAGTCGTCCGAAAGCGCCACCGTCCAGTCCTCCGCCACCCGCGCCGCCAGATGCGGCGGCACCGCCTCGTTCGCCATCTCCCCGAGGCGCTGCCAGGGGATGGTGAACGACAGGGGAATCTCCGACAGCGCGCTCTCGATCACCGGCACCCGCGGCGGACCGACCGGCGGCGGGGCGACGAGCGGGACCGGACGCGGCGCCGTAGAGGTGCAGGCGGCGAGCGCCAGGAACGGCAGCACGGCGAAAGCGGCCAGGAATCGGCACCAGCGACGAGGGCTGGGGAAGGGCACGGGCGTATAGCCTACCAGTCGGTGGCGCCTTGGTGAAAATCGCCTCGTGGCGCAGGTCGCCGTGGGCGCGCGATAGACTGCCCACGTGGACTTCTCCCCCGCCCCCCGCACCGCCGAGCTCATCCCCGCTTTTCGCGCTCTGGTCGACCTCGATCTGCCGCCGCTCGAGCGCGAGTTTCTCGCCGCGGGTGAGGGGGCGGCCGCCGGTGAACGGATTCTGGCCGCGGCGCGGGCGGCGGGTGTCGCGCGGGGGCTTCTGGCGCCGCATTTGCCGCGGGAGTGGGGCGGGCTCGGGCTGTCGCTCCTCGAGTTTGCGCCGCTGGCCGAGATCCTCGGGCGCAATGTTCTCGGCCACTACGCCGTGAACGTTCAGGCACCTGACGCCGGCAACATGGAGCTTCTTCTCCACCATGGGACGCCGGCGCAGCAGGAGCGCTGGCTTCGGCCGCTGGCGCGGGGGGAGATCCGCAGCTCGTTCGGCATGACGGAACCCGGGCGGCCGGGGTCGAATCCGACCTGGCTCGATACGCGGGCGGTGCGGGAGGGGGACGAATACGTCCTCTCCGGCCATAAATGGTTCACCTCGAGCTGCGACGGGGCGGCGTTTTGCATCGTCATGGCGGTCACCCGGCCGGAGGCGGAGAAGCCGCATGGGCGGGCGAGCCAGCTGATCGTGCCGACCGAGGCCCCGGGCTTCTTGCGGGTGCGCAATCTGCCGGTGATGGGCGCCCCGGGCGCCGGCTGGGCGAGCCATGCCGAGGTGCGCTTCGAGCAAGTCCGCGTGCCGGCCGAGAATCTCGTGGGCGCCGACGGCGCCGGCTTCGCCCTCGCCCAGGAGCGGCTGGGGCCGGGGCGGATTCACCACGCCATGCGCTGGCTGGGGATCGCCGGCCGCGCCTTCGACCTGATGGTCGAACGCGCCGCGGGGCGCGAGCTGGCGCCCGGCGAGCCGCTCGGCGCCAAGGGCGTGGTCGGCGAGTGGATCGCCGAGAGCCGCGCCGAGATCGACGCCGCCCGCCTGCTGGTGCTTCACGCCGCCTGGCGCATCGACCGCGACGGCGCGGCTGCGGCGCGCGACGAGATCGGCCTCCTCAAGTTCCACGTCGCCGCCGTCCTCCAGCGCACCCTGGACCGGGCGATCCAGGTTCACGGCGCCCTGGGGTTGACCGACGAGACGCCGCTCGCCTTCTGGTGGCGCCACGAGCGCGGCGCCCGCATCTACGACGGGCCGGACGAGGTGCACAAGGCGGCGGTAGCGCGGCGGATTCTGGCCGCGACACGGGGAGCGAAGTGAGCGCCAGCGGACCGACCGGTCCGCTCGACTCCCCCGGAGCCGTGCGCCCCGGCGAGGAGCTGCCCACCGACCGCCTGGCCGCCTGGCTCGCCGAGCGCGATCCGGCGCTCGCCGGCCCCTGGGCCGTCGAGCAGTTTCCCGGCGGCCACTCGAACCTGACCTACCTGCTCTCCGCCGGCGAGCGCGAGCTCGTGCTGCGCCGCCCGCCGGTGGGCTCCGCGGTCAAGACGGCGCACGACATGGGGCGCGAATACCGCATCCTCTCCCGCCTCCCGGCGGTCTATCCCAAGGCGCCGCGCGCCCTCTTCTCCTGCGACGACCCGGCGGTGATCGGCGCGCCGTTCTACCTGATGGAGCGGGTCTCCGGCATCGTGCTGCGCCAGCCGCGCCTGCCACCGGGGCTCGAGCTGCCCCCCGCGGCGATGCGGCGGCTGTCCGAGGCGGTGGTCGACGGGCTGGCCGAGCTTCACGCCGTCGATCCCGCCGCGGCTGGCTTGAGCGACCTCGGCCGGCCGGAAGGGTACGTCGCCCGCCAGGTGGCCGGCTGGCGCGAGCGCTGGGTGAAATCGCGGACCGACGACGTGCCGGCGATGGACGCCGTGGCCGCCTGGCTGGGCGATCACCTGCCGCCCGAGAGCGCGGCCCCGGCGGCGTTGATCCACAACGACTTCAAGTACGACAACCTGGTGCTGGCCGCGGATCTCTCGGCGATCCGCGCCGTGCTGGATTGGGAGATGGCGACCCTCGGCGATCCGCGGATGGACCTCGGCACCTCGCTCGGCTACTGGATGGACCCGGACGACGATCCGGCCCTGCGGAGCCTCCCCGCGGGCCCGACCACGGCACCGGGGAACCTGACGCGCCGGGAGGTGGCCCAGCGCTATGCCGAGGCCACCGGCCGCGACCTCGGCGACCTGGTCTTCTTCTACGCCTTCGGCCTGTTCAAGATCGCCGTCATCGCCCAGCAGATCTACGCCCGCTATCAGAGGGGGCTGACCGCCGACCCCCGCTTCGCCGCTCTCCTGGGCGCCGTGCGGGTCCTCGGCAAGACGGCCGCCCGCGCCCTCGAGCTCGGGCGGATCGAGCGGTTGGGGTAGGATCCTCCCGAGAGAGGACGGCCCGCTCGCCCGCTTCGACGTCGAGGTACGGCTTCACAGCCAGCCGGCGAAAGGCGAGCCCGAGGTCACCTTCACCGAGTACCGGCAGGCGCACCCGGCGCCCTGAAAAGGAGCCGGCGGGACGCCGGCGCGCTCCCAGCGAGCCGCCGCCCGGTCTCCTCCGCACGGCCGTCTCCTCCTTGCCCTCCGCGCTCCGCTGCACTACAACTAAGGGAATGGCCCGTGTCCCCGACCTGCACCGCGAGCGCGAGGGCTCCGTCGCCCTCGAGGAGCGCAAGAAGACCAGGCGCCCGCAGCGCTTCAAGGTCATCCTGCACAACGACGACTACACCTCGATGGACTTCGTGGTCTACGTCCTCATCAAGCACTTCCGGAAATCCCACGCCGAGGCGAACCAGATCATGCTGCACATCCACCACCGGGGCGCCGGCGTGGCGGGGATCTATCCCAAGGAGGCCGCCGAGACCAAGGCCTCCGAGGTGATGACGGAAGCGCGCGAGCAGGGGATGCCGCTCCTCGTCACCCTCGAGCCGGCGGAGCCGGGCGACGACTGACGGCAGGCGCGCGGCGACTTGAAACGTCCCCGCCTTCTGCGACATCCTGTGCAGAGCCCGCTGTGGAGGAAGACCGATGAAGCGACTGCTGTCCATCGCCGCCGTCCTGCTGCCGCTCGCCCCGGCCCTGGCGCAACCGTTGACCTTCACCACGGCCCCGCCCACCGTGGGGCTGTTCGAGGTCCTGACCAGCCGGATGGAATTCACCGGCAAGATCGAGATCACCGGGGCCAACGGCTTCCAGGTCTCGGTGCCGATCACCCAGCGCCAGCGGGAGGAGCTGGAGCGGGAGACCCTGGCGGTCGCCGACGGTAAGCCCGTCAAGCGCCGGCTGCGCTACCGCGTCTCCGAGGAGACCGAGGGGATGGACGGCGCGAAGGTCAAGCCCCGCCCCGTCGCCGGCAAGACCTACACCCTCGATCTCGCGGACGGCAAGGCCACGGCGCGCGACGCTCAGGGAGCCGAGATCACCGCCGAGGAGGAGAAGGCGGCGCTCCAGCAGGAGATGGCACTCCTCGGCCAGTGGGAAGGGTTCTGCGACGCGCTCGGCGGGCGCAGCTGGAAGGTCGGCGACGCCGTCGATCCGCATGACCCGAAAGTTCTCGCGGCGCTCGGCCTGGGCGAGGACAAGCAGCTGGAGTCGGTCCGCATGGTGCTGGCGGAGGTCGTCCGCGGCGAGGGCGCGCCGCTCGCCCGCTTCGACGTCGAGATGCGCTTCCGCAACCAGGGGGGCGGAGAGAAGGACGAGCCCGCCTTCACCTTCAGCCTGAAAGGCAAGGCCGCCATCGACTCGGCCACCTGCCGCCTTCTGTCGCTCGAGGCCGAGGGGCCACTGACGATTGACGGGAGCCAGGAGGCCGAGGGGGAAAAGCTCGCCTTGAAGGGGACCGCCGACGCCAAGATGAGCTTCCGCATCGAGTACCGGCCGGCCCGCCCGGCGGCCTGACGAATGCACGCGCCGGCGGGGACGGGGGCGAGGGGACGCCCCTTTTTCCCTCGACGCGGAATGATCCGGCCCCCTCAGCGGTTCACCACCATCGGAGCCGCGCGTCGGATAAAAGGACCCGCGGCACCCATCAAGCCATGCGAATGAGACTTTCCCAGGACCTCCAGATCTCCCTCTCCGTCGCCGTCAGCGAGGCTGAACGGCTGGGGCACGAATACACCGGCACCGAGCACCTGCTCTTCGCCCTCCTCTTCGACGGCGAGACCGCCAAGGTGCTGCGCCACTCCGGCGCCGATCTCGAGCGGCTGAAGGAGCGCCTCGGCCAGTACCTCGAAAGCGAGCTCGACCGCCTCGAGGACGGCGACGAGCCGCGCCTCTCGCTCTCCGCCCAGCGGGTGCTGGCGATGGCCGGCATGCACGTACAGAGCGCCGGCAAGGAGGAGGTCGACGGAGCGGACCTCCTGGTCGCCCTCTTCTCCGAGGAGGACTCCTACGCCGTCACCCTCCTCGACGAGGAGGGGGTGTCGCGCCTCGACGTGGTGAGCTACCTCGCCCACGGCGTGTCGAAGCTCCACCCCGCCCTGCTGGCGCCGCGCGCCCGGCCGGGCGAGGGGGACGACGACGAGATCTCCTTCGGCGGCGAGGACGGCGAGGATGAGGCCGACGTCGGCGAAGGCGACGAGGTGCTGGCCGCCTTTACCCAGGACCTGACCGAGCTCGCCCGCCAGGGCGACCTCGATCCGCTGATCGGCCGCGGCGTCGAGGTCCAGCGCACCCTCCACATCCTCCAGCGGCGGCGGAAGAACAATCCGATCTACGTCGGCGATCCCGGCGTCGGCAAGACCGCCCTGGTCGAGGGGCTGGCAAGGAAGATCGCCCGCGGCGAGGTGCCGGCGCCCTTCGCCGAAGCGCGCGTCTTCCGGCTCGACCTGGGCGCGCTCCTCGCGGGCACGCGCTACCGGGGGGACTTCGAGAACCGGCTGAAGGCGGTGCTGGCGGCGCTCGCCGAGCTCGACCGGCCGATCCTCTTCGTCGACGAGATCCACACCCTGGTGGGCGCGGGCGCCGCCGGCGGCGGCACCATGGACGCCTCGAACCTGCTGAAGCCCGCGCTCGCCGACGGCAAGCTGCGGGTGATCGGCGCCACCACCTGGGAGGAGTTCCGCCAGACCTTCGAGCGCGACCAGGCGCTCGCCCGGCGCTTCCAGAAGGTCGAGGTCAACGAGCCCTCGGAGGCCGAGACGGTGCGCATCTTCGCCGGCCTCCAGGAGCGCTACGAGGAGCACCACGGCGTCAAGTACGGCAAGGCCGCGGTCAAGACGGCGGCGGCCTTGGCCGGCCGCTACCTGCGCGATCGGAAGCTTCCCGACAAGGCCATCGACCTGCTCGACGAGGCGGGGTCGGCGGTGGCTCTGCGCGGTGGCAAGAAGGTCGGCGTCGCCGACGTCGAGGCAGTCCTGGCCGCCATGGCCCAGATCCCGCCGCGGAGCGTGGTGGGCGACGACCGCGAGCAGCTGCAGCGCCTGGAGGGAGAGCTCAAGAACGTCGTCTTCGGCCAGGATGAGGCGATCGCGCGCCTGGTATCGGCGATCAAGGTGGCGCGGGCGGGTCTGCGCGACCCGCAGAAGCCGGTCGGCTCGTTCCTCCTGACCGGCCCCACCGGCGTCGGCAAGACCGAAGTCGCGAAGCAGCTCGCCAAGGTGCTCGGCATCTCGTTCCTGCGCTTCGACATGAGCGAGTACATGGAGCGCCACACCGTCTCCCGCCTGGTGGGAGCGCCGCCGGGCTACGTCGGCTACGACCGCGGCGGCCTCTTGACCGAGGCGGTGTCGAAGAACCCCCACGCCGTGCTGCTGCTCGACGAGATCGAGAAGGCGCACGAGGACGTCTTCAACGTCCTCCTCCAGGTGATGGACCACGGCACGCTGACCGACACCAACGGCAAGCCGGCCGACTTCCGCCACGTCATCCTGCTCATGACCTCGAACGTCGGCGCGCGCGAGATGGCGCAGCGGGGCCTCGGCTTCGGCGAGGAGGGGGGGCCGCGCCAGGCCGAGGGAGACAAGGCCTACGAAAAGCTCTTCTCCCCCGAGTTCAGGAATCGCCTCGACGCCCGACTGACCTTCAACGCCCTCTCCCCCACCGTCATGGGGAAGATCGTCGACCGCATGATGAACGAGCTCGCCCTCCAGCTGCTCGAAAAGAAGGTCAAGCTCGAGGTCACCCCCGAGGCGCGCGAGCGCCTGTCCCAAAAAGGCTACGACCCGTCCTTCGGCGCCCGCCCCCTGGCACGGGTGATCGAAGAGTCGATCAAGCGCCCGCTGACCGAGCTCCTCCTCTTCGGCCCCCTGGCCCAGGGCGGCGGGGCGGCGGTGGTCGAGGTGGTGGACGGCGAGATCGCCTTAGCCGCGAAAGAGCCGTAGGAGCGCCGAGCTCCCCCTCCTTGCGGGCATTTCCTCAAAGAGGGGGCGACTAGGCTTGTCGAAACGATTCAGTTGACCGGCGTGGCACACTCGGGAACGGTGCGTCCCTCGGTGTTGACGACGCAGAGGGAAACCTGCGCCGAGAGGGTCGAGTTGCTGCAGTAGCCGCCCTGGGCGTTCGCCAGGGCCACCAGCGTGTCCTTGCGCAGCGAGAGCTTCGAGGGGCGCTTTCTCTTCATGGGATGAAGCCTCCGAATGGAGATGGGCGGGCGGGGTATGCCCGCACAGCATATGTGCCACCGACCTCGGGCATCGTGACAATTTAGGACGCACCGCGCCGGCGAATCGCGGTGCCGGCGGATTGAGAGAAGGGAACCTCGGTCGCTGCCGGCTCACACCGCAGCCACCCTTCGCTACAGTCGTCATCATCCCCTCGAGAGAAACGAGTGCACTCTGTGCACAGTATCGCACAGGCGAGGGAGCGGCGCCCGAGGGGCCGGAGCCGGGAAGCCCGGCTCCGGCCCTGGACCCTAGGTTACTCGACCGGCCCGCACTCGGGGACGGGCCGCGGCGGACCGCCGCCGGTGTTGACCACGCAGAGGGAAACCTGCGCTGAGAGGGTCGAGTTGCTGCAGTAACCGCCCTGGGCGTTCGCCAGGGCCACCAGCGTGTCCTTGCGCAGGGAGAGCTTCGAAGGGCGCTTTCTCTTCATGGAACGGAGCCTCCGGAATCGAGATGGGCGGACGGGATATGTCCACACAGCATACGTGCCACCGACCTCGGGCGTCGTGACAAATCAGGCCGTGCCGCGCCGGCGGGCTGCCAAAAGCGCCCGCGGCATGGCGGCCAGGCATATCCGCTAACTGGCACTTTTCTTGCTCCCCTTTGGACGACTTCGTCGTCCGCATCAGGTCGCGATGGTCTCGAGATGCACTGCAAGATGAAAAGATACACCCGTCTGTACCCGCTGTTCCTCACCTTCCTCGCCTGCACCTCCCCCGCCCTCCTGGAAGCCCAGACCCTCCGCGCCACCCAGCCCGAGCTGGCGGAGCGGTCGGCCAAATTGGCCGGCGGGCAAGTCCTCGCCCTGACCGACGAGCTGGTCCCGAAGCTCCTCTCGGTCCCGTTCGAAAAGCCGATCACCGTGACCGACTGGCCCGTGGCGCCGGGCGTCTTCCAGGAGGTCGTCCTCACCCGGCGCGAGGTGTACGCGCCCGATGCGCACATTTACAAGATCGGCCCCCAAGGGCAGGTCGAGTTGCCCCGCTCGCGCCTCGCTTTCTTCGGCGGCAGCTCGGTCGACGGCAAGGCCGGCCTCTGGCTATCGATCGACCCGGAGACCGGCGAGGTCGACGGCAACGCCCAGGTCCAGGGCGAGCTCTACGCGCTGCGGCGGGCGGACGAGGGCCGCTACGCCGTGGCGGCGGCCAAGGCCTTCGTCCCCGAGACGCCGCAGCCCTTCAACTGCGGCGAGGAAGAGCTCCGCGCTCTGGCCGGCTCCTCCTTCCTGACCCAGCCGGCGGGCGAGCCCCTCTTCCCCACCAAGGCGCTGGCCTCGCTCCACACCACGACCGTCGCGGTCGACACCGACAACGAGCTCCTGCAGTCCAAGTTCATGGACAACACCACCACCGCCACCAACTACATCGCCGCCCTCTTCGCCGGCATGACGGTGATCTACGAGCGCGACCTGAACGTCCGCCTGCTCCAGGGGACGACCATCCTCCGCGTCTCGTCGCAGCCCGACCCGTACAACCAGGCGGCCTCGGGCAGTGCCGACTCGAACAAGCTCTCCGAGTTCGCCGGCTACTGGTCGGCCCACAACGCCAGCATCCCCCGCGCCCTGGCGATGATGCTGTCGGGTAAATCGCCGAGCTCCAACGGGGCTTCCGGCATCGGCTACATCAACGGCCTCTGCAGCCCCTCCTCGGGCTACAGCTTCAGCCAGGTCTTCCGCTCGCCGTCGTTCAACGCGTCGTTCGACGTCAACCTGGTGGCCCACGAGCTCGGGCACAACTTCGGCTCGGACCACACGCACTGCTACAACCCGCCGGTCGACACCTGCTACAACGGCGAGGCCGGACGCGGCTGCTACGCCGGCACGCCGTCCTGCCCGGCGACGACGACGATCAACGGCGTCACCAACGTGCAGGGGACGCTGATGAGCTACTGCCACCTGCTGGGCGGCTGTACCGCGTCGGGCGTCTTCCATCCGCGGACGCTCGACATCATCAACCCGATCGTGGCCGGCAAGGTGGGAATCTGCGTCTTCCCGGCCGGCGGGGCCGGCGGGGGGTCGAGCGCGGCCTCGAAGTTCTACACCGTGCCGCCCTGTCGCCTGATCGACACCCGGAACGCCCTCGGCGCCCTGGGGGGGCCGGCCCTCGCGGCCTCGGGCACCCGCAGCTTCACGGTGACCGGGAGCTGCGGCATCCCGGCGGACGCCAAGGCGGTTTCCGGCAACCTGACCGTCATCTCCCCCGTCGCCGCCGGCTTCCTGAACGCCTACGCCGCGGGCACTCCGACCACCACCAGCCTGCTCAACTTCCGCGTCGGGCAGATCCGGGCCAACAGCGTCGTGCTGAAGCTGCCTACCTCCGGCGGCTCGATCACCTTCCGGAACAGCTCGGCCGGGCTCGCCAACTTCGTGCTCGACGTCAACGGCTACTTCAAGTAAGCCCCTCGCCGGCCCGGGGCGAAAGCGCTCCGGGCCGGCCCGCGCTCGACGTCGTCCGACGCCGCGGCGGACGTCAGCCCCGTGGGCCCCTCGGGGCTCCGGAGCTCGGGTACGACTTCGGCCGCGTGCTCCGCGTCTGGGGGACGCGTGACAAATTAAGGTCGCCCCACGCCCCCTGACCTGACAAAAAGCGCGCGGCAACCCGGGCGGCCGGGCATATCCTCAACTGGCACTCTTCTTGCTGCTTCTACCGGCAACTTCGTCGTCCGCACCAGGTCGCGATGGTTTCAAGATGCGCTAGAAGATGAAAAGCTACGCACGTCTGTACCCGCTGTTCCTCGCCGTCCTCGCCGGCACCGCTCCCGCCCTCGCCGTCGCTCAGACCTTGCGCGCCACCCAGCCCGAGTTGGCGGAGCGGTCGGCCCATTTGTCCGGCGGCCAGCTCGTCGCCCTGACCGACGAGCTGGTCCCGAAGCTCCTCGCGGCACCGTTCGACAAGCCGCTCTGGGTGACCGACTGGCCGCTCGCGCCGGAGGTCTTCCAGGAGGTCGTCCTCACTCGGCGCGAGGTTTACGCGCCCGATGCGCACATTTACAAGATCGGCCCCGAGGGGAAGGTCGAGGTCCCCCGCTCGCGCCTCGCCTTCTTTGGCGGCGGCTCGACCGACGGCAAGGCCGGAGTCTGGCTGTCGATCGACCCCCAGACCGGCGAGCTCGATGGCAGCGCCGAGGTCTTGGGCGAGGTCTACGCCCTCCGGCGGGCGGCCGACGGCCGCTACGCCGTGGCCAAGGCGGAAGCCTTCGCGCCCGAGGGCCTGAAGCCAAGCCAGTTTGGCTGTGGTACCACCTCCCATGACTTGGCCGGCTCGGCGTTTCTGGCGCCACCGCCGACCAGCTCGCTCTTCCCGAGCAAGACGCTGGCGACTCTGCACACCGCCACGGTTGCCGTCGACACCGACAACGAGCTGATGCAGCTCAAGTTCAGCGACAACACCACCAGCGCCACCAACTACGTCGCGCAGCTGATCACTGGAATGAACGTGATGTACGAGCGCGATTTGAACGTCCGCCTGCTGCAGGGGGTCACCTTTCTGCGGATCTCCTCCCAACCCGACCCCTACAACCAGGCGGCCGCAGGCGCCGCCGACAACAACAAGCTCAACGAGTTCGCCAGCTACTGGCAGACCAACAATGGCAGCATCACCCGCGCGCTCGCCATGATGCTGTCGGGCAAGCAACCCCAACCCGATCCGCCTTTCGCCTCTGCATCGGGGATCGCGTTCGTCACACCGACCCCCTTGTGCAGCTCCTCCTCAGGCTACAGTTTCAGCCAGGTTTTCCCACAGCCTTCGCTGAGTGCCTCAAACGATGTCAAACTGGTCGGCCACGAGCTCGGCCACAATTTTGGCTCTCCACACACCCATTGCTACAGTCCGCCGATCGACACCTGCTACAACCTGGAGGCCTGCTACACCGGGGCGACCTCCTGTCCGGCCCCGACCACGGTCAATGGCGTCACCAATGTGCAGGGGACGGTGATGAGCTACTGCCACATCTCGCCGCAAGGCTGCACCTCCTCGTCGGTCTTCCACCAACGGACGCTCGACCTTATCAACCCCATCATTACCTCCAAGGTGGGCATCTGCGTCTTCCCAGCCGGCGCCGGGGCGACGGCGTCCAAGTTCTACACCGTGCCGCCCTGCCGTCTGATCGACACCCGGAACGCCAACGGCGCGCTGGGCGGGCCGGCGCTCGCCGCCTCGGCGACCCGCAGCTTTACGGTGACCGGGAGCTGCGGCATTCCGGCCGACGCCAAGGCGGTCTCCGGCAACATCACCGTCGTAGCACCCCTAGCCGCCGGTTTCCTGAACGCCTACGCCACGGGCAACCCGACCTCGACCAGCCTGCTCAACTTCCGCGTCGGGCAGGTCAAGGCCAACAACGTGGTCCTGAAGCTGCCAACTTCCGGCGGCTCGATCACCTTCCAGAACGGCTCGGCCGGGCTCGCCAACTTCGTGCTCGACGTCAACGGCTACTTCAAGTAGCCCTCGACGGCACCGGCCGCCCGCTCGAGCGGGCGGCCGGTCCCAGCTCTTTTTGCGCGCCGGCACGGAGCTCCTGGATCTTCCGCTCCCCCGACCTTGTAGGCGAGGGCCAAGCCGACGCAGCCGCTCGCTCTCGCCACCCGGCGGCGGCCCGGCAGCCTCGCCCCCCGGCAAGAGGAGCAGGCTGCAGGCGATCAGGGCACCGCCTAAGGAAAATCTCATGACGGCTACGGTATCAAATGGGCCCCGCCAGGGCTAAGGACCGAAATAGCCCGCGACGTCGACGATCACGTGGACGGAGCCGTTGCCGGCGATCGAGGGCATGTACTTGATGTCGCCCCGGCCGTCGGTGGCCAGCCTCACCACGGCGTTGTTGGCCTTGATCTGGCTTTGCCGGAAGTTGAGGGTGCTGGTTCCCGGATTGGCCTGATCCGCCGGCCAGAGGGTGAGGAATCCCGCTCCGGTCGCCCCGACAACCGTGACGTTGGCGGCGACGGCGATGGCGGCGGACGGAATCCCGCACGTCCCGGTGAATTGGAGACCATACACGACGCCCGAATTGGCCGGCGGTCCCGACCGCGTGTCGGCGAGCCGGCACGGGGCCAAGGTGTAGAACTTGAGAGACGGTGCCGCCGGAGCCTGCATGTAGGCCACGGAGACGGCGCTGGCGCTGGCCTGCATGGTCAGCGAGTTGGTGGCGGCGGTGCTGCCATCGCGGCTGGTGCCGCTCCAGCTTCGCACTTTCCAGCCGGCCGACGGGCTCGCCGTCAGCTGGATCGCCTGCCCGGCCGCGTACTGCCCCGCCGGGCAGCCGGCGGAGCTCGCCGGCGAGGCGCTCGGGTCCGCCCCCTGGCCGGTGTGCGACCGGGTCAGCGGATAGCAGGTGGCGGTGCTCTGGACATAGCTCACGGACACGACCACGTCGCTCGCCGGCAGGGTCACGCTGTTGGTGGTCGAATGGCTCGCGTCGTCGTCGGTGCCGCTCCAGCCGCCGACGGTCCAGCCGGCGGCGGGGCTCGCCGTCAGCTCCACCCACGAGCCGGCGAGGTAATGCCCCGGCGCGCAGGTGCTGGAGCTCGCCGGCCAGGCGGACGGATCGCTGCCGGTGCCGGTGTGGGAGAGCGACAGCGCGTAGCAGGTCGGCGAGACCTGGACATAGCTCACCGACGCGGCATGGTCGCTCGCCGGCATGACGACGGTATTGGTGGTCGCGGTCGCACCGTCATCGACCGTGCCGCTCCACCCCTCGACCCGCCAGCTGCCGGCGGGATTGGCGGTGAGCTCGATCGATTCTCCCGCCGAGTAGCGGCCGGCGGAACAGCCGGCGGAGTTGGGAGGCGAGGCCGCCAGCTCGTCCCCCGAGCCGGCGTGCGTCAGGGCCAGCGCGAAGCAGGCCGCCGGTGCCTGGACATAGGTGACCGCAACCATCTGGCCCGCCGCCGGCATGGTGAGCGAGTTGTTCGACGAGGTGCTGCCGTCGTTGTCGGTGCCGCTCCAGCCCGCCACGACCCAACCCGCGGCGGGGCTCGCCGACAGCTGGATCGAGGCCCCGGCCGTGTACTGGGCCGTCGGGCAGCCGGTCGAGCCGGATGGCGACGCCGCGGGATTGCCGCCGGTGCCGGTGTGCGCGAGCGTCAGGGGATAGCAGGCGGGGGTCGGGCGATTGACGACGATGTCGACACCCCCCGGATACGGGCTCTCATCCGGATCGTTCGACGAGACCAGCAGCCGGCGGGTCGAGGAGCCGGCCGGAGCGGCGCTCGCATCGACGGTCACCGTGACCTGCTGCGAGCCGCCGGCCGGGACCGTGAACGGCGCCCCCGGCGTCCACTGAATCCAGGGACCGGCCGTCTGCAGCTGCAGGGAGGTGACCGAGAGCGGCGCGGTGCCGTCGTTGAAGATGGTGAAGCTCTGGCCGCTGCCCGTTCCCGCGAGGAGCGCGGCGACGTCGGCCCGCAGCCCGGGGAGGAGCCCGTACAGGGAGTTGCCCGGGCAGGTGGTGGTGTTGCAGACCTGGGTCGACGGATTGCCGTCCCGATGCCCGCTCAGGGTCTGGAGATCGAGCTGCGTGCCCGGATGAAAGACCACCGCGGTGGGATCGATCCCCTCCCGGGAGGCGATCCAGGCCAGCAGGGTCTTGAGGCTCTGCAGCGCGGCCGCGGTCGGCGTCGTGGAGGTGTACGTCCCCAGGAGCGCGACGCCCTGCGTGTGGGAGTTCTGGCAGGAAAAATGGGCACCGATCGCATCGGTGCCGCCGGCCCGGCCCTCGTAGATCACGCCGGTCGGGTCGATGAGGTAGTTGTAGCCGATGTCGCCCCAGCCGCGGGTGGTCGTGTGATAGCTCCAGATGCTGCGCACCTCGGCGGGCCAGTCGACCGCCGAGCTGGAGGTGTCGGTGTGGTGGATGATGAGGTGCGTCACCGTCGTATAGGCCGGCGGCCACAGGGGCGAGCTCTCACCATCCGGGCAGCCCCACTGGGTGCGCGACAGGACCGGCGGTTGCGCGGCGCTCTTGAGGCGCGCGAGGACGGCAACCGGCGTCGGACCCGGGTCGATCAAGACCAGAGCCAGCGACTTGAGGACCGACGGCGCCGCCTGCCGCCGGGCCCGCACCGAGGCCTGGATGAATCTCGCCCCGCCCTTCACCTGGCTCAGGGTGGCAAAGAACTGCCGGGACGACGGATCCGACAGGTGCTCGTCGACCGGGGCCTCCACCCAGGGCGACCAGTCGATGCCGTCCTGCGAGTAGCGGAAGGCGACCGACCAGCCGCCCTCGACCGTCGAGCTCGTCCAACGGGCGCCGACCGCCGTAAAGGGTGCCGGAGCCGCGAGGGGGACCGATTCCGCGCTCCCCTCCGGCGCTCCGGCCACCAGCCGCAGGCCATCCGCGGTCGCGGCCAGGCCTTGCAAGGCCCGGAAACGGGCCGGATTGGCGAGCTCGACGGTGAGCTCGCGACTGATCACCGGCGGAAATTCCGCGTCCGCCCGGGCGTCCGGCAGGAGATCCAGAGGCCCCGATCCCGACGTCCGCTGCCCCGCCTTGCCAGCGGCCGCCCGGTTGCTCGTGGCGAAGGTCAAGGACAAGGGAGAGATCCGGATGTCCGGCACGCCACCGCTCTGGGTGGCGAAGCTCCGGGTGCCCGAGTAGTTGCCCTGGGTGCCATTGGTGTTCCATCCCTGGACTCGCCAGAAGTACGTCGTCCCGACGCCCAACACCTGGCTCTGGCCCGTGGTGCACGAGGAGCCCGCCGTGTGGCTCGTCCCCGTCGTCGTGCAGCTGATCACGCAGGACGGGCAGCTGATCGCGTTCGGATCCGTCGGTAACGTCGAGCTGCTCGTCGCCACGGTCAGCCAGTAACGGTTCGCCCCCGTCACGCTCGACCAGCTGAAGCTCGGCGCCGTCGACACCCCCGTCGCCCCGCTCGCCGGTGACGAAAGCGTCGGTGCCGACAGGAGCTGTGCGCTCAACCCCCGAGGCATGGCCAGCAGAACCAGCAGAAGCGCCCCCCACCGGATCGAGCAATCCACCCAACGGGACCGAGCCCAACTCTTCCGTGCCATGGCAGCCATACCTCCTCGGAGATGGATGGCGAGCGGACAGACGCCAACCACCCAAAGAGGGAGACACGAAAAGGAAGGCCTGTGTTTAGTTGCGGTGGGCTTACTGCTGGATGCTGCCCCCTACCGCCCCGCCCGCGCCGCCTTGAGGCCGCGCTCGGCGGTGCGGAGCGACTCGGCCAAGTCGGCGCGTTCGGCCTCGGTGAGATCCTCTCCGCCGAAGCTCTCGCGGACATAGAAGTCGATCACCTTGCCGGTGCCTAGGGCGGCTTCGGGGAAGCGGGCGGCGGTGGCCTCTCGCACCGCGAGGGGTGGGGAGGCTGGGGAGAGGGGAAGGCCGGAGCTGCCGAGGCGGCGTTGGAGCTTGCGGTAGGCGGCGACGGCGGAGAGGGGCGACCGCCGGCGCCAGAGGAACCAGGCGGCGGCGAGGAGCAGGGTCGCGGCGGCGCCGGCGGCGATCCAGGTTTGGCGCTTCTCGGCGGTCGCGGCTACCGTTTCGGCGCCGGGAATTCCGGTGCCGTTGGGCGGGAGGTGGGGGTTGGCCGGCTTGGCTGTCGGGGTCGAGTCGAAGAGGCTCATCAGCGACTGCCAGACCTGGTGGAGCCGCCCCATGATCTGCAGCTGGTCGGCCAGGCCGAAGGTCAGGACGTAGCGGTCCCAGCGGAAGAGGACGAAGTCCCACGCCTGGCGCATCAGCAGGCTCAGGCCCTCCTCGGCGGCGGCGGGGCGGCCGGCCGGCGGGGTCGGGTCGAAGAGGGCCCAGCCGCGGTCCGGCAGCCAGGCTTCGACCCAGGCGTGGGCGTTGCTCTGGCGGACGATGAAGTAGCCCTCGAAGGGGTTGTACTCGCCGCCCAGGAAGCCGGTCACGAGGCGCGCCGGGATCCCCTGCGAGCGCAGCATCAACACCATCGACGAGGCGAAGTACTCGCAGTGGCCGCTCTTCGTGCGGAAGAGGAAGTCTTCGATGGCGTTGTCGCCTTTCGGGGCAGCCAGATTGGTCGTGTAGGTGTAGTCGTGGCTCAGGACCTGCTCCAGCCGGGCGGCGCGCTCGGCGGAATTCCCCGTTCCCGCCATCTGGTGGGCCAGGTCGGAGATCGGCGGCGTGACGCCCGACAGATCGAGCGCCGGCTCGACGTCGGCCGGACGCGGCACCGAGCCGGTCAGGACCGCATGGTCGGCCAGGCCGACCCTGTAGTTGCGCACCTCGAGCGGGGTGACGGGGAACGACACCGCGCCGCCCTGATCGACCACCAGATCGGGAGACCGCGGCTCGACCACCAGGGCCTCGACCGGCAGCGGGAGGCTCTGGGTGCGCAGCGGCTGAAGCCACATCTCGACCCAGCGCACCGGCTCGCCGGGGGCCAGGCGGAAGCGGACGCCCTGGACGCGCGGCAGCCCGCCGCGCAGCGGCGAGCGCCGCCAGCTGCCGCGCTGGTAGAGGTCGAAGGTGGCGGCCTTGATCCGCACGTCGGCCGCCTCCGGCTGCGACGCTCCCTGGTACAGCATGCGCACCGCCACGTTGCGGTTGTTGCGGATCTGCCCGATGGTGTCGAGCGTCACCTCGTCGGTGAAGCCGGCGGCCTCGATCTGCGTGCCGGTGCCGACGCCGCGCCCCAGGATGTAGGGCGAGGAGACGCGCGGCAGAAGGGCGAAGAGGGGGACCGAGAGCACCAGGGCGGCGGCCATCGTGGCGGCCAGCACGCCGCGCAGGGGGACGCGGGCCAACGCCGGATCGTCGCGCCCGAAGCTCTGCAGGACGTGGAGCAGGGCGAAGCGGGCCAGGGTCCACAGGGCGAGCCCGAGGAAGGCCAGTAGGTAGAGGACGATCGTCGGGTGGACGCTGGTCCCCATCGCCGCCAGGAAGAGGAAGAAGATGACGATCGCGCACTGCCACTTGTCGCGCTCCCGGAAGAGCGCGAAGAGCTTGACCGCCAGGGTGAAGAGGAGGAGGTGGAGGACCGGCCCGACCAGCCGCCCGGCATTCAGGACGAAGAGGTCGAGGCCAAAGACCGGCAGGTAGGCGAAGCCCAGGACGTTCATTGCCCAGGTCGGCATCCAGCGCGGCGGATCGCCGGCGGCGCGGATGAGGAAGAGCAGCACCACCAGCAGGTAGAGCCCGGCCGTGGGCCAGCTGATGACCTCGTTGAACGGCAGGGGGAGGGGCGCCAGGAGGGCGAGCCAGCCGATCAGGCGGCGCTTTTCGCGGGCGAAGCTCACCGCCCCCCTCCGTCCGCCGCCGCCGGCCACGCGGCGTGCCAGGGCTCGAGCCGCTCGAGCTCGAAGCGCACCACCCGGCAGCGCGGATCGCTGCCGGAGAGCGGCTCGCGGCTCGGCTCGCGCGGCGCCACCCGCGCCAGGAGCTCGAGCACCGCCAGGCGCTGCCGCATTCCGGTGCCGAAGGAGATCTTGCGGTCGCGGGTCACGAGCTCGATGTCGAACCCCTGAGCGAGGCCGTCCAGGGCCACGGTCGCCGCCTCGCTCACCAGGCGCTCGAAGCGGCGCTCGCCCTCGCTCTCGGGGTCGAGCTTGCCGACCGCGTTGTCGAACAGGACGGACAGTCGCCGGCTCTGCTCCGCCTCGCGCTCCATGAAGATCATGTCGCCGGTGCGCGCCGTCTGCTTCCAGTGGATGCCGCGCGGGTCGTCGCCCAGGCGGAATTTGCGCAGCGAGTGGAGGCCGTGGCCGCGGCCGATGCGCCGCGTCACGTCGTCGCCCAGCTCGGCGATCCCCTCGTTGGGCAGGGCGCCGGCGGCGAAGAGCTCGGGAAAGACCAGGATCTCGAGGTCGACCCGGTAGCGCTCGCCCTTGCGGAAGAAGCCGAAGGGGAAGAGGCTCGACAGGTGGACGAAGGGGAAGCGGTGGACGCCCCGGCGCGGCACCAGGGTCTCGATCTGCCCGGCGCTCCGCCCCCGCCGCGGCAGGTAGGGGATGAGCAGCGGCCGGCTCGCGCGGTCGAGGCTCACCAGCAGGAACCAGCGCCCCAGGAAACGGCCGCGGCTCTCGAGGCGGAAGGCGACCGGGAAGGGGCGGTTGGCGAACACCTCGTCGGGCGCGGTGAGCTCGACGGCCAGGCGGCGCACGTTCTGGCGCGAGATCACCCCGGAGACGATGAGCACGGCGAACATCAGCGCCAGCACCGCGTAGAGGGCGTTGTTGCCGGTGTTGGTGGCGGCGATCGCCACCAGCAGGGTGAAGAGGACGAACCAGAGCCCCACCGTGGTGATGCGGATCCCCTCCGGCGTCGAGCGCTGCCGCCGGCGCCGGGGCGCGGCGGGAAGGGGAAGCTCGCTCATCCTCAGACCGGCACGGGGACGGAAGCCACCAGCCGCTCGATCGCCTGGCGGGTGGTGGCGAGATCGGTCGCGCCGCGCTTCAGGACCACGCGGTGGGCGAGGACCGGGGCCGCCAGGCGCTGCACGTCGTCGGGCACCACGAACGAGCGCCCCTCGCAGAGCGCCAGCGCCTGCGCCGCCCGGAAGAGCCCCTGCGTGCCGCGGGTCGAGACGCCGAGCAGGAACTCGCCGCTCGCGCGCGTCGCGTCGGCCAGGTTCAGGATGTAGTCGGCGAGCTTGTCGACCACCCGCACCTCGCGCGCCTGCTCCTGGAGCGACAGGAGGTTGTCGCGCGACAGGACGGGCACCAGGTGCTCGATCGCCTGCTCCATGCCGCCCGCGAGGAGCAGCGCGCGCTCGTCGGCGCGCGGCGGGTAGCCCAGCGAGAGCGACATCAGGAAGCGGTCGAGCTGCGACTCGGGGAGGGGGAAGGTGCCGTGGTACTCGAGCGGGTTCTGGGTGGCGAGCACCACGAACGGCTCGGGGAGGATGAAGCGCTGGCGCTCGATCGACACCGTGCGCTCGCTCATCGCCTCGAGCAGCGCCGACTGGGTCTTGGGGGTGGCGCGGTTGATCTCGTCGGCCAGGACGACGTTGGCGAACAGCGGGCCGGGGACGAACTCGAACGCCTGGTTCTTCTGGTTGAAGATCGACACCCCCAGGATGTCCGAGGGCAGGAGGTCGCTGGTGAACTGGATGCGCTGGAAGGTGAGGGAGAGCGAGCGGGCGAGCGCCTGGGCGAGCGTCGTCTTCCCCACTCCGGGGACGTCCTCGACCAGGACGTGGCCGCGCGCCAGGAGGCAGACGGTCGCCAGGCGGATCACTTCGGACTTGCCGCGGATCACGCGGGCGACGTTGGCTTCGAGGGCGCGGATGGCCTCCGCGGCCGGGGGGGCGGGGGCGGAGGCAGGGGCGAGGACGGTTTCCATGGTGCTCACGAGTTTAACTTTCCCTCAACCATTCCCTCAACCGAGGAGGGCGCGGATGGGCCGCGACCGCGGGCTCGGCCGAGGCACGTTCTGCGCAACCGGCAGGAGGGATCCGTTCTTCCCGGCGCCGCCCTTCCGGCCCATTGACCGCCTCATTACCGTCTCATACTATGGTGGCGTTCGGCGGGCTCAACCGTCTCACCTTCCGCGCACCGGGGTTCCCGGATCCCGTGCCGTCGTCCCAAGGAGCAACGTCCCATGGCAGACGCCAAAGCAGATCGGCAGAAGGCGGTCGAAAACGCCCTGTCCCAGATCGAGCGCCAGTTCGGCAAGGGCTCGATCATGCGGCTCGGGCAGCGCGAGGCGCTGGCCATCGAGTCCATCTCGACCGGCTCGATCTCGGTCGACCATGCGATCGGCATCGGCGGCCTGCCGTGCGGCCGGGTGGTCGAGATCTACGGCCCGGAGTCGTCGGGCAAGACCACGCTCGCCCTCTCCGTCATCGCCCAGTCGCAGAGGCGGGGCGGCATGGCGGCCTTCATCGACGCCGAGCACGCGCTCGACGCCGAGTACGCCAAAAAGCTCGGGGTCGACATCGACAACCTCCTCGTCTCCCAGCCCGACAACGGCGAGCAGGCGCTCGAGATCGCCGAGATGCTGGTGCGCAGCAACTCGGTCGACGTGGTGGTGATCGACTCGGTCGCCGCCCTGGTCCCCAAGGCCGAGCTCGAGGGGGAGATGGGCGACTCGCACGTCGGCCTGCAGGCGCGCCTGATGTCGCAGGCGCTGCGCAAGCTGACGGCGATCGTCGCCAAGTCGCGCACCTGCCTCATCTTCATCAACCAGATCCGCGAGAAGATCGGGGTGATGTTCGGCAACCCCGAGACCACCACCGGCGGCCGGGCGCTCAAGTTCTACGCCTCGGTGCGCATCGACATCCGCCGCATCGCCTCCTTGAAGGACGGCGAGGAGGTCACCGGCTCGCGCGCCAAGGTCAAGGTGGTCAAGAACAAGGTCGCCGCCCCCTTCCGCCAGGCCGAGTTCGACATCGACTACGGCGAGGGGATCTCGAAGACCGGCGAGCTCGTCGACCTCGGGGTCGAGCACAAGTTCGTGGTCAAGAGCGGCGCCTGGTACACCTACGGCGAGATCCGCCTCGGCCAGGGACGCGAGAATGCCAAGGGATTCCTGCGCGACAACCAGGATCTGGCCACCGAGCTCGAGGCCCGGATCCGCGAGAAGATGGGCATGCCGCCGCTCGCCGTGCGCGAGGCGGTGACGGCGTAGGCCCTCACCCCGACCCTCTCCCGGACAGGCCGCACCCCGCCCCGGGAGAGGGCGCCACCGCCCGATTCCACGCCAACGATCGGTAGCGGCCGAGGGTCCTTTCGATCGAGCCAGCAGAAGATTGAACCCGGCCTTCAACCCGTTGAACGGCCAGGGCGTTCCTTGCCCCCAAAATCCTTTTGATCCCCTCGAGCGATGCCGGCGCGCCGCCATGGCACGGTCCTGGCAAAGAGGGATCCGGGCGAACGGGGCACACCGAGCGGGCATTCGAAAGGGTTTTTCCGAGCCTCAACTTCCGCCACGACCGAGGGCACGGAGGCCGTGTCCTCTTGACATCGTCGTGCTGACCGACAAGGAGCGCTTATGAACAGAACGTCGCGAAAGCTCGTCCTCCACCGGGAAACCCTTCGGCCCCTGAACTCGCAGGATCTTTTGCAGGCGGCCGCGGGTGCCGTGACCGACGTCTCCTGCAACTGCCAGTCAGCCAGGACCAACTGTTGCTATCGCCTGACGACCCCGGTTCTCACCCTCTGACCCTCCGGCATCGCGCCGAAAGCATCGACCGGCCCCGGCCCGCCGCGCGGCGGGCCGGGGCCGCGCAGGCGGTGCGGCTAGAACCGGGGAAGCTCGACGTCCTGCTTCGTGTCGCGCACCAGCAGGACGATGGCGGCGGCTCCCCCATGCCAGAGAGAGACGGCAGCGCCGTTCTGCTGCACCAGGGAGACCTCGAGCTGGTAGCGGTGGCCGACCGGCAGGGCGGCGAAGGTGTAGTGGCCGCGCTCGTCCGCCTTCACCTTGCGTTCTTTCGTGGCCGCGTCCGCGGCGTCCAGGTCGGTGAGCGTCACCTCGGCGCCCGGTATGGGCTTGCCGCCCTTCCCTGCGAGGACGTCCCCGGACACGGTGGCGGTCGCGCCCGCGGCGCGCGCGATCTCGATCAGCGCCCTCTGCAGCTCGTCGTAGGCCTTCTGCGCCTTTTCCTCCTCCTTCGTCTGCCGCTCCGACCGGGCTTCCTGGTCCTTCTGCAGCCCGTCCAGCTCCTCCTGGAGCTTGGCCTTGTCGGCCAGGGCGAGCTCGAGCGTCCGCTTGACCGTCGCGACCTCGGAGGTCAACGCATTGATCCGCTCGACCGCCTCCTGGAGCATGGCGACGGCGGCCTTGGCGGCTTCGGGATCGGCTGGGCGCGAGGCGTCGGGCGGGCGCGCGGCCGCGGCGGCGAAGCGCAACGGCGCCAGGTGGCTGAAGGCGGCCCAGTAGGAAGGTGCGGCGAGCTCGGCGCCGGCCTGGCCGGAGATCAGCAGGCGCTCGGCCTCCGCCAAGGCCTCGGCGTCGCTCGCCCCGTGCCGGATCCTGTCGTAGAAGGCGGCGCCGAATTTCGCGCTCGCCGCATCGTCGATCGACCAGAGGGTCGCCACCACGGAGGAGGCGCCGGCGCCCAGGAACGCCTCGGCGATGCCGTAGACGTCGTCCCCCAACGCCGGCTTGGCGAGGAGCGTCTCGCAGGCCCCCAAGAAGACCCGCTTGTCCTCGAAGGCCAGACCGGCCAGGTCGAGACTGTACAAGCGGTCCGCGCCGGCGAGCTCCAAGTAGGAGAAGTTCGGCTGGTGGGGGTTGCGGATGGCGTGGCTCGCGAAATGGACGGAGCCGGCGCGCGGCAACTCCGCGTGCAGCGCGGCGGTCGTCGCCGCCGGCCCCACCAGCGGGCGCGCCCGCGCGCCGAAGGTCCGCGCCATGTCCCGCGCCTCGGTGTCCGCGGCATCCAGGTTGCCTTTGGGGTCGGCGATCACCAGCACCGCGCCCGGCTCGCCGGCAGGGGCCGGGCGGACGCCCCGGCCCGCCGTTCCCGAGGCGTAGCTCAGGGTATAGCGTTCGACCAGATAGGGGGCCGCCGGAGAGGGGCGCAAGGCCTGGAAGGGGACGAGCTGCAAGGGACCATCCAGCAGGAGGCGGAGCTGCCGCTTGCCGGCCATTTCGGGCAGGAATCCCAGCACCAGGCCGTAGAGCTCGGCGGTGGCGGGGCCATTGGCGGCGCCCGGCTCTTCGAGCCCCGCGAGCACCTTGTCGCAGAGCTCTTCGAGATGGGCGTAATCCACCCGCCGATAGTGCTGCCGCGCGGTGCCGTGCCCGTCGACAGTCACCAGATACAGGCCGCGGAGCCCGACGAAGTAGGCGACCAGGAGCTCGTCCTTGCCCAGGACCGGAGCGCCCCGCGGGCCGGCGGCGATCCGCCGGCCGGCCTGCACCTCGTCGACGAGCACGTCGGCGACCGTATCCAGGCTGTTGAGCATCGGTTCGCCGGGTTTGGGCGGCGCCTCCCCGAGGTCGAACAGCCCGATCTGCTGGCGCAGGCTGGCGTAGGTCACGGGAGCCTCGGCGGGGCCGTCCGACAAGCCGCCATAGAGATCCTTGAGCGTTCCGAGCTCGGCGGCGCTCGCGGGGTCGGCCTGGCGGACGACGGCCGTGGGCACGACGCTCGCCTGCCGGTAACCCCAGAGGGCGGTCGCCATCTCGGCGGCTTGGCCGCGGCGGTAGAGGGCGCCGAGATACTCCTCCATCAGCAGCTGCCGGACGTTCTCCATGCGCAGCGCCAGGCTCCGCGTCGGCATCACCCGGCGCAGGTCGCGGCTGGCCGCCACGGCGGCGGCCAGGCCTTTGAGCTCCAGGTCCGGGGAGCCCAGGCGGCGGTAGCAGAGCGCCAGTGCGTAGTGGTATTGATAGGCGTCGACACCGGCCCGGCCCGCGTCGGGGCCGACCAGCCGGCGCAGTTGCCGCACGGCCTCCCGGTAGTCGCCGGTGGCCATGGCATGGAGCGCGAGATTGGCCGCGACATCCCGCCGAGCGGCAAGCAACTCCTGGCTTCCCGCGCCGAGCAGCCGTGAGCCGACGGGGGCGCGGTCGAGGTCGGCCTGTGCGGCGCGCATCAATACCACCAAGGAGTCCGAGCTTTCGCGCGAGCCGCCGAACCGGAGCAGCAGCGCGGGATAGCTCAAGCCCCATTGGTTGAGCCCGAGCCGCCGGAGGGGGGCCTTCTCGTCGTCGTCCTCGTCATCGCCGGCCAGGGAATCCCAGCCGAGCTCGGGGCCGTCGGCAAATTCGAGGAACGACTCGAGGCCCTGACGCACGGCGCGGTCGGTCAGGATCTTCCGCACCGGCAACCCTTGCAGCGACTGCACCCAGCGCAAGACGCCCATATTTCCCGTGCCCCAGGCCCACATGAGCCCTTCGGAGCCCGGCGCGAGCGCCGCCTTGAGCTCATCGGCGCTGGCGCCGCCCGCCAGAGGGACGAAGTCGTCCGTGCCACCGAACGACAGGGCGAGCTGGCTGGCATAGAGAAGGCGGAAGATCGTCGCCTCCTTCTTGGTGGATTCCTCGGCGGTTCCCCCGAGCAGCTTGAGCATCAGAGCCTCCTGGAGGCCGGAACCCGCCAGGGCGGTCGCGATGCGCCCCCACCGCCGGGTCCCCAGCGCAGCGGCGTTCGTCGCGCCGGCCAGGTCGGCCACCACCCGCCCGACCCGGCCCCCCCAATCCTCGTCCGGGCCGGCCATCCCCCTGGGCTGCCTGGGCTCTGCCGTCCCGCGGCGCGCCGTGCCGCCGAGCATCACGGGCAGCCAGGAGGCGCCGGCAGCCGGATCTCCGCTCTGCGCCAGATCGACGGCCAGCCGCTCCGCCGCCAGCCGCAGGGGCAGCTCGTCGCGCAGGATCACCGCCTTTTCCAAAGCGTGCCGATAGGCGAGCTCGGCGGGCGACGGCCCCTCCGCCTCCTTCCCGTCGGACCTCTGGACCGACATCTCGGCCAGCTTGGCGAGAAAAGTGGGCAGCTCGGCAAAGGAGCGATCGAGCGCCCGCGCGGCCTCGGCCCGCCGGCCGCGGGCGAGCAATTCCAGGGCCCGCAGGCGGTGGCGATCGATCGACGCACCCTGCTGCCGCAGGCGGGAGAGCTCCCGGCGGATTTCGCCCAGTTCCTCCGGCGCGAGATGCAGCTCGCCCTCGGAGAGGATCGGCAGGGCCGCCTCGAGCCACTCTGCGAGCAGCGAGACGGTGGCGGCATAGCTCTCTCGGGCACCGGTCTCGCCGGCCAGCCCTGTCGCGGCCAGGAGCTGGTAGTCGAGGTGAGCCCCCTCCAGGAGGCGCTGGCGCAGCGGCACCTGGGCGGCCAGACGCTCCGTCAGGTCCGTGGCCGCGAGGTCATACACCACGGCCTGATTCCACTGTCCGTCCGCCATCAGCGACTCGCCGAGCGCCCGGCTCGCGGCCAGCTCGAGAAACGGATTCCCGGTCTGACGGGCCCAGCGATAGAAGCTCCGGGCCCGGCGGCCCGAGCCGCCCGCGACGGTCCCGGTGCCGGGATCGCGGATCGCCGGCAGCTCCCGGGCCGCCTGGAGCACGCGCTCGATCTGGCCGCTCGACAGCCGCCAGATCGGGCCCTCGACCGGCACGGCGAGGCCGGCGGCGGCCAGACGCTCGGCGCTCGCCGCCGCCGCCAGGGCCTGCCGCTTCTGGCCGGCCCGTGTCTCCTCCGCGGCCCGCAGCAGGTCGACCGCCAGCACGCCGCTCCAGATCCGCCGCGCGGCGTAGAACCGCCGGGCGGCGGCAGCGCTCGAGCGGGCGGCGGCCAGGTCGTCCGCGCGATACTTCCGGGTGGCCTCCACCAGGTCGGCCTGCGCCGCGCCGCGAGGGTCGCGCGCCTGCCGGAAGGCCTGGCGGGCCTGGGCGAGCCCCTCCTCGACTCCCTGGGCCTCGGACGCCGCATAGGCCGCGGCCAGCCCCGCCAGCCCGCGGACCCGGGGCTCGGCGCCGGTGTCGCCCGCCAGCTTGCGCCAGGTCTCCGCGGCGATCGGTCCAGACTCTTCGCCTCCGGCATCGATCTGGAAGGCATCGAAGAGGGCCAGCCAAGGGGCGAGCCGAGGGGGGATCGAGCGCTCCGGGCCGCCACCCGTGCCGGCCACCTCCGCCGCCAGCGGGGGCAGATCGGCTTCCGGACCCTCCGGGGTTTCGCTGAACATCGAAAGCGCCGAGGTCTGATGCCGGATGGCGAGGGCGCTCAGGTGCTCGAGCGACAGGCAGCGGGCCAGGCCCGGGACGTCGCCCTGGGCGGTGAAATACTGCCTGGCCGGCAGGAGGGTGGCGCGCGCCGCCAGGAAATCGCCCTGGCGGTAGAGAAAATAGGCCAGCTCGACGCGCAGCCGCGCGGCTTGGCCGGCGTCGTCGGCCTTCTCGAATCGGCGCAGCGCCGCGTAGAGGCGCACCCTCTCCCCGGGTTTGCCGACCGCCTCGGCCGCCGGTGCGAGCACGTAGCGCCAGAAGGGAGTCTCCGGCAGGAAAATCGGCGGCGCCGCGCTGCCGGCACCGACGGCCGGCGTCGCGACGAGCGTCAGGGAAGCGGCGAGGAGGAGGCAGCGGCAGAGGGCATGCTGAATCATGGGTCGATCCCTTGCCGCGATCCGCGGCGTGTCGGAGCTGAGGAGACGCCTCTCAAAAACCCATTCAAAAGACCAGGGTGAATCGCCCGGTGCCGACCTCGGCCGTGCCGTGCTCCGAGCGAAAGTGGAAGCGGATTTCGAGGTCCAGCGCAGCGCCGCCCTCCGCGAGATCCGCGGCGAAGTCCGGCCACAGGCGAAGCTCCGCGGTGCCCGCGTCGGAGAACGTCAAGGCCTTGCCCGGCGTCCGATGGACGGTTTCGACGCGCCCGGGGAGCAATACGTCATAAGCCGCGTTGTCCTTGACAAACCCCACTCCCCCCTCGCTGCGGCGGCGGGAAATCCGGAAGCACTGGACGTCGATCGAGTCGAGGATCAAGGTGGCGCCCGGCTGGTCGAAGGCGTAGCTGAAGACCGGCAGCATCCGGGCCGCCAGCGCCGCGCAGAACTCGCTCGGCTGCGCGGCCGGGCCTTTGGCCAGGCCTTTCCCGGCGCACCTCTTCACCCCTTCCTGTTTGGCTTTCTCCCAATCGAGCCGGAATTGCCGTGGCGCCGCGGGATCGTCGAGCGGGCGCTCGGCAAAGAATTCCGTGGCATTGCTCAAGCTCCAACGCAGACGGAGGGCCGGCTCCGCGGCGGGCCCGGAGACGGCCGGCGGCACGGTGAAGGTCGACAGGAGCAGCAGCGCCGCTCCGGTCAGGAACGACTCAGCGCGTAGACCCATAGGTCCGGATCTCCTGGACGACGACTCGCTTCATCTCCCGCCAAGGCGGGGGGACGCGGAGCAAGGCGGTGGACGACGCGCGGGCCCGGCCCGGGTCCGAGCCGCCGGGGTAGAAGACCAGAGAGTGCTCCCCCACGCGGAGCCGAAGGCTCGATGGGACCTTGGCCTTGAGAGACCCGACGGGCCTAGCCGGTGCGCCCGGGTCGTCCTGGACGACCTCGACGTCGCCGAAGGAGTAGAACTCGACCGCCCGGTAGGCGAGCTCGAGGTAGAGCAGCAATGCGAGCCCGGAGGCGAGAGCCAGATCGCTCCCCAACAGGGTGGCGGGACGATGGAGCAGCCGGCGGTAGGAGGCCAAGGCTCGCGCCTTGAGGGAACCTTCGGCCTGGCCGCGCAGGAGCTCGATGAAGAGCAAGGCCGCCCAGATGGCGGCGACGAGAGCGAGGGCGACGTCGATCCGGGTGCGAGCGGGGTCGTCGGGCGGCAGGGCCACCTTCAAGGCCGCGTACGCCGCCGCGACGCCGACGAGGAGCACCAGGTGCGCCAGTTGACCCCATCGCATGAATCCGGCTCCGTTTCGTTTTCCCAAAATTCTCACCGCTCTCTCCTATGGATGGCCGCGAAAACCGTTTTCCGCGCGCCGCCATCCCGGGCGAGCTCCCTGCCGCGGCTGGACCTCCGGGCGCCTCTTCCTTTATCCTGGCCGTCAGGCGGTGGAGTCCGCCTTTGCCCGCAGCTCCTCCCGGAGCCGCCAATGACTCCTACCCACAATCCGTGATCGGAGTGCCCCGCAGGGGAGCGCTCGCGCGCTTTGCGAGGAGGAGCCATGGCCCGATTTTTCTGGATCTGTTTGAGCGGCGCGGCCGGCACCGGCGCGCGCTACCTCCTCTCCAGCTGGATCGCCCGCGTACACGGTCCGGGGTTCCCGTTCGGCACCCTGGCGGTCAACGTCGTCGGCTCGTTTCTCCTGGGCGCGCTGATGCAGATCGCCCTGGCTTCGCCGGAGCTCTCCCCCACCCTTCGCCTGGCGGCCACCACCGGCTTCGTCGGCGGCTTCACCACCTACTCGACGTTCAACTACGAGACCCTGGACCTCCTCGAGCGGAACGCGGCGCTCGGCGCCTTGAACCTCACCGTGACCGTCGGCTCCTGCCTCCTCGCGGGCCTGCTGGGGGGGATGGCCGGCCGGCTGCTGGTCGGCCGGTAGGGCCTGCGGCCCCGGCACCCGCCTTGCTTCGTGCCCCTTGCGGGGGCCTCATCGGGGCCCGGGATGCACCCGCAAGCCCGGATGACGATCTCGCGAGGGAGGTTTCGATGAAAAATTTTCACCTGGTATCTCTCTGCTGTCTCGCCCTTTCCACCCTGTTTCTCGCCGCCGACGCGCGGGCCGCAGAGCCCGGCTCCGGCCGGCTGGCGACCGACACCGATACGCCGTCGGTATCGTGGACCGGCGGGCCGTACCGCGCCGGCATCCCGAGCCCGCTGGGCTGCGTCTCCCCGCTCAATCCGGCCTGCGACGCCTTCGCCCTGACCGTCGACCTGCCGCCCGAGAAGCGCTTCGTGGTGGCAGTGACCAGCGAGGTCCCGGGGGACGACTACGATCTCTACGTCTACTACCCGGACGGCAGCGAGGCGGGACGGTCGACGACCTCGGGGGATACCGAGGCGGTCGTGGTCGAGCACACCACCGAGCACGGCACCGGCCCCTATAAAGTCCGCGTGCTGCCGTACGCGGTTTCCGCCGGCTCGAGCTACACCGGGCTGGCGCGGGAAGCGAGCGGCGGCGCCACGGTCGAGCCGGAGGACCCCAACGCCTGCCTCGAGGCCGTGCCGGCGGCGGTCGGGGTGGCCGGTCTCACCGACTCCGGCCAGACCGTGTCGCTCGACGTCGCCGTCCTCCTCGACGGCATCGCGCTCGCCGAGGGCGACCAGATCCTGGCCCGGGCGGCCGAGGCCTATGCCCCGCTCCACATCGCCCTCCACGCCGTCTCCTACACCCCGGTCTCCTTCTCCGGCACCGAGGGAACGGCCATGATCCAGCAGGCCAAGGATTTCTTCGGCGGCGTGCGGCCGGCCGGCGCGGACGTGGTCTTCGTCCTCACTAGCAAGGACATCACGTCCGACGGCGACACCAGCCTGGCAGGCCTCGCCGACTGCATCGGCGGGGTGCGCTTCCCCAACCACGCCTT
>JADMIO010828234.1_pt1 | contig 44343 bp, 38 predicted proteins | sample 8958161 | NCBI WGS metagenome assembly JADMIO01 (sample SAMN16585339, study PRJNA669376) | soil metagenome | isolation source: Crop rotation soil | place: USA: Cullars Rotation, Alabama | collected 2011
GCGACAACTTGTCCACGTGGAATTCTAAGCTTAGGATCCCAATGTGCTGGAAAGGTCGATGTTGCTCGAAAGCGCGGGCGACGCGGAGGACGAGATCGTCGGCTCCCTGCGGCGCGATGATCTGAAGGCCGACGGGCAGCCCCGCGCGTGACAGTCCCGCGCGTACCGTGGCCGCCGGGAGCCATGCGAGATTGACGGGCATCGTGAAGGCGGCGAGGCCGGCCGCGGAAAGGGGCGAATCTCCGATCGACGCGGGGACGGGTCCTTTGGCCGGCGGAGGATCGCACGGCACGGTGGGCGTGATGAGAAGGTCGTGCTTGGCGAAAACGCCGGCGAACCAGCGCACGACGCCCATGCGCGCGCGCGACTGCTCGGCCCAGAATGCCGGCGCAGCGCCCCGCGCGGCTTCGATCCATTGCACGAGCGTGCGCGTGATGTCCTGCGGTCGCGCGGCGATGACATCGCCGATCCACTCGTCGAGGTGCCGCGCGAAGGCGAGCCCCCAAAACGTGCCGAGATCGGGGGGACCACCTCGACAATCGACGACGTCGTGACCGAGCTCGCGGAACGCGGCGACCGCGCCTTCGACGGTGGCGGCGACGTCCGTTTGCACCGGGACACGGCCGAAATCGCGGCTGTACGCGATGCGCCATTTCTGGCCCGTCGACACCAGCCGATCGACGAAACGAAACCCCGGTGCGGGCAAACTTTGGACGTCGTAGGGATCGGGGCCCGCTGTGAGATCGAGAACCAACGCGGCGTCGGCGACTGTTTTCGTCAGGGGCCCGTACACGGCCATGGCCGCCGAATCCCAGAGATCGCTGGGACCCAAGGGGACCCGTCCATGCGACGGTTTGAGTCCGAAAGCTCCGCAAAAACTGGCCGGCAGTCGAATCGAGCCACCGCCGTCGCTGGCCGTCACCAGGGGGAGCACCCCCGCGACGAGCGCCGCGGCCGAACCGCCGCTCGAACCACCGGGCGTCAACGCTGGGTTCCAGGGCGAGCAGGTGACGCCGTGGAGCAGGTTCTTGGTGAGCACGTTGTGGCCGAATTCGGGTGAATTCGTCTTGCCGACGACGATGGCGCCGGCGGCTCGAAGGCGCGCGACCTGCGTCGAATCGTGCGAAGCGGGGGCGCTCGCCGCAAACAGCTTGGAGCCGTACGTCGTCGGGAGGCCGGCGGCATCCTCGAGATCTTTGATCCCCAGAGGAATCCCCTCGAGGGGCCTCGCTTCGCCGCGATCGAGGCGATCTTGGGCGGCGCGTGCCTCGGCGAGAAGAACGTCGGAAGGGCGGCGGCTCACGACGGTGTGCAAGCGCTCGTGCGTCGCGTCGAGCGCTCGGAGGGTCGACTGCATCAAGTCGACTGCCGATAGCGCGCGTCGATGCAAGGCGGCGGTGAGCTCGGTCAAGCTCGCGCGCGCGGGATCGAAGCTATCCGTCACTCGTTGGCCTCCTCCGTCGCGCTCGTCGATTTCGAACCCAACGATTGCAGATAAAATCGGGGAGGTCTATGAGTCTAGTAGCGGGCATGAAGACCGTGCACCGAGCCTCGTCCCGATGGGCGGAATGTTCGCGAGTGCGCGGCGGCAACGTGCGCCGCGGCAGCGGTCGTGTCGCGGTGTGCTGCGCGGCGGTGGCGCTCTTGGCCTGGTGCTTTGCATCGTGCTCGTTCGTCGATCCGCAAGTGGGTAAGTTTCGCGGCGCGTGCCACGGTTCGGGGGGCGAATACGCGCGGCCCGATGCTTATGCGCCGGATCAGCCCGATCCACGCTGCACGCCGGACGATGACGACGATGCGTGCGCAGTGTGCGAGGATACGCATTGCTGCGGGACGCGCTTTGGCTGCTACGACGACGACGCGTGCGCGTGCGCGGACGAAGAGTTCGACGAGTGCCTCGAGGACATCGCCGATCCCGCGACCGAAGAAGGCGTGGCCGCCACGGCGCACTGCTGGAACGAGTTCTCCGCCAGCGGGCCGCACGCCCGAGGGCGCGTCGATTGTCAGCGCGAATTCTGCAAAGACGAATGCGCCGTGCCTTGAGCGACGGATCACCCTCGGCGCGGCCGGGTGAAGAGCGCGCTCAGCAAAAATAGACACGCGAAACCGCCGGCGCCGTAGAGGCAATACGATGCCAGCTGGACCTCTTGGTGCAAGTGCAGCACGAGCGCGGATACCGCCGAGACCAGCGCCCCCGCCGCGTAGACGGCTTGGCGCACGGCCGAGTAAATGAGACGCGCCCCCTCGGGTAGGCCTTTCACCTTGACCTCGAGCTCGCCGCGCACCGCGCGCGTGAGGTACTTGCGCAGATCTTCGGGGAGCGTGATGGCCTGAAGGGCGATGTCTTTGGCCGCCTCCAGCGTGATCTTCGTCCAATCGCGCTCCCCCAACACGAACTCTTGGAGATAGGGCCCCACGACTTCCATGGGGCTCATCTCGGGATCGAGCTGGGTGCACACGCCGGCGAGAAGGAGCAGCGTGCGCTCGAGGAGGACCCAATCGCGCGGGACGTGGAAGGTGCCGGAGAGCTCGCGCAGCCCGATGTTCATGCGCCGGAGATCGACGAGGTTCTCGAGACCGCGCAGGGGATCGATCTTGATGTCCTTCAGATTGAAGCTGTCGAGACGGACCTCTTCCTGAAAGCGCCGGTGGAAATACTCGATGACCTTCTCGCTGATCTCCCCGTCGTCGCCGCGGGCGAGAAAGCCCATCTTCTTGACGGCCTTGATGAGCCGCGCCGTGTCGCGCCGAATGATCCCCTCCAAGAACTCGGGGATTCCTTCGCGCATGCTGGGCGACAGCTCGGCGACCGCGCCGAAGTCGAGCAGCACGAGCGAGCCGTCCGCGCGGGCCAGCATGTTTCCGGGGTGCGGATCGGCGTGGTAGATGCCGTCCACGAACATCATCTGGCAATAGGTGCGGACGATCTTGCGGGCGAGCTCGGGGCGGTTGATCCCCGCCTGATCGATGGCTTGGGTGTCGCCGACCTTGACCCCCTCGACGAAGGTGGTCGTGAGAACCTGGCGCGTCGACAGCTCGGCGATGACTTCGGGGAAAACGACGCCCGGATCGTCTTTGAAGTTCGCGGCGAGGCGCTCGATGTTGCGCGCTTCGCGCTGAAAATCGAGCTCCTCGGCGATCATCTGCTTGATCTGGTGGTAGTAGGAATCGAGCCCGCGCACAGGCAGGAAGATCTGCACGAGGCCCATGATGCGGCGGATGGTGCGAAGATCGAGTCGCGTGATCTCGTCGATGTCGCGGTGCTGGACCTTGACGGCGACGCGCGTGCCGTTCATCAAATACGCTTCGTGGACTTGACCGAGCGACGCGCTGGCGAGGGGCGTGCGCTCGAAACGGCGGAAGAGCTCGTCGAGCGGTTTTCCGAGATCGGCGAGGATACGCTGTTCGATGTCGTCGAAGGGTCGCGGTGGGACTTGATCTTGGAGGCCGGCGAGGCCCGCGCGAAATTGCTCGGGCAGAAAATTGGCCATGATGCTGAGCAGCTGACCCACCTTGATGAAGAGCCCCTGCAGCTTGATGATCGTCTGCTCGACGCGGAGCGCGTTGCGGCGGTGGGTCTCGACGATTCGATCGTTGTACCAGGCGTGGCCGAACACCCGGTGCCCCAAGCCCAGCGCGAGGTACGAGAAGATGACCTGGAACGTCGTCCAATAGGCGCGGACGAACCGGTAGCTCTGCACGCGCGGCGGATGCACGGCGAGCGCCTTTTCGGGCCGTACCCCGGCGCTCGATGCGTCCGCCACCATGAGGGAGAGCGTACCAGACGAACCACGGGCCGGCCGCGTTACCGGCGTTGCCGCTCCGCCCATTCGCCGATGCGGTCGTAAGCGGGCGGCCTTACTTTGCGAATCACTTCGTTGTCGCGCGACGGGTGCACGCGGTTCGTGAGAAGAACGCCCACCATTTCGCGATCGATGTCGCACCACAGGCTGGTTCCGGTGAATCCGAGATGCCCGACGGTGCTCGGGCCGAAACGCGTACCCGCCGACGACCCTTGTTCGCTCTTGCCGTCGAAGCCGGCCCGCAAAGTTCCTCCGGGGCGCGGCTTCACGAGGGGCCACAGCTCCTCCGTCGTCAAAAACCCACTGAGCCGCCCGTGCAGTACGTCGACCACGGCGCGCCCCACCGCGAGCACCCCGGCCAAATTGCCGAAGAGCCCGGCGTGCCCCGAGCTTCCCTCACTCGACCACAGCCAGGCGTTCTCGTCGTGGACCGCGCCGCGCACCGTCCCACCCCGCCAAGGGACGACCTCGGTCGCCGCGACGGAGCGGTCGAAGCTCGCGTCGCGCGAGCGGAGCTGCCGCGCCGAGCCGATCGCCGCGCCGAGCGGCAGCGTTACCTCTTGCTCGATGATCGCGTCGAGGTCGCGCTCTCCCGCCCGGGCGATGACTTCCCCCGCGAGGAGGTACCCGAGATCGCTGTAAACCGGTTCGAAGCCGGACTCCGGCATGCCCGTGCCGACATCAGCACGGCGCGCCGACGCGGCCTCGATCAGCGCGGCGCGCCGGCTCGTGAGCCGGCCGTTCACGAGATCGCGATAGAGGCGCCGGTGCGGCTCGAGCCCTGCGCGGTGAGCGAGCAGAAGCTCGAGCGGCACCGCCGCGGATGGCGTGCCTCGCACTTCCGGTACGAACGATCCGAGCGGCGTGTCGAAGCGAAGCGCCCCCGCGCGTACGAGCCGCGCGGCGGCAAGAGCGGCGAGGGGTTTGGTCACCGAAGCGAGGTCGAACCACGTTGTCGTGGTAACGGGCGCATCGGCGGCGTCTTGGGACAGGCGTCCCGAGGCCCCCATCTCGGTCGCCCAGCCGCTCGCGCGCCGCACCGAGCCCCCGACGACGACGGCACAGGCCGCCTTCTTCTCCGCTACGAGCTCTTTGGCCAAGCGGTCCAAGCGAGAGGAGCAGTATCACCGTTGCCCCTCGGGAGCCAAAAGCGGCGTCCCGGGGCCTAGCCGCGGCTCTCTCGAACTCCCCGTAAGAACAGCGCAAGCTGACGCTCGGCCGTGACCCTGGGGCGCCCTCGCGGGATCCGGGCGCAAAAGCTGGTACCATGCTGTCGGTTCGAGCGCCGGGTCCGCGACGTCGCCTCGGGCTCAAGTCGGCGCATCTGGGCTTGCTCTGAGCGGCGCCATGCACAGGCTGGCAACGTGAACGATCGACTCGTCAGTTCCGACGTTCGCAGGGCACGCGAACGCTTGGTTCATCTCGGACGCTGGTATGCGTCGCGTCCCCGCGGCACCACCGTCGAGGAGATGACGGAGCTCGTCGCGGCCGATCGCGAGCTCGAGCGCGTCGCGCAAACGGCGCGCATCGATTTGGTCGTCGATGTCGACCGCCGGGCCGGGCCCTTCGATTCACGTCTGCTCGCCGCGCTTCTCGAGGTCCCCCGCGAGCGGTTCGTGCGAAGCTCGGACATCGCGGAGAGCGCCACCGACACGCCCCTGCTGCTCGACGACGAGGGGCTCGCGACGATCAGCGCGCCGCACGCTTACCTTCTCTCGTTTCGTGTGCTCGGGTTGGGCCCCGGCGATCGAGTGGCCGAGCTAGGGACGGGCAGCGGCTATGGCGCCGCTCTCGCGAGCGAAGTCGTGACGGAAACCGGCTCCGTGCTGACGATCGAGATCGACGATTTCTTGGTCCGCCGCGCGCGCTACCTCCTCGCTGGGTACAAGAACGTCGAGGTGGTCCAGGGTGACGCGGGGGACAAGCTAACGAGCTGGTCGGGCTACAACCGCGTGACCGTCACCTTTGCCATCGATCGCGTCCCCGACGCGTGGCTGGCCGCGATCCCCGAAGGGGGGAGCTTGGTCGCGCCGGTCGGGAGCGAGGCCGGGCAGCGCCTTTTGCGCGTGGATCGCGTGGAAGGGCAGCTCCTCTGGTCCGATCACGGCGCCGTGCGGTACGTGCGGAATCGTGGTCGCGAGCCCCACCTCGATCCTCCGTCCTGATTTGCGGCCACGGCGCCCGAAGGCAGCGGGTCAGCGTGGCGCCGACTTCGCCTGGGCGCCGTTCGATGCGGTGAACCGCGGGCGGACAGAGCCGCCCGACACCGCGGGCTTTTTTGACGCGCGACGCGATGAACGGATACGCTGCTAAGAAGGCCCGGGATCGTTTGTCCGCGCCTCGACCACGATGGCGGATTTTGTCTGGGAAGCCCGTTCACGTACCGGTGAGCTCCGCAAAGGAGTGATGGAGGCCGACAACCAGGCCGCCGTCGAGACGAGGCTTCGTCAACAGCAGCTCAACCCCGTGAAGGTCCGCCGGCGCGGAACCCTCGCCAACTTCCAGTTCGGCTCCGGCGTCGGTCCCAAAGAGCTGGTCGTCTTCACGCGGCAATTCGCGACGATGATCGACGCCGGGCTTCCGCTCGTGCAGTGCCTCGACATTCTCGCCAACCAACAAGACAACAGGATCTTCCAGGCGGCGCTGCGCGACATCAAAGCGCACGTCGAGGAGGGTGCGACCTTCAGCGACGCGCTCCGGCGCCATCCCAAGATCTTCGACGACCTCTATTCCAACCTCGTCCAGGCCGGCGAGGTGGGCGGCATTCTCGACACCATCCTGAACCGGCTCGCCATCTACATCGAGAAGAACGTCAAGCTCATCCGCCAGGTGCGCGGCGCGCTCGTCTATCCGCTCACGGTGCTCGTCATCGCCATCGGCGTGATGACCGTGCTGCTCACGTTCGTCATTCCGGCCTTCGAGAACATGTTCAAGGATTTCGGCTCGAAGGACGAGCTCCCGAAGCTCACCAAGATGGTGGTCGTCTTCTCGCACGGGTTCGTGAGCTATTTGCCGCTCATCGTGCTCTTGGCCGCGGGGAGCATCACCGGCTTCATGTACACGTACAAGACGCCGGCCGGAAAACGGGTGGTCCACAAGATCCTCCTCGATGTTCCGGTCATCGGTCAGGTCCTTCGCAAGATCGCCGTGGCGCGCTTCACGCGCACGCTCGGAACGCTCCTGCAATCGGGCGTGCCGATTCTCGATGCGCTCGACATCGTCGCCAAGACGGCGGGCAATGTGGTCGTCTCGGAGGCCATCCTCTACGCCCGCGCGCGCATCAGCGAGGGGCGCAACATGGCCGAGCCGCTCATCGAGTCGAAGGTCTTCCCCTCCATGGTGGTGCAGATGATCGCCGTCGGTGAGCAGACCGGCGCGCTCGATCAGATGCTCAACAAGATTGCCGATTTCTACGAAGAGGAGGTGGACGTCGCGGTCGCCTCGCTGACCTCGCTGCTCGAGCCGATCATGATGGTGGGGATCGGCGGGATGGTCGGCGTCGTGCTCATCGCCATGTACCTGCCGATCTTCGACCTCGCCGGCAAAATCAAAGGCGATTAGCACGACTGCGTCGGTTTCTCGCTCCCTGATCGATCGTCGAACCATCGACATGGCCACTCAACCGTCTGACCGAACAGGCAAATGAACGTTTCAGCAAAGCCGGCAAGGCAGTCACCTCGCGGCATTTCTTCTCCGACTCGGTCGCGCGGCGGTCTCGCCGTGTCTTTATTCGGGTACGCGCCACGCTGGTCGATCGCGGTCCGGCATGGTGAAGATCTGACGCAGAGGCGCTAATGGCCATCGCCGTGCCGGGCGCACCTGGTTCGGCCGTCTCCTCGCTCGAGCGAGGGGTGCTCCAGCAGTTGGCTTCGCGTCTCGCCTGGCTCGTCGGGCTGCGCGTCGGCTTTCTCACGTTGCTCTTCGGCCTGACGGCGTCGTTCTATCTACGCAGCGGGTTTCAGGTCGCGACGTATTCGAACCGCGTTCTCTTCGTCGCGCTGGCCGCGACGTACGTTTGGGCGGCGGTTTATCTGACGGCGCTGCGCCGGCGCATGTACATGGTCGAGCTCGCCTTCGCGGGGCTCGTCGTGGATCAGGCGACGTGGACCGCCCTCATCTACGTGACCGGCGGCGCGACGAGCGGAGCCACCGCGCTCTATGGGCTCACGTGCTTGGCGGGCGCGATTTCAATCGGACCGCGCGGCCCCTTGGTGGCTGCACTGGCGGGTGTGCTCTTTTACCTGATGCTGTGCGGCGCCTTCGTCTCCGGCGTCATCGGCGTCCCCCCCGATCAAGCGTCGAGCTCTTACGTCACGCAGCTCGGCGAGATCATCTACCCGTTCTTCATCAACCTGCTGGTCCTCATCGTCGTGACGGTGCTCGCCGAGTACCTCGCCGAGCGCCTGCGACTCACGGGTGGACGTCTCGCGGAAGCGACCCAGCGCGCCGAAGACGCGGAGAGGCTCGCCGCGCTGGGGCGCATTGCCGCCGGATTGGCCCACGAGATTCGCAACCCGCTGGGATCGATCCTAGGGTCGGTGCAGCTGCTTCGCACCGCCGAAGGTCTCGGCGACGAGGCGCGGCACCTCTGTGCGATCGTCGAGCGCGAGACCGGGCGGCTCAACGACTTGGTCGACGACATGCTCCAGCTCGCGCGCCCGCGCCGCCCCATCTTGAGTGCCGTGGACGTGGCCCGCACAGCGCGCGAAGTCGTGGCGCTCGCATCGCAGTCGGGGCGTGGGACCGACGTCGATGTCCGCTACGAGGGCCCCAAAGAAGGCGAGAGCCTCGTTCGACAAGCGGACCCTGGACAGTTGCGACAAGTGATGTGGAACCTCGTTCGCAACGCGGTGCAGGCCAGCAGCCCGGGTGCTCGCGTCACGATCCGTGTCACCGGCGAAGCGAAGTCCAAACAGCGATCGGGCGGAGCCGCGATGCTCGAAGTCCACGATGACGGCCCCGGCATCGGCGCCGACGCGCGCGATCGTCTGTTCGATGCTTTCTTCACGACGCGATCGAGCGGCATGGGGATCGGTCTCGCCGTCGTCAAACGGATCGTCGACGAGCACGGCTGGGTCATCGAAGTGGACAGCAAAGAAGGGCGCGGCGCGACGTTTCGCGTGCGGATGAGGGAGTGAAACAGCCGCCGGTGCCGGTGCCGCGCGAATGAAGTTTTTGGGGGGAAGAAGCGTCCATGGAGACGAAGTGGACTTTGGGAGAGGCGAGCGGTACAGCTGGCACCGTTGTTGCTCTCAAGGTGAGGGTGGTTAGGTGATAGGAGGGGCCGACGCCACCACGGGGCCCCCTTGAGGAAAGTCATGATCGCTCGTCTTCGCGCATTCGTTTCACTTGGAGCCGTCGTCCTCGCGACGACGCTGGCCGCGCCTGCCAACGCCGCAGAATCGGCGCAGGATTTCATCCAGTCACGGCAAACTCAGGTCGCGCAGCTCGTTCGCCAGGCGCCCGGCGCTCAGCGCGACAAGCAAGTGACCGCGCTGCTCGACGGGATGATCGATTACGAGACCCTCGCTCAGCGGTCGCTCGCCGCGCATTGGGGGGAGCTCTCCCCGGCACAGCATAAGGAATTCACCGACATTCTGCGCACGCTCGTGCGGCGCAACTACGAGCGCAACATCAAGAATATCCTCGATTATCGGGTCGAATACCTCGGTGAGGAGCCCGGTTCTGAGGGGGTCGTCGTGCACTCGCGGGCGAGCTCGGCTTCCGACAAGCGCGAAGAGCCCGTTTCCATCGACTACCAACTCACGAAAACCAGCAACAGCTGGCGCGTCGTCGACGTGGTGACCGAGGGCTCGAGCCTGGTGAACAACTATCGCAACCAGTTCCATCGGATCATCCAGAAGGACGGCTACGAGGCGCTCGTCCGCAAGATGAAAGACAAGCTGGCCAAGGGGCAGACGTGAATTCGAGGTGTAGCTAGTTTGCTACACCTATGACAGCCGGCTGCAGCATGCCGGATACGTCCGCCTACGGTCGCACGAAAACTCGCATGGTCGTCGCCGACTACGTATGATCGGGGCGCAATGGAGCGGGCCAATAAGCGGCGTCGCGCGGCACGACCCGCGGCCTTCAGCACGGCGGGAGACGGCCCCTCCGCCGGCATTCCGCTACGGCTCGCGGTCACCAAGGGGGGGCTTGGCCTCGAGCTAGAGCACCCGCTCGCCCTGGGGCCGCTCCAAGCCGAGCAGCTCGCGATTTCGCTCGTTGGGCTGAGCTTCCCGGTCGATTTGTCCGGCGGTGTGGCGCGCTTTCGGCACCGCCGTGGCGCACTCGAGCACCTGTCGATCACGGCGCGGCGCGACCAGCTCGCGGCGGCGATGGGCCCGCGCATGCGCGGGGCTATCGGCGCCGCGACCCCCGCCGTTACCCTCGCCGCCATCGCGGGGGGCGTCATGGTCGGGCTCGTCGACGGAACGACGGCCCTCGCATTCGACGTGCTGTGGGCACCGAGTGAAGGGGACGTGCGGCTCGTCGTGTCGAGCCCGCGCTCGATCGGGCTCGGCACGCCGGCCCTCGGAGCCGCCCTGCGCGCGATGGATGCCGTGGTGGGCCAGGCAGGTACGCGGCTCGGGCCGCTCTTCGCGTTTGCCGATGCCCCCGCGCTCGTCGCGCGGTACGTGCTTCCCGGCGTCGGGGCGCGCGTGCCGGACACGGGGGACCTTCGCTGGGGGCTGCTCGAATCGGACACCTTCGGGTTTCGCGCCGTGTGCGACCGCACCTTCTCGCCCCCCGCGCTGGCGCCGCACGTCGTGCGCGAGCTCGAGCTCGCCAAGCTCACCGAGACGGCCGATGACGCGCTCGCGGCGAGCAGTCTCGACGAAGCGCGCGACGCGTATCTCGCGCTGCTCGAGCGATCGCCGCGGGACGCGGCGATCGCTCGACGTCTCGCCGATCTCGACCGCGTGGTGGGGGGCCGCAAAGAGGCGGCGCTCTCGACGCTGCTCGAGGCAATGCCCATCGCCGAGGGGGGCTTTCTCGCGGGGGAGCTCTTGTCCGCGACGGCGAGCGCACAATCATCGGTGCTCGCGCTGAAGCAAGCCGCGGAGCGCGAGCTGTACGGTCCGCTCGCGGCGCTCGCGCTGCTCCGCGCCGCCGAGCAAACGGAGACGGTGCGCGATCGCCTGGACCTGCTCGATCAAGCGATCGCCCGCTCCCCTGCCCTCGAGGCGCCGCGCTGGGCCCGCTTCGCCATTCGTCTCGAGCTCGCCGATTGGAAGGGCGCCATGGCCGATGCCGAGCACCTCGAAGCCGCGACTCGCGGCGCGGCGCGGCGCCACGAAGTGTGGCGCCGCGCGGCGGAGGGGTTTCTCGAGCGCGGTCACGCGGCCAAAGCGATCACCCTCTTCGAACGCGCGCTGCGCTACGCGCCGGACAACCCCCTCGCGGTTTCCGGGCTGGCCCGCAGCCTGTTGCAAGCCGGTCGATCGGGGCGCGCGCTCGATCTCATGGCGCGCGCCGTCGAGTTGGCCGAGAAAAAGGGGACCCCCGCTTACGGTCCCGTGCTCTCGCTCGCGCGTGCGCTCGCGGACCACGCCAGCGACTATCCGCACGCCATTGCGCGCCTTCGTTCGATCCCCGCGGGTGAACCCGAGAGCCTGGACGCGCGCGCGCTCGAGGGGCGCTACCGCGGGATGCTCGGCGATCTCGCGGGGGCGTCAATCGCCTTCGCGCGGATGCGCGACGCGGTGGAGATGGCCAAGGAGATCGCATCCGACCGCGCCGCGGCGTGGCTCGTCGAAGCGGCTCGGTTCGAACGCGAGGCCAAGAAGGACGCGCTCGCTGCGCAGCGCCATCTGGGCGTCGCGCTGCAACTCTTGCCGCGCGACGCGAAGATCCTGTCCCTGTTCCGCGAAGTGGCCGCCGAAGCCGCCGCCGCGGCGAAAGAAATCGCCAAGGTGGCCGGGAATCCGGCGGGCCCGGGGTTCGATCCCGTGCGCGACGAGGAACGCGCTCTCTTGCTCTCCGAGCGACTCCGCGGCGATCCCTCGAACCACCGCGTCGCCCTCGAGCTGGCCGACGTGCTCGCACGGCTCGAACGCGACGTCGAAGTCTTCGCCTTGCTCGCCGCCCGCTTGGAGGACGCGACCCACGAAACGCGACCCGACCTCGTCCCTCGCCAGGTAGCGACGCTCGAACGCCTCATCGAATCCGCCCGGCGAGCGCGACGCGATAACGAAGTCGAAATCTATGCCGACGCGCTGCAACGCCTTCGGGATAGCTGAGGGATGCACGGGGAAGCGTTTGCGGAGCGACCCCGCCGTCGAGTGACTGCCGTTCAGCGCCTCAAAGGGTTTACAGGGAGATCAGGAGATCAGGAGGAAGACGGGAGGATCTTGTTTTGAGAACGTTCGAGCAGCGGCACGCCCCGCATGTCGCGCCCCCTCGATTCCCCGCATGTGAGCCTCCCTCAGAATCGTTGACAGGCCGCCGGAGAGATCCGGATGCGAACGAGACCGACTTACACGGAAGAATTTAGAGCAGATGCAGTTGAGCTTCTGGAGCGAACCGACCGCTCGCTACCAGAGGTTGCCGGTGACCTAGGAGTGACTCCGTGGAGTCTGCGCAGCTGGTACAAGAAGGCGCAGATGGCGAAGAGGAAGCCAAAACCACCCTCCCGGCAGTCAGCCCGTTCCGGCGAGCAATCGCCGTCCGACGGCTCGCTGGAAGACCAAAATACGCAGCTTCGACGCGAATTGAAGCGAGCGCAGAAGCGGATCGCGGACCTAGAGATGGACCGCGAAATCTTAAAAAAAGCAGCAGCCTTCTTCGTGAAGGAAAGCGAATGAAGTTCGCGACTATCCATCGGCTGGTTGCGAAGAAGGCGCCCTTTCCGATCTCCCGGATGTGCCGAGTGTTCGGGGTCACACGACAGGGCTACTACGTCTACGCCCGAAGCCTACACTCACCGCGCCTTGCCGAAGAAGCAGCCCTCGGCGAGCGCATCGCGGCCATTCATGCGGCCAGCGGTGGGCGCTACGGGAGCCCGAAGATCCGCCGCGAACTACGTAGACGAGGCGAAAACGTGAGCAAACGACGCGTCGAACGCATCATGCGGGGAACGGGTCTGGTCGGTACGCACCGTCGCCGGCACAAGATGACGACACGAGCGAATCCAGCACATCCGGTCGAGCCGAACGTGCTCGATCGCAACTTCACAGCGACGCGTCCCAATCAGCGCTGGGTCACAGACATCACCTACATCTGGACGGACGAGGGCTGGGCCTACTTGGCCAGCATCCTCGACCTCTTCTCCCGACGCGTAGTCGGATGGGCGATCTCTGCGACGCTCTCGACGGAGCTGCCTCTCGCTGCACTGAACAACGCGCTGATCCAGCGTGCCCCGCAAGACAAGCTGCTTCACCACTCCGACCGTGGCTGCCAATACACCAGCGGCGCCTACCGCGCAGCGCTGGCTCAACGCGGAATCATCGTCAGCATGAGTCGACGCGGCAACTGCTGGGACAACGCCGTTGCCGAGTCCTTCTTCGCTACCCTCAAAACCGAGCTGATCTACAGCCATCGCTGGGCGACCCGTGCCCAACTCCGCGCCGCCCTATTCGAGTACCTCGAGACTTTCTACAACCGTCGCCGATTGCACTCGTCCCTCGACTACCGCACTCCTGCGGAAGTCGAGGCCGAGTACCGAAAAGCGGCATGAACCGCGGTTGTCAACGGAACCGAGGGAACTCCAATGTCGCGCCCAGCACGGCTCATTCAATCCCCCTCTCTCTTCCTCCTGATCTCCTGATCTCCCTGTAAAATCACTCTCCCCACGACGAGTAGAGCTTTTACAGAGCTACGCCGCGCCGGCATCCGTTGGGCGAGCAGGAAGCGCGGGGTCAGTCGAGGACGATGATCGCGTCTTGGCCGACGACCGGTGAGCCGCTCTTGGTGCGTGCTTGGAGGATCGCGCTGCGCGTCGAGCCGTTGATGCGCATGCGGCGCGTTGGGATTTGGCAGACGAGATCGTCGAGGCCGTCGTGGTTCACGTCGTCGTGAGAGCAGAGGGGCACGCCGAAGCGCGTGCTCGGTGAGGCGCCCGCCAACGTGACGCTGCTCGCGTCGACCAGCGCCGCGTCGAAGAGACCGTTGCTCAGGACCGCCACGGGGACCTCGGCTTGGGTGCGGGGAACGATGACGTTGAGCGGCGAGCCGGGGCGAATGTCGATCGCCGGCGCGATGACCGGACGTCGAAAGCCCGGCAAGAGAGCGGGATCGATGGCGAACGCGTAGATCAAGCTGTCCGCCGCGGGGGCGAGATCGTTGTCGCTCGTCACGAGAAGCAGACGGCGGCCGTCGGCCAAGTCGGGGCCGAACGTGATCCCTTCGATCTTCTCGGGGAATGTTTCGCCGGCCAGCGCGAATTCGGGCGACAAGAGATCGAGGAAGAGCGTCTTTTGCACCGCGACGACACCGGCCGGAAGCCCGGTCGTGGGCAGAGCATCGATGCTGCTCACGTCGGTCGCGCCGTTGATGTCGATGAGGAAGATCTTTTTGAAGACCGCTGCCGTACCGGCGTTGCCATCGCGCTCGAGCACGAGGAACTGGTGGTCGTTCACCGCGGCCAGCTCGTTGACGCCGTTCTTCGCGCTCTCGAGCGGGTAGACGAGCTCGCGCGTGGTGCGACGGGCGACATCGACCTCGAGAATGCGGTTGTTCATGCCGATGCGCTTGTTGGCGGCGTCGAGTGCGCCGTCCTGAATGAGCGCGTTTTGCATCATCCCGTAGAGCTTGTCGCCGACGGGGGTGATGGCGAGACCTTCCATTCCGCGGTTTGGCTGGCGTCCTTTGACGTTGGCCGGCGGCAGCTCAGCCTCGACGGTCGCGCCGGGGTGGTCGACGCGGAACTTGGCGGGGATGTTGAACGACCTCACACGCCGGCCGCGCGCGTTGAACTCGTAGAGGAAGGGTCCGTACTCGTCGGAGGCGAAGAACGTCCCGCGTCCGCTCGGCCGAATCCCCTCGGGATCGAGGCGAAGGCTCGCGCCGGAATTCGTGGCGTCGAACGCCGACGACAAACCGACGAAGCTGTTGCCCTCTCCGTTGGAAAGGAGGCGCGCTGACGCGAGCGCGACCGTGACGGGGGTGGCCGCGCCCGGTTGAACGGCGATGTCGAAGAGATAGAAGCGATCGAGGTAACTCGTCGTTCCGTCGGCCGGCCCGCGATCGGGCGCTGCCAGATATTTCGTGCCGCAACCGGTGTAGCCGATCGACGAGCCGAAGGCGCCGAGTTGGTTATGCGGTGTGCCGTCTTCGAGCGTCGCCGGTGTGAGCACGAGCCCGTCGGTCGCATTGCCCGCGACGCGACCAACCCCCACGAGCTCGAGGGGCGCTGCCGCGGCGAGCGAACCCGCGGTGCGCGACGCCGACTCCGATGCAGCCGCCATCACGTCGTCGAGGTTCGGGAGCGCCGGCGAGGCGACGAAGAGCGGCGTCGCATCCTCGGCGCTCGGCGTCGATCGTACGTCATCGAGCGGCGCGGAAGAGTCCACGCATCCAACCGCAAAAAGGGAAACGCCTGCTGCCCAGAGAAGCGCGTCCCTCGCCAATTGCCTCGTTTTCATCGTCAGCCTCGGTGGGTCGTTGGTGTAAAGACTCGAGTACCTTCACCGATTCGACACCGGATTGTTGAGAACAGTGCGTGACATGTCCGTGTCAGGTCGAGCTCAAGACGGCGCGCCGGCGCCACGCTGCGCGACAATCGCCGCGCGACCGCAACGATCGTGCAGCGCGCGCGGGGGCCCATCGCCCTTGGCGCTTGGACTACGCTTTGGCGCGTGACGGCGCGACCGTACAGACGACCGAGGAGAATGCGACGCGCAGCGATTGGGCCGTTTCGTCCCATGCCATTACGAGAATGACCGGTGCGTCGGTTCGATCGTCTTCGGGGGGCGCGAGCTCGGCCAAAATTTCCACCTTGCCGTCGCGTGTCGCGCGAAGAAGGCGCGCACTTTCGTCCACGTCCGCCCCGGGTTCGGCGAATAGGAGGGGGGCGTCGGGGCCTCGGCCCGCAAACACGCCGGCCGTCGGCGCTGTAGCGTTCGCCATGCGCCGGAAAGGTTCACGCTCGTGAGCGACCCACATTCCGCTCGCGTCCCCGATAGCCACCGAGGAGGTGGCGACGGCGAGCCACGGCGTCGATGTCGACGTCAGTTGGAGGGGGTCACCGTCGACGAGTGCCGCGCTCGAGTCCCAACGCCGTCCGTCCATGGAGGTGAGCAACGTCGCTCGATCGCGCTCGAGGGCGAGCACGACGATCGCTGGGTCGACACCGACCGCGAGCGCCAAAATCGGCTTTCCGAGATCGACCGGCGCCGACCAAGTTCGTCCGAAGTCGCTGCTGCGCGCGATCTGGCCGGTGCGACTCGCCCCCCAGAGCACCGGGTTTCCCCCTTCGCGAGCGAGCGCGATGAGCGGCGGCCCTGCTCGGCCCGCCGTGAAGGGCGCCGGCAAGAGCCTTCCACTCCGCGCGTCGATCGCATCTCCATCGACGAGCAATCGCCCGGCGACTGTCACCGCCAACAGCAGCTCCGGAGCGACGCCCATCGCCAGAGCGGCTACCGCGTCGTCATCGGGGACCGCGAGCTTGATCGGGCGGTCAGCTGACGGCGATCGCTCCCACGCCGGCGACGACCAGCGTGGACCTTCTTGCGTCGTCGCGACGGTGAGCCCTGTTTCGAGCAGCAGCGCGTCTTCGAAATCACCTTCATCGTCCGCGTCGAGCGCGGGGAGTTCTTCCTCGATGGATTGCTCGAGCGCGTCGGTCGTGCCTTCTTCGCCCGCGTCGTCCGCGGAAGGAGGCAGATCGTCGTCCAGATCGAGATCGCCTTCCCCCGCGTCGGGCGCTTCGGCCTCACCAACTTCGTCGCTCGCATCGTCAGCGAGATCGAGCTCCGGTTCTCCCACATCCGCTTCCCAACGTTCGTCGTCGTCGCTGCCCTCCGGCTCGTCGTCGGAGAGATCGACGCCGTCATCGACCTCGAGATCGTCGGCCGCGGCGTCGTCGAGCGAAGCATCTTCGGTGGCGTCCGGGAGCAGATCGTCGTGGGGACCGTCCTCGGCGGTAGGTTCGTCATCCGCGCCGTCGAGCGGCGGCAATTCCGAGAGCCAGTCGTCGACCTCGCCTTTCATGCGGGCACGCCTTTCATGCGGGCACTATGATACCTCGCGCCGCGCCCGACAAACGCTACCCTCTTGCGATGCGCGCCAGCCCCCCCATCGCCGCCCATGCCGCTCCGAGCGCCGGCTCTCACCCCCGATCCCCGAAGAAGCCGGTCGAGATGCTCCTCGGCGGGCTCGTGACCCGCAGAGTGCGCGTGCCGGCACGCGAAGTTGTGTTCGTCAAGGGCGTGATCGAGGCGAGCGAAGGGGTAGCCGTCGTTTTTGCAGATGCCGGTGGCGATTTGACCATCGCCACGCCGCCCAGCCAGAAAGACGAGCTCGACAGAATTCTGCAAGATCTCGCCAGCGAGACTGGCGCGCTTCTTGAACAGTAAACCGTTCGGGCGGCGTGAGAGGCGTGACGATGCACGCGACGTTAGAAGTGCCGCTCGCCGCGCGAACGCGCCGCGCATCGAGCGCGGTGGGGCGACGAAGCCCGAGAAGATCCGAAAGATTTTGAGTGTTGCTCGATTTGAGCGACCGTAGCGTCGCGTGGGTCGAGCGTGAAAGAGTGACACGCGCGCGCACGGTGGCTTACAACGCGCCAACGAACGAAGTGGATTCCAGCGCGAGCGATCGGCGCGGCGCGTTCAACGTTGCACCGTGTGACGCACACGTCGTCACGCCTGGCGATCGTCGCTCGCGAAACGAAATGCGCTAGTGAGGATCTGGACCAGGAGTGGTAGGGTGCTACGAGGGTCGGCGTGCTAGAGAAAACTTCCTCCCGCGACGCGCGAACCATCGAAGCCATGGACTCCGCACCGGCCGATGAACGCGTTCGCGCAGCCTGGCACGCGTGGCTCAGCGCTCTCGCGAGCGATCCCGAAGCCGCGCTCGCGGCCGCGCTCGCGTACGAAGCGCTCGACGGCACGGGGCGCGATCTGTGGCTCGATGCGCTCGATCAAGACGCGCCGCAGATCGAAGTTCCGAAGCTCGCGATGTACGCACCGCTTTTATCCGTCGAGACCGAGCCTCTTCGGCGCGAGCGCATCCGCTCGGCGGTGGGGGATAGCGGGCTGTCGGTGCGGCGCCCCGCGGGGCGCGCCTTGCGCGGTGTTGCCGCCGACGGCGATCGGATCGTCGCCGTCGTGCTGCCCCTCTATCTCGATTTCGTTCATGTTCTCGCGTGCCGCATGCGACTGAACGACGGCTTCGTGTGGGTCCGCCGCGACCCCATCGTCCATGACCGCGACGCGCCGACCACGCGCAGCGAGCTCGAAGGGGTGATGCTCGAGCGCACGCCGCTCAAACCGGTCGTCGAGGAGCTGGCGCACGCCGTCCTCGCGCACCGCCGCAGCGGGCGCGAGCTCCCCGAGGCGCTTCGCGTGTTCGTCGACCTCTTTCAGCCGAGTTTTGACGACGAGCCGACCGACGACAACGACGCGACGGCCTGATCCGCCCCTCGAGGGGCGCAACGCTGCAGAGCCATGCTGCCCGCACCGACCAGTGCTAAGGGGCGGAGCATGCACACGCGGCCCAGCGCCGTCCGACCGTCCTCGCTCGCGATCCCGCGTATCGCAGGCGCGGTGCTTGTCGCGCTCGCGCTCGGAAGCGCGTCCTGCGCTTCCGAGCGCCCCCCGTCTCAGCCGGTCTTGGGCGGTGCACCTCGGAGCGCGCCCCTGCAGTTTCAATATCCGCTCATCGACGGCAGAAGCTGGCTCGGTGCGGACGGGCTGCGCGGGCACCCGACCGTGATCAGCTTTCTTGCGACGTACGACATGGCGTCGCAGGCGCAAGCGCGGTTTTTGAACGGCCTCGCGCAGCGGCTCCGGGGCCGCATTCAATTCGCCGCCGTCATGCTCGAACGCGCCGACAATCGCCCCCTCATCATCGCGTTCCGCGACGGGCTCAATCTCGGATATCCCGTCGCCATGGGAGACGCCGATCTCATCAGCGGGAGCGGCCCGTTCGGCGACGTGCACGTCGTCCCCTCGACGGTGGTGCTCGACGCCGAAGCGCGCCTCGTATGGAAGAAGCTGGGGCTCGCGAGCGAAGAAGAGATCGAAAAAGTGGTCCGAGATCTGTAAGAGATCGCACTCGGTTGAGCCAACCACGACGAGCCCTTCCACTTTGACGAGAGCGCGCCGACGCACATGACCTTTTTTCTGGGACTCGACATCGGTACCAGCGCGGTCAAAGCAGCCCTCGTCGACGGGCGGGGGCGTGTGAAGGGGGCCGTGTCCGTCGCGCACCCTCTGCTCACGCCCGAGCCCGGGTGGGCCGAGCAAAGGCCGGAGGACTGGTGGAAATCGACCGTCAAAGCGGTGCGAAGTCTGCTCGCGGGGACGCGCGTTTCACCGAAGCGCATCGTTTCGGTGGGCATCTCCGGGCAGATGCATTCGTCGGTGTTTCTCGACCGCGAAGGCAAGGTCATCCGCCCCGCGCTCCTCTGGAACGACGGTCGCACGACCGATGAATGCCGCGAAATCACAGCCCTCCTCGGGGAAGAGCGGTTGCGCGAGTGGGTGCAGAATCCGGCCCTCGAAGGGTTCACCCTCCCCAAGGTGCTCTGGCTGCGCAAGCACGAGCCCGCGGCGTTCCGGCGCTTGGCCAAAGTAGTGCTGGCCAAGGACTACGTGCGTTATCGACTCACGGGCACCTTGGCCAGCGAGCACTCCGATGCCTCGGCGACGCTCATGTACGACGTCGCGCGCCGGCAGTGGAGCAGCGACATCATGAACGCGTTGAACCTCTCGACCGGCTTACTCGTCGACGTCGGGGGGAGCACGGAGGTCCTCGGACGGCTCAGCCCCGAAGGGGCACGCGCCACCGGTCTCGCGAAAGGGACCCCCGTCGTCGGCGGTGGGGCGGACAACGCGTGCGGCGCCGTCGGCGTCGGCATCGTCGCCCCCGGTGAAGCCGTAGCAAGCTGGGGAACCTCGGGAACCGTGCTCACGCCGACGAGCGAGCCGTTCGTCGACCCCGACATGCGGGTCCACACCTTCTGCCACGCCGTGCCCGACACTTGGTACCTCATGGGGGCCATGCTCAGCGCAGGGGCCGCGTTTGCGTGGTTCCGCCGCGAGCTCGCGCGCGATCTCGCTGCGAGCAAGGACGCCAATCTGGCGCTGAACAAAGAAGCGCAGCGCATCCCCCCGGGCTCCGAGGGAATCACGTTCCTCCCCTATTTGCAGGGTGAGCGAACGCCGCACCGCGACACGAGCGCGCGCGGCGCGTTCGTTGGACTGTCCCTCTCGCACACGCGCGCTCATCTTTCTCGCGCCGTCGTGGAGGGCATTTGCTTCGCGCTGCGCGACTCGCTCACCATCCTGCGCGATCTCGGCGTCGCGATCGATCAGGTGCTGCTGACGGGCGGAGGTGCGCAGAGTCCCTTCGTTCGTCGCGTGCAAGCGGACGTTTACGGGCTCCCCGTCGTCAGGGTGAACCGCGAAGAGGGGCCGGCCTACGGTGCGGCCCTGCTGGCCGCCGTCGGCGTCGAGGCGTTCGCAGACATTGGGGAGGCTTGCCGCGCGACGCTCGAGCGCCGCCCCCCGGAGCACGCGGACGAGGAGGCTCACCGCGCCTACGCTGCGCCCTACCACCGTTTTCGCGCGCTCTATCCCGCCCTCAAATCGATGACGCCGGCTTGATCGGGGACGCCAAAATCGGCGAGATCACGAGAATTCAGCGCCATGGACCTTGACTTGCCAACGCGGGAACTTACGGTCCACGCCGGCTGTCGCTCGGGCTCCGTTGCCGCGACGGTCGGCCCTTCGCCATGCCTCGACCAGGCAGCGAAAATCTGACTCTGTCGTGCCAGGCGTCGGCGCTGTGGATTGGGCGCCGCAGCGGCACATGCTAAAAGGGGCTGCCGTGGCGGACCTCTCCGAAGACCTGGCATCCCTCAAGATCCATCGCGAGGTGAACCCGAACCGCGGGGGACCGTTGCGCGCGGTCATCGCAGCTATGCTCGTCCTGGGGCTTGGCGCTGCCGTATGGGTGTTTGGATACCCGATGATGGAAGCGCGCCTGTTCAAGACCGAGGTCGCGCTCACCGAGATTTCGATGGTGTCACCCGCGCAGGCGTCGGTGACCGTAACGTCCACGGGCTACGTCGTCCCGCAAACGATTTCCAAGGTCGGCGCCAAGGTCGCCGGTCGGGTCGCCAAGGTGCGTGTCAAAGAGGGAAGCACCGTCAAGGCAGGGGACGTCCTCGCCGAGCTCGAAGCTACGGGACAGCAGAGTTCCATCGCCGCCGCGGGATCGCGCGCGCTCGCCGCGCAAGCACGGGTCGACACCGCGCGGGCGAACCTCGCCGAGACCCAGCAGCAGCTCGAACGGGAACGCGCGTTGCTCGAGCGCGGCGCCATCGGCAAGGCTACGGTCGACGATCTCACGGCGCGCCAGCGCTCGCTCGAGCAAGCGGTCAAAGCCGCGGAAGCCGAAGCTCGCGCCGCGCAAGCAGAAGTGAGCCCCCTCAAGGTCACGCTGCAAGACCTCACCATCACCGCCCCCATCGACGGCACCATCATCAACAAGCCCATCCAAGTGGGTGAGCTGGTGGGGCCGCAGAACAACATCGCCGAGATCGCGGACTTCAAGTCGATGCTCATCGAGACGGACGTCCCCGAAGCGCGGCTCTACCTCATCAAGGCGGGGAGCCCCTGCGAGATCTCGCTCGACGCGTACCCCGGCAAGCGCTACCGCGGTGCCACCTTCGAGATCGGCAAGAAGGTCGATCGAGCCAAGGCCACCGTCGCCGTCAAGGTGAAGTTCGTCGACAACATGGAGGGGGTGCTCCCCGACATGTCGGCGCGCACGAGCTTCCTTTCGCAGGAAGTGTCCGCCGAGGCCATCCAAGAAAAGCCGAAGAAAGTGGTCCCCTCCGATGCGCTCACCGAGCGCGGGGGAACCAAGGTCGTCTTCGTGGTGAACGAGGGGGTCGTGAAGATGGCTCCCATCAAATTGGGTCCCGCCTTCGCCAACGGATTCGAGCTCGTCGAGGGCCCGCCCCCCGGGACGCGCATCGTCGCTCAGCCACCCGCCCAGCTCGCGGACGGCCAAAAGATCAAGGAGAAGGGCAGCTGATGGAGACATCGACCGAGAAGAACGACAAGGGCTCCTCGAAGAGCACGAACGGTAAGCCGATCGTCGAGCTGCGCGGTGTGACCAAGGTCTTTTGGCGCGGCAAAGAAGAGCTGCGCGTCCTCGACGGCATCAACCTCGAAATCGACGAAGGATCCTTCGAGGCGCTCATGGGGCCATCAGGCTCCGGCAAGAGCACGCTCTTGAACCTCATCGCGGGTCTCGATCGCGTCTCGTCGGGAACGGCGCGCGTCGCCAACCGCGATCTTACGTCGCTCGGCGACGGCGAGCTTGCCAAATTCCGCGCATCGACCGTGGGCTTCATCTTCCAGGCGTACAACTTGATGCCCGTGCTCACCGCGCGTGAGAACGTGGAGCTTCCGCTCCTTTTGACGAATCTGTCGGCCGCCGAGCGAAAGAAGCGCGCTTTGACGGCGCTGCGCGTGGTCGGGCTCGAGGATCGCAACGACCACTACCCGCGCCAGCTTTCGGGCGGACAAGAGCAGCGCGTCGCCATCGCGCGCGCCATCGTCAACGATCCGACCATCATCGTCGCCGACGAGCCCACCGGCGACCTCGATCGGAAGAGCGCCGACGACATTCTGAACTTGCTCGACAAGCTGAACCGCGACTTCAAAAAGACCATCCTCATGGTCACGCACGACCCCGCCGCGGCCGAGCGCGCCACCGTCTTGCGCAAGCTCGACAAGGGGGTGCTCATATGACGGTGGTCGGCATCGGGGCGCGCAACATCTGGCGCAACAAGCTGCGCACGATGCTGACGATACTAGGGGGCGTGATCCTGGTCATCGCCTTCATTTTCTTCCGGACCATCCTCTGGGCATGGAACGTGGGCGTCGAGTATTCCGCGAAAGATCGGCTCGCCACGCGGCACAAGGTGTCGCTCATCATGCCGGTGCCCAAGCGCTACGTGGACAACATCCGGCAGGTTCCGGGCATCAAGCAGACGACGTGGGCCAACTGGTTCGGCGGCAAAGATCCGAAGCGACCCAACGAGTTTTTCTCGACGCTGGCAGTCGATCCGGAGTCCTTCTTCGACGTGTACAACGAGATGTCGGTTCCCCCTGCCGACCTCGCCAAGTGGAAAGAGGATCGGCGCGGCGCCATTCTCGGCGACGTTTTGGCGCGCAAGCTCGGGGTCAAAGTCGGCGACAAGGTGACCCTCCAGGGCACGATCTTTCCAGGCGATTGGGAGTTCAACGTCGACGGGATCTACATCGCGACGCAAAAGTCGGTCGACCGATCCCAGCTTCTTTTCCACTGGGCTTACCTGAACGAGTCACTGCCCGAACGGCGCAAAGATCTCGTGGGATGGATCATCAGCCGCATCGATAATCCGAGCCAATCGGCGAATCTGACCCTCGCCGTCGACAAGCTCTTCGACGAAAAGGATACCCAGACCACGACGATGAGCGAGCGGTCCATGAACAACTCGTTCATGGCCACGTTCTCCGCCATCCTCACGGCGCTCAACTTCGTCTCGCTCATCCTCCTTCTCATCATGATGCTGATCCTCGGCAACACGATCGCGATGGGGGTCCGTGAGCGAACGCGCGAGTACGGCGTGCTGCGCGCGCTCGGCTTCTCGCCGAAGCACGTCGCCACCTTCGTCATCGGCGAAGGGCTCACCATCGGGATCTTGGCGGGCGTGCTCGGATGCGCGCTTTCCTACCCCATCGTGCAGCTCGGCGTCGGGCGGATCCTCGAAGAAAACTTCGGCGCATTCTTCCCGTATTTTCGGGTGAGCGCCGACACGGCCCTCGTCGCCGGGCTCCTCTCGGTAGCGCTCGGCGCGCTGAGCGCCATCGTCCCGGCCATGCAGGCTTCCAAACTCACCATCATCGACGCCCTGCGACGCGTCGGCTGAACGGAGGCGGCGCGATGATCCCCATCAACTACAACTTGCGCAACCTCGCCGTACGCCGCACCACGACGGCCGCCGCGGGGCTCGGCATGGCCCTGGTCGTCTTCGTCGTGGCGGCGGCGCTGATGCTGAACAACGGCATCCACAAAACGCTGGGGCGCAGCGCGGATCCCGCCTCGGCCATCGTCATCCGCAAGGGCTCGGACAACGAGCTCGCCAGCAGCATCGAAGAACCCAACATCGGGCTCGTCCTGGCGACGCCGGGCGTCGCCCGCAGATCCGATGGCCAGCCGGAGGGGCTCGGCGAGCTTCTCGTCGTCGTGCTCCTCGACAAGGTGGGGACCGACGGTTTCAGCAACGTGCAGGTGCGCGGCGTTCCCGACACCGCTCTTCAATTTCACTCCGCGGCGAAGCTCATCGCCGGGCGCGCTCCGCAGCCGGGCACCGACGAAGTGCTCGTCGGTCGCGGCATTCGCGGCAGATTCAAAGGTGTCGAGCTCGGCCAATCGTTCGAGCTGAAGAAGAACCGCATGGTCCAGGTGGTCGGCGTCTTCGAGGACGGCGGGTCGTCGTTCGAATCGGAGGTCTGGGCCGATCTCAACACGGTGCGCACGGCCTTCGGCCGCGAGGGCCTCGTCTCGTCGGTGCGCCTGCGGCTCGAGTCGCCCAGCAAGTTCGACGGCTTCAAGGCGTCCCTCGAGCAAAATCGGCAGCTCGGCCTGGAAGCGCAACGCGAAGGCGAATACTACGAGAAGCAGTCACAGGGGCTCTCCTACTTCATCATCGGGCTCGGCGTCTTCATCGCGCTCTGGTTCTCCCTCGGCGCGGTGATCGGCGCGATGATCACGATGTTCGGCTCGGTGGACAATCGGCAGCGCGAAATCGGGACCCTGCGTGCGCTCGGATTCTCGCGCCTCAGCATCATCATGTCCTTCTTGCTCGAGTCGACGCTTCTCGCCTTGGGCGGCGGAGCCATCGGCGCCGTCGCGGCGCTCACCCTCGGGTTCGTGAAGTTCTCGATGATGAATTTCCAGAGCTGGGCGGAGATCGTCATCGCCTTCGAACCGAACTTCGTCAGTATCGGCATCGCCATGCTCGTGGGTTGCGCGATGGGAATCGCCGGCGGCTTCTTCCCCGCGATGCGTGCCGCGATGACGAGCCCGATCGACGCGATGCGCGCTTAGCGAGACGCCCCGAGCTTTCGGCGCCGTTCGATCGAGGCGCCTCTTGCGCGCCGGCGCAAGGCCGCCTCGCTGCATCGTGGTAACACCCGACGCGCAAGCGAATCGCGCTTGGCGGCAGCGTGAAAATGGCCGATGGTGGCCTACGTATCGCGAACCCCCAAGGAGGGTCGAATGGACGCTCAGCTCAAGATCGAAGATCTCCGTGAAGGACAGGGCCCCGAAGCGCGCGCCGGGCAAACGGTGGTCGTGCACTACGTCGGCACCCTCACCAACGGGCAGAAGTTCGACAGCTCGCGCGACCGCGGCGAGGGGTTCAAGTTCCCGCTCGGCGGTGGCCGCGTCATCAAGGGGTGGGACCAGGGGGTCGCAGGTATGAAGGTCGGATCGCTGCGCAAACTCACGATTCCGCCGCACCTCGCCTACGGCGCGGCTGGGTTTCCCCCCGTCATTCCAGCCAACGCGACGCTCGTCTTCGAAGTCGAGCTACTAGAAATCAAGTAGGGCCATATCGTCAGGAGCGTGACGCTCGTCACGGTGGTCCCGGCGTGCAAGAATGTCCGGTTCGATACCCCCGGACCACGCCGCCGCAAAGGGTGAAGAGCTCCCGATTCATGGACCTGCCAGATTCTCCGCGCCGCAACCCTCCATCTCCCGTGACGGCGGCGCGCCGCACCAATCGACCACTCACGATGGCGGCCCTCGTCGCCTGCGTCTTCATGTCGGCGCTCGAAGCAACGGTCGTCGCGACGGCCATGCCGACGGTCATTGCCGAGCTCGGCGGCATCCGCCTGTATGGCTGGGTGACCGCCGGTTACTTGCTCGCCTCGACGGTCTCCGTCCCGGTCTTCGGTAAGCTCGCCGATCTGCGGGGTCGTAAACCGTGGCTCCTTTTTGGGGTCGCGTTATTCCTGATCGGATCGGTGGCGAGCGGATTTTCGCAGAGCCTCGGACAGCTCATCGCCTTTCGCGTCATCCAGGGGCTCGGGGCGGGATCGATGGGGCCCCTCGCGCTCACGGTGGTGAGCGATCTGTATTCGTTCAAAGAGCGTGGCCGAGTGCAGGGATTTTTTGGCAGCGTGTGGGGACTCTCCGCCGTCGTCGGCCCCTTGCTCGGCGGCGCCATCGTGAAAGTTCTTTCCTGGCGATGGGTGTTCTTCGTCAACGTGCCCATCGGGATCGTCGCGGCGCTGCTTCTCGTGGGCGCGTTCCACGAGTCGAAGGTCGTGCACCGCGGCAACATCCATTGGAAGAGCGCGCTGGCGCTCACGATCGGCTCGAGCTTGCTCCTCGCTGGAGGCGAGGGGCGCGAGGGGCTCATGCTGATCCCCGTCGCCCTCGCGATCCTCGTCATCTTCATTCGACTGGAGAGGGACGCCGACGACCCTGTTCTCCCCATCGATCTTTTCCGCGACCGCCTCTTCGCCGTGACGATCGCCCTCACCATCATCCTCGGCGGCATTTCGATGGGCACCGTGACGTACCTGCCGCTCTTCGTTCAAGGGGTCATGGGGGGAACGCCGACCCAAGCGGGGGCGAGCATCAGCGCCATGCTCGTGACGTGGCCACTGGCCAGCGCCATCACCGGCAGGCTCCTGCCGCGTCTCGGTTTTCGCTTGCCCATCGTGATCGGCTCCTTGCTCGTGGGGGCGGCGGCGATCGGTTTGGCCATGACGGTCCGCGAAGCGACCAGCGCGCGGGCATTGCACTTCATGACCGGCGCGCTCGGCCTCGGGATGGGCATGGCCGTCTCCTCGTCCCTCATCGCCGTGCAAACGAGCGTCCGCTGGGAACGCCGCGGCTCCGCCACCGCGAGCAGCATTTTCTTTCGGACGATGGGGGGAGCCCTCGCCGTCGCGGTGTTCGGCAGCATGCTGGGCTACGAGCTGGCCCGCTCGTTCCCCCCCGACGTCATCGCGCGGGTCCTCGGCCCGGACCGCGCAGCCCACGTCGAAGTCACCGGTCCCCTCGTCAGCGCGCTCGCCTCGGGCATCCACGAGCTCTTCGTCGTCATGGGCATCGCGGGCGTCATCGGCTCGGGCATTGGATTCCTCTTCCCCGCCACGCGCCCCCACGAAATGGTCGGCGCCATGGCGTCCGAACCCCCGCCGCCGGCTGGACACTGACGGGGTTGCCGGCTGTCAGGTGCCTGCGCGACGGATGGGCTCGCGGCACCGTCGGGTTGTTTTGGGATCACAGCGAGGAACGGAGGCGGGGAGGAGGACGGGGAGATTCTCCGATCTCCTCGCCGTCTCCCTGCCTCCCTGTAAAATCCGAATCGTTACGGTGAGCAAGGCGATACCTGTGGCGCCGAAACCTCTCTGGCTGCGAACCGTAGGATTAGGCATAACGGTCGAGGTAGGAGACGGCGATGAAACGGCGAGGTTGGAATTTGCGGGAGTCCGAAGTGACGCCGGAGGCGCTGTATGTGCGGCGTCGTGATTTTCTGTCGCTCGGGGCTGCCGGAGCGCTCGGGGTGGCGGCGACCGCGGTTTCGCTCTCTTGCGACGCGGCGGGGAAGGACGCGCCGAGCCCCACGTTTTCCAACTTGAAGCGCGGCAACTTCGCGGGTGACGAGAAGCAAACCCCCTTCACTGACATCACCACCTACAACAACTATTACGAGTTCGGCACCGGCAAGGGTGATCCTGCCGAGAACGCGCGCGCGTTCCACACGCACCCTTGGACGATCGCTCTCGAGGGCGAGATCAACAAGCCGGAAGTGGTCGACATCGACGACCTCATCAAGCGTTTTTCGCTCGAGGAGCGGATCTATCGCATGCGGTGCGTCGAAGCGTGGTCGATGGTCATTCCGTGGGTCGGATTCCCGCTCGCCGAGTTGATCAAGCGCGCCGAGCCCACATCGAACGCGAAGTACGTCGCCTTCACGACCAAGGTCGACCCCAACGAGATGCCCGGGCAAAATCGCAGCGTGCTCGATTGGCCCTACGTGGAAGGGCTGCGCATCGACGAAGCGACGCATCCTTTGACGATGATCGCGGTCGGCCTCTACGGCCGCACCCTGCCCAATCAAAACGGCGCGCCGCTTCGTTTGGTGGTCCCTTGGAAATACGGATTCAAGGGCATCAAAGCGATCGTAAAGATCGCTTTCGTCAAGGAACAACCGAAGACGACATGGAACAAGATGGCGCCGAGCGAATACGGCTTTTACGCCAACGTCAATCCGGAGGTCGATCATCCCCGCTGGAGCCAGGCCAAAGAGCGCCGGATCGGCGAGTTTTTCAAGCGACGGACGCTCCCCTTCAACGGCTACGCCGATCAAGTGGCTCAGCTCTACGCGGGGATGGATTTGCGAAAGTCGTTCTGATGGCCGCCGCCGACGCAAGCTCGGGGCAGCGGGCAACGGGTGCGATCGAGACCGGCGCTCGAAAGCGCAGGGGGGCACTCGGTTGGCTCAAACCGGCCGTCTTCGCCCTGTGCGCGCTTCCGCTCGTCAAGCTGGCCGTCGACGGCGCGCGCGACGCCCTCTCCGCCAATCCGATCGCCGAAGCCATGAATCGGCTCGGTTTCTGGACGCTGACGATGCTCTTGGCATCGCTCGCCGCGACGCCCCTGAAGACCCTCTTCGGCTTTACGGCGCAGATGCGCGTGCGAAGAATGGTCGGGCTTTTTGCGTTTTTCTATGCGTTCCTTCACTTCCTCGTTTATCTCGGCTTGGATCAGGCTCTCGACTTTTCCGACATCGGCGCCGACATCGCCAAACGAAAATTCATCACCGTCGGTTTCGCCGCGTTCCTGACGCTCATTCCTCTCGCCGTCACGTCCACGGACGGCGCCGTCAAACGGCTCGGCTTTCGCCGTTGGAAGCGCCTCCACCGGCTCACCTACGTCGCCGCCGTGCTCGGCGTCGTGCACTTCGTCTGGCGCGTGAAGGCGGACTACCTCGAGCCTGCCCTCTTCGCGGTCACGCTCGCCGCACTCTTCCTCGCGCGCTTGGCCCCCGCCCGCGCCAAACGCGCTCCGCGCGGCGCTACCGCTCCCCGCGCCCTATAACGCGTCACGCGCGCGCTACCGCTCCCGCGCCCTATAACGCGTCACGCGCGCGCTACCGCTTCCCCGCGCCCCATAACGCGTCACGCGCGGCGCTACCGCTCCCGCGCCGGTAACGCGTCACTCAAGCGTTCTTGTCGCGAAACGGATGTGAACGAGGGGTGCCGGCGCCGAGTCGACGAAACTCGCGGCGCAGCTCTTCCAGCTCTTCGTCGGACAGCTCCTCCAGATCGACGAGCCGATTGCGCGCACCCTTCAAAGCGCGGATGAGCTCGTCGAGCTTGAGGTGAATGGCGACGGCGTCTCGGTTTTGCGTGTTTTGAATCAGGAACACCATGAGAAACGTGATGATGGTGGTTCCCGTGTTGATGACGAGCTGCCAGGTGTCCGAAAACCCGAACAGCGGCCCGGTCACCCCCCACATCATGATGACTACGCACGCGAGCACGAAGGCCCAAGGGGAACCCACACCGGTCGATGTCATGTGGGCGAACTTCCGGAAGAGCTCGTGGCCCCCTCCGGATTGCTTTTTCGCCGGTGCATGGCTTGCAGAGGAACGCAGATCTTGCGCGCTCTTTTCATGACGCCGCGCGTGCTCTCTGTGCACGTCGTGATCATTGGGTCGATTGCACCGATCGCGAAGGTCGATTTGCATCCGCCGCGGCATGTCCACTGCTCACCCAGCCTTTCGACAGAAGAGCAAAGCACGCAGCGTGCCGACTAAACCCGAAGCTCGCCTGGGTTGGTCTTGTACCCAAGCGAGCTTGGTCTAGGCGGTTTGGTCCTCTTCTTCGGGGGGGTCGAACATGCCCGTCCCGCCGCTGATGGGGATCGCGCGCGCGACGGCCACCATTTCGAGCGCCGCGGCGAGCTGATCGCGCTCTTCGACGGCGGGGAGCCACTCGCGCCGCCCGTCCCAAAGATCGACGGCGATCATCTGCTGGCCGGCGTCGAGCACGATCTTGTCGATCTGGGGCCACGTGAAGCGGCGCACGCGGGGCCAGCCTAGGCTCAGCGAATCGCGCGCTTCGAGCCCCTCGGGGTGGACGATGACGCCGCGCATGCGCGCGCGAAGCACCGCCGCGACGGCGCTGGCGAGGACGATGGCGGCCAAGGGACGCGCCCCCAAAATGCGATCGCGATCGAGCTCCACGATGTACCGGAACAGGAGCGACCCGCTGGCGGCATTGGAGCCGACGATGACGACCGCCACCAGTGCGACCGCGAGGGCGAGGTAGACGAACGACGGAAGGCGCGACAGCATCGGCGGCCCGAACGTCTGGGACTCGAGAGGACGGTAGGTCATATCGAAACCCGGTGGCCTGGAAATTCTCGCCATGCACGCCTCTCGCTGTTCGACGCTTCTTCGACGTTCCTATTCGAACTCTCGGCCGTGACGCCCCCTTCGCGCCGGCCTCGCAAGACTCGGAGCTTAGCTTCAATCTACTGCGCGATCGACCTCCCCTCGACCCGGTCGCTTGGTCTCGGGCTCGCGTTCCTGTCGCAGCATGGAAATTTCGGCCCGGCTTGGATTGATGACCAAAAGGCCGTGGTCGGCATCGAGCAGCGCCACCTCGCCCTCGCTCGCCCAACGAAAGAGACCGGCCACATCGAGCAGCGCGGGAACGTTGAGCAGCTGAAGCAGAACGTGCGTGCGCGGGCCGAGCGCGCGCTCGGTCAGCGCGAGGGCCGAAGGTTGGGCGCGCGCAGAGACGAGCAGGTCGAACACGGTCAGCTGGTCGCCCATCAGAACCGCTTTGGAGGGGAGCCGGGCCGCGGGATCGGTAGAAGCCAGCATCACGACGGCGTCGCAGAGGTCCTCGATGTCGCGCGCGCGATCTTGCATGAAGGGGTCACGCGAGAAACGCGTGGCAGCGCGTGTCGCTTCGCGGGCCACTTGTCCGAGCGCGTGCGCGATGCCGGCCCCCTCGGCGATGAGCTCCGAAGCGCGGCCGCGCAATCGCGCGTCGCCGACGATTTGCAAATAGACGTGGAGGAACGCTCCTTCGCGGCCGAGCCCGCGCGCGCTCGAACGCGAAGCAAACACGCGGAGGGCGCGCTCGGCGACGTCGAACGCGGCGGAGAGTCGTTTCTCTTCGTCGGCGCCGGCAGCCCCTTTGCTGCGCGCAGGGGGCCGGCGCAGAGCGGCCAAGACGCCGAGGGCCCGCCCCTTCACGGCGGGTCGCCCGGGGAGGGTCACCTTGCGCGTTCCAGCCGCAGTGCGGCGCGGATTGCGCTCGCGCACGCTGTCGAGCAGATCGGCGTGCCGAATGGCGGCGGCGATGGACGCCGTAAGCGCGACCAGAAGCTCGATGTCGCGATCGTTCCAAGGAGCACCGCGGCGCCGTTGCACCGTGAGAACGCCGAGTGGCCCCGTGCGCCCGAGCACGGGCACCGCGGCGAAGACGGGGAACTCCTCTTCGCCGAGCTCGGGAAAGTGGCGGTACCCGAGGTGCTGCTGAGCCACGGCCACGGAGATCGGGCGCAGGCACTCGATGGCCGCGCCGGTAATTCCTTCGCCGACCGAGAGGCGCACCCGACCGAGCACGCGATCGGGAAACCCCACGTTGCCGCGCATGACGAGCGCGTCTCCCTCCCCTTCCAAGAGGTAGAGCGAAGCCACGTCGGCTCCGACGATGCGCGCGATGCGTCGCGGCGCTTCGTCGAGAAAGGTGGTGAGCGGGCGGGAGCGATTCGCGAAATGAACGAAGTCGAGCACCGCATCGAGACGGCGCTCGCCGCCGTGGATGCGTGGCGCGCTCGGCCCCGGCTCGAAGTAGGGCTCTTTGCGTTTCAGCCCTCTGCTGCGCCGCGTGCTCACTTGTTCGACTTATACCATTTCGCGAAGATCGACCGGTCCGTCGAGCGGCGGACGCTGCATCTCGCCGAGCGGCAAGATCCGCGCCCCGGGCACGAGGACCGCAAGGTCGACTCGGTGTTGCCCCGGCGCGGGCGCGCCGACGCAGGTGACGGCGCCGCGGTAGGGGGAGAGAAGCTGCGCCAGCGATTCGGCGCTCGCGACGCGGGCAACGTGAAAAAACCGCCCGCTCGGCGGCAGCATGAGCGCGCGCGGATCGAGGTCGAGACCGACCGCGCCGCCGGCCGTTTCGCGATATCGTCCGACCGCTTGCAGGGTCTGGCGATAGATGGCGCCCTCGCGTCGCTCTTGCTCGGTCAGCGGGCCGCGCGGCACTTCCTTTTCGCGGTTTTCCAGCTCCTCGGCGAGACATGACGCAAAGCGTTCGGCGTCCTCGCGCGGTCCGGCGACGAACGCGAAGCGCGGGCTCATGCAACCGCGCTGGTCGAAGGGGACGATGTCCCACGAAAGGCGCGCCGCGAGCGTCGCGAGATCGACGGAGGTTTCCGTCTCGTCGTTCGCGCCGGCAAAAATGAACGCGATACCGAATCCAGGTCCGTGCCCGCGCACCGTGACCCCCGCCGGACAGCTGGCGCGGATGGAGGCAATCGTCTCGCTCCGGCCGTAGACGTGCACGTGGTCACCAGGGGCCGGATCCAGCCTCTCCGAGAGCTCGAAGGGCGCGGCGTCACCTTGCTCGACGAGGGCGCGTCGCAAGAGCGGCGCGAGCACCGCTTCGCGGCTCGAGGGGCGCACGAGCACGGACGGCGCCGCAGCGACGGCAAGGGCGACGGCGCGAACGACCCCTGTGAATACATTGGCCGACAACACCACGTGCACACGCGGAGCCGCCCCCGCCCGCGCGATGAGCTTCTCGAGATCGCTCGGGGCTATCGCGGTTTCGAGATGGCGTGAGAGCGAAAGCTCGATCGAACCTTCGGACAAACCCGTCGCCGCGGGAAGCGCGTGGCGCGCCTCGACGCCGAGGGGGTCGCGCGGGTCAGCGAGGCGACGCGCTGCCTGGACGACGGCGCGCACGCGCTGTTGGCGGTCCTCGAGGGTCGGCGCGGCTCGGTTCATGGCGACGCTCCGCTCATCGCGATGAGCTCTTCGACGGCGAGCGCGCAGCCGCGCGGAATCGCACCCGGCACGCGACCGAGCAGCTCCACCGTCGCGCCGCGGCATCGCCCGCGGTCCGCGGTCTGGACGACGAGCGCGCTATCGACGTTGGCGAGATCCTCGAAACGAAGGATACCGACTTCGCCGTCGCGCAGAGGCTCGAGCGTATCGGGATCCGCGGCCGACACGCGCATCCAAGGCGGAGCCACGAAGACGCCGTGCTCTGCGCTCGGCGTGGAAAGGCCTTGCTCGGCGCGCCACGTCCCCTCGTAAAGCTGGCTCGACAGCTCGGTCATCCCGTACTCGCCGACCACGGCGCCGGGTGCGATCCCGAAAGTCGCGGCCATGCGGGCCACCAGCTCGTCGCGCGCGACCTCTCGGGACCGCCCTTTGAAGCCTCCGGTGTGCATGATGCGGCTGCCGTCGGGGAGCGGCAGCTTCTCTTCGCCGAGCGCGTCGAGCAAGTGCACGAATGCAAACGACGCCCCCATGACGACGACGGGCCGCGCTCTGCGTTGCGCGGTGGCCCACGCTTCGCGAAGCTGCGCAGGGTCGACGGGCTTGTCGGGCGAGGTTTGCAGGTAGTGCGCCTCGGCGGCAAGCTCCGCACCGAAGAGCTGAATCATGAAGTGAAGGGACGAGTCCCCGAGCGGGCGCGTGCGCGGCGGGGTCAGCGCGATCACCGCCGGCGCCCGGCCGAGGTCGCGCCGCGCCGATGGCGCCGAAGTGGACGCGCCCCTTGCGTCGCAAAAAAGTCCCCATCGCCCCCACGCGAGCGCACCTTTATCGTAAGTGACAGTCGTCGACAGCGCGTGCTCGCCGCGCGCGCCGCTCGTCGTGCCACTGGTCCGAAACAGCGCCGCATCGTCCGCTACGGGGTGCGCCGCGACGCGCGCGAGGCGAAAAGCGTCGGTGGGGACGGCGGGCAACTCGCGAACCATTGGGGCAGAGCGCGGATCGCAACCGCGGCTCGCCACGAGACGGCGGTACACCGGCACGTGCTCCGCCTGGTGGCGCGCGATATCGAGACCGAGGCTGTCGAAGGTTTCGGCGGGCGCCGCCCCCTTTTCACTCGCTTCGATGAAGGCGCGCACGCGCTGGTGAAGATGCTCGCGCGAGGCGCGTTCGTCGTTCATGACGTTCGCCCTGCCGGCGCCCCCTCGAGCAGACCGCGCAGCACCGCCGTGAATCCGTCCAGTAAATCCTCGGCAATGGTCAAGGCGGGAGTGATGATCAGAACCTCTCCCAGGAACCCACCCAGCGTCACGATGTAACCCGCTTCCAAGAGCGCACGTTGCAGCGCGAGGGAAACGCTCGCCGAGCCGAGCTCGATGCCGATCATCAGCCCCGCGCCGCGCACGTCCCGTACCCCGGGAACCGATGCGAGCGTGTTCGCCAGCGTCCGGCGGGCGTGGTCACCGACCTTACGCGCGCGGGCCGCGAGCCCCTCCGCGGCGAGCACGTCGAGCGTGGCGATCGCCGTCGCGCACGCCAGCGGCGCCCCATGGAACGTCGCCGTGTGGACGACCTCGTCCCCCGGCTCACGCCGCCAAGATTGCATGATGGAGTCAGGGCCGATGCACGCGGAAATCGGAAGACCCCCGCCCAATCCCTTTCCGAAGCAGATCAAGTCCGGGCGAGCCCCCATCGCCGTCGAAGCGAGCCAATCGCCGCTCCGCCCGAGCCCCGTCCAGATCTCGTCGGCGATGACGAGCGCCTCCGCCTTTTGCGCGAGCTCCCCGAGCTCGCGCAAAAAAGCCGGAGGCGGAACGACGCAACCACCGCGCCCCAAGATCGGCTCGACCAACACCGCCCCCACATTTCCGGCGTCGAGCGCTTTATCGGCGTGCGAGAGCGCGCGATCGAGATCGCCAGCTGCGCGCGGATAGGGGATGAAATTGACGTGGGGGTTCATCTGATCGGCGAACGCCTCGCGCCAGCTTTTTTTCAGCCCGCACGCCGCGAGAGGTCCGTAATTGAGCCCGTGGTAGGCCCCTTCGAACGCGAGAACGCCCGGCTTGCGCGTGGCAAGCTTGGCTGTCTTGAGCGCGGCCGAAATGGCGTCGCTGCCTGACTGCCCTAGCAGCACGCGCGCGCCCTTGTCCGGATGGAGCGCCGCCAACTTTTCGACGAGCGCCACCTTGATGTCGGATGGATAAAGATCGCCGAGCGCCATCCACAGCCTATCGGCTTGCAGCTCGAGCGCGCGCGCGACCTTGGGGTGCGCGTGTCCGAGGAGCAGCGCGCCGAACCCCGCGGCAAGATCGAGATAACGATTGCCGTCGACGTCGGTCAGGTTCGATCCCTCGCCCGCTGCGTACACGATGGGGGACATCTCTGCACCGGCTACGTCGGCCCGCGACTTGCGCCGCGCGCCGAAGGCGGGGGATTCGGCCGCCTCGAGACGCGCCGCAAAGCTCAGGGACAGCGGGCCCGGCGGGCGGCAGCGGATGAGCGGCGGAGACATGGGCCCTGTCCTAGCACTTTGGCGAGAAAAGGCGCGATTTCGGGCATGCCGCGGCCCCGTCTCGCGCGCGGCCGGCTTGCCCTCCCTAGCAGGCGCGTCTTCAGAACACGCGGTTACGCCCGGCTCTCTTCGCTTCGAAGAGACGCTCGTCGGCGCGCTTCACCAAATCGGTCGAGCTCTTGTCCGATTCTTCGAGCGCGGCGACGCCGACGCTGATCGTCACCCAGATCTGATCGTTCTGAAAGACGAAGCTGTGCTCTTGGATCTTCTCTCGAATGCTCTCGGCGAGCGCCGCGGCGCCGGCGAGGTCGGTTTCGGGCAAGACGATGGCAAACTCTTCGCCGCCGTAGCGCGCGAAGATCTCGTCGCGTCGGATTCGGCTCTGCACGACCCTCGCGAGCTCCTTCAAGACGAAGTCACCGGCCAAGTGGCCGTGGACGTCGTTGATCTTCTTGAAGTGGTCGAGGTCGAACATGAGGAAGCTGAGCTCGCGCGCGTGGCGGCGCGCGCGCAGGATCTCGCGCTCGAGGGACTCGTAGAGGTGCCGCTTGTTGTGCACCTGCGTGAGCCCGTCGATGATCGTCATCCGATAAATTTCTTCGTGGTACTGACTCTCGACGTCGGTGCCGGTGAGAAATTTGAAGATGGTGGGGCCGAGCTTGACGCGGTCGCCGTTGGCGAGCGGTTGTTGGCGATTGATCTGCTCGTCGTTGACGTACGTGCCGTTGGTCGAGCCGTCGTCCACGACGACCCAGCTGTCGCCGTGCTGCTCGAGGTGCGCGTGCCGGCGCGAGACCGAGTCGCCGTCGAGGATGATGTGGTTGTCGGCGCCGCGGCCGATGCGCATCGGGCTGTGCTCCAGCACGAAGCGCTTGCCGAGGAGCGTGGGCTCTTTCGTGTAGATGACGACGAGGCAATCGTTCTTCTTGCCGGCCAGCGAGCTACCGCGCGGGGGTTGAACGACCGCAGTAACCCTCGTCTTCTCTTCGGATTCCGTCACGTGCGGGCGCCCCTTATCCCACGCCTTTGGCTTGGCCCATCTCCGCTCGCAACAAGGCTAGCCTTTTTCGGTCCGCACCGCGCGCCGATACGGATCAGGCCCGAGCTGGTGCAGATGATTTTTGAGCGCTCGCTCCCGCCGAGGTTCAATTTGCCCAAGGTGGATCGGTATCTGTCGCTTGAAGACGCGAAGTAACTCTACAAAGTAGCTTTTTTCGAATAACTTCGTCAAGGAGCGGAGGCTAGTCTTTTCTAGAGTTTCAGCGCCGGTTTCTCGCTCTGGATCTCCTAGTTGCTCGCGGCCTCCGGTCGCCTCACACGCACCGTCACGGCGACGCCGACAGGGTCGTCGGAGGGAGCGCCGATGTAGCTTCGTGCGAGCACGGAAGTCATACATCTGACGACATCTGACGACACACCTCTTGCCTTATCGACGTCGACGCCCTCGGCGCGGCCGGGGGCCCGCACCAGAAAGCGCAGATCGATCGACGCTTCGTTCTTGGTAAACGCATTCTCGATCGAAGCGCATCGACTAAAAGCGCCCTTCATCCGCTCGAGTGCCGAAGCGGCCCGCGGTACGTCGCCGCCGTCGAACACGGGGCCTTCGAGCGTGACGACGACCGGGCGTAGCGTCGAGGGGGCGCTATTCGCTCCATTGGATGCCGAAGCGAGCTCGCGCTTCGAACCCTGTGCCGGTGTGTCGAGCACCGATCGCGAGAGGTCCGCTGTCTCCATGACGGGCACGTCGGCGGTTGGTTTTTCGGACGGCGTCGCGGCCCTCGCGGTCTCGCTGGGCGCCTTTGCCGCACCTGCGCCGCGACCCGCCGTCGCGTCTGCGCTCCGATGCGCGGAACCCTCTGGGCTCTTCGGCGTGCCGTCGCTGCGACTTGGTGCAGGGTCGATCGGCGCCCTGGTTGCATCGGATGACATCGCCCCCCGTGTGTCCGCGGGCATTAATTTCGTGTTCGAGGCGGCCTCGGGCGCGCCCTTCGCTCCGCGATCGGCTCGCGCGTTTTTTTCTTGCGGCGCGCCGCGCTCGCGCGACGGCGTCTCTTTGCTCGCGGACGCACGGTCCTTGGATCCTTCGCCTGATCGGCGAACAGCGCTCGGCGGGTCCGCCGAGCGGCGGGCTCGCGCGGTGCGCGTGGCGGTCGCCTTCCCGCCGGGAGGCGCAGCGGCCATCGCATCTCCTTCGATCGCCGCGAGCCCCGCGAGCAAGAGGGCGCCCGAGAAGCTCGAGCTGAGAACGGCGGCGAACAATCGTGAGTGGGCCATGGGGAGCGCCCTTCTTGGCGAAGATCAGCGGCCGAGTGCTTCGGCGCGATTGACGATGCGTGGGGTGAGGAAGATGACGAGCTCACCGCGTGAATCGGACGCGCGGCGACGTTGAAAGAGCAGTCCGATGAGCGGGATGTCGCCGAAGAACGGAACCTGGTCGAGGTTGCGTCCCGTGTTGCGCGTGTAGATGCCGCCGATGACCGCGGTGTGACCGTCCATGATCAGGAGATCGGTTTCCGCTTCGCGCTTCAGGATCGTGGGATCGCCGCGCGGCGACGTTTGGTTGAAGTCGGGCTCGTCGCGGTTGACCTTGACGTGCATGGCGACGCTCCCCTCCGCCGTGACGTGCGGCCTGACGAGGAGCTGGAGCTTCGCTTCTTGAAAGGTCGTCTGCACGCCTTGCGCGCTCACCTGCGCGAACGGAATGAGCGTGCCCTGACTGATGCGCGCGTCCTTGTTGTCCATCGTGAGAATGCGCGGACTCGAGATGATGCGCAGCATCCCCGACGACTCCGCGGCGGACAACCGTACACCGAGGTTGACGGTGTTGTTGATCGAACCGAGCGTGAGCCCGATCGCTCCGCCGCTTCCCGTTCCGACCGCGGCGGGCAAGTTGACCGCGAAGTTCGGGTTGGCGACCGTGCGATCGAACGGCGACATACCGGCCGTGGGGGTCTGGGTGTCGGTGGCACCGCCCGCCACGCCGACCGCCGACGGGAACGCGAGCCCCGTGGGGTTGCCCGTCGCCGCGGAGAACGTCGCATCGCCGCCCCACTGGATGCCCACGTCGCGCAAGTAGCGGCTCGTTGCTTCGACGATGCGCGCCTCGACCAAAACTTGCGGCGTTTGCGTATCGAGCGAGCGCACCAGCTCTTCGATCTGGTTCAGAGTGCCCGCCACATCGCGCACGATGAGCACGTTGGTGCGATCGTCGACGGCGATGGATCCGCGCGGAGAGAGCATCTCTCGCGCGCGCACCTGAATCTCGTTGGCCGTGGCGTAAGAGACAGGCACGAGTCGCGTCTCCACCGGTGCGAGCTCGAGCTCCTGTTTGCGGCGCGCGATCGCCATCTCGCGCTCTTTCTCGAGATCGGCGAGCGGCGCGACGCGCAAGAGGTTCCCCTGCCGCACCATGCCGAGATTCTTCGACTGGAGCACCACGTCGAGCGCTTGGTCCCAGGGGACGTTGCGCATGCGAATGGTGACGCTGCCGGCCACGTTGTCCGATGTGACGACGTTGACGCGCCCCACGTCGGCGAGCAGCCGGAGCACGTTGTGAATGTCGGCGTCCTTGAGATCGAGATCGATGCGCCGCCCCGTGTAGCGGCCGGCTTGCGCGGCCATCGACGGCATGAACGCGCCCGCTTCGCCGGGGGCGCTGTGCGTTTCGGTGACCGCGTCGCCCGCGTGAGGGCGCACCACGGCTTCGCCCCCGCCGTTCCACGAGGTTTCGACGGTGGGGATTCCGGCAATGCCGGGCTCACGGCCGACGACGCGCGTCTTTCGCGCCGCGCCGCCATCGGGGCCCACGCCTGTCTCCGTGAAGGGCGCGTCGCCCGGACGCGCGAAGGTCCACACGAGGGAGCTGCCCTCCGCGACGGCGCGCGCCACGACGTCGCTCGCACCTTCCGCTTCGAGGACCACCTTGTCGCCGTTCTTGAACGCGGAGACGGACTTCACGCGATTGCTGACTGCCGAAAGATCGAGGGTGCGTTCCAGCTCTTTGGGGAGGGCTGCGCCTTTGATCTCGAGACGCGGTTTGCCGGGCCCAGCTTGCGAAGAAGTGAACGGCGTCGTGCTGGAGAGCTCGATGGTCACGGTATCGACGAGCTTGCTGTGGACGAACCTGACGTCGCGAACGCGCGGCGCACCGGACGTCGAAGGCGCGGCTGAGGGCCAAGCGGAACCGGCGTTCTCCGTCGCGCCGGGCCTGGCGGGCGCCGAGCCAACGCCGCCGCTGGAAGTCGCACCGGCCGGCGCGGCAGCCGCGCGATCCGCATCGGGGGCGAGCATGACGAGGAGCGAATCCGCTTGCGGGCGGATGCGGTAGGTCGCCGTCTCCGTCAAATGAATGGTGACCCGCACGCCGGGCCCTTTCGCATCGCGCAGCGCCGCGGCTTCCACGCTCGCCACGACGCCGGTGCGCGCGCGAATGGCCGCTTCCGCGCCGGCCGTCGTCAAGTCGGCGGACGCGATGTCGATCACCAAGCGTTTGCCGTTGTCGAGAAGCTGCGCCGCGTAGCGCGGAGCCTCCGATGTGACGATGGTGACGTCCGTGCCGACGCCGCCCCCCGACGACGGGTGGGGAGCCGCTTTGACGCCGGCCACGTGTGTGAGTCCTGCCGCCCGTGCAGGCGCCGCCCCCAGCGCTGTCGCGAAGAGCCCGAGCAGGACGCTCGAGAGCCATCTCATCATTTGCGCTTTCATCCGCACCATGCCGTTTCAGCGTGCGAGCGTAGCTGTCCAGCAAGCGCACGAACAAATTCGTGGCGAAGAAAAGCTTGCGGCGCCCTATTGAGGCGCGGGCTCGCCTTCCAGGGTGCGGAGCGAAATGACGCGCGTGGCGGCGGGGACGTCGGTGTGGGCCGGGTCCTCGCGCACGAGGACCAAATCGCCCTCGCGAATGCGGTCGATCTTCCAATTGAGCTCGTAATCGATGCCCCCCGGCCCCGCCGCGTGGACGACTTCGGGCCGGCAGATGAATTGCCCCTTGGTCACGACCCACCCTTTTCCGGTGGGGTCGACCAGCATGGCCCGTGGCAAATCGGTGTTCGTGACCAAGCCGATGAGCTTGAGGTCGTCGACCGCGTAATGATCGAGCAGCACTTGGCGTTGCGATTTCACACGCATCTTTCCTTGCTCGGAAAAGAGCTTGGCGAAAGAGCGGAAGGGATCGCGGCTGTGATCGGTCTCCGAAAAATCCTCTTCGCGGAAATCGACCTTGGGGAGGGCGACCGACGCGCTGGGAGCGGCGGCCACCGCGGCCGGACCGCGCTGCGGCAAGGGGGGCGCCGCGCTGGGCGCCGCAGTTGGGGCGGCGGTCGGAGCGTCGCTCGAACAAGCGAGAAAGAGCCCCACGAGGGCGGGCACGCTCGTCCAAAGCAGCGCCGTGCGACGCGCGCTCATTGCTTGGCCCCGGTGGCGGGCGCGCCCAAAACCGCGGGTTTCGCGGGGATAGTGTGAAAGGCCGTGGCCAGACACTCGACTTTCAGGACAAGCTCGTCGTTCTGCGTCTTCGGCTGGCTGAGCGAGATGTTCTCGACGTTGATGATGCGGTCGAGCTGCCCCACGCCGTAAAAGAACTTCGCCACCTGGTGGAATTTGCCCTGCAGCGAGAGGCGCATCGGCACGCGCGCGAAGAACTTCTGCAGCACTTCTTCTTGCGGCGTCCACGCTTGCAACGCCACGCCGGAGATGTTGGCAACACCCTGTAGCGCGGAAAGAAACGCGGGATACTCGGTCGTCTCGGGCAGAATCTTGTTGAGGTCGCGCTGGCGCTGCTGGCGCTCGGTGAGCTCGGCCAAGTCCTTGTGATATTCGAACTCGGCTTGTTTCACCTTGGCGAGCTCGGCGCGGTAGCCCTGCTCGTCGCGCTTTTGCTTGGCGATGGCTTCCGAGATCTCGTCGAAGAACAAGACGAAGTACGCGACGCCGATGAGCGCCGCGAACAGAACCCCCACGCCGACTTTGGCGAGGCGGGGATAGCGGGCCATGATGGGGTTCTGCGCCACGTCAGTACCTCGCCTTGGCCTGGAGCTGAAAGTGGATGACGTCGAGTTTGCTCTCGGTATCGGTGGTTTTGGCGGCCGGGAGCAGCTTGACGTCGGCGAAGTAGATGGACAGGCCGAGTCGCCGCGCGAGCTCGGAGACGTCATCGCCGTCGCGTGCCAAACCTTCGATTTTGATGACGCGGTCCGCCTCGGCGAGGCTCGTGAGCCAGAGCCGTTTGGGGTCCCACGAGGGATTGTAGACGGACGTCGGATTGTCGCGCCGGAGCTGGGCCAAGAGGTCGGGATCGACGCTGGGACCGCGCCCGTCGGTCATGACGCGGGCCAGCTCGAGCAGCACCGCGGTGGGGCCGGTGCGCGCCTCTTGCAGCTTGGAAATGGCGTCTTCGCGCGCGCGGAGCACCTCGAGCTGCGCCTTGATTTCGGCGTGATTGGCCACGGTCTTTTTGATCTGATCGATCTGCCGCGAAAGCTCGCCGTTGATGCGCATCTGGGTGGCAAGCTCGTCGCGTTTTACCTGATGAAACAAAAAGAGGCCGATGATCTCGACGACAACCACCCCCAAGACGACGAGGAGCCATCCCTGGTTGCCCTCGGCGGTGCGCTTGATCTCGCGCTTTTGCGGAAGAAGGTTGACGCGAATCAAGAGCGTTTCTCCCGGTCCTTGCGCATGGCGAGCCCCAGCGAAACCGCGAGCTGCGCGCTCACGCTGGAAAGCATGGCGGGATCGATCGCCGCCGTGTCGACGGCAATTTTTTCGACCGGCGAAAAGACTTCGACTTGCACGCGCGCGCGGCGCTCGATGGCTTGAGGCAAAAGAGCAATCCGCGCCGTGCCTCCCATCAAATAGATGCGCGCGATTTCCGCCTCACCGCTCGTCGCCATGAAAAAGTCGAGCGATCGCTGAATTTCGCCGGCGATGGAGTCGATGACGCTCTCCATGACCTGCGCGACTTGGAACGGGGGCACCCCGGCTTCGGCGCGGCCGCACTTGAAGTCTTCCGCTTGCTCGAAGCTGATGCCGAGCCGTTTGCGGATTTCGTCGCTGATCAAGTTGCCGCCGTTGGCGATGTCGCGGGTGAACGTCGATACGCCGCGCGCGACGATGTTGAGCGTGGAGAGACTGGCGCCGACGTTGATGAGCGCCACCGTTTGCTCGGGGGGCAAGCCGCGCGAAAACTCGAAGGTGTTTTGAATGGTAAACGCGTCGATATCGACCACCTGCGGCCGCAACTTGGCGTCGCGCGCGAGCTGCGCGTAGTCCTGGATCTCGTCTCTCTTGGCGGCGACGAGCAGAAGGTCCATCTGCCCCGCCTCCGGGCGACGGCGCAGAACCTCGTAGTCGATTTGGACGTCTTTGATGTCGAAGGGGATGTGCTGCTCCGCCTCCCATTGGATCTGCTCGGCCAACTCGGCGGGCGTCATCATGGGGACGGTGATCTTGCGAATGATCACCGATTGCCCCGAGACGCTCATCGCCACGTCCTTCTGTTTGATTTTCTTGTCCTGAAAGAGTCGCGCCAGCGTCTCCACGACGGCGCCGCTGTTCATGACGTGACCATCGACGATGGTCTGCGCCGGCAGCTGCGCGAATCCGAGGCGCACGAGCTCCAGCCCTTTTCGGCTCTCGCGCAGTTGGCAGACTTTGATCGAGCTCGACCCGATGTCGACGCCGACGAGGTTGCTCCCTTCCGCCATTTGGTCTCAAAGTGTCGCACTCGGCCACCGAGCGAGTCAAAAAAGCGCTTTACATAAGCGCTCGGACTGGCGTACTCGAGGGGATGTCGGGAGAGGCCCTCCATGCACCGCTTCATGGTTTCGATGCTGGCCCTCTCAGGGGCGTTCTTTCTCCCACATGGGAGCGGCCACGCCGATCCGCGCGCGGAAAGCGCCCCGGCGAAGCGCGAGCAAGAGCCGCCCAAAGAGGCTAAATCCAAGGAGATCAAAGAGGCAGGCGAGGCGGCCGCGAAACAGGGCGGCTCCCGGAAGACGGCCCTCGCCGACCCGAAAAAGCCCGCGAGCCCCGCCGGTAAAGAGACCTCGGGCCCCGCCGGCAAAGGGACCAAGAGCGCCCCCGCGTGGACGCGAGCACAGCCCGGCGTCGTCAAATTGGTGCGCGGATCAGAAAGCATCGAAGTTCGGGTGCTCGACAAAAAACAGCGCCTCCTCCCCACGACGCTGCCGCAGTTCGCTAAGTTCCTCCGCTCCAAAAGCGGCGCTGATCATCCCATCGACGCTCGACTCGTGACGCTCGTGGCGACGGTGAGCGATCATTTCGGCGGCCGCGAGGTCAATGTCGTCAGCGGCTTTCGCCCGTATTCGCCCAACCAATACTCGCGCCACTCGAATCACAACGAAGGCCGCGCCATCGATTTTTCGATCAAAGGGATCGCCAACGAGACCGTGCGCGACTTCTGCCGCACCCTGCACAACGTCGGCGTCGGTTACTATCCGAATTCCCTCTTCGTCCACCTCGACGTGCGCGACAGCAACGCTTATTGGGTCGACTACGCCGCCCCCGGCCAAGCCCCCCGCTATCGCGCCCCCGACGGCACGATCGAAAACGACGGCGAAGACGCCGTCATCAGCGTCGATCCCGGCCCCCGCCAAACGCGCAACCCGAGCGACACGCTCCGCAGCGACGTCGAACGCGGGCGCAACACCGGCCTAACCCCCTAGACAACGAGTTACGCAGCCGCCGGGAGGGCCACCTGCCCCCCGCAGCGTTCCCCCCCGCGTCCCGCTCCGCGCGACAACACAGCTGCGGGGGTCAGCGTGGCCCGGACGGCGGCGAGTACTGTCTGAGGC
>JADMIO011837003.1_pt1 | contig 44343 bp, 40 predicted proteins | sample 8958161 | NCBI WGS metagenome assembly JADMIO01 (sample SAMN16585339, study PRJNA669376) | soil metagenome | isolation source: Crop rotation soil | place: USA: Cullars Rotation, Alabama | collected 2011
CCGCGACTTCAAGTCACGTGAATTCCAAGCTTCGGATCCCACTGTGCTGGAAAGATACGACGACCTACACCTACGACAGTGATGGCGTGCGAATCAGCGAGACCACGCACGCAGGCACGGCCAACGCGCAGACGACGTATTTCCTCAACGACGAGAACAATCCCACCGGCTACACCAAAGCGATCGAAGAAAAATCCACCCTCACGGGCGACCCATCGCGCTCGTTCGTCCTTGGCCTGAAGGTCGAATCCCAATCCGACAACTTTACCGGCGCCGACCGCCAGCTCTTCCTTGTCACCGACGGCCACGGCTCCACCCGCACCCTCCTCGACCCCTCCGCCGGCCTCGTCGAACGCGACAACTACGACGCCTACGGCAAACTCCTGGGCGGCGGAACATCGCTAACGCCATGGCAATTCGCGGGTGATGGGGCGTATGACCCGGCCACGGGATGGACGTATCACCTCGCGCGGTGGAGGAGTGATTTCAGGTTTGTCAGCTATGACAGCTACGAGGCGGATCCCAGCAGTCCGGCGAGTCTACACAAATACTCATATTCTCAGTCCATTCCAACAGCATCAACTGACCCAAGCGGCCATGAGAGTTTGGCAGAATTGATGATAACGACCGCTGTTGACCTCACTCTTTCGGGACTACGCGCGGCGCAGTTAGTAGGTGTGATGAAATCCGTTCAGCATTTGTTGTTTCCGACTCCTTTGATTAGCAAAAACGCGGTGCCTGCACTCCACAAACAACTTGCTTTACTTTCAAGTGACGTCTATTTGAAGTCTTCCCTAATGAGCGGTCAGTGGAAGCCCGTTAATCCAAGTAACGTAGGTCTGCGAAAAGCCGATTTCACAAGCGGTTCATTTCAGTCACGGTTATACGTTAACCAGAATGGCAAAGATTACGTGCTTGCGTTCGCTGGTACGGACGACCTTGGCGACGTATATAGCGATGTGATGCAAGGACTAGCAGGCCCTCAGTTTAACACACAATATGGCGACGCCGCACGTCTCGCACAAAAGGTCGATCAGGCCTTGCGAGTTCGTCCTGGAGCCGGTTTGACCATGACAGGCCACTCCCTCGGTGGCGGCTTAGCAAGTGCGGCCGCTATCGTTACCAATCGACCCGCTGTTACTTTTAATGCTGCAGGGCTGCATCCCTTTAGCGAAGGATATTTTGGTGGGTTCAACTACACAAATTCGGTGGTCAATTATAGTATTGACGGTGAATTTCTCACAGCACTTCAAAATCATACAATAGCTCCAGAAGCTTTTGGGGAATTATTCAGAATCGCGCCTGCCCCGGGTGATGCCAGCGCAGATCCATTTACCTTGCACCGTATGGCCACGGTTCTACACGCGCTTGGCATTTAATGACGATTGAGATAGGGAGTGATGGTGACAATTCAACAAGCGACAAGTTTTATTAAGGAGTTCAATATGCGGAGCCTACACTTTCGCATCCTGATGATCGCAATAGGGATCCTATGTATGTGTGGATGTAACAAACCTGATACAGACGTCACTCTATCCCCAAAATACGGCTTCGCCTCTTTCGCCGGCACAGTTTGGAAGACGAAGCTCAATCTTGCTATTGCAGATCTTACAGATTACAAAAAAAAGCACAGTCTCAATCTACTTGTCCCAGATCAATTTGATCGTGCGCATCCAGAATACAACCCGCCTGAAAGCATGCGAGAGTTTACGATTGTCCCAGCGGGCACTCACATTCGAATTGAGAAACTGATGGAAGACAATGGGTCATGGGGAGGCGTTCAGGTTACGGCCGCATTGGATGATGGGCGAATTGTATATATTACGCCCAAATTATTGGCAAAAAATAGGTTTATATTCGTGGGGCAGTCGTCATCCGATGCTTGGGGTATAAACCCCGACTTCTTAGAGAAATGATCGATTCATGAGAAGAGGCAACATCTGTGACATCGACCTGCGATTGAGACGCATCTCAGAAGGGCTATTTCAATGGCCAAACAAATACTGGGTGAACAATCGCTGGACGGTGTAAGAGGGACAGGGGGATAGGGTAAGAGGGTCAGAGAAGGAAAAGGGGACATCACTGGGACATCACCGATTAGATATGCATAGGCGGATGTATTAAAAATCAAGCCTTTTGAAGGTTCGGATTCCATGGCTGATTCTCCTTCAGCATGACGTTCAAGATGGTCAGCAGCTTGCGCATGCACGTGACCGATTATCTTGAATGGCTTGCCCGCTTTCATGGTCCTTCGATCATCCCTCCGTCGACCTGCCACAAACAATAATCGTCGGCCATGATTTTGCAGTACTGCCGGACTATTCTACAGTACTGGGCGACGCTGGCCGAATACTGCGGCGCTCTTCCCGATCAATGCAAAACTTCCGCCGACCACTGTGGCGCTCCGGCTGGTGATTCGGCGGGAGTTCTTGATCACTGCGAAATCCGCCCGGTGAGATCGAATTTCGTGTGGCGCGACACCAACCGATTTTCGATTTCGTTGTCGGGCCAGGATTAAGGCCATCGTGGCTCGATTTAGTGCGCAAGCCGGCCACACACATTAGCTACGGGAACGTGCGTCGCAACCTGGAAGATTATTTCGGAGCGTGTTTCAGAATCTTCGCGCCACCCGTGAGACAGAACTAATGCGGCAATTCGATCTGGCGACAGTGTGCAAATGGATGGGGAATTCCCCGGCGGTCGCCGCCCGCCATTACGCCATGAGCGCCGATCTTGATGGCGACTACCGCCGCGCCGCGGGACTTGAAGCAGGCGCAGTAAAAGGCGCAGTGCACGCGCAGCAAAATGCGCAGCAGTCAGCAGATTCCACCGATGGACAGCCGATGACATCGAAGGATGAAGTAAATGAAAACGCCCCGGAAACCCGGGGCGAAATCGATGCCTGTCATGTGTCGGCATTCGCCGACCAAACTGATGAGTGGGCCGTACAGGGCTCGAACCTGTGACCCCCAGCGTGTCATGCTGGTGCGCTAGCCAACTGCGCCAACGGCCCGGTCAGGGCACAAGTATAGCCAGCAGATCCCGCGGGACAAGGGGGCGGCGTTTAAGCGGGCAGATCATTTGATTTCGTAGAGCGCGCCAAGGCTGGCCTCGGTGATCTGCTGGGCGGCTTCGGGGGCGAGATAGCTGGAGCGGGCGAGGCGGGGTTCGTAGCCACCGGCGTAGTGGGCGGAGGCGGTGGGGATGTAGCCTACGTATTCATTGGCCAAGGTGACGGTCCAGGTGTTTTTGAATGGCGCGGCGCGCTGGATGTCCAAAGCAGGTTGGGCGAAGAATTCGCCGCCGGAGGTGACGAGGGCGGTGTCGTTTAATTTGATGGCGGTGATGTGGGCGGTGGCCAGCGGCGAAATTTTGCGCATCTGCTCGATCAGAGATTTTTCCCGCTCATAAATCGTCGCCCAGTAGTCGCCGGAGCCAAGGCCGAGCGTCGGTGGGGCGGCATAGTCGCGATCACGAATCGGAATGGAGATCGCGCGACTCGCGATTGCGAGATTGAGACTGCTTCGATATTGCGCTGATGACAAACATGGCGCCAGAGCGGCGGCGAGCGCCTGGCCCATCTTCATCGCGTGAGCTTCGCCTTTTTCAATTTCGGGCGAGAGATTGTTTATTTGGGTGACGTCGCCGGAGGCGCCTTGCAGGAAGACGACTTCGGAGGAACCCAAGAGCTGTGCAAGATTTTTGCGAAGGTAATAAACATAGTCGGCGGAATATTCGTTGGTCTCTTCCATCACGGTGCAGTGGCAGCCGAAGGTGGTGATGATGCCGAGAGGCTCACCGGATTTTTTGCGGAAGAGGAGGGCTTGGATTTTGTCATCGACCGGTCCCGCGGAAGCGACGATGTCGGGATTCATCTTGCCGGGGTGGGTGACCTGCCGGCCATCGCGCATGTGGAAACGACGGTTGAAATGGATCCCGGCAACCGGTGCAGACATGGAAGAAAACTCGGCCGGCGCGCGATTTTCGTAAGCTTGAATGACGGCGTCGGCGATTCCGCGCGCGACTTGCTGTGCATATTCCGGATCGGCGACGGCTTGGAACGTCGACATCACGCGCCCGCCGGCGTGGGTGTGGCTGGCGGAAACGATCAAGTTCGTGCTGGGGATTTGTACCTTCTCGAAGATCATTGTGGCGGCGGATTCGAACGTCGAGCGCATAATGCAACTGGCATCAATGCCAATGATCGCGACTGTCGCGGTATCGCTCGAAATGACAGCGGCGCTGGCCAATAGAGGATCGTGAACACCGACGATGATGCGCGGGCGATAGGAACCTTGCGGTTTTTGGGAAAGGGACGGGGTGATGTCTATGTGAGAAAATCCGGCGAGCATCGCAAGAATTGTGTCGTTGAGTTGCGAAACCGCAAGCGGCGGTTGGAGGGCGCAGTGAAATGATGGGCGAAGCGAAAGAAAGGGTGATTGCGCTAAACCTCAAGCGGCAGGGGGAGTGGTACTACATTTAGAACGGGCCTCCGAGTAAATTAGGTCGCATGCTCAAAACACTTATTGCATCGTGCCTTGCGATGATGCCGATCATGGCAAACGCGCAGACGCCTAATGTCGTTGTGATTTTCTGTGACGATATGGGGTATGGCGATATTCATCCGTTTGGATCGGAAAATCCGACGCCGAATCTGGATCGGATGGCCAGCGAGGGGATGAAGTTCACAAGTTTTTATGCCGGACAACCCGTTTGCAGCGCATCGCGCGCGACGCTGATGACGGGCTGTTATCCAAACCGAGTGGGAATTGCCGGGGCGTTGGGACCACACTCGAAGACCGGGATTTCGGATAAGGAATTTATTTTGCCCAAGATGTTCAAGTCCGCGCACTATGCGACTGGCATGGTGGGCAAGTGGCATCTGGGCGATGCGCCGCAATTCTGGCCGACGCGAAATGGTTTTGATGAATTTTATGGTTTGCCTTATTCGCATGACATGTGGCCTCATCATCCAGCGGCCAAATTTCCGGATTTGCCGCTGATGGATGGTGAAAAGATTGTGAAGATGAATCCACAGCCGGCGGAATTGACCACGTCTTATACGGAACATGCGGTGAGCTTTATTGATCGTCACAAAGACAAACCATTTTTCCTGTATGTTGCGCACAATCTTCCCCACGTGCCGCTGGGGGTTTCCGACAAGAACAAAGGAAAATCCGGCCGCGGTCTTTATGGCGATGTTATTTATGAAATTGATTGGTCGGTGGGGCAGATTCTGGGTGCGTTGAAACGCGATGGACTTGATGAGAAGACGCTGGTTGTTTTCACATCTGATAATGGGCCGTGGTTGTTGTATGGAAATCATGCGGGATCAGCCGGGCCGTTGCGCGAGGGCAAGATGACGACGTTCGATGGCGGCCTGCGCGAGCCGTGTTTGATGCGCTGGCCGGGAAAAATTCCGGCGGGAACTGTGTGCAATCAAATCGCCGGGACGATGGATCTGCTGCCGACATTTGCGGCGCTGGTCGGCGCGGAATTGCCGACTGATCGGGTGATCGACGGAAGAGATATCCGTCCAATTATGATGGATGGCCAAGCAAAGTCCCCCCATGATGTTTATTACTATTACTGGAACCGAGAGCTCCAAGCCGTGCGCAGCGGGAAATGGAAGATGCACGTGGCGCACAAATATTCGCACGTGACAGAGCCAGGGAAAGACGGAAAACCAGGCAAAAGCATCGCGGCGACGCTCGAGCCGAGTTTGTTTGATATTGAAGCGGATGTGACGGAGACGAAGGACGTTGCGTCACAATATCCGGAGGTTGTTGCGCAATTGACGAAATTGGCGGAACTGGCGCGCGAGGATCTCGGTGATTCGGCACAGCATCGAATCGGCAAAAACGTCCGCGAGCCGGGCAAGCGACAATAAAAGCGATGTCAAGCGTGGAACTTTTATTTCTGGGCACCGGCACGAGCGCCGGCGTGCCGATGATCGGCTGCCATTGCGCCGTGTGCACGAGCATCGATCCGCATGACAAACGGACCCGGCCAAGCGTTGTCATATCGCAAGGGGAGACGCGCGTTTTAATCGACACAACCCCGGAGCTTCGCCTGCAATGCATCGCCAATGACGTGCACAAGATCGACGCCGTCGTGTTCACGCATGCGCATGCCGATCACATCATGGGCTTGGACGATGTGAGGAGATTCAACACGGTTAATGGCGGACGTCCGCTGGATATTTGGGCGGATGAAAAGACGCATGTCGCGCTGCAGAGAATTTTTGGATATGCATTTAAGGCGCCGGATCCTGCGGTGATGATGTATCGGCCACACTTAGTGCCGCGGAGAATTGTGGGGCCATTCGAGATCGGGCAGATGAAGTTTGTGCCCGTGCCATTGATGCATGGGAAGGAGCCGATTCTGGGATTTCGTGTCGGTAAACTGGCGTATTGCACGGATGTGAGCGAGATCCCCGAAGCATCTTTTGAATTGCTGAAAGATCTGGAGATTCTCGTGCTCGATGCGCTGCAACATAAAGCGCACGCAACGCATTTTAATTTAGAACAGGCGATGGCGGCGGCGGGGCGGATCGGCGCGAAGCGGACTTATTTCACGCATATTGCGCACGGGCTGTCGCACGAAGAGACGAATCGATCCTTGCCCGCTTCGATGCAACTTGCACATGATGGATTGCGGGTGCATGTTTAACCGCGGCACGTTCCTTGGGTACACTGTATGTCTATGCCGCTGCTTCAAAATAAAACACCGCTGGTTCCCATCCGCGCCGTGCACCTTGATTTGAAAGGCGTGCCACCGACGCCGGCTCGGTTGTTGTCGCTATTAAAAGTTTACAAAGCGGCAGGTTACAACGCCGTGCTCGTCGAATGGGAAGATCAATTTCCCTGGACTGTCGATGAACGATTTCGCAACGAAACGTTCTACACACCCGAGCAGGTGAAGGCTCTTTGTGACGAAGCCAAGCGGCTCGATATTGAAATCATTCCGCTCGTGCAGTGTCTCGGGCACATGGAGACGCCGCTGAGTCTTGCGGATTATGCCAAACTGCGCGAGGTGCCCGATCGTGTCGACGTGCTGAATCCACTCGCCCCCGGCGCGCGGGAACTCGTCGAGAAGATGATCGATGATGTGCTCAAGCTGGTGCCGCATCCAAAGTATTTTCACCTAGGCGGCGATGAAGCATGGACATTCGGGACGCATCCCGACACCAAAGCTTATATCGAAAAACATGGCAAGGGCGCGCTGTATCTGCATCACGTCGAGCCGCTGCTGGACAAGCTCCATGCATGGGGAATTCGGCCGATTTTGTGGCATGACATGATGCTGCATTGGGATGATGAGGCGCTGAAGCGATTATCGCAAAAAGCGGATTTGATGGTGTGGGGCTATAGCGGAAGAGTCGATCAGACCAAAGGCCATCATTCGCTGGAAAATTTTAAGAAATTAAAAAACGCGGGGCTCACTCTTTGGGGCGCGACCGCGTACAAGGGCGGCGACGGTCAGGACGTGGATTTGCCCAACATCGAAGTTCGCACGACCAACGCGCAAGGCTATGCGGACGTCGCGAAACAATTCGAGCTCCAGGGAATCTGCGCCACCGCCTGGTCGCGCTATTCAACGCATCGCGTGCAATGCGAGCCGATCGATGCGGCACTGGATTGCCTGCTCATGGTCGGCTGCATTCTGCACGATGGTAAACCCGCGAGCGCGGACGATGTGATTGCGACCTTGAAACAACTTGGTGAACTGGATCGGTTCAACGCCTGCAAGCACGCCATGGATCATTTGACCAAGACGCGCGCGCAGGGGTGGCGTGTAGTTCAGGATACGCGCGAGCAACAGGTGCTCGCGCGCCAGGACCAGCGCCGCCGCGATGCGGGCGCTGAAGTGCGGCATCTCGATGCGTTGCGTAAAGTCGTTCATCAAGCCGACTCTGTAAGCGAGGAAACACGAAAAGCGTTTGCGGAATTGATTCCGAGTATCTGGATCGATCGGTATCTCGGCGAACGGCTGGAGCCGCTGAAGGACGAGCTGAAATCGCTGTGACCACTACTCCAGCAATCATGGGCACTTTCCACTTCGCGGCTCTTCCCTTACTCTTTCCGTCCCAAATTGGAGTTTAGAAACATGAAAATCGCAGTCATGCCCGGCGACGGGATCGGCAAAGAAGTTGTTCCCGAAGGTCTCAAAGCCCTGAACGTCGTCGCAAAGAAGTTCGGCTTTAAATATGAGACGACGAATTATCCTTTCGGAGCCGAGCACTATCTTGAGACTGGCATCACCTTGCCCGATTCGGCGCTCAAGGAACTCGCGGCCCACGATGCGATCCTCTTCGGCGCCGTCGGCGCCGATCCGCGCGGTAGCGCCAAGATCCCTCAAGGCCTGATCGAAACCGACATCCTCCTGAAGATGCGCTTTGAGCTGGATCAATACATCAATCTTCGGCCGACAAAACTATTGCCCGGCGTCCCCACGCCCCTCGCCAACATCGGCCCGGCCGACATCGACATGGTCATCGTCCGCGAGAACACCGAAGGCCTGTATTGCCAGAACGGTGGCTTTCTTTACAAGAACACACCGCACGAAGTGGCGAACCAAATCGAAGTCACGACGCGCCACGGCGTCGAGCGCGCGATTCGCTATGCTTTTGAATACGCCAAAGAATTCAACCGCAAGAAAGTCACCCTCGTCGCCAAGACGAACGTGCTGCGCTACGCCCACAATCTCTGGCTGCGCGCTTTCGAAGAAATCAAAAAGGAATACCCGCAGATCACGACCGATTATCACCACGTTGACGCCTGCACGATGTACATGGTGACGAAGCCCAAGAGCTACGACGTGATCGTCACGACCAACATGTTCGGCGACATTATCACTGATTTAGGCGCGGCAATTCAGGGCGGCATGGGCATGGCGGCTTCGGGAAATCTCAATCCAACCCGCCAAACCGCGTCGATGTTCGAACCCGTGCACGGTTCGGCGCCGGACATCGCGGGCACGGGTTTTGCTAATCCGATCGCGACGTTTTTGTCAGTCGCGATGATGCTTGATTTCCTGAATCAAAAACCCGCCGCCCAGGCAATCTACGCGGCATGTCAGAAGGTCGTCGCGGATAAGAAAAATCATACCCGCGATCTCGGTGGCACTACGTCGACGTCGCAAGTCGGCGACGCGGTGTGTGCGCTACTCGCATAACGAAAGCCCACGGATGGCCATCCGTGGGCTTGTTTCAATCATGGGAATCTCCTCCTACATCAAGCAGCTCCGAACGAAGATCGGGAACGATCTTCTCCTGCTGCCCTCTGTCGGCGCCATCATCTTCAACGATCGCGGCGAGGTCCTGCTCCAGCGTTCATCGGACGATGGCAAATGGTACACCGTCGGCGGCGCCATCGATCCGCACGAGCAACCCGCCGATGCGGTGGTCAGAGAAGTTGAAGAAGAGACCGGATTAATTGTGAAACCGGTTCGGATCATCAGCGTGGAAACATCGCCCGCGTTTTCGTACCCCAATGGCCACCAGGTCCAGTACGTCGGCACGACTTTCCTCTGCGAAGTCGTAGGTGGAAAATTGCAGGTCAATGACGATGAATCGCTGGAATTAAGATATTTCCCAAAGGACCAGCTGCCGGAGCTCCGACCCGACCAGCGGCGGCGAATTGAATATGCGCTGTTGAATCAGCCGCAGGCATTTTTTGTGTTCGCGAATTTATAAGCGAGCAAGAAGCGCATCGTATTCCGCATGGGAGCCGATGAAGAACCAGACGATCTGATCTCCGGCGCGAACACCGATGGCGCGATATTGGTCGCTAATTCGTACGGACCAGATGTCATCGTGAGGTGGGAGCTTTTTGAATTCCAGCGAAGGAGTGCAGGATTGGACTTGAATAACTGATAAGCCCGGCGTGCCTGCGCCTGAAGCTTAATCGGTAGGCGAGCGAAATCGCGCCGGAAGCGTATGTTGATTCGCGAGATCAAAGTTTATCGGGGTCAAGTTGTGAAGTGCGACCCGCGCTGAGATCATCCAGAGCTTCGTCAGCGAGTTTACGCAGATTTCCAGCATGCTGAATTGATGTTCGCTCCCACCGTTGGTTCTCTTCCAGTTCCGACAGCACGAATCCAGCAACGGAATCCTGGGTCTCTTCTGGCAGAGACCTGAGTTTTTCGATGGCCTCTTCCATCAACTTGGTCATACGAGAATTATATCTCGTCTGCGCACGAAAGCGAAACAATGTATCCTTTTGTTCCCCCGGCGATTTGACCTACAATACGGGGAACATGGCTGAGAAAATTGTCATCATTGGTTCCGGACCGGCGGGGTGGACTTGTGCGCTGTACGCGGCGCGGGCGAATCTTAATCCGATCGTGTATGAAGGCGCGATCTCGGAAGATAACCGTCTGCGCGGGACATTGCCGCTCGGGCAATTGAATTTAACAACGGAAGTTGAGAATTTCCCCGGGTTTCCGCAGGGGATCATGGGGCCGGAGCTCATGATGAACATGCGGCAGCAGGCCGAGAGATTCGGCACGCGCATCGTCACTGAAGATATCGCGGATATCGATCTGGCATCGCGGCCATTCAAGTTGAAGTCATCGGATGGTCAAATGATCGAGGCGCACTCTATTGTTATTTCGACAGGCGCGAGCGCGAATTATCTGGGCCTGGAGTCGGAGTCGAAATACAAAAACATGGGTGTGTCGGCGTGTGCGGTGTGTGATGGCGCGCTGCCGCGGTTTCGGAATCAGCCGCTCGTTGTTGTGGGCGGTGGAGATTCGGCTTGTGAAGAGGCAGGGTATCTGACCAAATTCGCCAGCACGGTTTATCTGGTTCACCGCAGAGATTCGCTGCGCGCCAGCAAAGTCATGGCCGAGCGATGCCTGGCCAATCCCAAGATCAAGCCGATCTGGGATTCCGCCGTCGAGGAAGTTCTGGGCAATGAAGAAAAAGGCATGACCGGCGTGAAGACGATTCACCTGAAAAATGGCGAGACCCGCACGATCGATGCCCCCGGTATGTTTGTCGCGATTGGCCATACTCCGAACACGAAGTTCCTCCGCAATCAGGTGGCGACCGATGAAAAGGGATTCATCCGGCTGACCGATCCGTTCCGCACGACGACGACGGTCGAAGGTGTCTTCGCCGCGGGCGACGTCGCGGATCCGATTTACAAACAAGCGATCACCGCCGCGGGCATGGGATGCAAGGCGGCGCTTGACGCGGAGCGATGGCTGGCGGCGAAAGGGATCCATTGAACCACAGAGATACAGAGAACACAGAGAGAATTTGTGGATTGAGAGCGAATTGCCTAACTCAGCATTGTTTCGACTGCTATTTGATTGAGCAAAATCGTTTGGTAGTTGAGAATCGTCTCTGTGTTCTCTGTGTTCTCTGTGGTTAAACTCTCTGGATGACAACGGGCCGGTATATTTTCCCAAAAACGCATCGGCTGGGCGGGCGGTTGAACTTTGCGCGCGTCTTTGAGGCGAAAGTAAAGGCCGCGCGCGGACCCGTTGTGGTTTATGCGCAGCCTAATGAACTAGCTTATCCGCGACTCGGACTTTCCGTTTCGCGAAGCGTAGGCAACGCCGTGAAAAGAAACCGCATCAAGCGCCTTTTGCGGGAAGCTTTCCGATTAATGCAACACGATCTCCCCAAGGGCTATGATTTCGTTGTCGTCGTTCGGCCGCATGACACAATGATTTTGGCGGAGTATCAGAAGACTCTCATGGCGCTGGCGATCAAGTTGCACGGGGACTGGCAAAAGAGATTCCCATGAAAAAGGTTCTGATTGGATTGGTGTATTTCTATCGCGCGACGCTGGGTCACGTGATGGGCGGACATTGCCGTTATCAGCCGACGTGCTCGCAGTACGCGATTGACGCAATCAACAAACACGGGGCTTTCAAAGGCAGCTGGCGTGCGCTGCGAAGGATCGCGCGGTGTCATCCATGGGGCGGATCGGGATACGACCCAGCTTGAAGATTACATTCTCCGTAACATTACATGGGCCGTTCGATCACGAACTCGGCCATGGTATCAAGCACGTGCCGCGCGGGCGTATCAGGCAGTTCGCGAAGAGCCGCGCGCGCCTGGTTAATCAACTGCCGGGCACGATCACGGGCAAATTCAATCGACCGGCTGGGAAGAATAAGATTGCGAATGCGCTCGCCCTTATCCGCGTCGCGACTGGCCAGCAGCGATCGTAGAAGTTCGCGGTGTTCGTGCGGCGCCACCCCCAAAAAATGGATCATCGGCAACGTCATCTTGCCTTTTTCGATGTCGATGCCAAGCGTTTTACCCACCGTGCTCACATCACCGACGATGTCGAGAATGTCATCCTGAATTTGAAAAGCGATGCCGAGACAGCGGCCATACGTTTCCAGCGCCGCCACCTGTGCATCGTCACCCCCCGCCAGTTTCGCCCCCAGGCTACAGCATGACGCGCAGAGCACAGCCGTCTTGAGTGTGATAATTTTCAAATACGTTTCTTCGGCAAGATCGTAATTGTTGCGATTATCGATTTGAAGAAGTTCGCCGCAGCAGACCTGATTGGTCGTGTGCGCGATCATCCGGCTGGCGAATTGCGAATCAAGAGCCGAGCACAGGTGGTAAGAATGACTGATGAGATAATCGCCGAGTAGAACGGCGGCTTCGTTACCCCGGAGGTGATTGATCGTCGCGCCTTTGCGGCGAAGTTCCGCTTCGTCGAGAACATCGTCGTGCACGAGCGTCGCCATGTGGACCATCTCGACGACGGTGGCGATGACGGTGTGAGCATGCGAAAGATTGCCGACTGATTTACCCGCCAAAAGGACGAGAATCGGCCGAAGCATCTTGCCGCGGAAGCGGGCGACATGTTTGACGAGGGTGTTGACGCAGGCCAAATCCGTCCCGAGTTCCTGCATGAACAGGCGATCGACGTCGGCCAATTCCGGCGCAATCAATTGCGTCAAAGCCGCGAGAGGCGAATGGTTTGTCAGTTGCTTGTGCGCCATAACGAAGCGGCGGCATTGTAAAAGAGGGCCCCGGCAGATGCGACCGTCTCCCGAAAGTTTCGAAAAAATTGAAAATTGCAGATTGAGGGAAAACCCTAGTACCCCTCGCGCGCGATACAATCATGTCGGCGATGACGGAAATCTATCTGGATAATAACGCGACGACGAAACCCGCACCCGAGGTGGTAGCGGCGATGATCCCGTTGCTCCAGGATTTTTACGGCAATCCATCTAGCGTGCATCGCATGGGTCAGCGGGCACGACAGATGATTGAAGAATCCCGCGCAAAGATCGCAGAGCTAATTACGTGCGGCGAAGCCGAACTGCTCTTTACCGGCGGCGGCACGGAATCGATCAACACCGCAGTGCGCGGTTTACTCACCGCGCGAGCACCGCGGAAAAAAGTCGTGACGACGACCGTCGAACACTCCGCAACCCGCGAGCTTTGCCAGCAGTTCAGCAAAGAGGGCATCGAGGTTGTTGAAATCCAAGTCGCCCGCGATGGCTCGCTTGATCTCGATCAGTTGCGGCAATCGTTGAATGACGATGTTGCGGTTGCGACGATCATGTGGGCCAACAACGAAACCGGCGTGATTTTTCCGATTCCGGAGATCGCCCGCATCTGCAACGAGAAGAGAATTCCCCTGCACGTCGATGGAACCCAGGCAATTGGAAAAATCCCCGTCAATGTCCGCGATGCGAATATCGATGCGATGAGTTTTGCTGCGCACAAATTCCACGGCCCTAAAGGCGCGGGGAGTCTTTTCCTGCGGCGCGGCGTGCGCATGCGGCCACTACTGATCGGTGGCCCGCAGGAACGCGGCCGGCGGGGCGGAACGGAAAATGTGCCGGGCATCGTCGGCATGGGGACGGCTGCGGAATTGGCGAAGAAACATCTCCCGGAAATGACGCGCGTTGCATCGATGCGCGATCGCCTTGAGCGGACGATTTTACAGATAATTCCCGAAACGTCCGTGAATGGCCGCACGGATATGCGTCTGCCCAATACAACGAATATTTCCTTCGCCAAACTCGAAGCAGAGGCCATCCTGCTTCTCCTAAGCGAACAAGGAATCTGCGCCAGCGCCGGCGCAGCCTGTTCCTCCGGATCACTCGAACCCTCGCACGTGCTGCGAGCGATGCATATTGAAGACCCGATCGCGCACGGGGCTGTGCGATTCAGTTTGTCGCGATACACGACCGATGCAGAAATCGATCGTGCCCTGGCGATTCTGCCCGGCGTCATCTCAAGATTACGCTCGGTCTTGCCAGTGGGATAATGAGAAAACGGCCGGTGTGCTTCCTGCGCACCAGCCGTTTTAGAGCCTGCGAATCCTTTCGCACCGTCCCTGTACAATTGAGGCGGCGCGTCCATTCGCCTGATTGAATTTCGATTCACTTGTTTAGCCGCCGCGGCCTCGCGGCGTTTCACGCAACCCGTTCTCCAACGCCGCGAGGACGCGGCGGCTAAACATCCATCATCAGAATTCCTGCAAGGGCTCGACCATTCCCTTGTCGACTAACTCTTCCAGAAACTCCGCTAATCCTTCTTCCGCATTCGCCTTGATCACCCGTTTCGCGATCGCTTTCACTTCCGGTTTGGCATTACCCATCGCCACACCCAGGCCCGCGTCCTTGATCATCGCCAGGTCGTTCACATCATCACCCACCGCGATGATTTGCTTCGGGTCGATTTTGTGATGCTTCGCGACCTGGAGCAAACCTTGCCATTTATTCACCGACGGATCGAACACCTCCAGCACATCCACATTGTGCACCGGCACAAAAATACTTTGCGTCACGATGCGCTCGGCGAATTTCGCTTCGAGCGTCTTTTTTACCTTCGTCACTTCCGCCGGCTCGGCCACGATCCCAACCCGCACCGTGTGCGGATGCGGATGCTCCGACAATCGCGGCACAAACTGCACCTTCGCGCTGGTCACCTTCGTCCAATGTTCCGTCGAATGACTCAGCGGAACATTCGCGGTCATCAGATAATCAAATCCGACGATGGCGGTGTCCTGAAGCGCCAGGGCCGCGTGACCCGCATCTTCAAAAACCCGGCAAATATCCGCCGCGAGCTTCGACTCCATCAACTGCCGGTGCAGCGTGATCTCCTTCTCGGTGTCGATCACCATCGCGCCACCGACGAACACCGCCGACGAATAATGCTCAACAGCTTCGAGCACCATTCGGCTCTCGGTCCAGTTTCGCCCGGTGGCAAAACAGACCAGCAAACCAGCCTTCAGCGCCCGATGAATCGCGGCCTTGGTTCGGGGCGTGACCTCGCCCTTCGGCGACAACAACGTCCCGTCCAAATCAATCGCGATCATCCGGTAGCGAGCTTCATTCACGTCGTAACGATAGAGAAATTAATCTTTCTTCGACTAGAGGGGAAAAGAAAGAGGAGTTATCGACGAGTTATCCACAATGGGTGGTAGGGGAGGATGGCTACGCGACAAGGTGAGGGGGTGACAACGTGAGAGGAAAGTCCGAAATCCGAAGCCCGAAACCCCAAAAGAATGAATCAATGACCAATTCCCAACTTGAAACATTGGGATTTGGCCATTGATTGGGACTTCGGATTTCGGGCTTCGGACTTACATCACTTGATCTTCACCAGCACCACCCCGTGCGCTGGGACCATCGTTTTGAATTCACCGTCCGACTTCCCGAGATTTTTTTGCCGCCACAGGTCGCGGACCATGTGCGAGCCTTCGAGCTTGAGGTCGGAGAACTTGGCGGTGACTTCCATCGGTTCATCGTCGCGATTGAATAAACCGACGGCTTTCGAACCATCCTCCAAATCGCGCGCCCAAACCTCCGCATTTTCGTGCTTGCTCACCCGGCCGGCCGGCTTTCCGAGCGGATCCTGATTCACTGCCAGAACTTCGTCATTACTAAGCAGCGAGATCGTAAACTCATCCATCTCCGACATATCGCAACCAATGAGCAGCGGCGACGATAACAAACACCACAAGCTGATATGCGTGTATTGTTCGTCGGGGGTGAGGCGCGTCGGATGCAGGCTCGGGCCCCAGCCAACTTTGCCGACGACGAGCATGTCCGGGTCATTCCAGTGGCCGGGGGTGATGAATTTCTCGTGACCGTCCTGATTGAAACCGATGCCGGCCATCGAGTCCCACGTATCGCGGATGTCGCCGGTCGTTCGCCAGGAATTTCCGCCGAGCTGTGTGCCCCATTCCCACACGTCTTTCATTCCGTACTGACAGAAGCTGAAGACGATATCGCGATCGACTTGATCGAGCGCGTGACGCATCACAGCATACGGATGCTGGGCGATTTCCAGATCGATCTGCTTTTTCTTGTCGCCCAGCGATTCTGAAATCGTGTTTAATTCTTTATCGATTGCGCTGATGCGTTTCTTGTCGCGGGGTTTTTTCCCGAGCAGGGCGGCCTTCTCGTCCGACAATGCTTTAATCTTCTCCTGCTGATCCGGCATCGCTTCGGAATATTTCTGCTCCGTGATTTTCGCCGCGATCATGCCATACGAACACCAGTCATATTTCAAATAATCGAATCCCCATGCCGCATATTGCTTGGCATCGTCCAGTTCGTGCTGATAACTCGCGGTGTATCCGCCACAGGTCGTCGGACCGGGCGATGAATAAATGCCGATTTTCAAGCCCTTGGAGTGGACATAATCCGCCAGCGCTTTCATATCCGGGAATTTCTTGTTCGTCCGGATCATTCCGTTGGCCTCGCGCTCGGGACCACTGAGCATCGGCTCCTTCGAGCCCGGTTTGATTTCCCAGCAATCGTCGATGTTGATGTACGTCCATCCATGATTAATCAATCCCGATGAAACCATCGCATCTGCCGCGGCTCGGACTTTCGCATCATCCACCGCCGCCGCCCAGCAGTTCCAACTGTTCCACCCGAGCGCGGGTGTCAGCGAAATCGTATTCCCGACAATCACTCTGAGCGGGCTGGCGATCTTTCCCTTCGCGTTCTCCGCAACGAGATGAATGACGTATTCTCCGGGACTATTCATAACGCCGGTGATCTGGCCTGTTTCGCTGTCGAACTTCAATCCATCGGGTAACGGATCGGCGATCGTGTTCCCGTGTGCTTCAAACTTCATCGGCCTGTCACCCGTCGCGGCGATTGTGTACATGAATGGATGCCCCGGGCGAACGCCATAAACTTTCGCGCCATTGATTCGAGGTTCGGCTGATGGTTTAGGTGTAAGAATGTAAGGCTTCACGCGCGGCATCTCGAAAATGCCGGGCTTCTCCCCGCTGTACGCGAAAATCGCGTTGCCCCAATCCGCGTGATCGAATTGCACACCATCGCCCGCATCGCCAACGCGTAAATCGATTTTCTTCACGCCGGTCAAATCGATATTCACCGGCATCACCGCGCCAGGCTGCATTTTTCCCGAATCAAACAGCACCTTTTTATCGCCAATGACCTGAAATATGACACTGCCCTTGCCTTTGGTTTCGTCGTCGATCCCAACATCGGCCGAGAAGTGCGTCGCGCCGTTGACGGCGAGCGCGAGATGGCTGTTGGCATGCGTGCCGAACCCATGGTCGTATTTCTTCCCGCCGATTGTGAGTGGCTTTTTCTCCACCGACAGATTCTTCTGCGGCTCACCAAATCCCTGATCGGCTCGCGAAAGATCCAGTTCATCCAGCCGCAACTCATCCGCCCTCGCCACCGCAGCCATCGCCAGGACAATCGCCAGCAGAAATGATCTTGTTTGCATGGCGGGATTATCTTCGCATCCGCAGTGTTGTCCACCTCTCCCGATGTTGTAACATGATCGCATGGCCTACTGGCTGCTGAAGACAGAATCGAGCACGTACTCATGGTCGGATCTCGTCGCCGACAAGAAGACCACGTGGGATGGTGTTTCAAATGCCCTTGCGCTGAAGCACATCCGCACGATGAAGAAGGGCGATCTCGCGCTCGTCTATCACACCGGCGACGAAAAGCACGCCGTCGGCATCGCGGAAATCGCCAGCAATCCTTATCCCGATCCCAAAGAAGATGACGAGAAACTCGCGGTGATTGACCTCAAACCCAAAAGAGCATTGAAGAATCCCGTCACACTCGCGCAGATGAAAACTGACAAAACTTTCGCCGGTTTCGATCTCCTGCGCATCGGCCGACTCAGTATCGTTCCCGTGCCGGAAAAGATGTGGCAGAGGATTCTGGAACTCGCAGGAGATTAAATCGTGAGCCAGACACCCGCCTCAGATCCCAATCCCCATAAGCCCGCCGATGATGCGGAAGTCGTCTATTTCGAAGGCTCGCCACGCGTGCGCGGCGAACTGGGGAAGGTCATCGTCTATGGCATCATCGGTCTCGCCATCATCGTTCTCGCGATTTACGGCGCGCTGAAGTGGTCGGGATGGAGCCTGCTTGCAATTATTCCCGCATTGATATTGATGGTCGCTCCCGCCGTCGCCGCCATGGCCATTCGCTATCGCATCACCAACTACCGCATCGACTTCGAGCGCGGCCTGATCTCCAAACGCATCGACACCCTCGAACTTTGGCACGTCGAAGACATCCAATTCTACCAATCCCTGATCGACCGCATCGTCGGCGTCGGCACGATCACCGTCCTCTCCCACGACGACACCACCCCAAGATTAGTCATGCACGGCCTCCCCGATCCGCGGCCAATCTTCGAATCCCTCAAACAACGCGTCATCTCGGTGAAGAGGCAGCGCGGGGTGATAAAGATGGATACGGGGGCGTAGCATCTCGAACCTATGTCCGGTCGCTTCAGTCTACGTATGGAACTGTCGTTCATTTAGTCAGACATCAATATCTCGATGCTGCCTTGCGATTGTCATCTTCGCCCGCCGTTCTTTGATATTCATCCAGACGAGCTCACGACATTCCTCGACGGCTTCGAGCAGCTTACGCGTGGTCGCCTCGAGATATACCACTTATTCCGCTGCCGAGGATGTGGTTCGTTGTGGATTGTAGACGACATGACCCGTGGGCCGATGGCTGTAAGGGCCAAAAATGCATCCGAAATCGAGTCATTTGACGAACGCCCGTATAGGCGTGAGCTTGCCATCGCGATGCACGGTGGCTTAGGGAACAATAAGTGCATGTTCCTTGGCTGTAACCATCGTGCGTTAACCGGAAGCGTCTTCTGCGTTGATCATCAGTATCCACAATTCGTTTGCGCGCAAACCAATTAAATCGTGCTTCCAAATCATTCGTTGAAGCTTCCAAGAGAAATACGGGGGCTTAAGAATTAGCAAAGTCCTAACCTGATGAAACGCATCTACGGAAATTTCCTCCAGCGGCTCGCGTGGGGTGGCATGACACTCACAGACGTTGAATACGAATTGCTGGAGCAATTGGTTGCCTCCCTTCCTCCGCCACTGCGTTCTGTCGTCGAAACACAATGTGAGGCGTACAATCTGGTGCAGCTGGAAGTTAACCGACGTGCGATTAATTTCTATCGGAAGAAGGCGGGAAAGGCCAATAACATGGAAGGATTGCCGCTGCTTCAGATGGACGTCGACGAAGCACCGCTTATTCGATTAACTGCCCATGTTAGCGGAGACAGCGAGCCGCTCCACGCTGTTCTCAATGCTGTAAGTGGGAGAATGTTCTCCATGAATCTGAGCCGCGCGATACCACGAGAGGGAGATGTAACCGTCTCAGACGTTAAGCAAGCCCGGCGGTCGAATTTTTCCTTTTGAAACATATCAATTTGCGCGTCCCAAGCATTCGTTGAAGCTTCCGAGGGAATGATTTCTCTCCTCGAGCGACTGTTTGCGGGTCACAACCAAATCTTTCTGAACTCGCGAAGATCGTTTCCGGGCGCAAGCCAATTAAATTGCGCGTCAAAGCGTTGGTTGAAGCTTCCAAGAGAATGCTTTCTCTCTTCGTGAGACTGTTTGGGCGCGTCGCGAGGCTCCTTTCCTCCGTCGAGAGAGGAGTTTGCCGTCTTGCGAGATTGACTTCCTCCTTCGCGAGGTTCTTTTGAAATTGGTCGCTGGGCGGGCCACCCGGCACGGGCGAGACGCCCGTGTTACGTGAAAAGGAAGGGAACTCCCATTAGCGAAAAATTTATTCCGAATGGCGACAAGAAGCGGCGTGAGGTCTAGCGTCGCCTCGAAGGGGCGGGTTGTTCGTAATTCCAGTGACTATCCCCCTCGCGAAGCCGCAAGCGGCAGTTGCCGAATTGCGGATTTATATTAACCTCCCGGCAGGGAGGTGTGTCTTGTCCATCATGAAGTGCGCTTTGCTGCTGGTGCTTGGGCTGTGTTTGCCCCTGTTGGCGGATGTTGTCACATTGTCCGATGGCACGAAGATCGAGGGTGACATCAAACGTGAAGGCAACGATTACCGTATCACCACCGCCGACGGCAAATCGCTCCTCATCAACGAAAATCAAGTCACAGGCATCGAACTAAAGCGTCGCGCCACAGGCGACGATCGCCCCTCCACCCTTCGCCGCAGCGTCGAGAATCTCGGCGACATCAATCAGATCATCGATCGCTATCAGAAGTTCATCGAGCAGAACAAGAACGCCCCCTTTGCCACCGAAGCTCAGAAAGACCTCGATCTTTGGAAACAGCGGAAAGATCAAAACATGACGAAGGTGGCGGGGCGGTGGGTGTCGCCCAACGAACGCGAGGAACTGCGTGCCAAGGCCGCATCGGTCGCAGATCAGGCCCGGGCATTGATCAAGCAGAATCAGTTGAAAGAAGCCGACGCGCTGCTGAATGACGCGCTGGCGCGCGATCCCGCGAATGCTTCGGCCTTGTATCTGCGCGGATATCTTGCGCTGAAGAACGATCAGCTCCTGGCGGCGCGAAAAGCATTCGAAGCCGTCAATCAACTCACGCCCCATCACGCGCCGACGCTGAATAATCTCGCGATCACGCTCTTCCGGATGAATCAGCGAATCCCCGCGATGAGTGTTTACGACCAGGCGATGGCCGCCAAACCGCAGGACGTGCGGATCCTGACGAATGTCGCCGAGGCGCTGCATGTATTAGCCGGCAACGAACTATCGGGCGACATCGTGAAGAGAGCCACCAAGCGCTTTAACGATCAGGAATCCCTGCTCGAATCGGAGATGCTCACGCAAGGGTACAAGCGCTGGGGATCAGGCTATATCAGTCGCGAGGAATACGATCGGTTTGATCAGGAAGCCAAACAGAACGAAGAAAAAATCGCGGCCAATCAAAACGCCCAGACAAAAATCAATCTCCAGAGACAATCCATTCAGCAATCCATTGAGCAGGATCAGGAGTCGATGCGTCGGCTGGAAAACAGCCGTCTTGGCGCCACCGATTCGCAAGGCCGGCCAGTCCTGTTGCCTTTGCCTCAGGAATATTACGATCTGCAAAATGATGTCAGGCGATTGACGCGGGAAAGCGGCGATCTGCACCTGCAGCTTCTCCTCTTGCAAAAAGAAACGGCCAGAGAGCAGCGGAACGATTCAGCGAAAAAGTATTCCGGAATCCAAACCCCCTTCGGCGAAGATGGAACGCCTTTAGCGTACACAGCATCTCCGTCGACACAATCCACGATTGCGCCTTCCAAAACCGAACAACTTCGATAGAAAAACCTTACGCGCCGACTTCGGCGAATTCGTGGTGCGCATCGGTGTCGACGTCGATCGAGCCGAGGATGCACGAGCCATCCAAGCCCAGCCGCGCTTCGTCGCGATGCGTTTCAAGAATCAATTGCAGCGCGTCTTTAAGACGGTCACGACATTCGTCTATCGTGCGGCCCCGCGCGAGCGTGCCGGGAATTTCTTCCACCCAACCAATAAACCCGGTCGTGCCGGGACGGATGATCGTGTGATATCGCTGGCGCATGCGTTGATCCTTCCGAGGCTGAGGATGTGTCGTGAAGGGCTAGCCCTCTCACTTCGATGGCTTTCCCTCCAAGATCGCCATCGGTCTCCTCTTATTTTTAGTCTGCCCACGGGTTTCTTGGCAAATATAAATTTATTCCCGCAGCAGAATTTCTTATCGCCATCAGAAGGTCGCGCCCGCTTTGATACAATCCGTAAATTCCCTTAACGCAAATTGAGGAACTCCATCATGTGTTGATCGAAGACTTTCTGAGCCTGCGGATCAGACAGAGGTAATCTGAGCTCGTTAATGACTTTAGTGCCCATTCCGATCCATTCACGCCAGCATTCGGCGCAAATTTTGTCATAAATTTCACGGCCCTGGGCATTGCTGAAGGGCGGTGAGGGTAATTTTTTCTTGATCTGGCCGCAGCGGTTGCACAGGACCTCTTCCTGGCCCACCGGCTTATCTTCCGCTCGCTTTTTTAGCTCCGGCACAGCTGCGCCCAACTCCTTGAGCATGCGCATCATATCGTTTCGCGGCATGAGATCCCCTCGCTCATCCGCGATTTTCACTCCCTTTGTCAGCGAATCGATGGCTTTTTCCTTCTGGCCATCTTTAAGTTCTGCCATGGCCAGCAGTTGATAGGCTTTTGATAGGTTCGCATTCAATTCGATGGATTTTGCAAACGATGCAGCGGCCTCGCGCGTCATGCCCGCTTCGAAATAGGCTCGACCCAACGAGAAATGTCCCAATTCGTTAGTTGGGTCGGCTTCCGCCATCTTCTTGAATTGCTCGATACGCGCTGCGATGTCTGCCATGTTTGCTCCTGAAGTTCGGTAAGTATATACCCTCGAAGCAATGAAGGGACGAGACCGGCAACTTACCGCAACCCTCATGCTCGCCGCTGCGATTTGTCTTGGACAAGCCTTGCAGTGTGGCAATGGTACCCGCTGGAACGGTGCGATCCCGTGGTTGACGGCCTCGCTGGTTGCGTCGCTTGCGGCGGTTCTTGCGCCTTACTCCGAAAAACTCGAGAAGTGGGCTGCGCGATATTTTTATTTGATTGCCGGAGCTGGATTGGTTTGGCAATTTTTTTCGCTCCTCAGCGTCAGTCCCGGCGCGGAATTGCAGGTCAATCTTTTTCGCGCGCTACAAGTGTTTATCGCGTTTATCCTGATCTGCTTCGCCGTCGTGTTGCCGGCGGTATCGGGAAATCCACCGCTCGGTCGCGCGACGATCCTGATCGTTTTACTGAGTTTCGCATCGGCTGGTGTCTGGTTGATCCAGGCCTCTCCCCGGCCGCGCATTGATACTTTCTTCCTTCACCAACGTGCCGCCGCGGTCTTGATGGGCGGAAGCAATCCTTATGCGATGGAGTCGCCGAATATCTATGATTCGCGCGACAGTGCCCTACTTTACGGCAGCAGCGGCATGATGACCGCCGACGGCCATGCCGTGAAGGGTTACCCTTATCCGCCATTAAGTCTGTTGCTCACCACTGCCAGCGCTCGACTGACTGGCGAAGCGCGATATGCGAATCTTCTCGGCATGGTCGTAGCGGCGGGGTTCATGGCGCTGGCCCGCCCCGGCCGACAAGCGCTGCTGGCGTCGACGATTTTCCTGCTGACGCCGCGAGGTTTTTTCGTGCTGGAGCGATCGTGGACAGATCCGATGCTCGCCGCGACATTGGCCGGCGCGGTTTACGCGTCATGCCGAGCGCCGCGAATTCTGCCCTATGCGTATGGCTTGTTTCTCGCGATGAAACAATATGCCGTCCTCACGTTGCCACTGGCGTGGTTCATCATGCGAACCCGCGCGGTCATCGTCGCGATTATTTTGGCAATCATGATCGGCCTTCCCTTTCTCATCTGGTCGCCGAAGGAATTTCTCGACAGCCTCATTTTGATGCAGGCGCGGCAACCATTTCGGGATGATTCGTTAAGCTATCTAGCGTGGCTAAAAGATTTGTCCGGCATCGCGTTACCTGGGATCATCGGTTTTATCGCGGCAGCGATTGCGGGATGGATCGCGTGGCTTCGCCTGCCGCGCACCGCGGCGGGATTCTCCGCGGCCGTCGCGCTGGAAACACTCGTATTCTTCGCATTCAATAAGCAGGCGTTCTGCAATTATTACTATTTCGTCATCGCGGCGATGTGCTGCTGTTGTGCCGCCACACAATCAACGGGGGAAGCATGATGTCCGGCTATAAGCAGGAACGAAGTATTACGGCGCTATTGATGCTCGTGGGCGCCGTATGCCTCGGCAATGCGGTGCAATTGGGCAATGGGACGATTTTCAATTCGCCCGACAAGACGTTGTTTTTCAATTCATCGATCGGCTGGATGACTGCGGCGCTGATGTGCTCTTTATTGGCGGTGGTGCTGCCAAAAATCAACTGGCTGGAAACCGTGGCGAATCGGCATTTTGGTTTGCTGGCGGGATTCGGCATCGGCTGGGAATTTTACCGGCAGATCATCACAAGCCCTGGCGCTTTCGTTGATGTCACTGTGTTCCGCGCGTTCCTGCCGTTTATCTTGCTGATGACGGTTTGTGCGCTGGTTGCGATGTCCGCCGTCGGCGGGCGCAGTCCGCTGGGCGTGTTCGCCGGGCCACTGCTGGTGATTGCATTTGCGATGGCGGGGATCTGGCTGGTGAGCGTCGATTCGCGCCCGCAAATCGACGTTCACATCATGCATCATGATTCGACGACGGCGCTGATGAGAGGGGAAAATCCGTACCGTCTGACGTTCCCCAACATTTACAAAGAGGATCCCGCGACTCTTTATGGTCACGAGGTGGCCAATCGCGAGCGGCTGCTTGTTGGATTTGCGTATCCGCCACTGAGTCTGCTGATCAGCACGGTGGGGCAAGCGATTTGGGATTATCGCGCAGCCAATGTGATGGCGCTGGCGATCGCCGCGGGATTGATGCTGATGGCGCGGCCGGGAAGCCGCGCGATTGCCGCCGCAGCGGTTCTCCTGCTCACGCCGCGGATTTTCTTCGTCATCGAATTGGGATGGACCGAGCCTTTAGTGGTGATGATGTTCGTGTTGCTCGCGACGACCGCTTGCCGCTGGCCGAAAATCACACCTTGGACGCTCGGTTTATTTCTCGCAATCAAGCAGTACGCGGTCCTGACGTTGCCCGCGCTATGGCTAATCCGCCCAGACCGACGCAAATATCTCGGTGCGTTATTGATAGGTTTTGGCCTTGCGCTCGCGATTACTCTTCCATTTTTTCTGTGGGATCCTTCGGCCTTTACCCGCAGCGCGATTTTGATGCAGTTTCGCCAGCCGCTGCGCGCCGATGCCTTGAGTTATCTCGCGTTGGTTAAGCGAGACTATGGCATCGAACTGCCTTCATTGATCGGGTTTGCCGCCGCGGGAGTTGGCGCTTTTATCGGGTTACTCTGTTGCCCGCGAACGGCCGGTGGTTTTGCGGCGGCGGTGGCGCTGGAAATGATGATGTTCTTCGCGTTCAACAAGCAGGCGTTCTGCAATTATTATTTTCTGGTGATCGGGATCATGTGCTGCTGTAGCGCGATGACCGCATCAGCGGAGCAAACCGTTCCCGTGAGCACCGTACATGAGGGACAGGACCTCCGCCCGCGAGGACGGGCTGTCCTTGAAGACGCCGCGGAGGGCGCTGGTTACCATGGTTGATCCGTGCTTTTTAGCGCCGCGGATTGTCATGCAGGTGTGGACGGCTTCGATGACACATGCCGCGCCCTGCGGGGAAAGTTCTTCCCACAGCGCGTCGGCGATCTGCGTGGTCAATCGTTCCTGAACCTGCGGCCGTCGGGCGAATCCTTCCACTAGTCGCGCCAGTTTCGAAAGACCAACGACTTTTCCATCCGGCAGATAGGCCACATGCGCGCGCCCGGTAAACGGCAGAAGATGATGCTCGCACAGCGAATGAAACTCGATATTGCGCAGCAACACGATTTCGTCGTAGCGCTCTTTGAAAACAGTTTTGAGATGCGCGCGGGGATCCTCACGCATGCCTGCCATTAATTCCGCATACGACTTGGCGACGCGATGCGGGGTTTTGATCAAACCTTCGCGATCGGGGTCTTCGCCAACCGCGATGAGAATCTCGCGTACGGCAGACTCGATGCGATGAATATCCACCGGCGTCTTGGTCAGGGGCGGGGCGTCCGATTTATCTTTCTTTTTTGCCATCGAAGTGAATCAGTATAGGCGTACTCAACCCACAAAAAAAAGGCCCACGGTGCTAACACCGTAGGCCTTTCCCGTGCGATCTTTCGCGTTTATTCGATTAAGCCGCATGAATCGCGGATTTGGCTTCCTTGCGAAGATCAACCACGCCCTTGATGTAACCATCTGCTCGCGCCGCCGCACGGGCGAGCAGCGACGGATACTCATCAAGCGGTACGACATGCGTCACCAGCGGTTCAAGATCGATGTACCCGCGCTCCAGCATGCGGATCGCGGCCGGCCAGGGATCGCGTTCGGCGCTGTTCGGCGCCGAGTTCACGACGGTCAAGCCGTTCATGTGCCACAGGTCGCCAGGAAATTGGCCCGTTCCATGATTCCAACCGAAAAGATTCAGCCGGCCGCCGTTTTTCACGATCTTCGACGACAGTTCGAGACCCGCCTGATTACCCGAACAATCGACGACGGTGTCGATGCCAAGGCTCTTTAAATAATTCTGATCTATATTGCGCGCGTCATAGATTTCATGAGCGCCAAATCTTTTTGCCATATCGAGCTTATGCGAATCGACATCGATGGCGATGAGCCGATCGACCAGCGAATTCGCCAGGCCCTGGATGAACATCAACCCCATGAATCCCACGCCAACGACCGCAATGCGATCGCCGGGTTTCATCTTGCAATGTTCGATGCCGGTAACGACGCAGGAAACCGGCTCGACGATCCAGTTCTGCGGATTGCTCCCCGCCGCTGCGGGCAGAGTGTAAAGCCCCCACGCGCTGCGCGTTTCGATTTCCGTAAAACCAAGGCAGGAACCTGTGACAATGTCACCTTCTTTAAGATGACCCACTCCCGCGCCGACCTTTGTCACCCGCGCGACGCCTTCATGTCCGGGGATGACGGGCCAATCGACGCCGTTCTTAAACACATGCACGTCCCACGCGCAGATCCCGCAAGCCAGCGCCTGAACCTGCACTTCTCCATGTCCCGGATCGCGAATGTCAACGTCAACGAACTCAACAAGGCCTTTTGCTTTGTAACTAATGGTGCGTGCCTTATTCATCTGTCAACAAACTCCATTTTGTGAAACCAGCCACGTCCTGTGCCCGATTCTTCCGCATGTGTTTACGAATGCCGCACTCTTCTCGTTCGACTGAAGATGTGAGAAGTCCCACCTGACTGAGCAGTAACATTAGTAAAGATTTTCCAGAATCGAATCCGCCACCCGGCGTTCGAGTTGTGGATCGCGCCCAACTGCGTACCAATATTTCACCGCCGCGTCTTTCATCAAGGCAGTTTCCGGCGATCCGCCCGCATTGCCGATCATCGATTCGCGGTATTTCACAACAGCCGTGACTCGCCGTCCGACGACCGTCTCTCTTTCCACCAGAACCTTGGGCGTCGCCAGGAATGAACCATCCACCTGCGGCTCGATTTCAATCCGGATGGTCCGCCGCATCGTGCCCAGCGATGACTGCATAATATCGTGATAAGTCGAATTATCAGGCCGCCACAATTCGAAGAACTGCGCACTGGTATTCGGGTGAGTCGTGATCACTCCCTCGCGATAATCCGTGCGATCGACCTTGAAGAAATACCCGTGTGCCGCCTTCTGGCATGCCGCGAACAGCCGATCGTAATCGCGCGCCGGAACGTGAACGTTGGCCGGTTGATCGTACCAATATTCCGGTGTCGCCTGGACCGGATCGACATCGGTCACCGGCTTCGCGTCGGCATCGCGGCCGACGGGTTCCTGATGATGCTGACATGCGCTCAAACTTCCCATCATTACCGCTGCAATGATGACGCGACCAAAATTCATTTCGTCTCCGGAGTATAAGGCCGAATCGATTCACCTGCCGGACTCAATGCCGACCACTTCTCACCAAGCGTGTGCACGATGATACCATTCATCGTCTCCCGCATGCCAGGCGACCACCCCGCGACCACCACAATCCGGTCGCCTTTCTTCGCGTACTCTTTGTCCAGCACGAACGTATCGACGGTTGACAGCAGCTCGTTGATATGATCCGGCCTCGCCAATTGTTCAGGAATCACACCATAATGAATCGCCATCCGACGAAGCGCTCGCGGATCGCTCGATAGCGCCACAATCGGCACCGGAAAATGATGCTTGGAAAACACCAGCGCCGTGTGCCCGGCTTCCGACCAGATGACAACGAGTTTCGCATCAATATCCCGCACGATGCGATAAGCTCCGCGCGCCAGCGCCGTCGCCGGATTGGAAACCTCAATGTTCGGGATATGAGAAATATCGCCGGCGGTGACGAGATAATCCTCCGCCACTTCCGCCACATGCGCCATCGTGCTCACCGCTGCGGTGGGAAAATGTCCAACCGACGTTTCCGCCGACAACATGATCGCGTCAGTGCCGTCGAAAATCGCATTGGCGACATCTGAAACTTCCGCCCGCGTCGGAGATGCATTTTCCACCATCGACTGCAGCATCTGCGTCGCGACGATGACTGGTTTACCCGCGCGCTGGCATCGCCGCACGAGATCTTTCTGAATAATCGGCACCTGCGCCATATCCAGTTCCACACCAAGATCCCCGCGCGCCACCATCAAGCCATCCGATGCTTCAATCACCTGATCGATTTGCTTGAGTGCCTCCGCCTTTTCGATCTTCGCGATCAGCGCGATATCCGAAGCCTTATAATCCAAATGTCCGCGCAAAAGATTCAAATCATTCGCCCGCCTCACAAAAGACAGCGCCAGATAATCCAGATCGTTCGCCACCGACCAATCCACACATTCCCAATCCCGCGGCGTGATCGACGGCGTCGTCAGCGGCGTATCCGGCAGGTTAATCCCCTTGCTGCTCTTAATAATCCCGCCAACTTTACACCGACAGACAATCTGATTCGCGTCTTTCTCCATCACCACAAATCGCAGCATCCCGTCTTCGATGTAAAGACGATTGCCCACCTCCGCGTCATCAATGAGCTTGGGATAAGTCGTCGACGCCCGGCCATTTTCGCCGACAATCGCATTACGCTGAAGAATTAAATCCTCACCGCTATGAATCGGCATTCCGCCGGTCCCCGCCACATCCGCGATCTTCCCCAGCCTAATCTTCGGCCCACCAAGATCCCCAAGAATCGCCACCGGATGCCCGAACTTCTCCGTCGTCTTGCGAATCACCCCCAGCATCTGCAAATGCTCGTCCAGCGACCCATGCGAAAAATTCATCCGGCACACATCCACCCCAGCCTCAAACAACGGCAACAACGTCTCCACCGTCGCGCAAGCCGGACCCATGGTGGCAATAATTTTGGTACGAATCATGTCGGGGAAGAAGTGTACAGGAGGAAGCGAAGGCTGAATAGACCGGCAAGTCTTGAGCGCAAGTATTGAGCAGATGGTCGGTGAATGGATACGAGCGCGCGATAAGAGAATAACCGGATGAGAACGACGCACATCAACTCACGCCGCGAGCGGCAGGGCGGGAACGACCGTGATCTCCTCATGTTCCCGCCGCTGATCCACCAGCGCCCGACTCACATCATATTTCCCCTGCGCCTCGATCAAGTAATTCCCGCTATTCATCTGCTCCAACCACCGATCGCGCAGCTCCCGCGCCGCCGACACCATTCGCGGATCGCACGCCCGCTTCACGCGCTCGCTCTTTTCCTTCGGCTGTTTCTCCGGTTTCGTCTTCGGCAAAGGTTCGCCTTGCTTTGGAATATCAAACACCAGCCCATTCCGCGCAACCGGCGCCGGCGCTTCGATAGCCTTCGGCTTCTTTGCACGTGTTTTCTTCTCTGCAACTGACAACTGACCACTGACAACTGACAACTCTTCCTCCGGAAGAATCATCGGCTTCGCATCACTCCACTTCGTCCCCGGCGGAATCGGCAACACGATCCGATCTTCGCGAATCGATCCGCCCGCCGCCCGGCTCGGGAATCAGTGATCGCCCAGGTCCTCGACCCGCTGCTACATTGCTGTCTTCGCGGGAGTCCTTTTTCCCTTGCTTTCCGCGTAATTTTGTGCAGCATCGGTCCGTCCGGAGTGGAGGAGATCCGCGGCTAGGCAAAAAGGGACAAGATTCAATGCTTAAAGTCCAAAATAGAAGCCGTGCGGTCTTGAGCATCTGCGTCGCGGCGCTGATTGCGCATGGATCTAGCGCGCGCGCCGCCTTAATCACTCCTATTATTCTCTCGTCACAGACAGCCCCCGGAACCAATTTACCGCTGTATGGCTTCGATTCACCCCAATTTAGTGCCGCAGGGCATCTACTGTTCGATGGTATTAGTTCACCGCCCTACAACTACGTTCTCATGACCGTCGCTCCAGGCGCCTCGTCTCCATCGGTTGCGATGTATGAGACGCAAGCTGTTCCCGCCTCACCTGGTCTGACGTACTCGGATATTAATTATTTCACCGTTGATTCCACTGGTGCCCTTGCCGTATTCGGTCAGGTCGCCGGATCCGGGATTACCTCGTCGAATAACTTTTCATACTTCTATGGACCACCTGGCGCGACCGCGCTTGTCGCGCGCGATGGCGATCAAGTTCCGGGGCTCTCGCCCGGGGTTGCCTATAAATATCTTGACCAGATCGGAGCGAGGTTCGGCACTCCTGGGCAATCAGGCTTTTTAACTGCATTAACGGGTGGAGATGTTACTACCGCCAACAACTCTTGCCTCATGCTCGATACCGGAGGAACCGTCAGCGTCGCAATCCGCCGTGGCGATCCTGCTCCGCGCCCTGGCCTAACGATCGGCGACTTCTTCGATTTCCGCATGAATTCCAGCGGTCTCATTGCCATTGATTCTCTTATGTCAGGCAATGCCGTGCTAGTCGGCACACCCGGCGCCTGGAATATTGTCGCTATAAACGGCGATTCTTTTCCGGGTGTAGCCGGTGCGACATTCACTCGCGCCTACTTTCCGCGCATCAGTAACAAAGGAGATCTCGCCTTTGACGGCTCACTAAAAGGTACGGGCATCAACTCAAGTAACTCCGGTGCCCTCTTTGCGGGAACCGCCAGTTCTTTCAGTATTCTCGCGCGCGATCTCGATCCCGCTCCGGGAACGGACGCGCTCTACAAGAGCATCAGTGGATCACCCGTGATCGCCGTCAGTGATTCCGGAAGAGTCCTCTTCAAAGCCTCTCTTCAGGGGAGCAATGTAACGACGGCAAATGATTCGGCGATCTTCCTTGGCAAGCCGGGTGCAGTTTCGCTGCTCGTCCGTGAGGGTTCTCAGGCGCCGGGATTGGCGGCGGGGATCGTTTTTGCTGATCGCGGGATTTCAGGATGGACATTGCAAGCTAACGATTTGATCTGCGGCCAAGGCACTTTGAGCGGCTCCGGTGTTACCACCTCGAATAACCGAGCTCTCTTCGCAACTGACCCGTTGGGTAATCTCAAGTGCATTTTACGTACAGGCGACGCGGTTTCTGTCGCGGCAGGCGACACGCGTACCATCAGTAGCATCGTCACTGAGGCAAATAACGGATTGAATATCCTTATCAATCAGCGGAATCAGATCGCAATGACATTGCATTTTATCGATGGCAGCGAGGGTGTATTTTTAGAACGCATTCCCTATTCCGCCATCATCAATCTGACGCAACCCGCTGATGGCCGACCGGCATTCACTGCGCCGCACGGGGCGAAAGCGACAACTGGTGCTGGACTCCTGACGCAGACAGTGACTGGCTCCCGCGGATACCTTCCTGTTCCTAATCCAGGCACATCGCCTCAGATCCTTCTCGATCTTGCCAACGACACGCCAGCCTTAGTCGCCGCCGTGTCGCAGCTTCTGACTGATCAAGGCTATAGCGTTAGTTCAACCAGCTCCCTGCTCAACACTTATCACTCGATCGCTGACTACGATCTGCTCGTCACTTATCCGTCAACGCAAGGCCAACTCTGGTTTGCCTGGGATCTCAGCGAAATAACCGGTACCCAACTGGCAAATGTGGCCATCGTTCCCGAGCCAGGCAGCATCTTCATGTTTTCGTCCCTTGCACTGGGTGCATATTTCACGAATCGCGCACGAATGAAGGAAGGAAAACGGGATCAGAGAAGCATCCATCATTGACTATTTGATTTTGCGCAATGGAGAGGTCGGCGCGGTTCCAGTTCTTTTGCAGTTAGGAATCGATGATGCTGCCGGGGCGAATTCGTCAGGCTAACCGAAAAACTGAGGGTGCCGTGGCGCTATCGTGCCTTCGTGAAAGCGAAGCTTGGACAATGCTCGCTCTCTCCGAACTCCGGCTCCTTGTTCTAATGCCGCGCACTTCGCGGGGCGAGGAGCGTTCGGGCTAGGCCGCCTTCGCCAAGAGCTTCGCGCAGAAGTGAAATCGCGTTGAACACCAGCAGCGCCAGTGAAACGACAATCGTGTTCACCCACACGTGCGGCATATCGCGATGCTGGAAGATGTGCCGCAGCGCGTCGAAAAATCCGCCATATTCGTGCCGCGCTTCGAACGCCTTCTCCAGCAGCAGCGCTGCCAGCACACCGACAGAATAAAGCAGCGTCCGCAGGATTAGATCGACAATGGGCCGAAGTTTTTCCAGTCGCCGCGACAGCGGAATCCGTTCCATTACCAACACGACCTTCGCGACGATCACGGCTCCGACAATCGCCAGTGAAATCCCCCGCACCTCGATGTTGTATTCCGCGAGGAGCATCCGCTTGAGCAGGATCACCAGCGCGAACCAGACGAAGAAAAAGATCGTGGTGATGATTATCGTCTTCAATTCTTTGACTAGTCGCTGCGTGACGCTCATGGCTCCAGTCCCTCTTGGAACTATAGCTGCCTGCCCGTCATGATTAGGAATGCGCGAAGAATCCGGAGCAGTCGAGTCAGGTTCGAACAGCAAGTCGCTCATTGACGACACTTGCACCCCGAATCGAAGCAACGAAAACTCATTCCGTCAGATCGAGTTCAGCGGGGTTGCCTTCCGCTGACGCGAGGAATCGTGCGAACCAGCCGCCTTGTTGGCGCAATTCATCCGCCGTTCCCTGCTGGGTTACGCGGCCATCTTCGATGACGTAGATATGATCGGCGGTGAGGATCAGGCTCGGGCGGTGACTCGTCAAAATCGTCGTGCGGCCGACCATCAGGCGATCGAGTGCGGCGATGATCGCGGCTTCGGAGTCGGGTTCGACGCTGCTGGTGGGTTCATCTAAAAGAAGGATCGCGGGATTGGCGAGGAAGGCGCGGGCGATGGAGATGCGTTGTTTCTGGCCACCGGACAGGCGCACGCCGCGCTCGCCGACTTTGGTGTCGTAACCGTTGGGGAGCGAGTGGATGAAGCCGTGGATGTTCGCGGCCTTCGCGGCTGCGATGACTTGCTCCATCGTCGCTTCGCCGTGGCCGTAGCGGATGTTGTCGAGGATCGTGTCGTTGAAGAGAAAACTTTCCTGTTGCACGAGCGCGAAGTGCCGGCGCAGACTGCCGCGCGTGATGGATCGCAGGTCGCGGCCATCGAGCGTTACGCTGCCATTTGTCGGATCGTAAAAACGCAGCAGAAGATTCAGGACCGTCGATTTGCCCGAGCCACTTGGCCCGCAGATGGCGACGGTATGGCCGGGGTGAATCGTCAGAGAAATCCCATGGAGCACTTCCGGCACATCTTTGCCGGTGATGTCGGTGGGATAGCGGAAACTGACATTTTCCAGCCCCATTTCGCCGCGGATTTTGTCAACGTCGATCGCATCGGCGCGATCGGGCATTTCATCGGGGGCATCGAGGACTTCGAAGACTCTTCTTCCCGCAGCGACGGCGCGCTGGATCATGTCATTGACGCGCGCGAGGGTTTGCACGGGGCCGAAGAGGCGCCACCAGTAGGCGCGGAACAACAGAAAATCGCCGGGGGTGAATGTACCTTGGAGCATGCGATAACCACCGACGGCGAGCATGTCGACGTTGCTCAGAAATCCGACGGCTTTGCTGAACGGGAAAAACAAGCTGCGCGCGCGGATCGCATCAATCTGGCGATGATAGTATTCCTCCGTCGCATCGCGAAAACGCTGCGCTTCCTGTTTTTCTCGGTTGAAGATTTTGATGACGACCAGGCCGGAAAGATTTTCCTGAAGGCGATGCGAAATGTCGCCAAGGCGCTCGCGGGAGGCTTTGTAGATCGGGGCGATTTTCTTGTTGAATATTCGCAGCAGGACGTACACCAGCGCCAGTGGCGCGAGCGCGGCGGTCGCGACTTTCCAATCGATGTACATCACGATTGCGACCGTCGCGAGCCAGAGCAATCCCTCGGAGATGATTACATCGATGGAGTTGACGATGAAACTTTGCAGTTCATCGACATCGCTCATCGCCCGGCTCATCAGATCGCCGGTGCGCTGGCGCTGGAGGTAGCCGAGGGATTGAGATTGAAGTTTGGCGTAGACGGTGTTGCGGAAGCCGAGAATGAAGTCCTGCGCGACGCGCGTGAGCATGTACGTTTCGAGTGTGCCGAGGAATTCGCCGATGAGATAAATGAGGAACATCCAACTGGCGGATGAAATGACTAGCGCACCTTTACCGGTGATCGCTCCGCCCATCGAGAACCACTTCATCATCCAAGGCATTGTGGCTTTGCCGAGGACGATGTCATCGGTGACGAATTTCCAGACAAACGCGGGGAACAGTTCGCAGGGTGAGGAAATCAACAGAAGGACAATGGCAAAAGCGATGCGGCCCCAATACGGGCGCATGATCTTCAGCACTCGGAAGTAAATCGTCTTTGCATCGGCGATCTGGGCCATTGCCAGCGATTCTAGGATAGCGGAGGCGTGGTCGCTACAATATGTGGCTCAGCATGTTTGGGAAGGTATGGAGTTTCGTCGTTTCATTCACCATCTCATTGGCCGTTCACGGGCTGGTGGTTTGGGTGATTCTGCGCTCCGGTGGATCGGCGATCGCGATGAAGCGCGCGGCGCTTCCCGCGGCGATCCTTCCCAAACCTGAACCGATGCTGGTTGCGCCGCCTCCGCTCAATCGGCCACTAAAAAAGATCGAGTTGCCGGACGATGAAATCGGAATTCCCGGAAGTAAGGGCACGGCATTCAATCCGTCCCCCGGCGATGAACCGTTGCAGGCAAAGCAGGCCGAGCAGGAACAGGCATTTTTGCGGCGTGAATCGCCTGGCGCGGCGCAGCGCAAGACCGCGCCGGAGAAACCGGCGATCATCGCGATGGCGCCGCCTGCGCCACCGGCATTGCCTTTTGGTATTGCCGAGGGCGATCCAAATGTGTCGCCGAAGATCGGTGAGAAGCCGCGCATCGCGACCGCGATTGCGCCGGCGCCGAATGTATTAAGCGCGATCGCGTTGAATCATGTGGAAGTTCGCAAGGTTCCGCCGACGACATTGCCGATCAGCGCTAAACCGCAAGCGGCGGCCAAAGCGGTTGCATCGGCAGGAACACCCGTGAAGACGCCGCCCGCGTCACCATCGGCGCCGGTAATCGCGGGTGCGCCGAGCGCATCGGTTCAAGCGGATTCCGAAAGTGATCCCATGAGCAAGGTGGGCTCGGCGGAGTTTCATGCCGGGAAGCTCATCGCAAAGGGTGGCCGGCGCGTGAAGACGGTGAATCCTGACATCACGTACGCCGGTTACATGGACCTCGCGTCGATGTCGCCGGAGCGGCGATATGTTGTATTTACGGTCAATACCGACGACCAGGGAAACGTGACGGATGTGACGGTCCTTCAGCCGTCGCTGGCGCCGAACACGGTGGATTTGCCGTGTCGCCTGGCGATTTTCAAATGGAAGTTCGAGCCCCCCAAGGACAAGAACGGCCAGCCCCGCGCGGATACGATGATCTGGCGGATCCATTTTAATGGATGAAGACGTTTTTCACGAAGGCGCGAAGGCACGAAGGCGCGAAGGGAAACAGGAATAATTGGATGAAGATTGCGGAGATTTTTTATTCGATCCAGGGCGAAGGTAAGCTGACGGGCGTGCCGTCAGTGTTCGTGCGCGCGAGTGGGTGCAATCTGCGGTGCAGTTGGTGTGATACACCGTACGCGAGTTGGGAACCGGAGGGCGAAACATTCGCAGTCGCGGAAATAGTGAAGCGCGTGCAGGAATTTGGCGGCAAGCACGCCGTCCTCACGGGTGGCGAACCGATGATCATGCCGGACATCGTGGAACTCGCGACGGCGCTGAAAGAGCGCGGCTATCACATCACCGTCGAAACCGCCGCTACGGTGTTCAAAGAGATGCCGATCGATCTGGCGTCGCTGTCGCCGAAGTTGTCGAACTCGACGCCGGAAGGGAAGTTCGCGCAGCAGCACGAGAGGCTGCGATTGAATGTGCCGGTGATTCAGGAGTTCATCAACACCTCGCCCGATTTCCAGCTCAAGTTCGTGGTCTCCTCCGAAGCCGATTTGCAGGAGATCGAGGATCTGTTGAAGCAGCTCAAGAACTGGAAGAACGACGATGTATTACTGATGCCCGAGGGGATCGATCAGCAGACGATCAATAGCCGAATGGAATGGCTCGGCGAAGTCTGCAAGAACACGGGCTATCGCTTCTGCCCGCGGCTGCACATTTTAATGTATGGGAATAAGCGGGGGACGTGAACCGATTTGCCGAGCAGGCCCGGCAATGGGCGATTTTCTCCGTTGCTGCCACGGGAACGGACGGCGTAGCTTTTCACTCTTTGAGTGCTTCCAGGGATTAAGGCGACAAGCAGGAGAACAATATGTCAGCAGCAAACATGGGCGGACAATACGCATCTGAGGCAGGCGCGTTTATGGGTGCGGCGGGACAGGAAGCGCGCGGGATGGAGCAGAGCCTCGCGGATTTCGCGGCGGCGTGGAACCGGCACGACCCGGCGAACATGGCAGCGTGCTGGGCGCAGGATGGGGATCTGATCAATCCGTTTGGTCGCGTGGCCAAGGGACAAGATCAGGTTGAGCAACTCTTCCGCGACGAGCAGCAGGGTCCGATGAAGACGTGCAGTTTTCAGATGCGCGTGAGCGCTGTGCGCCTCGCGAGCAACGACATCGCGATGGCCGACGCGGACTGCACCCTTACGGGGATTCGCAGCCCGGATGGCAAGGAACAACCGGTGTTTAAGCCACACATCTTTTTCGTCATGAGCAAGAAAGAAGGCGACTGGAAGATTCTGTCGGCCAGGCCATACGCATACAGTCCGATGCCGGGGAGATCGAGCCAGGCTTGAGAAGATGGTTCTGAGGGGATCTACTCGTAACACGGGCGTCTCGCCCGTGCCAGCGTCGTTAGCACGGGCGGGACGCCCGTGGTACGGGTCGAGTTGTCATCATTTTCGTTAGGGGATGCCGCCGTATTTAAGGCTGATCAAGTTCAACGCCAGGTACGAAAGCACGATTGCGATCGCGACGATCAGGCAACCAGCATTCTTGCTGAGAAATCCTGGCGGGGTGGGCGTTGGTGGTTTGATGAAAATCGCAGTTCGCGTGCCCAAGTCGCTTTGCCATTCATCATGGTCTTTGAACGAGCTGAAGATTAACGTTGGGGCGACGATCGGAAACCCGAACAACGATAATAATGTGACGCTCGCGTACGCGGCTTGACTTCTTGTGAAATACCAGACGACTTGCGGTAAGCCGAAAATTAACAAGCCTCCCAGTACGCCTGCTATGGTGCTTATTGTCGCGCTGCGCTCTTCAAGAATTCGCCCCGTCAATACCCTTCGACAGGTGGCGCCCATTGCGAGCAGACCCCATTGGATGAGAATGACGAAGATGCCTCCACAACCGAGAGTGATCGATGGCTCATTGAAGGGTCGTGACAGGATCACAATTGTCAGGACCAACAGGGTGACACCCTCGCCGGCAATAAGATGAAATCCGGTTACTTCCAGCAATGATGGAGGCCGCGGCGAGGACGTTCGTCGAGTCGCATATTCGAGTGGCGGTGGAGTCTCAGGTTCTTCAGACGACATCTATCCAAACCCTTCACGCCACCGCATCCAGCACGTGTTCGGCCACATAAATCGGCACCATCGTCGCGATGCCCAGGGCGATCGCGTCGGATGGGCGGGAGTCGATTTCCACGAGCTTCCCGTCTTGGCGGATGTGGATGGATGCGAAGAAGGTGTGGTCTTCGAGATTGTTGATTTCGATGCGATCGATCGATCCGCCGAGTTGTTCGATCACGCTGGCAAGCAGGTCGTGGGTCATGGGGCGCGGGGTGGGAATGCCCTTGAGGCGGCGGTCGATGGCCATGGCCTCGGCCGAGCCGATGACGATGGGAAATTCGCGTTGGCCGTCCACTTCGCGCAAAACGATGATCTGCTGATCCTTCATTTCGCTGATAATGATGCGGCTCAATTCCATCTGGACGGACATTTCGCTGAGGCTAAAACTCGTGAAAGGTGGTGTCAAGTTGCAAAAGACGAAGTGACTTGGAGTTGCGGTCCCCTATAATCGGCAACTATGGGCCGGTCTCGGCGGGCGTCTGCATTATTGCGGTGGATTGCGATTGTCGCTGTGGTGATCGTGATTACAGGTGGAAGTGCGTACGTGCTGCTGGAATGGGCGCGGCCGGTGGTGACGGTGACCGCGGCAGTACAGGGGCCGGTGGTGCAGGCGTTCTATGCGACGGGGACGATCTCGCCGGAGCGGGAATATCCGATTCGAGCCAATGTGCCGGGGGTTGTGGTCGACATGAAAGTCGATAAAGGCGATCACGTGCAGCGCGATCAGATCATCGCGAAGGTCGAAGATCTGTCGCTGAAATTTGCCGTGGATAAGGCCGCGGCTGAACTGGTTGAAAAGCAAAAACTCGCGGAGGATAAAACTTCTCCCCCACTGATGGAGATCGACGCCAGAATCGAAGCCAATCACCAGCAACAGGTCATCGCGTTGCGGGAAAAAGATCGATTTACCGATCTGGTGAATCGCAAGGCCGCGTCGCAGTTGGATCTGGATAATGCGGTCGATCGTTTCCTGATTCTTCAAGGTAATGGCGAAGCGTTTAAAGCGCAGCGCGAAGCAAAGAAGTTTGAACTTCAGCGCATGGTCGACGTCGCCAAGGCGGCCCTCGATACCGCCAAATCTGAATTGGACAAACAGAACATTCGCAGTCCGATCGACGGGGTGGTGCTCGATCGGCCAACTCCGCTGGGGACGCGGCTCGCGGTAAACGATCATCTGATGCAGGTGGCGGATGTCGCGCAGCAGAACCTCGTCATGCGGGCGCAGGTGGACGAAGAGGATATGGGAAAACTGCGATCGGATCAGACGGTGCGACTGACGTTGTATGCTTATCCCGAAAAAGTTTTCGACGGCAAAGTCCAGAAGATTTACGACAAGGCCGACCCCGAACGGCGGACGTTTGAAGTGGACGTGCAGATGGAGCGCGATGAAGCGCGACTGGCAGCAGGTATGACCGGAGAACTTGCGTTCATCGTTGCGACCAAGCAGGAGGCGACGGTGATTCCCGCGCAGGCGGTGCAAAATGGAACGGTTTGGGTGCTGGAAGGCGGGAAGATTTCGCCGAAGAAAGTGCGGGTTGGTCTGTCGAGCGTCGAGCGGGTTGAGATTATTTCCGGAATTAAGCAGGGCGATCGCGTGGTGATCAGTCCTGTTGATAGCGCACGCGACGGGCAATTCGTTCGCGCGAAGATGATCGATGCGCTCGCGGCGTCGCAGTTGAATAAGAAGCCGGAGTTGACGGAAGGGTTTAAGGGTTTTCGATAAACAAATGTATCACGGGCATCTCGCCCGTGTTTACGGTTCGGCACGGGCGGGACGCCCGTGATACATGATGCGTTGGTTCATCGCTATCCGATATTTCCTCGCCCACAAGCGCCAATCGCTCGTCTGCATCGCGGGCGTGACGATATCGGTCATGATGTTCATCACCATGACGTCAATGATGAACGGTTTTTCCGACAAGTTCATCATTGAGACGGTTGAGTCGTCGGGCCATATTACGATCCACGATGAGCCGCGGGAGACGCAGACGAAGATTCTCGAAAAAGTTTACAAGGATCCCAACGCGCTATTGGTGATCGATAGCGTCAAGCCCAAGGACCAGGTCAAGAAAATCAAAAATCCGACGGGGTTGATTGCCAAACTCAATCGTATGAGCGGCATCATCGCGGTTGCGCCGATGGTCACCGGCGATGCGATTGCGATGTACGGGACGAAGACGCTGAACATCGTCGTTGATGGTGTCGAGCCGGCGCAGCAGACGCGGGTCACGACGATCGGTGATAAGCTGGTCGAGGGCTCATTCGATCGCCTGAAAACCAGTGGCAACGGTGTGGTCGTCGGTCGCGGTGTGGCGGATGTTCTGGGGCTGAAGATGAACGATGTGGTGGTTCTGTCCAGCGCAACGGGTGGCCGGCAGATGTCGCGTGTTGTGGGCATTTTTCAAACCGGAGTTACACCGACGGATTACTCGCGCGTTTACATGCTCATCAACGCCGCCCAGACGCTGCTCGATAAGAAAAATATCGTCAACGAAATCGTCTGCCGGACGGACGACTACATGCAAGCGCGCGGTTATGCCAGCCAGATCGAATCGATCGCGGGCTACAAGACCGAAGCGTGGCAGGAGGCGTCGGCGAACTTCCTCAAGATTTTTAAGATCCAGACGATCATCACCTATTTCATTACCGGAGCGCTGCTGGTGGTCGCGGCGTTTGGTGTGCTCAACATTTTGATCATGTCCGTCCTCGAGCGCGTCAATGACATCGCGATTCTGAAAAGCTTTGGTTTGTCGCGCCGCGATGTGACATTTATTTATCTCATGCAGGGGCTGGTGATTGGTCTGATCGGGTCCGCTTTCGGCCTTGGCTTAGGGAAAATGGGCGTGGTGTTTCTGCGTCGTCTGCCGATTCAAGTTGAAGGGCTGGTTAAATCCGAAGGCCTCCTGATGAGCGAATCGAACGAGCAGTACGTTCTCGCATTTATCTCGACGATGGCGGTTGTGCTGCTTGCCTCGACTTATCCCGCGCGTCGGGCCGCGCAATATGATCCGGTGGAGGTCATCCGTGGCGCTCACTAGAACCGCAGAACTTCTTGCGGCACAGAATGTCCACCGCATTTTGGGTTCCGGTGAATCCGCCGCACACATTCTACGCGGCGTGAATGTGGGAATCGGCAGCGACGAATACGCTTCCATTGTCGGACCGAGTGGTTCGGGGAAATCGACGCTTCTCTATCTCATGGGCGGCTTGGATCGTCCGTCGAAGAACGACGCTGACGGTAATACATTCGATCCACCAAGTAGAATTTATATCGATGGTCACAACACGTCCGATCTGGGCGATGCGGAACTTGCATCGCTGCGCAATGAGAAAATCGGATTCGTCTTCCAATTCCATTATTTGCTGAAAGAATTCACGGCGCAGGAGAATGTCGCGCTACCGATGTTCAAACTTGGCCGGTGGTCGCGGCGCGAAGCGATGTCGCGGGCGGGCGGGCTGCTCGACAGGTTCGGCCTGGGCAGCAAACTCAAACGCCGGGCGAATCGATTGTCCGGTGGCGAGCAGCAGCGCGTCGCCATCGCCCGAGCGCTGGCCAACGATCCCGCGGTTCTGTTAGCTGATGAACCGACGGGAAACCTGGACAAGCGCAACAGCGAAATTGTGGCGGAATTATTCGAGGAATTGGCTGGAAAAGGGCAGGCACTCGTGATGGTCACGCACGATCTGGCGCTGGCTCGCCGCGCCCGGCGGATGATCACCATGGAAGATGGCGCGATCGTTTCCGACGAGCCTCTGCTTTGAGTTTCGCGCTCCAAGCCGGTAAACTTGCTCAATTACCAACTTCAATGACCGCGACTATGGAAATGACCGCCAGTAATGAGCAGACACTCTCGTCAACTTTGCCCAGTGATGACGGCGGTGCGTCCACGTCCATCCTCAGCAAAGTCTCCATCGTCATTCCCGTCTACAACGAGGAAGCGACGATTCAGCACCTCGTCGGCATGGTCGTCAATGCCAAACTCCCGCCGGGCGTGAACCGCGAGATCATCATCGTCAATGATTGCTCGAAAGATGGCACCGGGAAAAAGCTTGACGAGTTGCCGAAGCTGTTTCCGAAAATCGAGTTTAAGATCACGCACAAGCCGGTGAACCAGGGAAAGGGCGCGGCGCTGCGCGACGGGTTTAAGCAGGCGACCGGGGATGTCGTGCTCGTGCAGGATGCGGATCTCGAATATGACCCCGCCGATTACATTAAACTGCTCGAACCGATCATTCAGAATAAAGCCGATGTCGTCTATGGCTCGCGGTTCATTGGTGAGCCTCACCGTGTTCTCTACTTCTGGCACACCATCGGCAACAAAGGGCTGACCGCGTTCAGCAACATGTTCACGAATCTGAACCTGACCGACATGGAAGTCTGCTACAAAGTCTTTCGCAAAAGCGTGCTCGATGGGATCAATATCAAGTGCAACCGCTTCGGTTTCGAGCCGGAAATCACCGCGAAAATTGCGAAGATCCGGCCACGGCTCCGCATCTACGAAGTCGGTGTCGCCTATCACGGTCGCAGCTACGAAGAAGGCAAAAAAATCACCTGGAAAGATGGCATCAAAGCATTCTTAACCATCATCCGTTTTCATTTCATGGATTAACTTTTCATGTCCACATCGATCAAACGCATTCTCGTCACCGGTGGCGCCGGATTCCTCGGCTCCCACATTTGTGATCGTCTTGTCGCGCAGGGACACGATGTTATTTGTCTCGACAGTTTTTTTACCAGCCAGAAGATCAACATCGCGCATCTGCTGGGCAAACCGAATTTCGAACTCATTCGCCATGACGTTGTGGTTCCGATGACGTTGGATGTCGACGAGATCTACAACATGGCCTGCCCGGCGTCGCCGCCGCATTATCAATACAATCCGGTACACACGCTGAAGACCAGCGTCATCGGCGCGATCAACATGCTGGGCATGGCCAAGCGCTGCAAAGCGAAAATTCTGCAAGCCTCAACCAGCGAAGTGTACGGTGAACCCCAAATCCACCCGCAGCCGGAATCGTATTGGGGCAACGTGAATCCGATCGGTGTGCGGTCGTGTTACGACGAAGGCAAGCGCGTCGCGGAAACGCTCTTCTTCGACTATTACCGCAGCCATCGCGTTAACATCCGCGTCATCCGCATCTTCAACACCTACGGCCCGCGCATGCATCCATTCGATGGCCGCGTTGTGACGAACTTCATCGTCCAGGCCATCACCGGCCAGGACATCACGCTTTATGGCGATGGTTTGCAAACGCGATCGTTCTGCTACGTCGATGACTTGATCGACGGCATCATGAAGATGATGAATGGGCCGGATTCCTTCGTAGGCCCAGTCAACCTCGGAAATCCCGGCGAATTTACGATGAAGCAGCTCGCGGAACTCGTTTTGGAAATGACCGGGAGCAAGAGCAAAATCGTTTACTTGCCGCGTCCAGCGGACGACCCGTCTCAGCGTCGTCCGGACGGTTCGCTCGCCAAGGAAAAGCTTGGCTGGGAACCGAAAATTCCACTGCGCGAAGGACTGAAAAAGACGATCGATTATTTCCGCAGCGTGGATTTATCAACGTTCCGAAAACCGACGGATCACACGGCGCACAAGTCGACGGATATTGCCCGGTCCCTTCGCGCTTAGTCTGATATTTCGTGGCGTGCGCTTCCAGCCCACGGGCAAACAAATTCTTAAAGCGTGGGCAGGATGCCCACGCCACGAGAATCACTTCACGTGCGCCACAATCATCGTGACATCGTCCGTGCGCTTGGCCATCCCCGCGAACTTGCGCATCTCCCACAATAGATTCTCCGCGCACGCTTGTGCCGTCGGCGCCTTGGAATTTTTAAACGTCTCAAGAATTCTCTGACGGCCAAATATCTCCCCGCGGAAATTCATCGCATCGGCCAGGCCATCGGTGTACAGCAGCAGTTCATCACCCGGTTTGAGATCGAAAATCGTCTGCTTGAAATTCTCCAATGGGTCGACGCCCAGCACCATATTCTCGCTGGGAAGCTCGATAATCTTGCCGCTTCTGAGCACTACGCCCGGCGGATGCCCCGCGTTGCAATAGGTGAACCGACGATTGCGCGTATCGAGCACGCCATAAATCAGCGTCACAAATTCCGTTGGTTTCGTGTCGCGATGCAACATGATGTTCACGCGACGGATGACTTCATACAAGTAATAAACATTGTCGATCTGCGCCCGCAGCGCCGCTCGCACCGCCGCCATAATCAGCGACGCCGCCACACCTTTGCCCGAGACATCCGCGATCACCAGCCCGAGATTGTCGTCCGGCAACTCGATGAAATCGAAAAAATCTCCCCCGAGCTCGAAGCACGGCACATAAACACTCGCGATCTCTACATTCGGCAATTTCGGCTTTCCAGCACATTGGGATCCTAAGCTTAGAATTCCACGTGGACAAGTTGTCGCG
>JADMIO011011115.1_pt1 | contig 44342 bp, 36 predicted proteins | sample 8958161 | NCBI WGS metagenome assembly JADMIO01 (sample SAMN16585339, study PRJNA669376) | soil metagenome | isolation source: Crop rotation soil | place: USA: Cullars Rotation, Alabama | collected 2011
CGCGACAACTTGTCCACGTGGAATTCTAAGCTTAGGATCCCAATGTGCTGGAAAGCGAGCTGCCGGCGGCCGTGCAGATCCGGCTCGCGCGATTGATGCGAGACGGCGAGGCGCGCGTCGACGGCCAGCAGCAGCCGGTCGACATGCGGCTCATCGTCACCGCAGCGCCGGGCATCGAGAGCGAAGTGCGCAGCAATCGGTTCAGGAGCGACATCTACCGGCGCGTCTCGTCGCTGCGAATCGAGCTGCCGGCGCTCTGCGAACGTCCCGAGGACGTTCCGGCGATCGCGGCACGTCTGCTCGACGATCTCTCGTCGGCGGGCCGCGGCACGCCGCAGGTGTTCACCACGACGGCGCTCGCGCTGCTCGCCGCGATGCCGTGGCCGGGAAACGTCGCCGAGCTGCGTGAAGCGATCCGCAGCGTATCGTCGACCGAGACCGGCGCAACGATCCAGGTTGAAGCGCTCCTGCCGGCGCTGCGCTTCGAGCGCACGCCGGCACGTTTCGCGCCCGAGCGGACGCTGCGCGAGGCGCGCCGGCGCTTCGAGCACGATTACATTGCGGCCGTACTCGAGCATCACGGCTGGCGCATGGGCGACGCCGCCCAGACGCTCGGCATCCAGCGGCCGAACCTGTACCGGAAGGCCCGACAACTCGGAATCGCGCTGACGCGCGGTTGTGACTAGCTCCGTTGAAGGAAATGCCGTGACATCTTTACTAGCCGTTCTGATGATTGCGCTCGCCGCGCCCGCTCAGCCGATGCCGCAGCGGCCGCCGGACAAGACCGCGAAATCCGAGGCAAAGACGGATCAACCGTCCCGCTACACGTTGGGGCCGCAGGATCAGTTGAAGATAACGGTCTTCGACGAGCCGGATCTCACCAACGTCTACCGCGTCGACTCGGACGGCTTCATCACGTTTCCAATGCTCGGGCGGGTGTCGGCCAGCGGCGTCACCCCCGCCGAGCTGCAGGACCGCATTCATTCGCTGCTGTCATCGGGCTACATTCGCAATCCTCAGGTGCGAGTCGAAGTCGAGGGCTACAAGAGCCAGAGCGTGATTGTCGGCGGGGAGGTGCGCGCGCCCGGAAAAATTCCGATGACCGGGACGATGTCATTGATCGAGGCGCTGGCGGCGGCCGGTTCGCCGACCGCGTCGGCGAGCAGCGAGCTGACGGTTTCCCGACAGAAGCGCACCGGCGAGGGCGCAGTCGATCCGAACGAGGTCGAGATCATCCGCGTCAACCTCAAGGACATTCAGCTCGGCCGCGCCGGCCGCGACATCCAGCTGCAGGACGGCGACATCATCAACGTTCCGAAGGCGCAGACACTCTACGTCACCGGGCCGGTGCGCAATCCGGGCTCGATTGTCTTCGAGCCGGGCATGACGGTGCAGCAGGCGATCGCGCTCGCCGGCGGCCTCACCGAGCGCGGGTCGGATCGCCGCATCAAGGCCGATCGCATGGCCGAGGACGGCAAGATCGTCGAAATCGGGCTGCGCCTCGAGGACAAGGTGCAGCCGAACGACACGATCAAGATCGCCAACAAGATTTTCTGATGTGCGGGATCGCCGGTGTCGTGACGTCCGGTCGGCCGATTGCCGACCCGCCGGCGATGGCGCGCCGGTTCGCCGCCGCGCTCGCGCATCGAGGGCCCGACGGCAGCGGCTGCTGGAGCTCGCCGGACGCTGACGTGCTGCTCGTTCATCGCCGGCTGGCGATCATCGCTCCCGGACCAGGCGGCGCACAGCCGATGGCGTCGGCCGACGGACGCTTCCGCATCGTCTTCAACGGCGAGGTATACAACTACCGCGAGCTGCGGCGCGAGGCGGAATCGCGCGGCGACACGTTTATCACCGCCAGCGACACCGAGGTCCTGCTGGGAGTGATCGCTCGCGACGGCCCGTCCGGTCTGGCGCGCGTGCGCGGGATGTTCGCGCTGGCCTGCTGGGACGCCGCGACGCGGTCGCTGACGATGGCGCGCGATCGCTTCGGCATCAAGCCGCTGTATGTGACGTCGACAGAGGGCGGCGTCGCCTGCGCCTCGGAGCTGGCCGCGCTGCGTCACGCGCGGCTGGTCGATGGCGAGCCGTCGGCGGCCGGCGTCCTCGGGTTCCTCGCCTGGGGCAGCGTGATTCCGCCGCTCACCTGGCAGCGCGGCGTCGAGATGCTGCCGCCGGGCACCTGGTGTCGATGGCGCGACGGCCGGATCGAACGCGGTCTGTTCGCCGATCCGCGCGACGCCTATCGCTCCCATCCGGGCGAGCCGACGACGGAGCGCGACTACCGAGCCGCGGTCGGACAGGCGGTGCGCGATGCGGTGAAGGCACATCTGGTCGCCGACGTACCGGTTGGCGTGTTCCTCTCGGGCGGCATCGACTCCGGAGCGATTGTCTCGGCGGCCGCATCGGTGGGGACGGCCACCCTTCAGACCTTCACCGTCGGCTTCGACGACGCATCGTCGGAGACCGCGAGGGCGCGCATCGTTGCCGACACGTTCGGCACGCGGCACCACGAGCTGCACGTCGACGCCGGCCGGCTCGCCGACGACCTGCCGACGATCCTGTCACGGCTCGACCAGCCGACCATCGACGCGGTCAATGCCTTCTACGTGTCCCGCGCCGTGGCCGACACCGGCATCAAAGCCGTGCTGTCGGGAACCGGCGGCGACGAGCTGTTCGGCGGCTACCCGTCGTTCGCCAGGCTCACCCGTGCAGTCGCGGCGCGACAGGCAGCCGGCTCGCTGTGGCCGCTGGTCGGCGCTGCCGGACGCCGGCTCCTGCCGTCGAGACTTCGGCCGCGCTGGCAGCACTTCGCGGCCGGCAGCGGCTCGTTCGTCGACGCTTATCGCGCGCAGCGCGGATTCTTCCTGCCGACCGAGCTCGAGCAGATCGCCGGCCCGGCGCTGCGCGACCCGGCCGTGTGGAGCGACGCGCGCGATCAGGTGGACGCGGCGGAGCGGACGCTGCTCTCGGCGACTGGCGCGGAGGCGCCGTACGCGTCGGTGGCGCGGCTCGAGTCGCGGCTGTATCTCGAATCGCAGCTGCTGCGCGATCTCGACGTGATGGCGATGGCACACGGTCTCGAGGTGCGCGTGCCGTTTGTCGATCACGTGCTCGTCGATGCGGTGTGGCCCGAGCTGGGACGCCATCCCACGCTGTTGCGCGGCAAGCGGCTGCTCGCCGAGACGCTCGAGCGACCCTTGCCGCCGGGGATCGCCGGCCGCGCCAAGCAGACCTTCACGCTGCCGTTCGCGCGATGGATGCACGGCGAGCTCGAGCCGGTGGTCCGCGATGGCCTCGGCCGCCTGGCCGCCCGAGGCTGGGTTGCGCCCCACGTGCCGACGTGGGTCTGGCAGTCGTGGTTAGCGGGCCGCACTCACTGGAGCCGTCCCTGGGGATTGTCGATCCTCGGCCATTTTCTCGAAGCGGCGCCGGCATGACCCTCGTGGCCATCACTGCGCCGTCGCAACCGGCCGGACAGGTCGTCGACATCGAGCCTTCGTCCGGCGTGCGGCCGATTCAGCTGCGCGAGATCTGGATCTACCGCGAGCTGCTGTTCTTTCTCGTCTGGCGCGATATCAAGGTGCGCTACAAACAGACCGCGCTCGGCGCAGCCTGGGCGGTGCTGCAGCCGGTGCTGACGATGCTGGTGTTCGCCGTGTTCCTCGGACGGCTCGCGCACGTGCCCTCCGACGGGCTGCCGTATCCGCTGTTCTCGTTCGTCGGCCTGGTTCCATGGAGCTACTTCGCGACCGCGGTGGCCGGCGGCGCCACGTCGGTCGTCGGCAGCCAGCACCTGATCTCGAAGGTATATTTTCCACGCCTGCTGATTCCTGCTGCGGCCACCGCAACACCGCTCGTCGACCTGGCGATTACGATGGCAACGCTTGCCGCGATGCTGGCGTGGTATCACGTCGTGCCGGGCGCCGCCGCGATCTGGCTTCCGGCGCTGGTTCTGTTCGCGGCCGCCACGGCGCTGGCCGTGTCGCTCTGGCTGTCGGCGCTGACCGTCGTGTACCGCGACGTGCGCTATATCGTGCCGTTCTTCATGCAGTTCTGGATGTTCGCGACCCCGGTCGCGTATCCGGCGTCGCTCGTTCCCGGCAGGTGGCGTCTGCTGTATGGGCTCAACCCGATGGTGGGCGTCGTCGAAGGCTTTCGCTGGGCGCTGGTCGGCGGATCGCCGCCAGGGCTGATGATGCTGGCGTCGGCGGCGGCGGTCTCGGTGCTGCTCGTCACCGGCCTGTTCTTCTTCCGGCGGCTCGAAGGGACCTTCGCCGACGTGATCTGAGGATGTCGGATACTGCCATCCGCGCGGTGCGCCTGTCGAAGCGCTATCAGATTGGCGCGAAGGTCGAGCCGTACCAGACGCTGCGCGACGCGATCGCGCGGCTGGCGCGAGCGCCGTTCTCGCCGCGGCGCGCGACCGGGGCGACCGATCTCTGGGCGCTCGACGACGTCTCGTTCGAGATCCGGCAGGGCGAGGTGGTCGGCATCATCGGCGGCAACGGCGCGGGTAAGTCGACGCTCCTGAAGATTCTGTCGCGAATCAGCATGCCGACGCGCGGCCGGGCGCGGATCGTCGGGCGCGTCGCGTCGCTGCTCGAGGTTGGCACCGGATTCCACCCGGAGCTGAGCGGCCGCGAGAACATCTTCCTGAACGGCGCGATCCTCGGCATGACGCGCCGCGAAATCGCGGCGAAGTTCGACGCGATCGTGTCGTTCGCCGAGGTCGAGCGCTTCATCGATACGGCGGTCAAGTACTACTCGAGCGGGATGTATGTCCGGCTGGCGTTTGCCGTCGCCGCTCACCTCGAGCCGGAGATTCTGATCGTCGACGAGGTGCTGTCGGTTGGAGATGCGCGGTTCCAGCAGAAGTGCCTCGGCAAGATGGACGACGTCGCCCGCGGCGGACGCACGGTGCTGTTCGTGAGCCATAACATGGCGGCGGTGCAGCGGCTGGCGACCTCGGCGCTGCTGCTCGAGCGCGGCCGGCTGAAGGCGTCGGGGCCGGTACGATCGATGGTCGCGCTGTATCTCGGCGGCGACGCGCACGCCAGCTTCAGCGTCGATCGGCGATCCGGCTTGCCGCAGATTCTCGCCGCCGACCTAATCGACGGCGCCGGGCGCCGCGTCGCGACCCCGCTCAACACCGAATCGTTCGGCTTCCGCGTCCGCTTCGTGCTGCCCGAACCGCGGTCGGGGATGACGATCGGCATCGGCGTGCTGGCGGCCGATGGCACGGTCGTGTTCACGCACAACACCGCCGACGTCGCGCTGGCGGTTCCGCGTGCCGCCGGTGAATACGAGGCACGCGTGCTGGTGCCGGCCGACACGCTGCTGGCCGGCGACTATCACCTCGCGGTGTGTCTCTGGGACGTTGGGCAGATTTTCGATCTGCACGAGCCCGCCCTGTCTTTCAGCCTCGAACGCGGACCGTCGGTCGTGTACGACGCGGGCGATCGCAAAGGGTTGGTGCACGTGCGGTGCGCCTGGCAGCTCGGCGCGGTCGAGCCGGTGCTGGCGACCCCATGAGAGCGGTGCTGCGCCGGGGGCTTCGGGTGGCGCGCGATCTGGTGATTGGCCAGACGCCGGTGCCGCTCACCAGCCAGATCATCCGGCGCGATCAGCGCTCGTCGACGTTTCTGTGCGCCGTCGACTACATCAATTACGAGCGCGTGCCCGGCGATGTCGTGGAGTTCGGGGTATTCACCGGCTTGAGCCTCGCCACACTGTCGCAGGGCCATCAGTTCGATCCGAAGGGCATGGAACGGCGGTTCATCGGCTTCGACTCCTTTGACGGGCTGCCGCCCTCGGCCGATGCTCACGCCCGCTGGCGGCCGGCCGACTGCGCCGTGAACCACGGGTGGCATCCGCATCTGCCGGTCGGCGCCCGCGTCACACCCGAAGTGACGCGCGATCTGTTTGCCGCCTGCGGGCTGCCGCCGCCGGTGCTGCACGTCGGTCCGTTCGACGCGACGGTCGGGCGAGTCGTGCCGTCGGAGGTGCCGGCGATTGCGCTCGCGCATTTCGACTGCGATCTCTACGAGTCGACGCGGGACGCGCTCGAAGCATCCGCAGCCGCGCTGCAGGACGGCGCGATGCTCATGTTCGACGACTGGTTCCACTACCGCGGCAATCCGCGCAAGGGGCAGTCGCGCGCCTTCTCCGAGTTCCTGGCCAATCATTCCGAGTGGACCGCCGCACCGTACCGTTCTTATGCGACCTTCTGCCAGGCGTTCGTGATCTCGCGACGATGAGAATCGCGCACATCGGCCCCCCGCTGGCGCGGCGTGGCGGCCCGGCCGGCTATCTCCTGCAGCTGCGCGCCGCCGCGGAGCGCTTCGGCGGCGCGGCTCGCCACCATCTGCTGTTCCCGTCCGTCGAGGCGCCGCCGGCGGCGGCTGCACCGAAGATGCGCGAGCGCGCGCGAACGGCGCTTCGTCCGATCAAGCGGGCGCTGGTCGGCGCGCCGGTGTTCCACCGGCCGAAAGAAGAAGACCTCCGTCGGTCCGGCGGAGCGGTCGACGCGCTGCTCGTTTCCTCGGCGCGCTCGGCGCGCGCCGACGCGGCCCCGAGCCTCGCCGCGGCGCTCGCCTCGGACGCCGATGTGCTGGTCGCGCACGAATCGCCGGTGGCGGAACGCTTGCTCGAGGTACGGCGCCCCGGCCAGCAGGTGTGGCTGATGATGCACGCGCCGATGCCGCTCGGTCTGGATCTGACCTGGAGCTGGAGCGTGCCGGAATGGGACTGGCGCGACATCCTCGCGTTGCCCGACGTCCGGCGATGGATCGACTGGGAACTCGGCGTCTGCGCCGCGGTCGATCGTCTGATGACGCCGTGCCCCGAAGCGGCCGAGGAGCTCGCGCGCGCCGATGGCCGATTTCGCCAGCTGACATTCGACTTCGTGCTGACCGGCGCCGAAGCTGCCGCGCGGCGGTTTCCCAATGAAAGCCGTGAGACGCTGCGCGCCCGATGGCGCCTGCCGTCGGCCGAACCGGTGGCGCTGTTTCTGAGTAGCCCGCTGCCGTACCGTGGGCTCGACGTGCTGATCGACGCGGCCACCGCGCTGCCATCGTCGGTGCGCGGTACGGTCGCAATTGCAGGTCCGGCGCGCGGCAGCCTGCCGCGGCATCCTCGCATCCGTCACCTCGGGATGGTGCGCGAGGTGAGCGATCTTCTGGCGGCGGTCGACCTGGTCGTCAACCTGAATCGGTTCAGCCTGTTCGATCTGTCGACGATCGAGGCGGCGCAGGCCGGACGCGCCACGCTGCTGCATGCCACCGGCGGCAACCTGACGTTTCAGTCGTTGGGCATCGGCGCGGTGATGCTCGCGGATCTCAATCGCGACACCGTGGCACGAGGTCTCGAGCGGGGGTTCACGATGAGCGATGCGTGCCGTGCCGAGCTCGGCGCGGCGTCGCGACGCTGCTACGACGCTCACCTGACACTCGCGCACCTCTGGCGCCGTCACGTCGAGCTCTACGACCGCGCGGCGGCAATCAAGTACGGGCCTGCGCTCGCATGAGTGAATCGATCGACGTGTTGATCGTCGGCGCGGGACCAACCGGTCTCGGCGCGGCGTGGCGGCTTCGATCGCGCGGCCATGCAGACTGGCTGCTGTGCGAGGGCGCCGCAGCGGCCGGCGGTCTGGCCGGATCGGTGCTCGACGAGCACGGCTTCACGTGGGATCTGGGCGGCCATGTCCAGTTCAGCCACTACGACTACTTCGACGATTTGATGGACGAACTGCTCGGACCGGAAGGGTGGCTCCATCACGATCGGGAATCCTGGGTCTGGCTGACGTCGCGGTTCGTGCCGTACCCGTTTCAGCTGAACCTTCACCGCCTCGAGGATGTTGATCGCGCGCGGTGCGTGCGCGGGCTGATTTCGGCCGCGATTGCCGGCTCGGCCGGCGCGCCGCCGCCTCAGCATTTCGGCGAGTGGATCGATGCGGCGTTTGGCAGCGGCATCGCCGAGTTGTTCCTGCGTCCGTACAACTGGAAGGTGTGGGCGTATCCCCTTGAAGAGCTGTCCTGGAGCTGGATCGGCGATCGAGTCGCGCTCGTCGACCTGCCGCGCGTGGTCGAGAACATCCGGCTGGATCGCGACGACGTATCGTGGGGACCGAACAACCGGTTCCGGTTTCCGCGGCGCGGCGGCACGGGCGCGATCTGGAAGGCGCTCGCCGCGCAGCTCGAACGGACCGCTCCGGGCCGCCTGCGCTTCAACCGCCGGCTCGATGCGGTCGACACGGAGCGTCGACTGGCGACGTTCAGCGACGGAACGACGATCCGCTACGAGCGGCTGCTGACGACCATTCCGCTCGATGCGTTCGTGGTCTTGTCCGACCTGGCGGAACGGCTGGCGCCGCACGCAGCCGATCTGCGGTATTCGACCACCCACGTGATCGGCGTCGCCCTGAACGGCCAGTCGCCACGGCACCTCGCCGGCAAATGCTGGATGTATTTTCCGGAAGCCGACAGCCCGTTCTACCGCGTGACGCACTTTTCCCACTACTCGCCCTATAACGTGCCCGACAGCTCGCGCTGCTGGTCGCTGATGGCCGAGGTCTCCGAGTCGCCGGCCAAGCCGGTCGATTCTGCCGGCGTCGTCGCCGAAACGATCGACGGCCTGATGAACACGGGGCTGATCGACCATCGGGCGGCGGTCCATCACACGTGGCATCGGCGACTGGCGCGCGGCTACCCGACGCCGTCGCGACGCCGCGACGCCGCGCTGGCGCCGATCCTCGAGGCGCTCGAGGCGCGCCGCGTCTACAGCCGCGGACGTTTCGGCGCATGGAAGTACGAAGTGTCAAATCAGGACCATAGTTTTGCGCAGGGTGTCGAATGCATCGATCGGCTGTTGACGGGCTCGCCGGAAACGACCCTGCAGCACCCCGAAGTCGTGAACGCGCGGCGATCGACGCCGCGGCAGGCGGCCGGGCGATGACCGGTCAAGCGAGCGTCGTCTACGTCGTCCCCGACAAGATGGGGGGGATGATGAACATCCTCGCCAACCTGCTGGCGTACCGTCGGCCGGATGCGCTCGGCTATCACGCCGTGCTGACCCACAATCAACGCGCCGACGACTCACGATTCGCACAGGCGCTCGCCGTCGACACGCAGACGGTCGTCGAATACAACCTTCCGACTGAAAATCTGCACACCGTCATGAGGCGAGTGGCGCGCGCCGTGCCTCGCGGCGGCGGCGTCTACGTTGCGAACGATCTGCTCGATCTGGCGACGGCGTCGGTTCACGACTTCGGCCGGGCGGTCGTGCAGATCCTGCACGGCGACGACGAGTACTACTACGATCTCGCGGTGAAGCACGATGGTGTCGTGCACGCGTTCGTCGCCTACAGCCGGTGGGTCTACGAGCGCGTGTGCGAGCGGCTGCCGCACCGGGTCGACACGATTTTTCACCTGCCGTACGGTGTGCCGCTGCCTGCATCGGTGCCGCGTCGCGTGACGGCGGGGCCGCTGCGGCTGGTGTTCGCGGGACGTCTCGACCGCAACAAGGGGATTTTCGATCTGCCCGAGATCGACCGGGCCCTGACCGCCCGTGGGGTATCGGTCGAGTGGACCGTCGCCGGCGATGGTGCCGACGGCCCCGAGCTGTGGCGGCGGTGGGCGTTCAATCCGAGCGTCCGCCGGCTCGGCTCGATCGCCAACGATCGCGTGCTGGCGCTTTATGCCGAACAGGACGTGTTCGTGCTGCCGACCCGCAGCGAGGGTTTTCCGGTCGCGCTGGTGGAGGCGATGGGCTACGGCGTCGTACCGGTGGTGAGCGATCTGTCGAGCGGCGTCCCGGAAGTGGTCAGCTCGCCGCGCTATGGCGAGCGGCCGGCAATCGGCGACGTCGTCGGCTTCACCGAAGCGATTGCCGCGCTGGCGCGCGACCGGCAGCGTCTGGCGGCGATGAGCGCCGACGGCCGCGCGAGCATCGTCGAACGGTTCGACATCCGCGACCGCGTTGCCGCCTATCAGGCGCTGTACGCGCGATGGCGCCAGTTGTACCGGCCGCTGGCGAGCCGCGAGCGGCTTCGCTACGGCAGCCGCCTCGATCGCCCATGGCTGCCCAATTCGCTGGTCCGCCTCGTTCGCTCGGCGGTGCGGGCGGCGCGATGAGCGTGCCGGCGATCAGCGTGCTGGTGACGGCGTACAACCGCGAGCAGCTGATCGCCGCGTCGATCGACAGCGTGCTCGGCCAGACCTTCGGCGACTTCGAGGTGATCGTTGTCGACGACCATTCGACCGATCGCACGGCGGCGGTGGCGGCCGAGGCGGCGCGACGGGATCCGCGTGTCCGCGTCTTCGTCAACGAGCGCAACCTCGGACAGTTTCCGAACCGAAACCACGCGGCGCAACTTGCGCGGGCGCCGCTCCTCAAATTCCACGACTCCGACGATCTGATGTATCCGCACTGCCTGCAAGTGATGGTCGGCATGATGGAATCGGAACCGTCCGCCGTGTTCGGGCTGTCATCGGGCTGGCATTGGCCCGGCGGACCCTGTCCGATGTTGTTGACGCCGCGGATGGCTTATCAGCGCGAATACCTCGGTGCGGGAATGTTCATGTGTGGGCCGGCCGGCGCGATCTTCCGCACCGACGGCTTTCACCAGCTCGGAGGGTTTCCCGACGACGGCGTTGCGTCCGACTACCTGTTCTGGCTGTCGGCATGCGCCCGGGTGAACGTGCTGCTGCTGCCCGCTGACCTGTTCTGGTACCGAATCCATTCGGCGCAGGTCTTTCAGAGCGTTGAGGCCCAGGCCGACGGGGCGCGAAGCTTCGGTGCCGCCTGGCGCGCCTTGCTTGCACCTGGCTGTCCGCTCACGCCAGACGAACGAGAGCAGGCCAAGCGCAACCGCGTCTATCACCTCGCCAGTCGCACCCTTCACGATCTGCGGCGGGGCCGCTGGAAGATGGCGCGGCAACGACTGGCAGGCTCCGGCGTTTCGATCAGGGATTGGGCGAGGTATCTGCGCCGGCCGAGGCACGATCCCGACGGCGCCGGAACGCCGCGCGATTCGAGCGGCGAGCTGGCGATCCCGGCATATCTTCATGCGCACCATCGCTGATGGCTGGCGCTTCGACTGGCTTCGCGACTGGTCCGGCGTTTGGGACGGCTCATTCGAGCGCACCTGGCGGCGGATGTTCGAGGCGAGCGCCTCGTCGCACGTCTACCACCATCCGTCGCTCGTCAAGGCGTGGGCCGACACATGCGGCCTGGCCGCCGGCCACCAGCCGATGTTCGGTCTCGCGCACGCTTCGTCCGGCGCTGATGTAGTGCTGCCGTGGATCATCTCCCGTCAGCGCGGCACCGTCGCGATCCGGCGCCGCCTCGAGCCGGCCGGCCAGGATCTGTTCGGGTACCACGATCCGTTGACCGACGCGCGCGCATCGACCATCGACTGGAAGACGTTCTGGAACGGGGTGCGGACGACGGCCTCGGCAAATAGCGATCAGGCGCTGTTTCATTTCGTGCATGCCGATTTCGCCGGCCAGTCGGTCGAACCGAGCAGCGACGGCAGCCCGGTGCTCGCGCTCGATCGGTTCGAGAATTTCGACGCGCTGCTCGGCGCCTGTTCCGCCAATCACCGCGGCGAGGTGCGGCGCCGGCGGCGGCGGCTGGCCGAACGCGGCGAGATCTCCTTGTGGGTCGCCGGCGCCGCCGACGCCCGCCAGGCGCTCGATGACTGGCGATCGAACGCGCGGGGTGCCTACCATGAGCTTTGGGCCGATCGCGACCGGCGCAATACGGTGTGGCGCGACGGCTTCGACGCGTTCGCGGACCGGGTGATCGCCGACGGACTCGCCGGCGGATGGGCCCACTACGCCGTGCTCGCGGTCGACGGCGAGCCGATTGCGTGGCATCTTGGCCTCGCCGATCGTGAACGTCTGTACTGGTGGATTCCGATTCATCGCCGCGAGTGGGACGGGTTCGCGCCAGGCAAAGTCCTTCTCGCGGCGATCGTCGAGCGGCTCTGCGAGCTGCGATGGCGTGAACTGCACTTTCTTACCGGCGCACATGCCTACAAGATGGCGTGGCGTCCGACGTTCTGCGACCTGCGGGTGGTACGGTGGCACGCTCGTGGAGTGCGCGGCTCCGCGCTGGCGCTGTACGACCGCGCGCGAGCAACGACCCGATGAGCGAGCCGGCCCACGTCGTCCAGAACAACCTGGCGAACTACGCGAGCGCGTGGAGCGCGATCGAGTACACCCGCGAAGAGGGGCTGCGCGCCATCGAGCAGCAGCTGATTGGCGAGTTCTTTCCGGGTCCGCCGGCGAAAGTGCTCGATCTCGGTTGTGGGGCCGGTCGGACGACCATCGGACTGGCGCGCGCCGGATTCGAACCGACCGCGATCGATTTGTCGCCCGAGCTGCTCGAGCTCGCGAGGCGCCGCTACCCGGATCTGGCGTTCGACTGCATGGATGCAACCGAGCTGTCGTTTCCAGACGGATCGTTCGACGCAGCGCTCTTCAGCTACAACGGCATCGACGTGATCTATCCGGTCCTGTCGCGGCGGCGATGCTTCGACGAAGTGCGACGGGTGCTCCGGCCGGGCGGCGTGTTCATCTTCAGCAGCCACAACGCTGTCGGCGCGCTGCTGAGCGGAGGGTTCTTCTACCCGAGGGGATACGTCAACGCGCTGCGGACGCTTTTCGAGCAGCGACGAAACCGCTATTTGACGGAATGGTACTGGCGCTACGACGATCCCGGCGGCACCCAGTTCCTGTACAGCGCGCCGCCGTCGCGGACCGTCGCCCAGTTGGCGGATGCGGGGTTCGAGGCGCTCGCGGTGCGCGGATCGTTCGGCGAACGGCGCCCCGGCCGCGTGCGCTTTCGCGAGCAGCACGTGCACTTTGTCGCGCGGCGGCCGGCACCGACGCCGCCCGCTGCCGGGCCGCGGCGGTGATGCGATCGGTCGGACCATGGACGAAGCGGCTGTTCGCAGCCGCCGCGTCAGCCGCTAGCGGGAAGCATGTCTGTGTTCTGCCGCGCGAGGCGCGCGACGAAGGGGCAATGCTCGAGGCGCGCGCCCCCTACCGGGTCGATGGACCGCTCTTGCGAATCGAGCTAGGCGAGCAATCGTCGGGAACACTCGAGGCGTCGCTGCTCGGCTACCAGGGCCATCGACCGAGCCGACTCCTGTGGGCAAGCCCGCGAGCGGCGTATCGCGGGCCGAGCGACGTCGGTCTCGACCTCGCGACCGGCGTCGTGACTTTGCAGAGCGTCCGGTGGGGGTCGCTCGATCCGTCCACAATCGGCGGCCGCTTTTGCTGGCGCTTCTCGCACGCGAGCGCCGACGGCATTCGGCGGCGCATGACCAGCCACTATCGCGCCGACCGCGGCTGCGACGACGAACACGGCGAAGCCTATTACTCGGGCGGCAACTACGTTGATTACGATGCTGAATCGGCCGGGCAGCGCCGCCAGATCATCGAGCTCCTCGATCGATGGCGCGCCGCCGGTCCGCTGCTCGAGATCGGCTGCGCCACCGGCAGCCTGCTCAGCGAGATCGAAGCACAGACCGGTCTCGCCGGCGTCGGGGTCGACATTTCGGCCTGGGCGGTTGCGCAGGCCGCCAAGAAGCTGGGGCCGGATCGGGTGTGGCAGATCGACCTGGATCGCGATCGCTTGCCGTCGGGCATCCTGAAACTCGCGCCGTTTCGCACGATCGTCATGTTCTCGGTGCTCGAGCACCTGACCGATCCGCGGGCGGCGCTCGCCGCGCTGACGGATGTCGCCGCGCCGGGAGCGCTGCTGCTGCTCGAGACGACCAACTGCGACAGCCTGTGCCATCGGCTGTTCAGCGGCGATTGGGAAGGCTACTTCGATCGCACACATCGCGCGGTCGATCGCGTCGGCGCCGCGGTCGTGCCGCAATGGCTGACTGCGCTCGGCTGGCAGATCGCCGAGTGCCACACCCGCATGGTCTGGGACGGCAGCGCCGATCCGACCCACGCCACCCTGCGCGATTGGTGGGATGCGGACGCGCGGTTCCGGCGTTTACTGCGCGAGCGCGACCTCGGCGACCTGCTGTTCTGCGCGGCAGTCATGCCATGAAGATCCTCCAGGCGGTCGGCTGGTATTTCCCGGACAGCCTCGGCGGCACCGAAATCTATGTCGCCGCGCTGGCCGCAAGGCTGCGCGCGGCCGGTCACGATGTCAGGATCGCGGCGCCGGACGCGCAGCATTTGACCGAGCGGCGCTACGAGCACGACGGAATACCGGTCTACCGATATCCGATTCCGGCGGATCCGACCCGGGCCGAAGCACAAGGCAGCGGGTTGGTGCGGGGCGCCGAGCGCTTTCACGCCTGGCTGGAGACCTTCAAGCCCGACGTGGCCCACTTCCACACCTTCGTCACCGGCCTGGGCCTCGCCGAAGTGGATGTCGCGCGGCGCGCCGGCGCGCGGGTGGTGGTGACGACGCACGCCGCATCGCTCGGCTTCATCTGTGCGCGCGGCACGATGATGCGGATGGGCGCCGAACCATGCGACGGCCTGATGGAGGAGCGCAAGTGCGCGGCCTGCCTGCTGCAGCACCATGGCCTGCCGGAGTCGGTGGCCGAGACGATCGCCCGCACCCCGCCGGCGGTTGCCGCCGCGCTGCGCCGGCTGCCGGGCCGCGTCGGCGCGGCATTCGCGATGCCGGCGTTCATCCGCGAGCAGCGCTCGCGCCAGGCGCGTCTGCTGGCGGCGGCCGATCGCTTCGTGCTGTTGACCGACTGGGCGCGTCAAACCGTGCTGGCCAACCACGCGCCGCCGTCCAAAGTGACAGTCAATCGTCTGGGCATCGCGGTCCGACCGCGGACCGCCAAGCCGGGACCCGACGAGCGCCCGACCTCGGGTGGCGTTCGCTTGGGCTACATCGGACGTTTCGACGCGATCAAAGGCGTCCACGATCTGGTGCGCGCCTGCACGAGCCTCCCCGCCGATCTGCCGTTTCGCGCCGAGCTGATCGGGCCAGTGTTCACCCGCGCCGAGCAACGCACGGTCGACGCGTTGCGCGAGGAGATCGGCGGCGATCCGCGCATCACGATCGGCGCCGCGATCCCGCACGCGGCGATTCCGGCGGCGCTCGCCGCGCTCGACGTGCTGTGCTGTCCGTCTCGGGTCGCCGAGGGCGGCCCGACGGTGGCCATCGAAGCGCACGCGGTCGGGACGCCGGTCATCGGCGCCCGGATCGGCGGTCTCGCGGAGCTGGTCGCCGACGGCGTGAACGGCAGCCTCGTTGCGCCCGGCGACTGGCGCGGGCTTGCCGGGGTGATCCGCGCAATCATCGACAACCCATCGTCCACCATCGATCGCTGGCGGCGGGCGCTGCCGCCGGTGCGCACCTTCGACGACGTGACGCGCGAATATCTCGCGATGTATGCGGCGTGACGCGGCCGGCGCGGTCCGATGATCGGCCGCGGTGCGCAGTGGGCGAAACAGGGCGCGCTGGCAGCAGGACACTACCGCCGCACCCTGCGCAGAGCGCGCTTTCCAGGCGTGGCCGTGCTCGCTTATCACGCCCTTCGCGGAGACGACTGGCCAGACGGCGCGATGCCGTTCGAGAACCTGCACGTCCGCGCCTCGACCTTCGCCGCGCACTGCCGCGCCATCCGCGAAACGTGCGATCCGATCTCGCTCGACGACTGGCGGCGCGCGCTGGCCGGCGGCGAGCCGCTGCCGCCGCGCCCCGTGCTCGTGACCTTCGACGACGGCTATCGTTCGGTGTTTACCATCGCCGCGCCGATTCTTGCCGCGAATCGTCTGCCGGCGGTGGTCTTTGCGTGCTCGGATCCGATCGCACGGCGTGCCCGGCTGTGGTTCGACGCCGTTGCCGCGCGCGGCGGCGAGGCTGCGGTCGACGAGTGGAAGCGGCGCGACTACACGGCGTGGCTGGCGGCGTGCGGCGCCGATACGCCGCAGGTCAGCGACGACGATCCGTGCGCGATGATGGACACCGAGGAGATCGGCGCACTCAGCCGGCAATCCGGGGTCGAGATCGGCGCGCACACGGCACGACATCCGATCCTGGCGCGTGCGGCGGCCGCCGACCAGCGCGCGGAGATCGAGATCAACCGCGACGCGCTGCAGCGGTGGACCGGACGGGCGGTGCGGGCGTTCGCATATCCGAATGGACGCCCCAGCCTCGACTACACCGCCGAGACGGTTGCGACGCTCGACGCGCTCGGCTTCGATTTCGCCTTTACGACGGTCGCCAGGTTCGCGGCGCCCTCCGAACCTCCGCTCGAGCGATCGCGTTTCCTGATCGTCTCCGAAGTGACCGCGGCGGAACTGCTGCATCGCCTCGCCTACACATGGCCACGATGAGCGCGCGCGTGTCGATCGTCACGGCCGGGCATCTCTCGACCTGCCCGCGCATGCTGAAGGCCGCCGATGCGCTTCACCAAGCCGGCTATGGAGTGCGCGTGGTCAGCGCGAACCATACGAAGTGGGCGGCGGCGGCCGACCGCGAGGTCGCGAACGCTCGCGGCTGGCGCTGGACGGTCGTCGATTACAGCCGCGACACCGCGGCGGCCCGGCGGCTGGCCACCGGCGTTCGCTTCAAGGCGGCGCAGAGCGTGTCGGCGCGGATCGGCGCCGAGCGGGTGCCGGTGGGGATTGCGGTCCGTGCCTACAGCCGCGTCCATGACGAGCTGGCGCGCGCGGCCGCGGCCGAGCCGACCGATCTCGTCTACGGCGGCACGACCGGCGCCCTCGCGGCGGCGGCCGACGCCGCGGCGACGCTCGGGGTGCCCTACGCGCTCGACCTCGAGGATTTCCACTCGGGCGAGCGGCCGGCCGACGAAGATCCCGATACCGATGCGCTCGCCGAGCGCGTCGAGCGCGAGGTGATCGGCGGCGCGCGCTTCGTGACCGCCGCAAGCCCGATGATTGCCGACGCCTACTCGACCAAGTACCGCGTTCGGCCGGTCGCGATTCACAACACGTTTTCGGTGGATTTCCCCATCGACCAGTCCGATGCGGCGCAACTCGCGCCGCTGCGACTGTACTGGTTCAGCCAGACGATCGGGCCGGGCCGTGGCCTCGAATCAGTCATCCACGCGGCCGGGCACAGTGGAGTCGCGATCGAGCTGCATCTTCGCGGCCGCGCCGCACACGGCTATGCGGTCCGGCTCGAGACGCTGGCGCGGCAGGCCGCGCCGGCATTGAGGCTGATTTTTCACGCGCCGGCGGCGCCCGACGGGATGGTGCGGCTGGCGCAGCGCTATGACGCCGGCCTGTCCTGCGAAGAGTCCGACGTCCTCAACCACCGGTTGTGTCTCGGCAACAAGATCTTCACCTACCTGGCCGCCGGGGTGCCGGTCATTCTCAGCGCGACGCCGGCCCAACGCTCGCTCGCCGACGATCTCGGCGCCGCAGCCATCGTGTACGGCCAGGCCGACACGGCCGGACTCGGCGAGGAGCTCAGACGCCTGGCCCTCGATCGCCCGCGGCGGCGCGCGGCGCGCAGCGCCGCACGCGACGCCGCGCGCCGGCGATGGCATTGGGAGCACCCGCTCGATCGCGGCGCTCTTCTCGAACTGGTCGGCGACGCGGTGAAGTGCTCATGACCGGTCTGCGCGTCGCGATTACCGCCGATCCGTACCTGCCGGTGCCGCCGACCCACTACGGCGGCATCGAGCGGGTCATCGCGGTGCTGATCCACGAGCTCGCCGCCAGAGGCCACGAAGTCACGCTGATCGCACATCGCGACAGCCGCACGCCGGCCCGCCTGATCGGATACGGCCGGCCGCCCCATACCGGATGGCGCGCGCGGGCCGGAGAGCTCGTGGATGTCGGCGCCGCGCTGTGGCGGCTTCGCGGCGCTGTCGACGTGATTCACAGCTTCGGCCGGCTCGCGGCGCTTCCGCCGGTGCTGCCGCTCCGCCGCCTGCCCAAGGTGCAGAGCTACCAGCGCGACGGCGTGTCGTGGCCGAATGTCCGGCGCGCGCTGGCGCTCGCCGGGCCGTCGCTCGTCTTCACCGCCTGCTCCAGCAGCGTCTACCGCGGCGCGCCCCCGGATCGGCGCGTTGCCGGCGAGTGGCACACGATCTTCAACGCGGTTGACACCGCCCGCTACACGTTCCGGCCGGCGGTGGCGGAGGACGCGCCGCTGATGTTCCTCGGCCGCCTGGATCCGGTCAAGGGCGCGCATCATGCGATTCAGATCGCGCGAGCCGCGCGGCGTCGCCTGATCCTCGCCGGCACGCGCGTCGACGCCGGACCGGATGCCGGCTACTTCGATGCCGCGATCGCGCCGCACCTCGACGGCGATCGCGTTCAGTTCGTCGGTCCGGTCGACGATGCGGCGAAGAACCGGTGGCTCGGGAGCGCAGCGGCGCTCCTCATGCCGATCGAATGGGAAGAGCCGTTCGGAATCGTGATGGCTGAAGCGGCCGCCTGCGGGACGCCGGTGATCGCCTTTGCGCGCGGCAGCGTTCCCGAAGTCGTGCGCGATCGTGTCAACGGCTTCGCGTGCCGAAACGTCGACGAGGCGGTTGCCGCCGTCGGCGCGCTCGGCTCGATCGATCGCCGCTCGGTACGCGCCGACTGCGAGGCGCGTTTCTCGGGGCGCATCATCGCCGATCAGTACGAAGCGCTCTACGTCGAGCTGCTGGCGCGTCTCGGCGAGCCGGCCGCGGACGCGATGCGCACCGCGGTGTAAAGGCAGGTCGCGTCGGTGCGCCGTCTTCTGTTCATCAGCCCGCACTTTCCGCCGGACAGCACCGCCGGCACGCATCGGGCAAGGCTGCTGGCGCCGCGCCTGGCGCAGCACGGCTGGGAACCGACGGTCTTGACGGTCGACGCCGCCGGTTACGAAGGCGTGCTCGATCCGGATCTCGCGGCCAGTGTGCCAGCGACGCTCCGAACCGTGCGCGTCCGCGCGTGGCCGCCGCAGCTGACGCGTCGATTCGGCTTTGGCGATCTTGGCGTACGCGCCTTCGAGGGCCTGTGGCGGGAAGCGGCGCAGCTGATGGCTCGCGAGCCGTTCGACGCGCTGTTCATCACGATCTATCCGACCTATCCAGCGCTGCTCGGACCGCTGCTGAAGCGGCGATTCAATGTGCCGTTCGTGCTCGATTACCAGGATCCCTGGGTCGGGGAGTGGGGACACAGCGTCGGCGGCGCGGCGAACGGGTCGGCGGACGCCAAGAGCCGCGCCAGCCGATGGGCGGCGACCCGCCTCGAGCCGATCGCGCTCGGCGCGGCCGACGCGGTCACGGCGGTATCGACCGCCACATTCGAGCAGGCCTTGCAGCGGTATCGAATCCCGCCGCCGCGCGCCGTCGCCGAGCTGCCGATCGGCTGGGATACGCGTGATTTCGAGTTCCTCGATGCTCGTCCACCCTCGTCGCCAGGGGTGGTTCCGCGCGGTGATGGTCTCGTCCACATGGTGTACGTGGGCACTCTGCTGCCGACCGGGCTGGAAACGCTGCGCGCGCTGTTCGAGGGGTGGGCGCACTGGCGCGCAAGCGACGCCGCGGCCAGCCGCGTCCGGATGCATTTCATCGGAACCTCCAATCAGCGGTCGGGTGGGTCGGCGCGCGTCACGCCGATCGCCCAGGCCTACGGGCTGGCCGATCTGGTGAACGAGCGGCCGGAGCGGATCGACTACTTCGACGCGCTCCAGGCGCTCCGCGACGCGTCGGCGGTGCTGCTCATCGGCAGTCGCGAGCCGCACTACACGCCGAGCAAGGTCTATCCCGCGCTCCTCAGCGGCCGGCCGATCTTCGCGCTCAACCATGCGGCAAGCACTGCGACGGCGCTGCTGCGGCGGGTCGGGGGCGTCGCGAATCTCAAATTGATCGAATACGACGACCAGCGTGGCGTCGGGACCAGGGTCGAGGAGATTGCGCGGCAGCTGTGCGCCCTTGCCGCTCAGCCAGCCACGGGCGACGCCGGCTTCGGTCGCGAGGTCATCGAAAGTGCCTCCGCGTCCGCGCTCGCCGGACGGCTGGGCGGCCTGCTCGACGAGGTCGTCTCGTGAAGCCGGTTCGCGTGACGGTTGTCGAAACGCACCCGATTCAGTACACCGCGCCCTGGTACCGGTATCTGACGCAGGAGTGTCCGGAACTCGATGTGACGGTATTGTACGCGTCGCGTCCGAACCCGGCGCAGCAAGGGGTCGGCTACGGCGGCGCATTCGAGTGGGACGCCGGTTTGCTCGATGGCTATCGATCGCGGGTGGTCCGGCCGAGCCGGCCGGACGAGACGTTCGACAGCTCGACGTTCGGCGGCATCGACGTCAAGGAGATCGGCGACGCCCTGCTCGAGACGGCGCCCGATGTCGCGCTCGTGGCGGGGTGGCATTCGATCTCGCAACTGCGGGCGATCGCCGCGTGCCGGCGACGCCGCATTCCGCTGATCTATCGCGGCGACACACATCTTGGCTCGCGGCCGCGCGGCATTCGCGCGCTGGCGTGGGCGATCAAGACGCGCACGCTGCTCCGACAATACGACGCGCACCTTGCGGTCGGGCGACGGTCGCGCGAGTACCTTCGCGCCCACGGGGTCTCGGCCACTCGAATCTTTTGGTCGCCGCACGCGGTGGACAACGCGTTTTTTGCGGCGATGGCGGCGCCGCATCTCAGCGAGGGCGGCCGCGCCGAGGCGCGCCGGGCGCTGGGATTCCGCGACGACGACTTCCTCGTCGCGTTCGTCGGACGATTCGATCGCAGGAAGCGGCTCGGCGATGTCATTGCCGCCGCCGCGAGGCTCGGATCGTCGACGGCGGTGGTCGCCGTCGGCAGCGGCGATGCGCTGCGCGAGTGGGAATCCGAGGCAGCGCGGCTCGGTGTCCGGGTCGCCTGGATCGGCTTCACGAACCAGCGCGATCTCGGGCGTTTGTATGCCGCGGTCGACTGTCTGGCGCTGCCGAGCGCCAGCGAATCGTGGGGGCTCGTCGTCAACGAGGCCCTGGCGACCGGACTGCCGGCGGTGGTCAGCGACACCGTCGGCTGCGCGCCCGATCTGATCGTCGCTGGCGAAACCGGCGAAACATTCCGGTGCGGCGATGTCGACGCGCTCGCCGCGGCGCTGGCGCGGGTCCGCGCACGCGGCGGCCGTAGCGGCATGGCGGCGGCGTGCCGCGCCCAGGTCGCCGGCGCGTCGTTTGCCGCGGCGACCGCCGGACTGGTGGCGGCGGCGCAGTCGCTCTCGGCCCGCCGCGCGCCGCGCGTCATCGCGTGCTGCGGCGGCATGGTGATCGTCTCGGGCCTCGAGCGGATGACCTTCGAAGTACTGCGTGTCATCCGGCAGCGCGGCGGCGCGGTCCACTGCATCGTCAACGGCTGGGAGAATCACCGGATCGTGCCGCTCGCACACGCCATCGGCGCGAGCTGGTCGACCGGCTTCTATCACTACGGCTTCAGCTGGCGCACGCGCAACCCGCTGCGCCACGCGCAGTCGCTGTGGGAGATTGTCCGCACCAGCAGCGGGCTGTTGCGAGATGCGCGGCGGTTCCGGCCGACCCACGTGTTGGTCCCTGACTACGCGGCGGTGCTCCGCAACGCCCCCGCGCTGGCGCTGCTGAGGCTGTTCGGCGTGGAGACGGTATTTCGCATCGGCAACGCCCCGGAGCGCGGCGCGATCTATCAGCTTCTGTGGCGGCGGCTGCTGCCGCCGTTCGTGTCGACCTTCGTGCCGAACTCGCGCTTCGGCTTGTCGCGGCTCCAGGACACCGGCGTACCGACCCGCAAGATCACGATGATTCGCAACGCGCTCAGCCGCCGTACCGTCGGCGAGGACACCGACGCCGACGTGGTTCGCCTCGCGACGGCGCACCGCACGCTGCTGACCGCCGGCCAAATCGCGCCGTTCAAGGGGACGCACCTTGCCGTCGCGGCGGCGCTCAGCCTGATCGCCGATGGTGAGGACCTGCACGCAATCATCGCTGGCGCGATTCCGGTATGGCCGCCCGAGCTGGTGACCTACGTCTCGGACCTGCGCCGCCAGATTGATCGCGCCGGTGCCTCCGGCCGAATTCATTTCGTCGGCGCGCGCGAAAACCTGCTCGCAATCATGAAAGCAAGTTACCTGCTGGTCGCGCCGATTCTGCAGGAAGAGACGTTCGGCAATGTCGTGCTCGAGGCGCGCAGCGTCGGCCTGCCGGTCGTCACCTTCGACCGCGGCGCGCTCGGCGAGCTCGTGGCGCACCGGCAGACCGGTTACGTCTGTTCGAGTGCGGATCTCGACGGCCTGCGCGAAGGGATCCGCCATTTCCTCACAAATCCCGGCGAGCGGGAGCGGGCCTCGGCCAACAGCATCGCCGCTGCCGCCGCCGCCGACAACGACTGCACGACCACCGAGTTCGAGCGGCGGTGGTGGGAGCTGTTCGAGGTCTCCTCGGCCTTGGAGAAAGCCGGCTGATGCTCTGCGGGTGGCTCGCCAGGAGCGGCGGCGGTGGCCACGGCGCCGCGGTCGTGAACGCGATGGCCCATGCGGTCCGCGTGCATGCTCGTCAACAGGTCGTTGTGCACCACGCGCCTGGCGATCTGTTCATCGCGATGCTCACCTCGAGCGGCGAAAAAACCGATCCACGTTCGTGCGCGCCGGCGGTTTCTTCGAACCGCCGGTTCTGGCTGTGGATGACCGGCGAGGCCTACGCTGCGGGGCGGGTGTGCGCGGTGGGGTCGGCGGCGTTCAGCCGAACGCTGGCGTTTCGCGAAATGCTGCTCGAGGCGATGCTGACGCGCGGTGCCGACGCCATCGCCGAAGTCGACGGCCGTTATCAGGTCGTGCTGTTCGATTCGCTGGCGCGCACCGCGACGATCGTGGCCGACCGCTTCGGCGGACAACCGCTCTTCTGGGCGACCTCCAAGGCGGGCGCGGCCTTTGGCGGCGGGGTGCGCGGCGTGCTGATGGCCCCGGGCATCGACTGCGAGCCGGACGAGGACGCAATACGCGAGGCGGTGACGTTCGGCGGCACCCGTCTGGGCGCGCGGACCAACGTACGGGGCGTCCAGCGGCTGCGCGGCGGCTCGATGCTGGTTCTCGACGACGCGGCCCGTATCCGCCACTACTGGAGCTGGCCGTCGCTCACCCGGTCGCTGCCGCGGCCGAGCGATCCCACGGAGTTGATCGAGGAAGCGCACCGGCTGTGGCAGCGCGCGGTGGCGGTCCGCCTCGATGGCGCGGTGCGTCCCGGCCAGACGCTCAGCGGCGGCCTGGACAGCCGGGCAATTCTCGCCGAAGCGGCGCCGCGCGCTCCGACCTGGACAGCGCTCACCTTCGGGATCGATCGTTGCGACGACGCGCGCTACGCGCAGCGGGCGGCGGCGGCCGTCGGCGCCACCTGGGTATTCCGTCCGCTGTACCACGGCGTATCGCCGGATTGGCTCGAGCGGCGGACGGCGTTCGTTCAGGAGACCGACGGCCTGGTGCAGCTCGCCGATTTGCTCCACCACGAGTCGCTCGAGACCCAGGCGGCCCTGATCGATCTGCACGTCTCGGGCTACATCGGCGACGCCGTCTGCGGCACGACGTTCGACGGAGTCGTCGACGCGCCGAGCCTGCTGTCGAAGATGCCGTACTCGGGCGTGCCGATCGGCTGGAGCTGGGAGCTCGCGCTCGACTGGGCGGCCGGCGAAATCGCCCGGTTCGAACCGGCGGCGGCGAAGTACATCCTCTACGAGCACAAGCTGCCGCAGTCGATCCATCCGATCTTCCAGGCCTACGCGCCGTATTTCGGCGTTCGCAGTCCGTTCACCGACTACGCGCTGTTCGACTTTTTCGCGGCAACGCCGAATGCGGTGCGGCGCTGGCTCTATCCACGGTGGCTCACGCGCCATTACCCGTCGCTTTTTCGATCGATTCCGGATCAGCGGACCGGCGTGCCGGCCGGCGCTCCGGCGCGGGCCATCGCGCTCGCGCGCGCGCGGCGGGGCGCCACCCGCGCGTCGGCCGCGGCGCTGCGACGCCTCGGCCTGCCGGCGCCGCCGACGCGGATTCGCGCCTATCACGACGAGCATCGCCATTGGGCGTTGCCGCCATTCCGCAGCCGGATCGAAGAGGCGATCCTGTGGCGCGGTTCGCTGTCGGCGGAAATCTTCGGCCGCGACGCATTGACCGGAGTCGTTCGCGATTTCTTCGATCGCGCCACCGGACCGGTGCAGGTGATCGGCGCGTTGTACGCCTACGAGGTCTATCACCGCGATTTGGCGGCGCATTTGCGCGCCGCGGCGCGCGCCGCCGAACTCGACGCGGACGCGCCGGTCGGCGTGCTGGGATGAGGGCCGCGTCGCCGCTGCGCGTTCTGCACGTCACCGCCTATTTCGCGCCGGCGTTCTGCTATGGCGGGCCGCCGCGAAGCGTGCTCGGTCTGTGCCAGGCGCTGATCGCCGCTGGCGCCGACGTCGAAGTGTTCACCACCACCGCGAACGGAGCCGCGCCGCTGCCGGCGGCGCCCGAAGGCGTCTGCTACGAAGGCGTGCGCGCCCGATATTTTCCGCTTGCCTGGCCATCGATCGGCTGGCGCGCCAGCGGCCTCGCCGCCGCGCTCGAGCACGCGGCGCTCACCGCCGATCTCGTGCACGTTCACGGGCTGTGGAATCTGACTGCCTGGGCCGGCGTGCGCGCCGCCCAGGCGGCGGGCATTCCCTACGTGATTTCGCCGCGCGGCATGCTGCAGCCCGAGGCGATGGCGCGTCACCACGCGGTCAAGATGGCCGCGTATCGGACGGTGGAGTCCAAGCACCTCGAAGCGGCCGCGCTGCTGCATGCCACTTCCGACGCCGAGGCGCGAGCGATCGCCGGCATCGGTCCGCCGGTGGCGCTGATCCCGAACGGCGTGGCGGCGCGTGCTGCGTCCGAGCGGTCGGTGGCTGACATGCGCGCACGATTGGCGGTGTCGCCGGAGGCCGACCTCGTGCTGTTCCTCGGGCGCCTCCACCCGATCAAGCGGCTCGATCTGCTGGCCAACGCGTTCGTCAGGGTGCGCCGCTCCGGACGTCGCGCCTGCCTGATCGTCGCCGGGCCAGACGAGACCGGACTGCGCCGGCAGATCGCGCCGCTGCTGAGCGGCGTCGAAGCCGACGTGCGATGGGTCGGCGCGGTCGACGGCGAAGACAAATGGGCGCTGCTCGCCGCGAGCCGCGTGCTGATCCAATGCTCCGATTCGGAGAGTTTCGGTTTGAGCGTCGCCGAGGCGCTGGCGGCCGGCGTGCCGGTGATCGTCACCGATCGAGGCGCGTGGAACCGAGTGGCAGCAATCGGCTGCGGCCGCGTCGCCGCTCACGACGCCGACGGCATCGCTGCGGCCCTCGAGCAGCTGCTCGGCGATCGGGCGGCGGCGCGCTCGATGGGCGAGCGCGGCCGGGACTGGGCGCGCCAGACCTTCGGCTGGGACTCGATTGGCCGCGCGATGCTCGAGCGCTACGAAGCAGTGGCGCGCCAGTCGGCCGCCGTTTCGTGATGATCGACCCGGTCCGCGCGATCCTGCTCACGCCGAATCTGCTCGGCAGCGATGGCATCTCGTGCCTGTCGCGGCAGATCGCCGCCGCGCTGCCGGACCCTTCGGCGGTGCTGTCGCTTCATGATCGGCCGATCGCGGCGGACCGCCGATGGTTCGCCGGCGGCCGCCGCCTCGTGTTCCTGCTGCACGCGCTTCGGCTCTCGCTCGTCTGCGGCCGCGACGCGATCATCGTCTGCTGCCACGTTCACCTGGCGCCGATCGCGCGCGCGATGGCCTGGCGCGGCGCCCGTGTCACGTACGTGTTGTGCGGCATCGAATCGTGGGTGCCACTGCGGCCGCTCGAGCGGGGCGCGCTTCGGCTCGGCCATCTGATCGCGATTTCCCGCCATACGGCGCGCCGATTTTGCGAGGCCAATCCGGAGTTCGAGCGCGTCGCCATCGACGTCTGCCATCCCGGCCTGCCGCCGCTCGGCGACGACGCTCCGGCGCCGCCGGGCGAGCGCGCGGCGCTGATCGTCGGACGGATGTCGGCGAGCGAGGCCTACAAAGGGCACGACCAGCTGTTGCGGGTGTGGCCGCAGGTTCTCGAGCGGCACCCGGATGCGCAGCTGTGGATTGTCGGCGACGGCGACGATCGGGTGCGGCTCGAGGCCGAGGCGGCGCGGCTCGGCCTGCGGGCGTCGGTCACCTTCACCGGCCGGATCTCCGACGAAGAGCTCGAGACGCGGTATCGCCGATGCCGCTTCTTCGTGATGCCGAGCCGACACGAGGGCTTCGGCCTCGTATTCGTCGAGGCGATGCGCGCCGGAAAGGCGTGTGTGGCGGGGCCGGGAGCGGGCGCCGAAGTCATCGAGCACGGCGTCACCGGCTTCATCGTCGATCCGGATCGAGACGACCTGCTCGGCGATGTCCTGGTACGGCTGTTCGGCGATGCGGCGCTCTGCGAACGGTTCGGGCGCGCGGCATGGTCGCGGTTTCACGCCGAGTTCACCGACGGACGTTTCCGGGCGCGGTTCGCGCCGGCGCCGCCGCCGCCCGCCGTGCTGCCAACGCCCGTGAGCGGCCGGGTGAGGTGACGATGCGGTTGTTTCCCGAGAGTCTGGCGGTCCTGACGGCGTCGGCGATGCTCGGCGTGCTCACCGATCAATGGCTGATGGCGCTGTCGCTGCCGGTGCTGTGGGCGATCTGGCGATTTCTGTTCGACACCAACGGCCCGCCGGTGCTGGCGTTCGCGATGACCTACCAGTGGTCGATGAACGTGATGGGGCTGTTCTACAACTGGCTGACCGGCCGCCGTCCGCTCGGGATGCAGGCCGAGCTCTACGGCGAAATGGTGGTGATCGGCCTGGCGTGCATCTGCGTGCTGCTGGCGGGGCTCGCGCTCGGAGACGTCCTGGTCGCGCTGAAGGTCAGGGAGCGGCCGCACCGCGAGATCGCGCTCTCATGGACGGTGCTGTTCGTCTGCTACTTCGTGGTGCTGGCGTTTCGCGGCGCGCTGCGCGATTACGCGTGGACGATCAATCCGGGGCTGACGCAGGGCGTTCTCGCCATCACCTACATTCGCTACGCGCTGTTCTATCTGATCCTCCGCCGCCTGATTTACCTCCAGCGCTGGCTGCCGGCGACCGGGTTCGTGGCGCTGGAGCTGTCGCTCGGGCTGACCGGATTCTTCGCTGAGTTCCGCGAGCCGCTGTTCATCGCGGTGGTGGTGGTCGTCGAGCAGTTCGATTACCGGCGCACCGCACACTGGCTGTCGCTCGCGGTTGTCGGCGCGGTGATGGGGCTGGCGGGTGTGCTGTGGATCGGCATCCGCTCGCCGCTGCGGTCCGACGCCGATGCGCTCGCCCACTTGTCGGTTGGCGAGCGCCTCAGCTACACCTCGACGCTGGCCCGCGACTGGTTCGCGGGCGACGCCGAGACCAAGATGGACGCGATCGACGGATTCGTCGACCGCATGTGGGATGTCTACTATCCGGCGCTGGCGCTGGCGCGGGTCCCCTCGGTGGTGCCGCACACCAACGGCAGCATCATGATGACCGCGCTGCAGCACGTCCTGACCCCGCGCATCCTGGTCCCCGACAAGGAGGATGTCGAGTCCGACAGTCTGCAGGTGCGGCGCTTCAGCGGCGTCTATGTCGCGGGCCCGGAACAGAACACGACCATCTCGTTCGGCTATCCGATTCAAAGCTATATCGACTACGGTCTGCCGCTGCTGTTCGTGCCGGTGTTCCTCTATGCGCTGTTCATGGGCGCCGCCTACCGGTTCTTCCTGCGCATCCTGATGCACCGCGAGATCTCGGTGGCGGTGGTCACGGTCATCTTCTGGATGTCGCTGTACGCTGCCAACAAGTCGTGGGCCAAGCTGATCGGGTTGTCGCTGACGCTGATGGCCTACCTCGGTGGCTTCACCTTCCTGGTCGACCGCTACCTGGCCAGCAACGCCGACGCGGCGCAGGAACTGCGCGACGCGAATGCGTCGGTGGCGGCGCAGGATCTGGCGCAGCATGGCGGGTGATCCACGCGGCAGCGGCGTGGTCGTCGGCCTGAACGCCTACCACGGCGACGTGGCGGCGGCGGTGCTGCGCGACGGACGGCTGGTTGCCGCGGTGGAAGAAGAGCGCCTGCGGCGAATCAAGCACTACGCGGGGTTCCCGCGCGATGCGCTCGCCGAATGCCTGCGGATCGCCGGCGTGTCGGCCAGCGACGTCGAGCTGTTCGCGGTCTCGCGCAACCCGCGTGCGCATCTATGGCGAAAATTGTTGTTCCTGGCGCGCCACCGGCCGAGCGGCACGATCCGCGATCGCGCGCGCAACGCCGCGAAAATCGCCGGGGTCCCGGCGGCGATCGCGGCGGCGGCCGGCCTCGACGAATCCGCCGTGCGCGCGCGGACGCGCCTGGTCGAGCACCATCCGGCGCACGCCGCCAGCGCGGCCCTGGTCAGCCCGTTCGACAGCGCCGCGGTTTGCACGATCGACGGCTTCGGCGATTTCGTCAGCACCTCGTGGGGCCGCCTCGAGGGCTCGCGCCTGTACACCGACGGCCGGGTATTTTTTCCTCATTCGCTCGGCTTGCTGTACCTGGCGGTCACCCAGTTTCTCGGCTTTCCGAGCTACGGCGATGAATTCAAGGTCATGGGGCTGGCGCCGTACGGCGAGCCGCGCTACCACGCGGCGCTCCGTCAGCTGATTCATCTCCGCAGCGACGGACGGTTCGAGCTCGACTTGTCGTATTTCCGCCACTGGTCAGACGGCGTGGCGATGACCTGGGACGAGGGCGAGCCGACGATCGGCACGGTATTCACGCCGAAGCTCGAGGCGCTGCTGGGGCCGGCGCGGCGACCGCACGATCCGCTCGACGGACGGCACGAGGCGATCGCCGCCTCGCTGCAAACCGTCTACGAGGAGGCGGCGCTGCACGTGCTCGCGCACGTGCAGCGGGCCACGCGCGCCACCAGGTTGTGCCTCGCCGGCGGCTGCGCGATGAACAGCGTGGCGAACGGCAAAATCCGCGAGCGGACGGCGTTTCGCGAGGTGTTCATTCAACCGGCGGCGGGCGACAACGGCACGGCGCTCGGCGCGGCGCTGCACGTGTGGCACGGCTCCGCCGTCCGCCGCCGCGAGTTCGTGATGGAGCATCCGTACTGGGGGCCTCGATTCTGCGACGAGCAAATCGGCGAAGCCCTCGACCGCGCCGCCGAGCAGATTCAGCGCCATGGCTGCCGCCGCCGCATCTGGGCCGACGCTGCAGCGCTGGACGACTGGACCGCCGACCAAATCGCCGCCGGACGCGTGGTCGGCTGGTTTCAGGGGCGAATGGAATGGGGCGCCCGCGCCCTGGGCAATCGAAGCATCCTCGCCGATCCGCGGCGCGCCGACATGCGCGAGATCATCAACCTCCGCATCAAGCTGCGCGAGCGGTTCCGGCCGTTCGCGCCGTCGGTGCTCGAGGAGCGCATCGACGAGTACTTCGACGGCGCGGTGGCCGATCCGTTCATGCTGCAGGTGTATCCGGTGCGCGCCGACAAGCGGTCGGTGGTGCCGGCGATCACCCACGTCGACGGATCGGGCCGGCTGCAGAGCGTCAGCGAGCGCTCCAACCCGCGCTACTGGAACTTGATCCGCGCGTTCGAGCGTAAGAGCGGCGTGCCGATGCTGCTCAACACGTCGTTCAACGAGAACGAGCCGATCGTCCGTGCGCCCGCCGAGGCGCTCGACTGCTTTCTGCGCACCCGGATGGACGTGCTGGTGATGGGCAGCCACGCGCTCGAGCGGGTCAACGTCGCGTGATGGCAACCGGCCAGATTCTCGTCACCGGCGGCGGCGGGTTCGTCGGCCGTCACGTGGTCGCCGAGCTGCAGCGGCGACGGCTCGGACCGGTGGCCGCGCCGCGACGGGCCGAATTCGATCTCACCTGCGAGCCAGACGTCAGGCGGCTGTTCGAGGCCGTCCGCCCGCGTCTGGTGGTGCACCTCGCGGCGGTGGTCGGCGGCATCGGCGCCAACCGCGAGTCGCCGGGCCGGTTCTTCTACGACAACGTGATGATGGGCGCGCTGGTGATGGAACACGCGCGGCGGGCCGGGGTCGAGAAATTCGTCGGCATCGGAACAATCTGCGGCTATCCCAAGCTGGCGCCGGTGCCGTTTTGCGAGAGCGATCTCTGGAACGGCTATCCCGAGGAGACCAACGCGCCGTACGGCCTCGCCAAGAAGATGATGCTCGTGCAGGGACAGGCATACCGCCGCCAGTACGGCTTCCGCGCCATCCACCTGCTGCCAGTCAACCTCTATGGCCCGCATGACAATTTCGACCCGGCATCGTCGCACGTGATTCCGGCGCTGATTCGCAAATTCGTCGACGCGGTGGAGTCGGGCGGCCGCGAAGTGGTTTGCTGGGGCAGCGGCGAGGCGACGCGGGAGTTTCTCTACGTCGAGGATTGCGCGCGCGCCATCGTCGATGCCACCGAACGCTACGACGCGCCGGAGCCGGTCAACATCGGCGCCGGGTTCGAGATCAGCATCCACGATCTGGCACGGCTCGTCGCGAAGCTGACCGGGTTTCGCGGCCAGATCACCTTCGACCGCAGCAAGCCGGACGGGCAACCGCGCCGCTCGCTCGACGTGACGCGGGCGCGCACGGCATTCGGCTTCACCGCCTCGACGCCGTTCGCGGACGGTCTCGCCCGCACGATTGAGTGGTACCGGTCGCAGCGCATGGCGATGGCCGGTCACGCATGAAGATCTGCTTCTTCAACCGGTCCTACTGGCCCGATCAAGCGGCGACCGGACAGCTGCTGACCGAGCTCGCCGAAGACCTGGTGGCGCACCACGGCTGCGAGGTCCGAGTGGTTGCCGGCAGCGCGCTGCACGCCGCCGATGAGCCCGGCGGCCGGCGGCGGGCCGGCCCGGAGCAGCGCAACGGCGTCACGATCGTCCGGGCGAGGAGCACGCGGCGCCGTCCCGACCGTTTCAGCGGACGCGCCGCCAATTATCTGTCGTACTTCGCGTCGGCGGCGTTTGCGGGCCTCGACATCGGCCGGCCCGACATCGTGGTGACGCTCACCGATCCGCCGATTCTTGGCCTCGCGGCGCGTTGGGCGGCGCGCCGGGCCGGCGCGCGATTCGTGTATCTCTGCGAGGACATCTTTCCGGAGGTCGCGGCGCTGGTTCAGGACTTCCGCAGCGAGATCGTCAACCGGGCGCTCGATCGCATCAACCGCTCGCTGCTGCGCGACGCCGACGCGGTCGTGGCGATCGGCGAGCGGATGCACCGCCGGCTGATCGAGGAGAAGGGGGCCGATCCCGCCAGGGTGACGATCGTCCACAACTGGGCCGACTGCGGCGCCATCACCCCCGGGCCCAAGGACAATTCGTTTTCGCGGGCGCACGGGCTGCACGATCGGTTCGTGTTGATGCATTCGGGCAACATCGGCCTGTCACAGAATCTCGACGTTCTGATCGACGCCGCGGCGAGGCTGCGGTCCCGCGATCGCCTGGCCGTGGCGATCGTCGGCGACGGCGCCCGTCGCCAGGCGCTGCAGCAGGAGGTGGCGCGGCGCGGTCTCACGAACGTTCAGTTTTTCCCGTACGTGCCGAAAGCGCAGCTCCACGAGTCGTTCGCCGCGGCTGACGCATTCCTGGTGGCGCTCAAGCCCGGCATCGAGGGATACATCGTGCCGAGCAAGGTCTACGGCATCCTGGCGGCCGGCCGGCCGTTTGTCGCCGCGCTCGATCCGAGCGCCGAACCAGCCGCGATCGTCCGCCAGTACGGTTGCGGGCTGCTCGCGCCGCCGGGCGATCCGGACGCTCTCGCCGACGCGGTCATGGCGATGTACGACGACCCAGCGGCGACGCGGCTCATGGGCCAGCGCGCGCGGGCGGCCGCGCTGCAATTCGATCGCCGCACCGCGGTCGCCGCCTACTACGCGTTGTTTGCCAGACTTGTCGCCGTAGCGCGGGCAGCATGATCAAGCGATCGTTCGACCTGGCGCTGTCGGCAACCGGACTCGTGCTGTCGGCACCGATCTGGGCGGCCATCGCGGTCCTGATCAAGCTCGAGGACGGCGGCCCGGTGTTCTTTCCGCAGCAGCGCGTCGGCCTCGGCGGCCGGGTGTTCACGGCGCTCAAGTTCCGCTCGATGATCGTCGACGCCGACGCTCACGGCGTTCCGCGGCAGGCCGACGAGAACGACCCGCGGGTGACGCGCGTCGGTCGGATGCTTCGCGCCACCGCGATGGACGAACTGCCGCAGCTGTGGAACATCTTCGTCGGCGACATGAGCGTGGTGGGGCCGCGCCCGCTGGTGCCGGGCGAAGTCGAGGTCCGCGGCGACGGTGAGCTGATCCCGCTGGCCGCCATTCCCGGCTATCAGGCGCGCCACCTCGTGCGCCCAGGGCTCACCGGGCTTACCCAGGTCTACGCGCCGCGCGACATCCCGCGCAGCAGCAAGTTCCGCCTCGATCGCCTCTACATGAAGCGCCGAAGCTTCTGGCTCGATCTCAAACTGATCGTCCTTTCGTTCTGGATCACCAGCCGCGGCGCGTGGGAATCGCGCGGGCCAAAAATGTAGAGAGCATGAGGACGCGCTTATAATGACGTCGCACATGCCACAATCGAGCGCGGACGTCCTCATCGTCGGTGGGGGGCCGGCCGGGCTGTACGCGGCCGAGCGCCTGGCGCGCGCCGGCCACGCGGTGCTCGTCGCCGAGGAGCACGACGAGATCGGCCGCCCGGTCCACTGCACCGGCATTCTCGCCGCCGAGAGCTTCGGCGAATTCGATCTGCCGCGCGACATTGCGCTGAACGAGCTGCGGCGCGCGCGATTCGTCTCGCCATCCGGCCTGGTGGTCGACTACCACGCGCCCCGCCCGATGGCGACAGTGATCGATCGAGCGGCGTTCGATTGCGCGCTCGCCGATCGGGCGCGCGCCGCCGGCGTCGATCTGCGGACGGGCGCGCGCGTGTCGAACCTCGAGGCCACTGCCGACGGCGTCACCGCGATCGCCGGCGACAGCTGCATCCGCGCCCGCCTCGCGATTCTGGCGTGCGGCGCCAGCTACGGGTTCCAGAGACGGTTTGGCCTCGGCCTGCCGCAGGTCTATTTGCACACCGCGCAGCGCGAGCTGCGGGCGGCGCGCCACCGCGACGTCGAGCTCCATTTCGGTCGCGGCGTCGCACCCGACGGCTTTGCGTGGGTCGTGCCGGTCGTTCGCCCGGACGGGCTCTACGCCCGCATCGGCGCCATGGCGTCTGACGATGCGGCGGGCGCGTACGCGCGGATGCTGGCGCGCGTCGCCGACGATTGGGGCGTGGCGCCCGATCCGGCGCCGCCCCGTCAGAAAGTACTGCCGCTCGGCGAGATTCCGCGCACCTTTGCCGATCGCCTGCTGGTCGTCGGCGATGCGGCCGGGTTGGTGAAACCGACCACCGGCGGCGGCATTCATTACAGCGTCCTCAGCGCCGGGATAGCCGCCGAGGTCGGCGATGCCGCGCTGCGGCGCGATCGCCTCGACGCGCGGTCGCTCTCCGATTACGAACGCCGCTGGCGCCATCATCTCGCCGACGAACTCGAATCGCAGCAGGCCCTCCGCCGCGTCGTCACCTCGCTGGACGATACGGAGGTGGACAGCCTGTTCGACCTCGCGCAGACCGACGGCATCATGCCGCTGGTCCGGAAGACCGCCCAGTTCAACCAGCACCGGCATCTGATTCGCGCGCTCTTCAAACACCCGCCGGCCCGCCGCATCCTGTTCCGGTCGCTCGTCGGCTGACGAGCGCCGCGCGCCCACCCCTCTCAGCGCGTCAACACGACCACCGGAGTGCCCGGGCCTGCGCGATGGTGCAGCGGCCGAAGGCCGGCCCGCCGCGCCTCCTCATCGATCTCCGCCGCCGCAAACGGATGCTCGTAGTGATACACGGGAGCCGTCGTGTCGATCGAGTGAAGAATGTCGCCGGCCTCGGGCCGCCAGTCCGACCGGCTGATCGTGGCAGAGAGGCGCGCCAGTCGAATCAGCATCGGGTGTCCGGAGCGCTCGGTCAGGTAGCTGACGATGACGCGTCCGCCGGCCGTGAGATGGTCGGCCGCTTTGCGGAGCGCCGCGACGCGGCGCGGCGAGCCGGGGATGAAACTGTAGCAGCAGTACGAGAAGATGATGACGTCGAAGCACCCCGGCAGCGGAACGTCTTCGAAGAAGCCCTCGATGATCGGCGCGGTCAGGCCGCGGTTCGCCAGATGACGCTTCGCCGTTTCGTTGGCGCGGCGCGCCGGCTCGACCGCGGTCACCCGGTAGCCGCGTTGGACGAGCGCGACGAGATCGCGCCCCGGGCCCGAACCGACGAGCAGCACAGAGTCGGTCGCAGCCACGAAGCGCGACACGACCTCTTCCTCCCAGTCCATCAGGCCGCTGGTGATCGCCTCGTCCGACGCGCTGAAGTCCTCCCAGGTGCGCTCGATGCCGCGCCTGAGCTCGTCGATCGTGAGCGTGCCGGCTGCGAGGTGATTGAACGCCCTGGTGGCGCTCGCCAGGAGCCGTCCGATGCGGAACAGCGCGACGCCGGCCGCTCTCGCCACCGCCGGTCAGCCGATATGCGCGGTCAGCACGTCCACCACCGATCGCTCCGGCGCAAAGCGCAGCTCGTGGCATGGAACCGCGCGCGCAATCTGCGCCGCCGCCGCCGCGGTGTTGTCGACCGCGGCGGGGTCGTGGAACGGCAGGAACGCACAGGCGAGCAGCCGCGCCGCCGCGACCGCGGCGGCCACCGGGGCAACCGCGTGAGTCGGATGATGCTTCAGGAAGAACACGGCCGCGAGCTCGCCGCTCTCGGGCGACGCAAGCATCGCATCGCCGTGCCACGGCGTGCCATAGACGATCAAGCGATCGCCGTCGGTGCGCACGACGACCCGTTCGTCGCTGAGCAGCGTGACGTCGCGGCGGCCGGCCCACAGACGGGCAAGCGTCGATTTGCCGGCGCCTGACTGCCCGGGAAAGACGAACGCACGCCGCCGCTCGTCGACCAGCGCACAGCCGTGCAGCTCGATGCCTTTGCCCTGCGCCAGCAGGTGAATCATCACCAGCTCGTCGAGCGGATACTCCAGCGGATAGGTTGCGGTCGCGGCGCTGAAGTGCGGCCGGTGCAGCCGGACATCGCCCTGGGTGAACGTGTCGTTGAACCTCGCGACTTTGTACGGCGCGTCGCCGCCGGTCGCGCTCCGGAACGTGAAGACGAACCGGCCATCGGCCCGCAGCAGCCGCCACGTTCCGCCGGAATCGAACACCATCTCGCCGTCGATGCGCGGAGCCGAGTCGGTCCAGCCGGCGTGAACGTGCACGTCAGCTCGGACGTGATCGACCGAAAACGCATGCAGCGCGTCGGATTCGGGCGACGCCGCCAGCCGCGGATCGCCGGAGACGATGCGAAAGGTGACGCCGCCAATCGACAGGCAGGTGTCGTATGCCGACGCGGTGCGGCGGGCATCACCGGCCGTCGACCCGACGCTCACGACAGCGGCGCGCTACACGCGGACGGGCTGGTGCAGCGGTGCTGGGTCGGACCCGAAGTGCTGGTCGTCTTGCAGTTACCGAGCACCGCTTCGTCGGGCCGCAGCGGTACTTCTTGGATCTGCGGTTTCGCGTACGGCTTCTTGGTGGCGTCGCGCTTGGGGTTGTCGGCTGTTTCGTCCACGATTCAAGTCCTCCTGGAATCGACGGTCAATGGGCGCCACACGTTCCGCAGCCCGACGCAGCCGGCGGATTGACGACGCGCAGGAACAGCTGGCCGTCTTTTACGAGGGTCGACGGTGGCGCGTCGAGGGCCGGCCGTTCGCGCCGCAGACGCGCGGCGGTCTCGAGCATGCCGTCGTGGGCGTGTCCGCCGACGCAGTATTCGCACGGCCCGTGCGGCGCGATCGGAATCTCGAGCGCCATCGCGCGCAGGTGCGCGGTGCGGCACAGCCACTCGACCGGTGCCTCGGGGTCGCCGTTCTCGAGCTCGCCGTTCGCCGGACACATCCCGCATACCGGCTTCAGGGCGCAGGAAGTGCATTTGGTCGGTCGGGTCGACGGGCGCGCGCGCTGGTGATGGATGAACCGCTCCCAGCCTTCGCGGAAGCTGCCGCCGCGCAGATGGTATTTGTGCGTTTCCGACAGGACGCAGATGCTCAGGCCGCCGTAAGGATCGATGGCGAACGAACTGACCCCGCCGCCACACTGATAAACGGTGTCCTGGGCCGGCGTCGCATCGAAGGCGGCGCGGACGTTGGCGGCGAACTCGATCCACTCGTCGATGCGCCGCGGGTCCGCCAGGTCGAGCGCGACGCATTCCTCGGGCGCGAGGCGAACCTCGAGCGGGCTCTGCGAGCAGTCGACGCGGGGGTTGATCATCGAATCGAACTTGAACGGCACGCCGATCTCGGTCTCGGCGAATCGCTGCATCTGGGGAATCTCGTGGCGGTTGGTCGAGACCGCGACCGTCTTCAGCGCGAGCGGCAGGCCGCGGTCACGCAGCAGCCGAATGCCGCGCATGCACTTCTCGAAGGAGCCCGGAATGCCGGTCAGCCGCTCGTAGGTCTGCTTCGTCATGCCGTAGAGCGTGATCTCGATCGCGAACGGCCGCCATTCGGCAAGGTAATCGGCGATCCGCTCGGTCACGAGCGTGCCGTTGGTGAAGAGGGTGATGATGAAGCCCTTCTTCTTGGCGTAAGTGTAGATGTCGAGAAAATCGCGGCGGGCGAAGATCTCGCCGCCCGAGTAGAGCAGCCAGAGGCAACCCGCCTCAGCCAGCTCGTCGAGCAGGCGGCAGTGCTCGCCGAAGTCGAGTTCGCGGCGGCGCGCCTCGCCGTCCGCCATCGGCAGGTTGTTGTAGCAGTGCAGGCAGGTCAACGGGCAGCGGCGGGTCACCTCGATGGTGCCGTTCAATGGAATTCGCTGGCGCGCCCAGCGGTTCTGAAACGCGTCGCTGAAGGCCGCGTAGCTGAGCGTCTCCATCTTCAGACGCCTTCCGCCGCGGCACCCACCAGGCCGCGCGCCGCGAGCACGTCGAGAAACTCCCGCACGTCAGCCGCGGCACGTTCCTGCGAGACCGCGAACTCGTCGGCCACCACCCCGGAAATTTGATCGGCGGTCGTCGGCGACTGGAGCAGCTCCCAGATTCGCGACGCCACGGGATTGAGCACGTAGATCGACTCCAAATTCATGACGTGCCCGGTGACCGGCACGATCAGCGTCTCGTCGGCGATTTGCCGCGTCACATACGAGCGTCGTTCGCTCGTTTGCCGGACGATGACGCCCGCACGTTCCATCGTCACCGCGCCCCGACCGAGTGGATCAGGATCGCGACGGCGCGATCGAGTCTCGACATGACCGGATGATACACGGAATCGGCCCAGACCGCCGGGCGCGCCAGCGACGCGACCGCACCGGCGGCGCGACGCAGCCTCGCGACTCGACCGCGCACGGCGGCGGGCCGGCCGTTCCGCCACACCGCCACAACTTTTCCGACCACGGCGTCGGCGCTGACTGCCGGATCGCACGCCGCCATCGCGTCGCCGCGCAGTTCGAACCGGCGCGTGCCGTCGTGTTGCATCACTCGCACGACGCGGTGGGCCAGCAGCCGCCTGCGGCGTTGGCACAGCAGCACGTCGCCCGCAACGATCCGCTCGATCGCGACAGGGGCGACGGCGATCGATTCGCCGTCGCGAATCGTCGGATGCATGCTGCTGCCGGTCGCACAGAAGCGCACGACCCGGCCGCTCGCGAGGCCGTCGGCGATCAGTGCGCCGAGCAAGCCAGGCGGTCGCACGCCTTCGGATCGCGGAGTAGGCGCGTCGGCCGCGGATGGCGCACTATATGTGGACGATGTCATCGGGGCGCTCTCACACGCCGCCTGCGGCCGGCGAGCGACGCCGCGCCGAGTGGCGCGATCTGGCCGCCGCGTGCCTGTCGGATGCTCCACCACCGGTGCTGACCGGAATCGATGTCCCGGCGTTCCTCGCATCGGCCGAGGACGAAGGGGTAGTGGGCCTGCTGTACGCCCGGCTCGGCGGGCGCGGTGCGATCGCCGCGCTGCCGCCGCCGCTCGCCGACGGCCTTCGCGTCGGCGCGCATCGCCAGGCGGCCCGCGAGCTGGCCGAGCGCGCCGAGCTCCAGCAGATCGCCGCCGCTCTGTCGCGACGTGGCCTCGATTTTCTGCTGATGAAGGGCGCGGCGCTCGCTTACGACGTCTATGCCGATCCGTCGTGGCGCGTTCGCGCCGATTTCGACATGCTGATTCGCGGCTCGGATCGCGAGCAGGTTCGCGCCTGCCTCGAGACACTCGGCTACCGGTGCGAACCGGAGGTGTCTGGCCGGCTGGTCGCCTACCAGTTCCACGCCACACGCATCGGCGGCGGCCGGCTCCGGCACCTGTGCGACGTGCACTGGAAGATCGCCAACCCGCAGCGGTTCGCCGATGCGATCTCGTTCGACGAGCTGGCGGCGGCTTCGATCGCACTGCCGGCGCTCGGACCGTCGGTCCGCGGTTTGGGACGGGCGCACGCTCTCTGGCTGGCATGCGTCCATCGCGTGGCGCACCATTACGACCAGCAGACACTCCTCTGGTTGTGGGACGTGCATCTCCTTACCAGCTCGCTCGACGCGCAACAGACCGCGCAGTTCGTCGAATTGGCCAGGCGTTCACGCGTGCGCGCGATCTGCCGCCGGGCGCTGCGGCTTGCGCACGACCGCTTCGCGACGCCGATCCCGGCCGCCGCCATCGCCGCCCTCGGCTCGATCGAGGACGAACCGTCCGCCGCGTTTCTGCGGGCCGGCATGCGCCGCCTGGATGTGCTGATCGACGATCTGCGCGCGCTGCCGGAATGGCGGTCACGGCTGGTGCTCCTCCGCGAAGTAGTCTGTCCAGACGCCGTCTACATGCGGCAGACCTACGCCGCCGGCTCGAGCGCGCCGCTCGCCTGGCTCTACGCCCGCCGCATCGTCAGCGGCGCTCGATCGTGGCTGCGGCGAGACGCGCGTCCTACGGGACGACGATGACGGCCTCGTTCGACGCGCCACTCAGGCCGCACGCGTTGCGGCCGCGCACGCGAACGAAATAGGTGCCGCTGCCGACCGACGTCGCGACCATCGTCGTCGCCGTGCTGCCCGAGTCGGTGACGACCAGATCGGCGGCCCCGAAGCTCGATCCCGCCTCGATCAGATAAGAGCCCGGCGATCCGTTCGAAGCCGTCCAGCCGAGCATCACGGTCGATCCGCTGACGGTCGCGTGGAGGCCGGTTGGCGCGTCGGGTGGCACGACGCACGAGGTCGCGCCGACAATCGAGACCACGGTTTCGTTCGACGCGCTGCTCGCGCCGTAGCCGTTCGCGGCGCGGACCCGGACGTAGTAAGTACCGGCTGGCACCGACGCGACCGTGTAGGCGGTGGCGGTGTTGCCCGTCGAAAAGCTGGCGAGGTCGCTCAATCCGGCCGACGAACCGGCGTCGATCCAGTAAGTCTGCGGCGCGCCGCCGCTCGCCGGCGAGAGCCAGACGAAGGTGACCGTCGATCCTGCGACGATTGAGCGCAGCGCAAGCGGCGGACCTGGCGCCACGGGATCGCTCGAGGGCGTGCCCGTCGCGCCCGGGGCGGCCGTGCCGACCGACACGATCACCTCATTGCTGACGCCGCTCACGCCGGTTGCGTTTCTCGCTCGAACCCGCACGAAATAGGTGCCGGCGCCGACGCCGGACGCGATGAACGACGTGTCGGGCGTTCCGGTTTCGTGAACGAAGTCGCGCGCGCCGGCAAACGCCCCAGCCTCGATGATGTAGGACTGAGCATTGCCCGAGGCCGGCGGCTGCCACGACAGCACGACCGTGGAGCCGGAGACCGAGCTCGTGAGATTGGTCGGGGCAATAGGCGCCACCGCCGCCGGCGGCTCGGGCGCCGGATCGGTTCCCGCTCCGGTCGCCGGCGCGCTCGATGGCGCGGAGCCGCCCGACGATGGCGGCGCCGGCGGCGTCGGTGGCGGCGGCGGCACATAGACGACGCCATTCAGCCGCATCGCCGGGTCGCCGAAGAATACCCACGAGCGGCGCAGGTCAGGGCTCGAGACGACGCGCTTGGCGGCGGCGATCGCATCGCCGATGGTTCCGTAATCGGTCTGAAAAATCACCCTGAACAGTTCCTGATCGACCAGCGCCTGAGTCGCAGCCGAGGTGACGCTCGACGACGCCCACACCGCCACCGCACCGCCGTCGGAGGCGCGCTGCAGCGCTTCGGCGAGGCTCTCTTCGTCATAGATGCCGTTGAACAGACCGTTGAGGCAGTTCATGGCGACGACCAGCGGCAGCCGGCCGACGTTCCGCCACGAGGTCCTGACATCGTCGAGCGGCTGACCGTCGGTCGGATTCTGCAGCAGCGGCGGGTTGCCGTCGCTCCACACGTGGACCGATCCGTGCCCGTTGTAGTTCACGATCAGCTGCCCCTCGTTGACACGATCGATCAGCGACTGATGCGCCTCATCGTCGCCGGTCGCGCCGCGGAAGATCCGCGTCGGGGTGTAGCCGGCCGGCAGCGTGGTGGTGAGGTTGACGTTGGTCTGGTCGAAATTGGAATTGGCATCGCTCTCGTCCGCGACGAGCAGGACGTTCTTGGTCCACGCCGCCGCCCCCACCGCGTCGTAGGCGACGATCTTGCCGATCACGCTCTCGGCCTGCGCCGGCGTGCGCACCGACAGGCGCCCGATCGCAATCTCCGCCACGCCGTCGTCGTCGAAATCCGAGAACCAGTCGTCCGATGCCGCTTCGAGCGCGGCCTGGGTCATCGCGACCTGCTTGGTCGGAACGAAATCGGCGGCGCCGAGCTCGGAGTAATCGCGCGGATCGATGGTCGCGTCGCCAACCAGCACGACGAAGTGCGGCGCCTGCTGCCACGCGCCGCGGGCCCATTGCAGGAAGTCGCGCAGCGCCTGCGGCGTCTTCTCTCCGAAGCTGAACTCGTCGTAAACGTCTTCGACGTCGACCACCGCCACGTGATGCCCTTGCGACGTCCTGAGGGCGGCGAGCGGCGCCACCTTGTCGAGGAAATCGGCGTGCGAGATGACGACGTAATTGTGCGCCTGGCCTGCGGCGTGCCACGCCGACGGCTGGTTGAGGCTGAGCGTCGCGGCCGGGCCGACAGTCAGATCCGAGAAGGCGAGCAGCGTGCGTGGTCCGCTGCCGGCGGCCTGGACGCTGACGGCGTAGAGCCCGCCGGCCTCCGGCTGGATATCGGCGTGCAGTTCGGTGACCGCCGACAGGTCGGTAATGTCGATGACGTGAATCGAGGAATCGGCGAAGCCGCCGACCGTTATGGCCAGGCCGCCGTCGACGGTGAAGCGCAGCAGGTCGGCGTCGGCGCGGAGACGGTGCTGATAGCGGATCCCGATCAGATCGACGAGGCTGATGTCCTGGTCGCCGCTTCGCGCTACCAGCGTCACCGTGTTCGCGCCGTCGTTCAGCGCATCGAGCGGCACGGTCAGCGTCTGAGTGAGGTGCACCGGCCCGTCGAAGTCGACCTCGCCAACGTCGACGCCGTTGACCAGCACGCCGACGGCATGTGCGGTGTTGGTGGTGACGCCTTGCAGCGTCACGTCAATCTGCGCGTCGGCGGCCGTCCGGTCGACGTTGAGCGTGGCCAGCGTGAGATCGGTCGGCTCGGTCGAGATGACCGGCCCGAACCAGTTTTCGGCGTCGCCGTTGTTGAGGGCCGCGAAGTACACCGACCGATCCTTGCGCTGTCGCAGCGCCGGCACGCTGGTCGGGCCGGCCGGACCGCTGGCGGGATCGGTGGTGAGGCCGACCCGCACGCCGTCTCCGGCGCCGGCGACGAGCCAGTAGAATCGCGTATCCGTGTACGGTGTGTTGGCGCCGGTTCCGTAGAACTCGACCGCATCGGCGGGATCGAAGTGCCCGTCGTCTTCGCCGCTCACGCGGATCGCCTGCTCGATGCCGTTCAGGAACAGGCGAAGCCGATGCGGGTCGACGCTCGCGTCGAGACCGGCGGCAACCAGATCGGGCTGCGTGATGCGGTACCACCCGGCCTGCTTCACGCCGATCTTGATGGCGCTCTGCGACGCCAGATCCCACTGCGCGTCGCGGCGGCCGACCCGAACCGGATCATCGGGGATGTCGAAGAACACCGTCCGGTTGTCGTGCGGATCGCCGACGTCGTTCAGATCGGTCGACGACAGCGTCACGGTCGGGGTGACGCTCTGGAGACCGCCCGGCGCAGGTGACACCGGGCCGTGCATCGTCAGCGTGCCGTTGAAGTCGACGTCTTCGAGCCAGTACAGCACCGAGTCGGCTGCGGCCGCCGCGTCGACGTCCCATCGCGCATAATTCTGCTCGACGTTGACGGTCTGAAGGCCCGAGCCGGCGATCAACGATCCATTGATCTTGGTGCGAACGCCGCCGATCTCGCGATAGAGATTGAAGCCGAGGTTGTTGCTCTCGTAGCCGGTGCGCCACTGCAGAAGGACGCCCCGCTCGTAGCGTGCCGCCGTGAACGAGGTGAGGCCGACTTCGGTTGCGGCCAATGGTCCGAGCGCCAGGTAGAGCATCTGCGTCGCAACGGCGTCGTTGGTCGTCCAGTTGAGCGTGAAGCCGTCGACGTCCATGGAGGTCAGGTCGGCCTCCGCGTCCAGGGTAGGGGTGACGCCGTTCAGCTTCACGAACACTTTGCTGGTCTTGTCGATCCCCGACACAACGGTCGTGCCCTGGGCGTCGAGGTCGACCAGCGCCGAGCTGCCCTGCGTGGTGCCGTCGGACGCGCCGATGCCAAAACGGGCGTCGGTGACCGGGCTCGCGCGGACCACGTCCTGGAAGCTGGCCAGCAGCACCGCGCTCGGTTTGAAATTCACACCCGTGATCGACTGGCTCACCGGCGCCGCGCCAGTCGGATTGAGAAAATTACCGACGCTGGCGTTCAACCCCGCGAGCGCGAGCGAGAACAACTGGATGTTGTTGCTGTTGTTCGCGTTGGTGAAATTGACCGTGAAGCCATCGACGTCCATCGAGTAGAACGACGCCTTTTTCTGAACGGCAAGCGCGCCGCTGAATGAAAAGACGCACCCGTCGGTCTGCTGGCCGCGCTGCGTGTTGGAGGTCGTGACGCCGCTGGTGCCGAAGAAAGCGGTGGCCCACTGATCGCCGTTGGAGTCCATCGCGCCCAACCCGAACGCTTCTCTGGCGGCGTTGCTCGGCGGCGCCGCCGTTTGCTGATAATTCTCCCAGGCGTGGAGCACCAGCGCCGGCTGGAAGCCGACGCCTGTCACCTGCCGCTGTCCAGTGCCCGACCCGCTCGTCCAGCCGACGACCTTGGCCGAAACGTCCGAGCCGCCGATCGCCAGGTAATGGATGACGTAGGCAGTCGCGTCGTTGGTCGTCCAGTTCAGCGTGAAATTCGAGGCATCCCACGACTGGAGGTCGGCCTCGGCGAGGACGACGTTGCCCCACTTGACGATGGTCAGCGCCTTGGACGCGATGCGGCTCGATGAAGTCGCGGTGGCGGCGGCGTTCTGGGTTGATGCTGAAACCGATTTGCTGGTCGTCCCGTCGGTCATGCCGAAGCCGAAGTAGGCCTGGGTTCCGGCGGTTGCGCTGGGCCTGAGCGCCAGCGTTATCCCTTCGCTCACGTCGGCCGCCTGCGCTGTCGGCACCGTGGTGGCCGTCTTGGTGCCCGATGCTCCTGCGGCGGCTTGGATGGCGTAGTTCGCCTCTATGCTGATCCCGACGCCGTTGGAGGGAGCGAGGCTCGCCACATCGAACGCCTCGGTCATGCCGGCTGGCGGCGTCCAGCGGTCGGAATTGGGGAGCGCATGGAACGTGACGAGCATCGTGTTCGCGGAAGCCGTCGTTACCGACGGAGCGGCCGCGGTCAGCGCCGCCGCGCCCGACGACGCGCCCGCCGCGGCGACGTCGAGCGGCGTCGTCGTGTCGACGCCTGAAAACGACATGATCCCGCCGCCGCTCCCGGTCGACGTGTTGAACGACCACGTGTAGCTCGCCGGCTCGGACGAGGCGGTGCGCCGATAGACGGCGATCGAACTGTCGGTCGATGCCGTCTGATCCTGGCGCAGGACCAGCGTCCACCCGGCCGGAGGCGTAATCACCGCCGTGTACGGCCGGACAGTGATCCCGGCGATCATCACGTCGTTGTTGACGGTGCCGGGCGGAACCGCGATCTGGAGCGTCGTTGCCGACCCGTTGGCATCGGTCGATGACGATCGACGAAACGAGATGCCGGTGCTGACCGTTTCGTCGGACCGGCCCTCGGTCCAGAGAATCATCGCCTTGGGCACCTGTCCGAGGCCGTGCGCGATCTGTTGAGAAGCCGGGGCGCCGCCGGTCGACTTCGTGAACGTCTTTCCAGCACAGTGGGATCCGAAGCTTGGAATTCACGTGACTTGAAGTCGCGGC
>JADMIO010607051.1_pt1 | contig 44337 bp, 40 predicted proteins | sample 8958161 | NCBI WGS metagenome assembly JADMIO01 (sample SAMN16585339, study PRJNA669376) | soil metagenome | isolation source: Crop rotation soil | place: USA: Cullars Rotation, Alabama | collected 2011
GCCGCGACTTCAAGTCACGTGAATTCCAAGCTTCGGATCCCACTGTGCTGGAAAGCGGCGAGGAGGAAGTCGCGATCCATGACGACTGCTTCGCCTTCCGGCACACGCTCGATCCGAAGTTCGTGGCGTACTACTTCCAGACTCAGTCCTTCCACTCGGAACTGGCCACGCACGTGTCGCGCGGCAAGTTGAAGCGGATCTCGGCGGCGAGCCTTGGCAGGTTGAAGATCCCTGTCCTACCGAGGGAGGAGCAGGAGCGCATCGTCGCGGTCCTCGACATGTTCGATGCCCTAATGAACGACCTATCCATCGGATTGCAGGCCGAGATCAAGGCGCACCAGGCGCAGTATGACTTCTACCGCGACAGGCTGCTGACGTTCGAGGAGTTGGCTGCGTGACCTTCGAGGAGTTGGGGGAACCCGGCACGGCGACGCACTTCCAGACGATCTCGGTCAGCGACGAGAGCACGGTCGTCGCGGAGTACGTGTCGAGCGCGACAGGATCGAACGCCGAGTCGGCGTACCAGTCCGAGGCCGAGCTGGAGGCCGCGCTCATCAAGCAGCTCCAAGGGCAGGCGTACGAGCGACTGAGGATCACCTCTAATGGGGCGCTCGTCTCGAACCTGCGCGCCCAGCTCGAAGCGCTGAACAAGATCGAGTTCACAGACGCGGAGTGGAGGCGTTTCTTCGAGGTCATCGCGGGCGCGAATGAGGGCATCGTCGAGAAGACCGCCAGGATCCAAGAGGACCACGTCCAGGTCCTCAAACGCGATGACGGGACCAGCAAGAACGTCTACCTGATCGACAAGCAGAACATCCATAACAACCGGCTCCAGGTGATCAGCCAGTACGAGGTCGCCGGCGCCTACAAGAACCGCTACGACGTCACGATCCTCGTCAACGGACTGCCGATGGTTCACGTCGAGCTCAAGCGGCGGGGCGTGGACATCCGCGAGGCGTTCAACCAGATCAACCGCTACCAGCGCGACAGCTTCTGGGCCGATTCCGGGCTCTTCAACTACATCCAGCTCTTCGTGATCAGCAACGGTACCCTCACGAAGTACTACTCCAACACCACTGCGGCCGCCGCGCATGCGGAGCTGAGCGGCGCCAAGCCGGCTAGGCGGCGCACGTCGAACTCGTTCGAGTTCACTTCGTGGTGGGCCGACGAGTCCAACAAGCCGATCACCCAGCTAACCGGCTTCGCCGCCACCTTCTTCGCCAAACACACCCTGCTCAACTTGCTGACGAAGTACTGCGTCTTTGATGTCGACCGCAAGCTCCTGGTGATGCGGCCCTACCAGATCGTCGCGGCGGAGAAGATGCTGCAGCGGATCGAGACTTCCACCAACTACAAGAAGACCGGCTCGCTGGCGGCCGGCGGCTACGTCTGGCACACCACCGGCTCCGGCAAGACGCTGACCAGCTTCAAGGCGGCTCAGCTGGCGTCCAACCTGCCGCACGTCGACAAGGTGATGTTCGTCGTCGACCGCAAGGACCTCGACTACCAGACGATGAGGGAGTACAACCGCTTCGAGAAGGACTCGGTCAACGGCTCCAAGAACACCGCCGAGCTCAAGCGGCAGCTTGAGAAGTCGTCAGCACGGATCGTGGTCACCACGATCCAGAAGCTCGTGCGGTTCATCGAGGCCAACAAGGGCCACGAGATCTACGGCGGACACATCGTGCTGATCTTCGACGAGTGCCACCGAAGCCAGTTCGGCGACATGCACACCGCGATCACCAAGGCTTTCAAGAACTACCACCTGTTCGGCTTCACCGGAACTCCTATCTTCGCGGAGAACGCGGGCACGTCGGGCAACGTCAACCTCCGCACGACCGAGCAGGCGTTCGGCGAGCGGCTGCACACCTACACGATCGTCCACGCGATCAACGACAAGAACGTCCTGCCCTTCCGCATCGACTACGTCAACACCATCAAGGTGCCCGACGGCCTCACCGACAAGCAGGTCGCCGCGATCGACACGGAGAGAGCGCTGCTGGCACCTGAGCGGCTCCGCCAGGTCGTGTCCTACATCCGCGAGCACTTCGACCAGAAGACCAGGCGTAACTCGACGTACACACTGGGAGAGAGGCGGGTCGCGGGCTTCAACTCGATCTTTGCGACGGCCTCCATCACAGCGGCCAAGCTCTACTACGAGGAGTTCCGCAATCAACAAGCGGAGCTGCCAGCTGCACAGCGGTTGAAGGTCGGTCTCATCTACAGTTTCGCCGTCAACGAAGCCGAGGACGACAGCAGCGGATTCCTGGGTGAGGAAGACTTCGAAACGGGGGCACTCGACGGCAGTTCGCGCGACTTCCTCGAGTCGGCGATAAAGGACTACAACGCTACTTTTGGCACCTCATTCGACACCTCGGCCGACAAGTTCCAGAACTATTACAAGGACCTATCGCTCCGGCTCAAGAACCGCGAGCTCGACATCGTCATCGTCGTCAACATGTTCCTTACGGGATTCGACGCGACCACATTGAACACGTTGTGGGTCGACAAGAACCTTCGCTCACACGGCCTCATCCAGGCCTACTCGCGGACCAACCGCATCCTGAACTCGGTCAAGACCTACGGCACGATCGTCTCCTTCCGGGACTTGGAGGACGCCACCAATGAGGCCCTCGCGCTCTTCGGCAACAAGGACGCTCGCGGCGTGGTCATCCTCAAGCCATACGGCGACTACTACGGCGAGTATGAGATGCAGGTTGCAGGACTGTTGCAACTCTTCCCGCTCGCGGATGCACCGTTCGTCGGCGAGGCCAACCAAAAGGCGTTCACCGCGCTCTTCGGCGCGATCCTGCGGCTCCGCAACATCCTGAGCTCATTCGATGAGTTCGCTGGCCAAGAGTTGCTCAGCCCGCGCGACTTTCAGGACTACCAAAGCGTCTATCTGGACCTCTACGCGGACTGGCGGGGAGCCAAGGGTGCCGAGAAGGAGTTGATCAACGACGACGTGGTCTTCGAGATCGAGCTCATCAAGCAGGTTGAAGTCAACGTCGACTACATCCTCACCCTCGTCCAGGCCTTCCGTGACTCCATCGGCAACTCCGACCGGGAAATGGACACCCTGACGACGATTCAACGCGCGATCGACTCCAGCCCCAGCCTGCGCAACAAGAAGGACCTGATCCTCCAGTTCGTCGACTCGGTCTCGATCACCGGCAACACCAGCGAAGACTGGCGGATCTTCGTCCGCGCCAAGCGGGACGCGGAGCTCGAGGCGCTCGTCGTTGAGGAATCGCTCAACGCCGCCGAGACCAAGACCTTCGTCGCCAACGCCTTCCGGGACGGCGCAGTACCGACCGCTGGCACCGCGATCACCCGGATTCTCCCGCCAGGTTCACGGTTCTCACCTGGCGGGGAGCACGGCGCGAAGAAGCAACGCGTGCTCGACAAGCTTGCCGACTTCTTCGACCGCTACTTCGGCTTGACGTGACACAGCGGACGTCCGCTGCGTCGGGTATCGGGCCCCCAGACTTGCGCGTGGAACGAGCCCTCCTCATGCGAGACCTCGTGTCCCTTCCGAGGACGGCGCGCCAGCGCCGCCCGCAGGAAGGGTGCGGCGAAGCCGCCTTGATCCAGTAGAGGCCAACTCGGCAATGGATCGCCCAGCGGGTCGGTGCGGACTCCCATGGGCATCTGTGAAGTGGATCGCTCGCTCAGCACGGCACATCCCGCGACGCGGCAACTATCGAGGGGACATTCCAGCCAAATGGGCAGACCGGCGCCTGGGCGCACTAGCATGGCGCAATGGCGAAGGTTGGGGAGGACTCGTCGGACACGGGGGCAGAGGGACTGCAAGCTGCCAAGCTTTGGCTGGATCGCAGCACGCGAGTACAGGCGATCTACACGCACTTAGACCGCGGTTTTAGAGATCTTCTGATCTTCGCTTGGCCTCACGGGTCCACGACGTTCTCGTTCGATATGGGCGGCCAGTTCCGAGGTGACACCTTGGATGGGCAGAGCTTCATGGCGGAAGTCAAGAAGTACTCAAAGGAAAGTGACCTTCCCGCGCATTTCCGCGACTTCTTGGCCAAGGCGTACGTGGCCATGGACTCTCGCCCAGACGTCTGTGACAACTTCCTATGGATATCTTGGGCCCCATTTCAGGCACAGAAATGGGACAAGCATTGCAGCTATGAAAGTGTCATCAAGGCCATCGTGCACAAGGAGAACCGTCAAAGGGTCTTGGGGGCGGAAACGGTAGACGAGGCAACCGAGGCTATCGATCACGACCGCGCCTCTCAAGTGGCGGGGAGGGTCTGGCTGGTAACGCTGTCAGCTCGCCAAGAGGACCTCATGCTGATGGACGATCATTACCGAATGATCGTGGCCGAACTAGCGGCCGGGGCATAGCGTGACTGATCTTGCTGAGGCACTACGGGCCGCGCAGGCCATCGAAAGCCCGGTTCGACGGGTGGGTGCCGTCAAAGAAGCCATAGCCAAAGAGGCGGAAGACGTTGACCCGCAAGTCGAATTGAAGTTCACGCCCTACTTCAATCACTCGATGATCCCCGATATGGTGATGCGCTGGCCTCGGGAAAATCGAGAGAGATACGTATTCCTGCGCGCGAGTGTGAACCCCGAGTGGCTGGCTGACGATATCCGGATGGTAAGCCAGCATCGGCCGGTTGTCATAACGTTGGAACCCCTGGACGCTGAGTCCACAGCGGAGACGAGAGAGCGATACGACTCTGTTGATGCGGTTGCCAGCAATGCTGAGACTTGGGTCACCGATCCCATAGCTATGAATGCTGTCTCGCGAAGCGAAGATAAGAATCCAATGACGGCACTGCTCGGGCAGGCGCTCATCAGGGGTGGCCGCGGTGTGTCCAGCGGTGAGGCAGTGCGTACTTTGGTGGATCTGACTCAGGACGGCTTCGAGGCAGCCGGCACGCTCGTCGAGGACCGGACAAGGGCCACTCTGGTAGCCCTCGAGGCCGACCTGAACTCAGAGCAGTCTGGCCGCTTCACCCGAATGCTGCGGGCGGTCTGGGAGGGACACGGCGGGTCTGCCGGAGGCTTCCCCTCCGCCGAAGCACTGGGCGGCCTGAACGCAGGTGACCTGACCTACTTGGTGATGACGCTGCAGGATGCAGACCTGTCGTTCTGGAGGAGAATCGGAAAGTCGCTGTCCGCGCGCCAAATTGGCGACCTGGAGGTCGATGACACGCTCGCGAGCTTCCAAGCGCTGGTCACGGCGAACCTTGATCGCCTGACAGTGAAGGGAGCTCGAATACTACGGCGACAGCCCTCACTGTTTGAGTCCGAAGAATCTTTCCGATGGGTCAAGGAGGGGCGGTGTCTTGGGCTCAAGGGGCCCGACTTCGTCGCGCTAATGGCAGGGCACAAATCTGCAGAGCTCCCTTCCGCTGACGAGTGGGAATTGCCGAGTCGTGCGGAACTGGCAAAGCGGCTTCGCATGGTGCAGGCGGCGTCAATTTCCAGAGTCGATCTCGAGCGCCCCGACGGCGCGCAGGCGTCCTTTGAGTCAAGCGATTTCGGAAACGTAGTAGACGACCCCAAGGTGCAAGGGTCGGTGACAGCCTGGGGATCAGACAGTGTCCGTTCGGCGATGCTTCGCCTCCCGGGTGCCAGGCCGGTCAACCTTGACTTCGGTGGCCTAACAGCGACGGCACCTACCAGTTCCTACGTTGACGCTCGTGACCTACTGACCAACTCCATCCCTGTCATGAAGGGCATCTCCGCGGAAACCATGCAGCGGATGGTGGCCTTCTTGGCACATGGAGATGATGTCGCTGACCAGCCGGCCCTCCCTGTCGATCCGTTTGGTGGCTTCCCATCGGATCTGGACTGGTCATGAGATCGGCCGGTGTCTGCGATCGGCGTCCTGCACTTTGCCTGCTGGGTCGTTCAGGTATTGACGCCTCACTCTGGCTGGTTCCCTGTAGCGGAGCATCTGTAGGGCCAGGTGGGTTGCGTCAAGGGTGGCCGAAGGCCATCACGCAGTGACGCCGTAGGCGCCCTTGACGCGTCGCACCTGGCCCGGATGATGGGTAGCGGGGGGAACCAGCCTGTAAGGCACCGTCCTGTCCGCACCCAGACCGGGGCTGCCGGGGCGGGCTCAGAGGTTCAGGAGTTCGTAAAGATCTAACTTCTCCTTGATCGAGCGGTGTCCACTTTGGCGGACTGGGGGGAGAGGACCCATCCGGCCTCTGCCGTTCGACCAAGGGGACACCATGAACGAGTTCGTTGCGCTCGCGCGCGCCACCGGAGACACAGCCAACCTGCAGTCGTGGATCAAGGGCAACATCATCCCGTTGCTCCTGCTGCTCATCGCCGTCATGCTCTTCGTGTTCGCCCAGCGCGGCGACAACGCGAAGGCGATGCGCGTCGTGGCCGGCGTGATCATCGCCCTTGCGGTGCTGGGCGTCGCAAGCAGCGGTCGCGCCGACGAGGTCGGCACCTGGCTCGCGTCGCTCGTCACGGGCTGAGCCATGCGTCTGCCCGTCGACGACGAGATCTACAACGTCAACGCTGTTTGGCTCGGCCCGCCGGGCAAGACCCTGCCGTTCCGTGCGCGCTACGTTGCGTATGCCGTGGGGACCGCGGTCTTCGTCATCCTCCAGATCGTTGAACGCCGACTAGGCATCGGCGTCGGGTTCTTCGCGCTGGCGTACACGCTGCTTGTGACGGTGGGGGTAACGAAGATCATCCTGCGAGTGGTCGACCATGACAGGCCCGTCAGCGCGGTCCTGCGCGGGCTGATCAACGAGGTCAACGCACCGCGTGCCCAGACGCGCGGGCAGACCTCCATCCTGCGTCCGGCCCGGGTCCGCGCCGTCCCCCCGCGCCCGGGCCGGATCCCGCCTCGGGGACGCCACTCCGCGGCCGCAAAGCTCGTCGATGAGGCCACGCCATGAGCAGCCGAGGCTTGGCGCTTCGGCGGATCACAGGGCACTGCACGGTGGCCAGTGACCGGGTCACCGCCTGGTACCACCTCGCGCCGCAGGGCTGGTCGTTCCAGCCGGACAGTGCCCGCGAGCGGCTAATCGCCGATACCGCCGACGCGCTGGCGCAACTGGCCAAGCGGAACCTCCACCTCCGCGTGACAACGCGGCCGTACCCGGTCTCGAGGTGGGCGCAGGCACACGATGCGAACGCCCCTGCCCCGTTGCCGGGTTGGCCCGAGCACCTCATCCGCGATCAGGTGCAGCTCGCTAGCCGGAGCATGGCGGACAAGGAGGTCTACCTCGGGGTTGACCTGGGGACGACGCGGCGGGTTCTGCACGCGCTGAGCGGCTTGGTCGGGCGAGCGGCAGACAGTGAGGTCGCCGCGATGGCTAAGCCGATCCGCGAGGTGGACGAACTGCTCCGGCATCCGGGTTTCGAGGGATCGCCCGCGTCACCAAGGCAGTTGGAATGGTTGCTCCATCGATCCTGCTCGCTCGGTCTGCCTGCGCCGCTGACCCTGGGGGCCGCCGAAGACGCGGACTGGGAGCCAGATGACCTGGTCGAGTTCACCGACCACGTCACGTGGACCGCCGTGCCCTACGGACGAACGATCGTCGTCCGGGGCGAGACGGACGGCGCCGAGGTCCAGCGACACGTCTGCGTCCTGTCGTTGGGGCGGATGACGGACCTCGACATCCCGCCCGGGGTGCCCTGGATCCAGCGCACTGACCAGCTGCCCTTCCCTGTCGAGTGGTCCGCGAGGGTGACGATCGAGGATGCCGGACGCGTGGGAATGGCGATGAGGCGCAACATCCAGCGCATCCGCTCGCAGAAGGAGCACTACGAGCACGAGCACGCCGAGCCGGCGCCCGGTGCGCTCGACCGGCAGGCCGCCAAGGCACTGGCCGTGGAGGACGAGCTCTCCAGCGGTCTATCCGGCCTGAGTACTCGGACCGCCGGCTGGTACCGCATCGCGGTGTCCGGCGTCTCGGAGGAGGAGGCACTAGAAAGGGCCGCCGCGGTGCGCCATCTGTTCGCTCCACAGGTGACAATCTCCCGGCCCGCCGACCAGTACGCAGTGGCCCGGGAGTTCATCCCAGGGGAGAAGCTGGGAACGACGGCATACAAGCGCCGGATGCCGGTGACGACATTGGCTGCTGCGGTCCCGACCGCCACAGCGAAGGTCGGCGACCGTGTCGGCATCCACTTGGGTGAGACGTCCGGCACGTCATCAAGGGTGGTCACCTGGGAGCCGTGGAAGGCGACCGAGCAAGCTGAGGAGTCTGGGCTCGCGGTCATCTGTGCGGGACTCGGCGGCGGCAAGTCCACCGCCGGCGGCAACATCATCTACCGCACTGTGATGCAGGGAGTCTCGTGGACCGTCCTCGATCCTTCGGGCCGGCTCACAGCGTTGTGCCGGCTGCCGCAGTTGGCCGCCGTCTCGAAGGCAGTCGACCTGCTCGATGCCGCACCCGGAGCGCTCGGTGCCTATCGCGTCATCGCCGAGCCTCGCCGCGAGCACTACATCGGCGAGGTTGAGTGGCGTGTTGCCCAAGTCAACGCTCAGGCCACCCGGCGGTTGCTGGCGAGCAGCGTGCTGAGGTCCGTCCTTCCACGACAGATGCAGGACCACGTGCTGACCGAAGTGGCGCTGATGCGTGCGGTCGGCGCAGTCTCGGCCACAGTGACGTCCAGCCTTGCCGACGTGGTTACCGCTCTCGGGCAAGTCGAGGGTGATCCCGAGCTGCACCGTCACGCCGGCTACATGCACGACTTCCTCGCGGAAGCCGCACGCACCAGCCACGGGCGGCTGCTCTTCCCACCCGGGTACCGCAACGACTACGACGCCGACGAGGCACTCCTCACGGTGTACTCCCTTCGAGGGCTGACGTTCCCCGACGAGAACGCCAAGGGAAGTGAGGACCTCGACGAGCGGCTGAGCATGTGCGTCCTCTACCTGGCCGCATGGCTCGCCCAGCGCGGGATGTACCTCGGAGATGTTCACGCTCGGAAGGGCATCTTCATCGACGAGGCCTGGGCACTTTCTACCTTCACGACGGGGCGCCGCTTCATTGAGCGGGCCGGGCGCGACAGCCGCAAGCACAACACCCGGGTGATCATGGCCAGCCAGAACCCATCTGACCTGCTGCGGCTGGACCTGGCGAACCTCGTTTCGGCCGCATTCATCGGCCGCCTGACCGACGAGACGGCGCAGCAAGACGCGCTGCGATTCATCCCCGGCATCCAAGCGGGGCAGGGCTACGAGGCGATCTTCGAGTCCCTCTCCCGTCCCACGGCGACGGGTCGCCGAGGGCCCCGAGAGTTCGTCTTCAGCGACGGGGCGGGAGGGGTGGAGCGGATCCGAATGGACTTGTCCGCTCACCCAGAGGTGCTCGAGGCTCTCGACACGACGGCCGACCCGGCAAAGACCCGCGTCCACGGCATCGGGCGTCCGTCAACGCCCCCTGTTGAGGGCGCCTTGAATAGCAGCGCGCGAAGGAGCGCTTGACATGCGGGCGCTCACCAGAGCCTTCTTCGTCTTCGTCGCCACGGTGGTGTTGGGCGTTCTCAGCCTGGCTATGGCTTCCAGCAGCCCGGCTACTCCTCAGCGCGGTGTGGCGGCCGTCCACGAGCTACCCAGAATCCCCGGAGTTCCAGACTGCAAGGACGCGCCTATCCCCGAGCGGCCGGGCACAGGTCTGCCGGGCGCTCTTGATCCGGCACCTGACCCGCTCCCAGCCGCGGGCGATCCCTTCGTGCAGAAGCCGTCGACGAGCGTGTATGAGCAGTACGGCTATGCCGGCCTGACCTGGCACACCTACGACCTGGGTTGCGGAGGGTCAGTGCGTGACCCAGGAGCTGCCACCGACACGATGATTGGGAACGTCATGCTCTCGTGTGCGGTGTGGCTCACCGCGGCGACGAACGGACTGCACAACAAGGTGGCCGACCCGGCCTCCTACATGGGCCCGCTCGACGATGTCGTCGAGACAGTGACCACCCGCCTGCACGAGTCGATCTGGAGCCCTTGGGGCGCGGTTGCCGTGTTGGGCGTAGCAGCCCTGCTGCTGTTCCAGGCGATGCGGGGTCACTTCCCTGCCGTCGTTGCGGGTGCAGCATGGGCGGCGCTGGTACTCGCGGTCGTGGCGGCGATCACGCAGTACCCGTCGCGGGCAAGTGGCTTCTTCGACGGCACCATCACGTCCACGATCGGCTCGGTCCAAGCCCGCACCGCCGGTGTTGACACCTCGACCCACCCCGGGGAGTCGAGCGCACGAGCTCAGGGTGCCCTCACAGTGGACCGGGTCCTTTACGACGCGTGGTTGCGCGGCCAGCTCGGCTCGTCTGACTCAGCGGCAGCCGACCGCTGGGGTCCTGCTCTGTTCCAGGCGAGCGCGGTCAGTTGGTCCGAGTCGGCCACAGCTTCGACTCCAGAAGCGACGAACCGGCTCAACGAGGACAAGGCCAGTCAGTGGAAGGAGACTGCCGACGAGATCGCCGAGCAGGACCCGGCGACGTACGCCATCCTGCAGGGCAAAGCCGGCGGGCGGATGGGCACCGGGCTCATGGCACTGTTCGGCGCCGTGTTCGTCGACCTGTTCCGGCTGATCGCCGACGTCTTCCTGCTGGCCGGTCTGGTGATGCTCCGGCTCCTCGTCATGTTCCTTCCGGCGGCAGCGGTCATCGGGGTCTTTGCTCCGCTGTCAGGTGTCGTCAAGCAGATGGCCAACATCGGGGGTGCGGCAGTGGTCAACGTCGTCGCATTCTCAGCAGGATCGGTCGTGTACACGGCGGCGATCTCGGCTGTGTTGAGCACGGCGAACGACCTCGGCATGGGGATCATGGCGCTGGTCCTATGCCTGGTCATCACGCTGGCCGCTTTCGTGCTCATGGCTCCGCTGCTGTCGTTCACGCGGATCCTCGGTCACTCGGGTCGACGCATCCGTCGGCATCACCTCGCACGGCAGCTCACGCGATACGTCGTGACCCGTCAAGGCGTCAACGACGGCACGAAGAAGGCCATGGAGGAGTCCAAGGACGAGGACCCCGAGCCCACCGTCGCCGGGCAGGGCGGAGCTAGTCGGGGTGCCGACGCTCCGGCTCGAACCGAGACGTTCGCGCGGGCACAAGTGGTGTGGGACGTGACCAGCGACGGCGGTCTGAGTCGCACGTCAGTTCCTCCCCAGCCGTTCGTCGATCCGAGACTTTCGAGGCACCAGTCCGCGCTGCCGAGTTCCCGAGACGAGAGCCCAGAGCTAAGAGATTCAGGGTTGCCAATTGAGGGGGGCAGCGAGTCGCACAAGCCCGATCCGGCATCGGCATCCAAGGACCGTCGTGATAAGGGGACGATCTCCGGCCTCGTTCACGTTCCCCGCCCGAGCGGAAGCGTGCTGACAGGGGAGGTCCTGACGAACTCCCATGATCGCGGGCGCCACCCTGCGCCCGTGCCGGCACACGACGCCAACACACAGCTCGTTGACGACGGCATCGGTCACTTCATCTACGACCCTCGAACTGGCGCCATGCTCCATCGTCGCGTGGGGCTCGGAGACGCGACTGGTGAAGCGTCATGAGGGGAATTCGTGAGGCCGGGTGGTGGCGGTGGCCCCTGTGGTCCTGGCGAAACTTCTTTGTCACGGTGCTGGCGGCAGCAGTGCTCGTTGCAGGTCTGGGACGCCTCTCGGGTGGTGCAGAGACGGCGGCACCGGGGGCGAGATCAGGCCGGCCGCCGGGCGCGGGATCCGTTGATCTCACGCCTTCTCCACCGCCACCGGCTAGGTCCGCATCGGCAACGCCAGGTGCCACCGTGAAAGCGTCTGAGTCGCCCGAGGAACTCGCCGTCGCTTTTGTGGGCGCGTGGGCTCGACCCGGTGCGCAGGTGAACGAGTGGCGGGCGAGTTGCCAGGCCATGTCGACACCACGTTTCGCGTCGAGCTTGGATACCGCTTCCTCCGCTGCGGTGCCCGCCTCTCGCGTGGTCGGGGACACCGAGGTTCTTGAGCGCAGCGAAGCCAGCACAGAAGTGCGTGTCCCGACAGACGGCGGTGCGGTGCTTGTGGCGCTGGAAAAGACGCCAGTCGGGTGGCGGGTCGATGGCATAGAGCCCGAAATCAACCCGGCGTTGGCATCGGGGAGCTGACCCTTGGACCCCTTGACGACGATTGCGGCCGCCGAACTGAAAAGGCGTCTCTGGCGGATGCTCCGCCGTGTGCTGGCGGTGCTGGCACCCGTGTTGCTCGTCGGCGCCCTGGCGATGGCGGTGTTCACCTCAGCGATGTTCGTCGGCGAGTCGAGCGCGGATCAGCAGAACGTCTCGTTGGGCTGCGGTCTCGTCGTTCGTCCGGCACCCATCGAGATCGGCTCGTTGGATGCCGAGCAGCTGGCCAACGCGCAGACGATCGTTGCGGTCGGTCGGGCCCTCCGGGTGCCCTCGAAGGGATGGGTCATCGCCCTGAGCGTCGCGCTGCAGGAGTCGACGCTGCGAAACCTGCCCTACGGCGACCGCGACTCGATCGGACTGTTCCAGCAGCGCGACGCCTGGGGAAGTCGGGCCGAGCGACTCGACCCAGCGACCGCCTCCAAGATGTTCTTCACTGGCGGTCGAGGCGGTCAACGCGGCCTCCTGTCCGTTCCCGGATATCTCAACCTGCCCGTGACCCGGGCCGCCCAAGCGGTGCAGGTGAGCGCGTTCCCCGATGCCTACGCGAAGTGGGAGGGTCTCGCTCTGCAAGTGGCCGGGAGCCCCAGCGTCTCCGGTGCCGAGTGCACGGCCGTCGTTGGGGCCGGCGAGGGCTCCAAGGTCGTCGAGGTCGCCCTGACGCAGTTGGGCATTCCGTACTCGTGGGGCGGCGGCACGCTGAACGGTCCAGGCCTCGGCTTCGGCCCGGGGGCATCCACGGTTGGCTTCGATTGCTCGAGCTTCACGCGGTACGTCTGGTTCCGGGCCGCGGGAATCACGCTGCCTCGCGTGGCCAGCGACCAGGCTGCCGCTGTGACTCGTGTGCCGCTCAGCGAGCTCCGCGCCGGAGACCTTTTGTTCTTCCACGATCCTCGTGATCGGCCAGGCTTCTTCCATCACGTCGGCGTCTACGACGGGCAAGGCAACATCATCCACGCGCCCACGACCGGCCGAACCGTCGAGGTGAAGCCCATCGACCTGACCGTGACTCACCCCTGGGGTGACACAGTCGTTGCGGGCCGCCCGGCTCTCGCGTCGTGAGCGATGAACACAGGCTTATCGGGGCGTGAGACACGGGGTCGGCACTACCGTTGAGCCTCGTGAGGACCGAAGACGCCAGGCGGCTCGCTGAGGGGTGCTTGGCGACGTCCCACCCGGACCGTTGGCGCCACGTACAGGGGGTGGCCGCGCGAGCCGCCGCGTTCTCGGCGTCCGGCGGCGATGACGACCCGGTGGTGAGTGCGGCCTGGCTTCACGACGTGGGCTACGCAGGGATTGCGCGCGTTACGGGTCTGCACGCCCTAGACGGCGCGGTGTACCTGGCCGGTCTTGGAGCTGAACCCGTGGTTGTGTCGCTCGTCGCTTTCCACACAGGAGCTGAGTACGAAGCGGAAGAGCGGGGCCTAGCACGCGAGCTAGCAGCTCTTCCCCGGCCGGAGCAGGGACTGCTAGACGCTCTGATCCTTGCCGACCTGAGCGTCTCGCCGACAGGTGAGCCGGTGGCCGTGAGCACGCGACTGGACGAGATCGTGGCTCGGTACCCCGGTGATGACCCAGTGCACCGCGCGGTGCTCAGGTCGCGCGCGTACCTCGAGGCCTGCTGCGAACGCGCTAAGAGCGTGCTGTCAGCCTAGGTACGGCGCGCTGCGCTCCTCGAGAGCGTGCTCGATCCGCATCCGCATGGACGGGTGCATGTCCAGGGCGCCGATCTCCTGAGGGCGTACCCATACGACCTCACTGCTTTCACTGCTGGTTTGAGCCTCGCCGCCGAGGAGTCGGGCCCGGAACGCGATCGAGAACTGCTGCCGCACTTCTCCGTCGTCGTATGCCATGACGTGACGTGGGTTCGTGTAGGTGCCCGTGATGGCCTCGACCTCGACGTCGTAGCCGGTCTCTTCCTTGACCTCGCGAACAACCGTGTCGACGATCGACTCCCCGATTTCATGCCCACCGCCAGGCAGGGCCCACAGGTTGTTGTCGGTCTTGTGAATGAGGAGTACGCGTCCGGCTCCGTCACGCACGATGGCAACTACCGAAGGGACGACACTGTTCGCTTCCGGTGCCGCCGGATCGTCGATGTAGTCGATCCGCCCCATGGGGCGACGATAGCGCGCCGTGTGACGAAGTCTCGATCTGGCCGGCTGGCCGACGTCCGCAGAGAGCCATAGCGGGAGACGAACTCGACTTCGTCCTGACGCCCAGGGAAGGGGGTGTGACACAGGAGCGGAAGCAACGCGTGCCGAAATATCAGCATTCAGCGACGGGCTCCGCCTGAGACGGTGGGCCGCTGTGTTGGTCGTTGATCGGACTGGAGTGCTGGCGGCCCAACCTCCGGCAGAGGAATCGCGAGGACCTGTCCGGGACGCGGCGCGTGGACACTCCTGTGGAATTGGCGCGCCTCAGCCACGTGAACAGCGACCGGGGCCGATGGAGTGAGCTGGTACAACATAACGGTGCGCACCCGTCGGTTGGTCGCTAGGTGAGCCGCTTCCCAGCCGGTCATGTACCCGAGTTCCTCGGCCACTTCGAGTCGCTCATCCATGAACGGTGCCGCGAATACCGCCACGTCAGCTCCCTCTAGCGATTCATCCATCTCAGGCGTCGTGCGCCCGCGACCGTTGATGAAGAGGCGTCGGCCCAAACGGCGAGGACCCATGACATCTTCAGGGCGGACACCTCGGACGGTCTGGCCCGATGACAATCTGCCGAAATCGGGTCCCGAAATTCCATGACGAGCAGCCGCGTCCACATCAAACCGGCCCGGGAGAGAAGGCTCAATCACCACGTAGGAAAGACATGCCGACCGTGGGGTCTCTGAGCGGATGGCTTCAACGTACAGGCCGCCCAGATCAGCTACCACCTCGCCTGGATTCAGTTCCTCCAGAATGAAGAGGCCGTCGGGGGCAGAGGAGAGCCTCGAAAGCGTCGTGACCCTGTCGATCGTCCCTACGGGCCCGGCGACCCGGAGCGGCCTCTGACGGTCTGCTCGATGGGTTTCCGCGAGCATCAGCAATCCCGTGATGGAGGCAGCACTCGTAGAACACAACAGGACGACGTCGACGTTGGTCCCGCCTTTCAGGAGCAGTCGATCGAGCGTCCCATCACCACAGTCGAACAGCACCGAGACACCGCCGGCGTCCAGCCGTACAGCCGGCAAGCCGCGTCGAGGGAACGGTCTCCAGGGGCCGGTACCAATGAAGGTCATGTGCCAGTCGGAGGACGTCATTCTGCAACCGCTGGTATGGGCGCCGCTCCGGCAGCCAGCCGCAGTAGCTTCTCCCTAGTCCAGGGTGAGACCACGTGCAACTCTGCTCGAGCGCGACTCAGGGCTACATAGAGTTCCCGAGGCGTGCTTGCCTGGTCGTCACTACCAATCGCGACGACCGTGACATCCGATTCCAAACCCTGAACCTCATCTGGGCGTCCCAGCACTATCCGGAGGTCTCGTGGAGTTAGTGGAAATCGGTATAGACCTACGGCGGAGACCGCAGATACCCCGGCGCGGCGTGCGGCACTTTCTGCCTCTGGAAGGGGTATTCCGACGAGGACGACCAAGATCTGGTTCGGCGAGAATCCCTCGTTCTCGAGAAGCGTAGAGACGAGGTCAAGCGTGTGGTCAAGGACCCGCCCTGCCGGCGCTCGATGAAACTGCGGCTTGTGACCGTCTACAAGCGGCCGTGGCGGATCCTCCGGGTAGAAAGCGGCCGCAAGTTCCGCAATTGGTCTTGTGTTACGGCAGTTTTCTGTCAACACCACCTGGGGGGCGGCGATGGGGTTGGTCCATCGGAAGGTGACTCGCTTCTCCATGCGGTCGCGGAGCGGGGTCGTGTGTATCCCGCTGTGCTGAAATGGGTCCGCAAATACGTACAATGGGCTCGCCGTGGGGTCATCTAATAACCACGTCAAAGCGTCTAGTTGCGCCGCGTCAAACTCCTGACCCTCGTCGACAACTATCACGTCATAAGGGCGCCCCAAAGAATCCCTGAACTCAAGGAATTTCTCGCTCAGGTCATCACCATGGGAGGGGCCGACTGCCTCGCTGACCTGTTGCCAAGTGGCGACGTGCAGATTACCTTCCAAGCCTGCGTGGAATGACCTCATTGATCCGGGGACGTTGAGGAGCGTCATGAGGAACGACCTCACCGTTGCCCGGTGACAAATGAGGAGGGTCTTGTTGCCGAGCGATTCGTGGTGCTTGGCTAGTTCTGATGCGATGACGGTCTTGCCCGTCCCTGCTCCCCCAAGGACGACTAAGCGCTCCGAGGAAAGGAGAGTTCGGTAGGCTTCGACCTGGCTCTGCACCATGTCTGCCTGACGGCGGGTCTCCCGGTCCAATCCTGCCAGCGAATCGGCGGCCTTTGTGGCTGACAGGACTCGCATAGTGAAGCTTGGTCTTAAAGCATCCGTAACTGTCTTGAGCTCGCTGCGTGTCAACCCACGGGTGGGACCCCAATGATTGCGAACCCGGACAAGCGCCAGTTCTAAGTTGCGTAAGTCGCCACGTCCTACAGCAAGTTCGTGGGGCGCGTCTGGACCGAGGTCGCCTCCAGGGACATCACTTCCCGGAAAGATCACGCCATGGCAGATCGACTGGCGTTCGAGCTGCACCCTCTCCCGTAACCACCGCTCAAGGGTGTAGTGCTGATCGGCGACCTGCTTGAAGGGAGACCGTGCAAGCGGTACCCATTCGGAGCGTCCGAAGGGAAGAGTGAGCCAGGTTCCGCGCTCAACTCGTATGCCACCTCCCTTGACCTCGAAGACGAAGATGCCAAGTTTCTCGTGGAGCAGGAGAAAGTCGATCTGCCGGAGATCCGCCCGCGGTCTGCCGAAAAGCCCCACGGGAACGTCGTACATGACCGTCCAGTCCCCCGACAACCCTCTCATCGCGTCTAAGACCACTCGCTCTGAGTTCGGACTTCCTGAAGGCGCAGCCTCGGGGATTAGACGAGCCAAGTGGGGGTACCCAAGGAAGCATCGCCTTCGCTGTCTGCTGATCCATCTCGGGTCCGCGTCAGCGCTGAATCTTGCATATCTATGCTCCCTCTCCTGCGGTCTCTCGCCGTTCTTCCTGCATCTGATCGACACGTCCGGACAACTGGGCCCCATGTCCCTCAACGGTCACCTGCGCGCCGTTCAAACACCTCGCTCGGGTCAAATAGTCACAACCCATACTTCTTCCGGTCGAAGTTGGCAAGGAAGTCGCGCGCCCTGTTGACTATCTCGTCCGACAGGATCGCATCGCTCGAAATGCTGTTTTCGTGTCCGCATCGTGCGCACGACCACGTACTGCTGTCGTCATCGAAGCCTGCTTGTTCGTTGAGGTGCTCGTCGCACTCATCGCAATACCAGTCGACGTCAGGGAAGCGTCCGCTCACCTCAGCTCTCCTCACTGTTAGCGCAGCCCAGTCGGCCTCGCATCTGGGAAGAATCAAAGCTGGGCCGATAGCAACGTACCTGACGTCCGCGGAAATCGTCTGCGGTCCCGCTCAACATCTGTGGCAAGCCGCGGGGTGTCTGCTCAGAGCGCCCTCGGCTTCAGGCCACAAGGGCTGCCACGACGCTGAGGAGCCGCCCATGGCATTGGGCGAGGACATGGTCGCGTAGCGACCCACGCGTCGACCGAAGGTGGGTACGAGGGGTGGTTTGCGGCCAACTCGATGGAACTGGTGTTCAGACGCCTGCATGAACTAACGGCACAGCGCAAGCAGCGGGAATCGTGAGTCTGGCTCTTGCCTTGGTGGCTCGGCTACACCGACGCCATCCATCCAGGAACGGGCCAGCCGGACCATCGAGGGCTTTGGCGAGGTGAGGCAGCAGGTCGCCCCGGCCCGTTGGGTGGGCCGGGGCGTCGGGTGGGCCGGGGGGTAGTTGCGCGCCTGTGTCCTCAACTACGGTCAGGCGCTCGCGGTTGCAACGCCGGTGGCGGAACGGCCGTCAGCGCGGATCCAGGCGGAGCGCACCTCCTGCAGCATCGCAGCTCCCGAGCGCGCCGTTTGGCGAAGGTCGGTCTGGAATGTCTGCGCAGACTTGATGACAGCGGGGTCCCGCCGCACCTGGTCGGCACGGAAGACAGCGTCAGTGATCTGCAGGGAAAGGGTCAGGGTGTTGATGCGTGCCATGGTCTCGCTCCTTCGGGCGTGGGTCGGGCTTCTCCCGGCTCCTGATCCCAAGATAGACTCCCTACCTCACAGTTAGCAACACTAAATACACTATGCGGTACCATGTAGTGATGGAGTACACGCCAGAGGCGCTAGGTCAGGTGATCCGTGACCTGCGAGAGGCCCATGAGCCGCCCATGACCCAAGCACTCTTGGGCCAACTGGCCGGATACGGGTCAGGCGCGGGCGTGTCCATCTCTCGCATTGAGACGGGGGTGACGCGGCCCACCGCACGACGATTTGCAGGGCTGGCGCTCGCTCTCGATCTGACGCCGGAGCAGCTCGCTGCCTTGGCTGTGCAGCGCACGCTCGAACAAGAGAAGAAGGTGGCGGACGGCGCTGAGGCGCACGGACTCCGTGCAAAGCGGCGAAGCACTCGGACCCGGTTGGCCCACGTACAGGAAGCGGTGCGGGCTAGGACGGACTGCGTCCAGGAGTTGGGTCTTGCGTTCAATGTCGCGCACGATCGCGCTCGGGATGAGTACTTCCTGCCGTTCGTGACCACCGCGGCAGCGATCCAACAGGCGGCAGTTCCTCCGGAGCTTCCCGACGATGACCAGGTTGCCGGCGCGGAGCAAAGCCACGCGAGTGCCGAGGCATCTGCGCGTGTGCAGAATCTCTCCAACGGAATCGGCGCCCAACTAGTCGCTGGTGGGGTCGGCGGTGCCGCCGTTGGAGCGGCTGTGGGAGGAGCCGCTGCATACGCCACATTTGCCGGTGCTGCCATGTTTGGAACTGCATCCACAGGGGCAGCGATCGCCGGACTGAGCGGTGCAGCTGCAACCAATGCCACCCTTGCTCTTCTCGGAGGTGGCACCTTGGCGGCAGGCGGAGCGGGGGTCGCAGGTGGGACTCTCCTACTTACTGGCATCGTCGCTGCTCCCATTGCTGCCTTGGCTGCCGGCGGCCTGTTCCTCGTGGCTCGGCGTCGAAGCAGGCAGGAGGACGAACGGCTCAGCTTGCAGCTAGACGAAGCAGAGGCGGCTCTCAAGGCCACACAAGATGGCTTCGACGCCCTCGCGGAAGCCTTGCCTCGAGCTACTGAGATCTTGGACTACATCGGCGTCCACTCTGCGCACGCCCTGCGCAAGTGGCAGCAAACCCTCCCGGGAGAGCCACTCCTATGGCAGGAGCTATCGGAGTGGCAACAGCGGTCATATCTCGACTTCATCACCATCGCTGCTTGTGAACTGTCGGTCGACAGCATCGACGCGAGCAAGTTCATGGCGTTGGGGGGAAAAGAGCTCGACGAGTTTGTGGAGGCTGTGGACCAGACGCTTCTGCATGCCCACCAGCAGGTCGCGTCCCTGACATAGGGAAGGGCGTGGTTGCAGGGCCGAGATTGCGTCTCATCACCTCGCACTCGGCGGTCCAATCAGGAACGCGCCGCCGACGCAGCAGACCAGGCACGCTCGAAGGACCTGAGGTAATGGTCGAAGAGGCGACCACCCACGAGCCGGCGAATGTGCACGACCGGCGAGTGATTCGCGGGCGCTCCCAGCAGGTGGTGGTTTGCGAGAAGGTCGTCGTCGAAGCGGAACATCGAGCAGTAGAGCGTGGTTCCGTGAGCTCGTACTGATACTTCGGGCTCGTCCAGGATGGGCTCAAGGTACTTCCAGGTCAGTCGGCATCTTTCCGCAAGGGACTCGCCGATGCCCTCTTCGACGCCACGAATGCGGACGGCTTCGGAGTTGGGGTCACCGAAGCTCAGGCGCACTCGAACTCCAGCGCGAGCCTTGGCGACCAGCAATTCGTCGACGTCCGGAATGGTGTCGTGCAAGAAGCTGGCAGCGAAAGCCAATACATCTATGGATTCGGAGGCGTTGTCAAAGAGACTGTGCCACAGCGAAGTAGGGATGGAGCCACGAGTCGGGTACACGGTCACCACCTCGGCACGGCTCGCTGCTGAGGTCTGCGATTGGCTGACTGCGTCGGGCCACAGGTAGTCCTCGTCTTGGCCCAAGACCGCGGCGACTCGCTGCCGGTTCGAACGGTGGGGGATACGTCCGTTCGCGATCCAGCGATCGACGGTCTTTGAGTCAACCTGCAGTCGCTCGCCGAGCTGGGCCGAGGTCATTGCCGCCGCCGCGAGCGCGCTCTTGAGCCTGTCGTTGGCCATGGACCCTCCCCGGGACGTTTTGGACGTCTCCTCGAATGTAGGACGTCCCGAGACGTCCCGCGAGGCGGTACCGGCGTCCTGTGGATAACGGTCTGCTGGTCGTAGCCGATTCGGCTATCCAGAGTCCTGAGAGGGGAAACAACCATGGCCATCGCACGACGCTTCAAGATCTCGCACCACGAGGTCTTCCCGCAGGGGGCGTTCATTGTCTCGCCCGTCACCGCGGTCCTGGACTTCGACCAGTCCACTCGTGACGTCAAGGTGCAGCAGACCGACAAGGAGACCGGCGACCTCATCTGGTCCATCGACGTGCTCGACGCCGATCCGGAGGCGCCGAAGAAGTCCAAGACGGTGAGCATCAAGTTCCTCGCGAAGGTCCAGCCAGTGCCGCCGGCGAACGACAGCGCATCGCCGTTCACGCCCGTGGAGTTCGCGGGTCTGACCGCCTTGGCGTACATCGACGACAACGGGAACCGCCCCCGCATCGCGTGGTCCTTCCGCGCCGACTCGATGCACGCGCCCGGCAAGGCCGCCTCCAAGGCACCCGTATCCGGTGAGGGTCGGGCGGCGTGACATGCGTGCCATCGACACCGTTGCCTGGACCGAGACCCTCGGCGTCGGCCGCAAGGAGCTTCCCTGGGCACTCAAGGCAAAGGCACGCCAGGTCGCCGACCTGTACGAGGACGTGAACCGACTCCGGTCGACGCTCGCCCACGGGCCGGATGAGGAGCTCGTCATGATGCTGACGGCCGCCACCCGCTCGCTCGCTGCGGCGGGCACTCGCATCGCCGAGACCCTCGGCGACGTCAACAGGTCGGCATGACGTGCGACGCCGTGCTGCAGTGGCAGCCCTCGTGAGCCAGGTGCATCAGCCCCAGGTGCCCGTTTGCGGGGCGACCGTGCGGGGGAGCGCGTGATGCGCGCCGGCAGCCTGCTGGAGTGGGCGCAGCTTTTGGGTGTCGGCCCAGATGACCTCCCTGCCCAGACCCGAGCGCTGGTGCGGGGCGTGGACATTCTCGACGAGGCGATTGTTGCTCTCCGGACGATGCTGCACACCTGCCCTGATCGCGAGCTGGACCGTGCCGTCATGGTTCTCGAGCGCCAGGTCGAGGAGGTGGCGAGCCTGCTCCGAGAGGTGCACCAGGACGTTCTGAGGGAGCTGACATGAGGACCCGCAGCGACGATCTCTACGTCGCACCCGACGATCCGCTGTCGATGATCCTCGAGGCCGTTGTCCGGGCCGTGTGGCTCGTACTGTGCCTCGCCGTCGCAGTCGTCAAAGGCGCGGTGCACCATGCCGGCATCGCGGCCATGCTGGCCGGTGTCGTTGCCACGGTGTGGTTGCTTGGTATCAACGTGGCCGCGCTCTTGGCAGCGGTCATCGTCGCGGCGCTCACGACATGGCGGTTCGCACACCGCGAGTCGTTCACTCGCCAAGCCGCGCCGCGGCTGACCCTGCTCTGGCGCGCCCCGCTGTACCGGTTGCGGTGGCGACACGTTGCGACCCGCTGCGGACTCGTCATCCAGCCGCACGGAGTGGTGGCTCTGGACCGGTCGAAGGACCAGCTCGTCCCTCGCATCTTGCGCGTCGTCGTCGATAGCTCCGGCCGAGACCGGCTCCTATTGCGCTTGCCGGTCGGAATGACCCCGGATGACGTCGCCGCGCGATCCGAGGCGCTCGGCCATGCCTTTGGCGTCGACGGCACGCTGGTTGTCGCGGCCCGACCTGGCCGGGCGTGGCTCGAACTGCGCCGCCGCGATCCGCTCCGCAAGGCGATCCGGCCCGAACCCGCGACGGACGTTGCCCTGACCGGCATCCCCGTCGGTATGGGTGACGACGGCCGACTCTGGCGCTTTCGGGTGCAGGGGACCCACGCGCTGATCGCTGGGGCGACTGGTGCAGGCAAGGGCTCAGTGTTGTGGAGCCTCGTGCACGGGCTCGCGCCGGCGATCAGCGCGGGTTGGGTGCAGGTGTGGGCGCTGGACCCCAAAGGCGGGATGGAGCTCGGCCTCGGCCGCGGCGCCTTCGCCAGATTCGAGGGCGGGGCACCAGAGGCGATGTGTGACCTACTGGAGGAAGCGGTCGACCTAAAGACCCGCCGAAGCCTCGACCTCGCCACTCACGGCAAGCGCGTCCATAAGCCATCAGCAGAGAGCCCGCACCTGGTCATCCTCATCGACGAGCTGGCGACGCTCAGCGCCTTTGCCGAGCGGACGGTTGTGCGCCGCATCGAGCACGCTTTGGGCCTGCTGCTCACCCAGGGCCGGGCGGTGGGGATCACGGTGATCGCAGCCGTCCAGGACCCGGGGAAGGACGTCGTCAGCTGGCGTGACCTGTTTCCGACTCGAATTGCCATGCGCCTCGACAACCCGATCCAGGTGGACATGGTGCTCGGCGATGGTGCCCGCGAGCGGGGGGCGCAGGCCGATCACATTTCCGAGCTAACACCCGGAGTTGCCTACGTGCGCATCGAGGGGAGCCGCGACGTGCGGAGAGTCCGCTCGGCCTACCTCACGGACGAAGCCGTCCTAGCCCTGTCCAGATCCCTAAACGACGTCGGGGTAAAGGCCAGGGCACAACAGCAACACGATGAAAGGGACGGGGAAGCGGCATGATCGACAACGTCACCCAGGCACACCGAGTTGCGTTCCGCGCGTTCGGCGTTCCGCTGGCGCACGTGAGAACAACGCCAGCTGTCATCAAGCAACTCGACGGCATTCGCTGGCGTCTCCGCGGTCGGTGCGCCACCGACAGGAGCGGCGCCTGGTTCATGGACCCTCGGATGCCTGCTGCCCGGGCTGCCCGATCGGTCTGCGCATCGTGCCCGGTTCGGGCCCGGTGCTTGTCCGCGGCCCTCCTATATGGCGAGGAGTACGGCATCTGGGGCGGCCTCGATTCGGAAGAGCGGAGCGCCCTCGATGGGCGCCTGCAGCGCGGAGAGACGCTGCGTGCAGTCGTCACGTCCACTCTCGCGGCGCCCGCGATGGGAGATCTCGATGAGGCCGTCTGAGGTCCCTCTCGACGCGGTCCAGGAGTACGCGATCAAGGAGCGGGTCTGCATACGCCCCCTGCTGCGGCGGGTTATCGATCGGGAGACCGGGGAAGCTGTGCTCGTCGCTCTCCCTTGCCAGTCGACCCGCGAGTCGCGATGCCCATCGTGTGCGGCCCGCGCGCGGGCGCTCCGGATGCACCAGTGCGTCGAAGGATGGCACCTCGCAGAGGAGCCAGAAATCGTCGTCAGCCCGAAAGAATCGCCCGTTGTGCACAATCCTCCGGTGGACTACGGAGAGGCCCGTCGAGGGCGTTCCACCCGGCGACGCAGTGACGCTGCGGATCTCCCCCGGCGCCCGCAGGAGGACCGCACCATCGGCCGAGTCTTCCGGGCCCCAAACGGCCGCAGCTACCGGCCGTCGATGTTCATCACCCTCACCCTTCCCGGTTACGGTCGGATCGTCGCGGGGGCCGGAACGCCACAGAACTGGCGGGAGTACGACTACCACCGGGCGGCCCTCGACGCACTGCACTTCCCGCGGCTGCTCGACCGCTGGTTCCAGAACCTCCGCCGGTGCGCCGGCTACAAGGTGCAGTACTTCGGGGCTGTCGAGGGTCAGCGCCGGCTGGCGCCGCACTTCCACGTCGCGATCCGGGGTGCCGTCCCCCGGGCGGTCATCAAGGAGGTGACGAGGGCGACCTACCACCAGATCTGGTGGCCGCAGATGAGCCGTCCGGTCTACGTGGATGCACTTCCCGTTTGGGACGGCATGGACTACCTCGACCCGACCACCGGGGAACCGTTGCAGACCTGGACCGGCGCTCTTGCGGAGCTGGACCTCGACGAGGACGCCCAGCCCGCCCACGTGATCCGGTTCGGTCGACAGCTCGACGTGCAGGGGCTGCTATCCGGCACTCCTGACGCCGAGCGGTCCGTCCGCTACCTCACCAAGTACCTCACCAAGGCTGTCGGCGAAACCTATGCAGACCAGGCAGCCGATGCCTCCTACGAGGCGCATATCGACCGTCTCCATGACGAGGTTCGCTGGCTTCCGTGTTCTCCGACCTGCGCCAACTGGCTCCGCTTCGGGGTCCAGCCCAAGGAGGCGGGTCCTGGGCTCGTGCCGGGCTGGTGCCCGAGCAAGGCACATGACAGGGAGCACCTGGGGGTCGGCGGTCGGCGGGTGCTGGTGTCACGGGGGTGGTCGGGGAAGACTCTGGCCGATCACAAAGCGGACCGCGCTGCGGTGGTGCGGGAGGCACTCGAGGCCGCAGGGATCGAGGTCGAGTCGGCTCGCCGGATGGCCGCTGAGGTGGAAACAACCGAGGGCACTGGGCGATTCGTCTGGGCCGCGGTCGTCAGTCACGGGGGAACGTCGGCCGAAGTTCTCATGGAGACCGTGCTCGAGCGTCGCCGTTGGCGTGAGCAGTACGAGTACGCCAAGTCCCTCGCCGGGGCTGATCCTCCTGTGGACAGTCGTTCGGCAACCAGGGGGAGCACGACGATGAGGGCAGCAGGGTGAGCGACCAGGCGCTGGCGGAGGACCGTCTCTGGAGCGTCGAGGACGCTAGCTACTTCCTCGGTGTCCCGGTACAGACCCTGTATTCGTGGCGTGGCCAAGGCGTCGGACCTCCCGGACGCCGGGTCGGCCGCCGACTCCGGTACCGCCCAGAGGATGTGAAGGCCTGGGTGGCTGGGCTCTCGACGGACGTCGCATCATGAGACGCCTGGGGCTGGGAGAGTACGGCGACGTCGCTTACTCCAAGGAGGGTCGCAGCGTTGTCGCGATGCTCTACTACCGCGACTACTCCGGCCGACGACGTCGAATCCGACGAAGCGCCGCGACGCGGGCCTCTGCCCGACGCGAGGTGATGACGGCTCTACAGCTCGCGTTGACCGTAGGAGACGAGCCCGGGTTCACGGCCTCGTCCTCCGTCGCTTTGGCGGCCGACGCCTGGTTGGTGGTTCTCGAGGAGCGTGTCGAACTGGGCACTCGTAGCGCCACGACCCTCGACCTCTACCGTCACGCCGTCCAGAAGCACATCGGCCCCGGTATCGGCGAACTGCGCCTTGGCGAGCTAACCGTTCCCAGGGTCGACCGCTTTCTCCAACGCGTGCTCCGGACCAAGGGTTACTCGACCGCGAAACTCTGCCGGACCGTGCTGTCCGGCATCTGCCGGTGGCTCGTCAGGCAGGGGGGCCTTCCATTCAACCCGGTGCGCGACACCGCGCCCCTAGAACTGGACCGAGACCGAACGGCTAGGGCAATGACGCCGGCCCAAATCCGAGAATGGCTCGACATCCTCGATGCTGACGAGTTCGCTCGCCGTCACGACCTACCTGAGCTGGCCCGCTTCATCCTCGCCACCGGCCTCCGCCTCGGTGAGGCGCTTGGTGTGAGGTGGAGCGATATTGACCCTGATCGAGGCTCCCTGCGGGTGGAGCGCACCATCGTCCGCGTCAAAGGACAGGGTCTTATCGCGTCACGGCCCAAGACGCACTCCTCGCAGAGAGTTCTCGTGCTCCCGGGGTGGTGCCTGACGATGCTCCAAAGCCGCCGGGTGCGCCTCGGTGTACCAGACGGCCCAGTATTCGCCGACTCGCTCGGCGGCTACCGCGACCGCAACAACGTGGGAGCCGCATTCCGTCGTGTTCGTACTGGCACAGGCTTCGAGTGGGTCACGCCGCACACTTTCCGGAAGACGGTCGCGACGCTGCTCGATAGCAAGGGAGCGAGCGCTCGGATGATCGCCGACCAGCTTGGCCACTCGAGGGTCTCGATGACACAGGACGTCTACATGGGCCGGCGCGCGGTGTCGCCCGAGCTCGCCGAGGCGCTCGAGTCCTTGGACGACCATCAGCGGCCGCAACCCCGTGGTCGGGACGAGCAGTGAGCGACATGTGTCCTGTCATGTGTCCTGCCGGCCCGTGTTGGGTCGGCGTCAGCACATCCAGCACGTCGCTGATCTGCAACAACGGTGGGCCCCGTGGGGCTCGAACCCACAACCTACGGATTAAAAGTCCGCAGCTCTGCCAGTTGAGCTAGAGGCCCTGGCGAGGGCACGGCATCCGGATGCCGTGCAGCGCGCGATCACTCTAACGGGCGGGCGCGTGCGGGCCGGGACGGTCGTGACGGCGGCCCACTTCCGGCTCAGACCACCGTGGGCAGCTGCGCCGGCAGGGCGGCCTTGCTCCGCAGGAACTCCTCGACCGTGGTCATCGTCGACGGGTCGACCACCCCGCCGCCACCGGGGCTCCACACCGTCTCGGACGCCCCCACGTAGCGGTTCAGCGCCATGGTGGCCGAGGGAACCGGTGCGACCGGCCGCAGCAGGGCCGCCAGGACCGCGAACACCGCGGTGGGGGTCGACACCGCGCGGACCGGTCGCCCGAGGACACGGGTGAAGAGCCCCGCGACGTCGACCCAGCTGAGCACCTCCGGGCCGCCGACGTCGATGGTGCGACCCGCGAGCTCGGCCGTACCGACCGCGGCCGCGCACGCCGCGGCGGCATCGGCCACCGCGATGAACGCCTGACGATGGCGGGTCGACCCGGGCACGAGCATGAGCCCGCGGTTCTCGACCGTCGTGCCGGTGGCACTGCGAAAGCGCCTCAGGAACGGTGACGGGCGCCCGATGGTGGCGTGCGGCTCCCCGCGCAGCGGGAGGGAGGAGCCGACGAGTGCGAGCCAGACGTCCATGAACGGCGGGAACCGCAGGATGACCGACCCGGGTACGGCGGTGCGCACGTGGTCCTCGAGCAGCCGTCGCTCCGCCGTGATCCGTACGTGCGCGTCGACGTGCGTCGTGGGCACCGAGGGCAGCACGATCCGCTCGACGCCGCGCCGGGCGGCGGCGTCGATCAGCCGGTGCTCGCCCGCCGTGAAGCGGCCCAGGTCGTCGCCCGCGCGCGGGACGGCGACGTTCGCCGTGATGACGACGGCCTCGACCCCGGCGAGCAGGGCGTCGAGATCCGGGTCCCGGGCGAGGTCGGCCGTCGTCAGCTCGACCGCGTCGAGGCCGCCGGCCCGGTCGAGCGACCGCACCGACCCCCTCACGGAATGCCCGTCGGCGACGAGGGCGCGGCAACAGGCCGCGCCCAGCTGTCCGTTCGCACCCACCACGAGGACGTTCATCGCGAGCCCCTTCGCGTCGTCGCTTGCCCCTCGAAGGTTACGCCCGCGCGCCTCGGGCGCTCGGGGCGCCCGGAGCGCGCGGTGTGCGACCTGCCCCCGCCCGGCGTCCCCGGCGTCACGGTGCCCCAAGCCGCCGCCGTGGGCCCTCGCCCACCAGGGGTGGCTTCGGCTCGCACCCTTGCGCCGCGCGGTGGCGCCCCCGATTCTGTGGTGGTGGACCCAGCACACGAGGCGCGCCAGATGGCCGAGGTCGAGGAGCGGCTCCGGGCCCGCTTCCCGGAGCTCGACCCGACCGTCGTCGAGGCCGCTGTCCGCGTCGCGGGGTCCGAGATCACCGGGCCGGTCCGCGACTTCGTGCCACTCCTCGCCGAGCGGGCGGCGCGCGAACGACTGCAGCGGCTGGTGGCCAGCGAGGACGCCGCGGGCGTCGCGGACGTCGAGGACGCCGCGGACGCCGCGGGCGTCGCGGACGCCGCGGACCTCCCGCTCGGGCCGTAGCCCGGCCGGCCCGAGGCATCCGTGGCGGATGCAGGTGAAGTGACGGCCAACCACAGGTGAACTCACGCTCGCGGGCCTTGTGGCGGCAGGGCTGACCGAGCAGGCTGAGGGGGTACGGGCGGACTGCACGTCATCCGTCCGTGGGGCCGAGTGGCCTCCGCCGCTGCGTCCACAACGAGGCGCGGAGGTCACCTCGGCCCGCACCCCGCGCTCGCCGTCGGCGGCGCCGGGCTCAGCGGGCCAGCGAGTACCAGAGCGCCGCGACGGCCAGCAGGACCACGCTGAAGCCAGGCACCCAGGCCCAGTGCACGTGCCCCTTCGGCACGATCGGCACGCTGGTCGGGGTGGGAGTCGGGTCGCTCCCGCCGGTCCAGCGCGGTGGCGCCGCGGGACGGTCGTCGACCGACTCCTCGGATGCGGCGGCGGTGCCGAGCACGTCGGCGGCATCCCCGCTCGGCAGGGGCAGGTCACTCTCCGGCACGCCGAGTCGCTCGCCGAGCTCGCGCGCCGACGCCGGGCGGTCGACGGCCTTCTTGGCGAGGCACTGCTCGATGAGCGACCGCAGCCCCGGCGGCACGTGCGGGGGCAGCGGCGGAGGCGGGTCGTTGACCTGCGCCAGGGCCGTCGCCACCGGAGTGCCCTTGTCGAACGGCCTGCGGCCGGTCAGCAGCTCGTGCGCCACGACGCCCAGCGCGTAGAGGTCGGACGCCCCGGTGGCCGCCTCGCCCAGGGCCTGCTCGGGGGACAGGTAGTGCGGCGTGCCGAGCACCTCACCGGTCTGGGTGTGGCCCGACCCGTCGACGGCGCGCGCGATGCCGAAGTCGGTGAGCTTCACGGTGCCGTCCGGCATGACGAGGATGTTGGCCGGTTTCACGTCACGGTGCACGACCCCGGCTTCGTGCGCGGCGCCGAGCGCCAGCGCGGCCTGGCCCATGATCGCCCGGACCCGATCCGGCGGGAGCGCGCCCTCGCGCTGCACCAGCGCCGACAGCGGCTCACCGGGGACGAGCTCCATGACGAGGTAGGCCAGGTTGTCGTCTTCGCCGTAGTCGAAGACGGTCGCGATGTTGGGGTGGCAGAGGTTCGCGGTGTAGAGCGCCTCGCTGCGGAACCGCCGCGCGAAGACCTCCTCCTCGTCGGTGCCCGGCCGCAGGACCTTGACGGCGACCGACCTCGAGAGCACGGTGTCGTCCGCCTCCCAGACGTCGCCCATGCCCCCGGAGGCGATGCGGCTGACGAGGGAGTACCGGTCGCCGAGTACCAGGCCGTTGGCCAGCCGGTTCACCGGGCGCTCACGAGGGTCACGGCCGAAGCATAAGGTCCGGCGGCACCCGCCGAGGACACCGTTGACCTGCGACTTCCCAGGCCACCGGGCGAGTCCTCAGGACCGGCGCTCGGCCTTGGCGCGGGCCTGCTCCGAGGGAAGTGGTTCCAGCTCGTGGGTCGCCGACGAGTCCGGTGCCCCGCGGCGTCTGTGTTCACGTGTGCCGTCATACCCGGTGGCGTCCGCGTCATTCGCCTCCGCGGCCTCCGAGTCCAGCCGAAGGCGGCGGCCCTCCGCGACCCGCTTGTCCAGCTTCTCCTCGGCCTTCTCCGAGTTGCGGGTGTCCTTGGGTGGCAGCTGCAGCGTGCGCTCCGCCGCGATCCCGGCCTGCAGCTCACGCGCCCGCTCGAGCTCGGCGTCGATCTCGGCACCGAACAGCAGCGCGAGGTTGGTGATCCACAGCCACAGCAGGAACACGATGATGCCCGCGAGGGAGCCGTAGGTCTTGTTGTAGGAGCCGAAGTTCGACACGTAGAAGCCGAAGGCCACGGAGGCGAGCACCCATCCGAGGATGGCCACCGTCGCGCCGACGGAGACCCAGCGGAACTTCGGCTGACGCACGTTGGGCGTGGCGTGGTAGAGCACGGCGACCATGACCACGACGAGGCCCAGCATCACCGGCCACTTCACGATCGAGAAGATCGTCGTGCCCAGGTCGCCGAGGCCCACCAGGTCACCCAGGGCGGTCGCGATCGGGCCGCTGACGACCAGTCCGACGAGCACGAGCGCCGCCATGACGACGAGGCCCACCGTGATGAGCAGCACCACCGGGCGCAGCTTCCAGACCGGGCGGCCCTCGTCGACCTGGTAGATCCGGTTCATGGCGCGTCCGAAGGCCCCCACGTAGCCGGAGGCCGACCAGATCGCCGCAGCGAGGCCGAGCACCAGGGCCAGCCCGGCGCCGCGGGCGTCGACCAGCTGGTTGATGGGCCCCTCCAGCTGGTCGGCGACCTGGTTCTGCCCGAGCTGCCGCACGATGTCCAGGAGGGTGGTCGTCGTGGACTCGCCCTGCCCGAACAGCCCGAGCAGCGAGACGAGGGCGAGGATCGCGGGGAAGACGGAGAGCACCGAGTAGTAGGTCAGGGCCGCCGCCAGGTCGGTGCACTGGTCGCGCTGGAACTCCGCGAACGCCGCCTTGGCGGTGTACTTCCAGCCGGGCTTGTCGATCTCCCTGACGGAGTCGATCTTCCTCGCGTCGTCGGGCTCCGGTGCTGTCCTCGCCCGCTCGGCCGCGGTGCCTTCTCGTGCCATGCGCTCGCTCATACCCCCGGGATGCCGTCCGACGCACCTTCGTCGCCTCCATCGTCGTCGCTGCGAGGCCTCGACGGTCCCGGAGGGTCGAGCGTTCGACACGTCGCACGTGGTCTTCGTGGATCGGGTGGGAGACTGTGCCGATGAGCGATCACGGCGGACGAGCCCTGCCGCGGCGGCCGGTGCCCTTCGGACCCCTCGCCATGGAGACGCACGGCGGGACCCTGCCCGGGCCCGCCGAGGTCACCGAGGTCGCCCACCAGACCGCGGCGATCCTCGTCGGCACCGGGCGCGCCGCCCACGACCCCGAGGTCACCGCCCGTCTCGTCACGCTGGTCGACGACCTCGGCCTGTCGACCGTCGCCGACCTCTGGTCGGCCCGCCCCGCGCGGTCGCTGCCGGGTGCGCTGTGGCGGCTGTACGCACTGCGCGAGTGGGTGCGGCGCAGCCCGGAGCAGGCGAGCCGCGAGTACGCCGCCGGCATCCGGTTCACCGACGTCGCCCACGCGGTGGCCGGCATCGCCGAGCCGCCGGGCCCGGACGAGGTGCGGCGGGTGGCCGACCAGATCCTCGCGGGGGTCTTCGACGGCGACCTGGCGGTCGCGCTGGAGCGTGCGGCCGCGTTCTGCACCGTGGTCGCGGCCGGCCGTGCCGAGCTGGCCCACGACCGCGACACCGTCGACCCCGGTGCCGCCAGCGACCTGACCCGAACCGGTGCGTCGATGCTGGCCACGGGCGAGGACCTGAGGGCCTGCGCGCGCCTGTGGCGCCTGGGCGACCTCGACTGACTTCTCGTTCGGTCACTCGGAGGGGAACACATCCACCGGGTCGAGGCGTTAGGGTCGTCTGTGGGTGCCGGGCCGCGGCAGCCCCGGGTCCCAACATCAGCCGCTACGAGCGGCCACGCGCCGTGAGGCGCTCCCGGTCCGGCACCCACCTCCGCAGCTGCCACCTGCGCCATCCGCGGTCCGCGGCACCCCGGTCGATTGGGCTGTGGACAACGCACAAGGCCTCCCGCCACCCACGTACGGTGGTCGGATGAACGACGACCCCTCGCTGCGCGACGAGCAGCTCGAGTCCGAGATCCGACTCGTCGGTGACCTCGTCCTCGCTGCCTCCCAGTGCGAGGGTCCGCTGTCCCAGGAGGCGATCGACCAGATCCTCGGGCTCGAGCCCCACACCGGGGTCGGCGAGGGCAGCGCAGCGGCCGACACCGCGGGGTGAGCGGCGCGCGCAACCCGGCTACCCGGCATCCGTGACGGGGCCCTAGCCTGTAGCCACTGTCCGGCCTCTCCTCCCGAAAGACCGCTCGTGGCGATCCGCCTCACCCCCAAGGAACCGCGCTTCTTCGACCTGTTCGCAGCGTCGGCGCGGCACCTCGTCGACGCCGCCCGCGAGCTGACCGTGCTGCTCGGCGCGTCCGGCGACGAGCGCGACGTCATCCTCAAGCGGATGCACGAGATCGAGTCGGCGTCCGGCGACTCCACCCACGAGATCATCCGGGCCGTGAACGGGGCGTTCGTGACGCCGTTCGACCGCGCCGACATGCACGGGCTCGCCGTGGCGCTCGACAGCTGTGTGGGGCTGATCGAGGCGGCGGTCGACCTGATCGTGCTCTACCGCGTCGACGAGGTGCTGCCGCGGGTGGCCAAGCAGGTCGAGGTCATCTCGCGGATGGCCGAGATCACGGCCGACGCGATGCCCCGCCTGCGGGCGATGAAGGACCTCACCGCCTACTGGGTCGAGGTCGACCGGCTCGAGAACCGGGCCAACAAGGCCTACCGGCGGATGCTCGCGGAGCTGTTCAACACCCCCGGCGCCGACCCCGTCACCGTGATGAAGCACAAGGACATCATCGACGCGCTCGAGGCGGCCGCGAACGGGTTCGAGCAGGTGGCGCTCAAGGTCGAGGCGATCGCCGTCCGGGAGTCCTGAGCGGGGTGGAATGGCTGCCGGTCGCGCTCGTCGTCGTGCTGGCGATGGGGTTCACGTACACCAACGGTTTCCACGACGCCGCCAACGCGGTCGCCACGTCGGTCTCGACCCGCGCGCTGACCCCGCGGATCGCCCTGGGGCTGGCCGCCGTGATGAACCTGCTCGGCGGGTTCGCGGGCGTGCGGGTGGCGCAGACGATCGGCGGCGACATCATCGAGGTGCCGATGGGCGCCACGGGAGTGGCCATCTGTGCCGGCGCGCTCATCGGCGCCACGGTGTGGAACCTGGCCACCTGGTGGCGGGGGCTGCCGTCGTCGTCGTCGCACGCCCTCATCGGTGGTCTCTGCGGCGCGGCCCTGGCCGGAGGTGCGACGGTGAAGTGGGGCAGCATCCTCGACAGCGTCGTCATCCCGATGGTGGTGTCGCCGGTGCTCGGCCTGCTGGGCGGGTTCGCGCTGATGACCGGCATCCTGTGGGCCTTCCGGCGGGCGGCGCCCGGGCCGACGGCGCGCGGCTTCCGCTACGCCCAGACCGTGTCGGCGGCGGCCATGGCCTTCGGGCACGGCATGCAGGATGCCGCGAAGACCGCCGGCGTGGTGGCGTTGACGCTCGTGGCGAGCGGGTACCGGCCGCCCGGCGACCTGGCGATCCCGTGGTGGGTGATCGCGCTGTCCGCGGTGGTGCTCAGCCTCGGCACCTACGCCGGGGGGTGGCGGATCATGCGCACGCTCGGCCGGCGGATCGTCGACGTCGACCCGCCGCACGGGTTCGCCGCCGAGACGGTGTCGGCGGCCGTGCTGTACGCGGCCACGGCCACCGGCGCCCCGATCTCGACGACCCACGTCATCACGTCGGCGATCATGGGCGTCGGCTCGACCCGGTCGCACAAGGCCGTGCGGTGGGGCGTGGCCCGCTCCATCGCCAACGGCTGGCTGCTGACCTTCCCGGGGGCGGGCCTCGCCGCAGCAGCAGCCTTCGCCCTCCTCACCCTCCTCTACTGACCCGGGGTTCCCGACCTCGTGCGACTTGGGTGCGGTTCTACGCCGCCCGTGGGTAGAAGACCGCACCTATGTCGCACGAAGTCACCGGGACGTGGCAGCAGGAGCAGGTCAGGCTGGCCCGGATGCCGCGTGGATCGGTCCGGCTCACCTCGGCCCGCCAGCGCGAGCTGACGCGGACCTGGTGCCGGATGATCTCGTCGGTGGTCCATCGGACGACGCCCAACCCGGCGGCGCGCAGCCCCACCTCACGCTCGCCGGTGACCAGGACCCGGCGGGCCACGGCATCAGGGCTCCGGTCGAGGGCTGGGTCGACGTCCCCGAGGTACTTGCCACGGCCGTCGGCCTCCACCACCACTCCGAGCTCGGGCACGTAGCCGTCGACGCGGCCCAGGAAGCGGTCGTGGGCATCGTGCACGTTCACCTGGGGGATCCAGCGCGGCAGCTCCATCAGGTGGAACGCCGCCGCCGACCACGACTCCAACCACCCTTCGCGGCGCGGATCGAGCAAACGCAGAACGGACTCGGTGCGCAGAGACCCTGGCCAGCGGCGCTCGAACTCCCGCAGGTCCCGGATCGCCTCGGCCGTGGTGGCCCCGCTACGCACGGCGGCATCGGCGATGGCGAGCCCGTCACCCAGCGACAGGTGCCGGGCGCAGTCGACCACCGTCCTCGGCACCACCGTGCGGCGCACCTCGTCAACGGTCTCCACGTGGCCCTCGGGCAGCTCCCCGCGATAGAGGGTCATCCAGGAGCCCGGCGACCGGGAACGCACGTGGTCGTCCACCGTCACCGACGGCCGCGGCAGGGGTCCGAGCGGGTTGGGCAGCCCGGACGACAGGGCAGCGCTCACATGGCTCAGGGCGCAGCCGTGCACCGCCCTGAGAGCAGCGCGGGCCACTGCCCTGTGCTGTTCCGCGTGGTCCGTCGGCCATCGCAGGGGGTCTGCGTGCAGGCCGCGCCCGAGGCGCAGCGCCTCACCCGCGCCGAGGGCGGTTCGGAGGCGTCTGGAGTCGATTCTCTCGGCTGCTGCCTCGGGCGTGAGGAAGGCAACCGGCAGGCTGGAGAGGTCCACGTGCATCCGCCCACGGTCTCGACCCGCGACACCTTCGGGAAGGCGTGGGGAAGCGGCTGTGGACGTAGCCGGCATCCGGCCCGGCTTGTGGACACCGACTTCGTGCGACTTGCACACGGTTCTCGTACCCTCGGGGCAGTAAGAACCGTGCGTAAGTCGCACGAGGTCGGGGGGAGCCCCGGGGTCAGCCGAAGCGGCCGCTGATGTAGTCCTCGGTGGCCTTCTCGGTGGGGTTGCTGAAGATGCGCTGGGTGTCGCCAACCTCGACCAGCCGCCCGGGCTCCCCGGTGGCCTTGAGGTTGAAGAACGCCGTCTGGTCGGACACCCGGGCGGCCTGCTGCATGTTGTGCGTGACGATGACGATCGTGTAGGTCGACTTCAGCTCGTTGACGAGGTCCTCGATGGCCAGCGTCGAGATCGGGTCGAGCGCCGAGCACGGCTCGTCCATGAGCAGCACCTGCGGGTTCACCGCGATCGCCCGCGCGATGCACAGCCGCTGCTGCTGCCCGCCGGACAGCCCGGCGCCGGGCTTGTCGAGCCGGTCCTTGACCTCGTTCCACAGGTTGGCGCTCTTGAGCGAGCGCTCCACGACCTCGTCGAGCTCCTTCTTGCCCTTCATCCCGTTCAGCTTCAGCCCGGCGGCCACGTTGTCGCGGATCGACATCGTGGGGAACGGGTTCGGCCGCTGGAACACCATCCCCACCGTGCGCCGCACCGCCACCGGGTCCATCGACGACGCGTAGAGGTCCTGGTCGTCGAGCATCACCGAGCCGTGCACGCGCCCGCCGGGGATCACCTCGTGCATCCGGTTCAGGGTGCGCAGCACGGTCGACTTGCCGCAGCCCGAGGGCCCGATGAACGACGTCACGGAGCGCGGCTCCACCGTCATCGTCACGCCCTCGACGGCCTTGAAGTCGCCGTAGTAGATGTCGAGGTCCTTGACGTCGATGCGCTTTGCCATGGTGTCGGTGCCTTCTGTCGTTTCTCGGATGCGTCGGGCGGGGTTGGGGTGCAGGGGTCGGCGTCGGCGCCGGTGGTCAGCTCTTGACCTTGCTGAAGCGGCCGATGAACCGGCCCAGCAGGTTGAGCACGAAGATCAGCAGGATGAGCGTGAGCGCGGCGCCCCAGACCCGGTCGAGCGCCGGCTGCAGGTTCTCGCCGCGGTCGTTGTTGATCATCGTCGGGAGCGTCGCCATCAGCCCGCCGAAGAGGTCGCTCGCGATGACCTTGGTGTACGGGCCGAGGATGATCAGCGGGGCGGTCTCACCCATGACCCGGGCGAGGCCGAGCAGGATGCCGGTGATGATGCCCGAGAACGCCGTCGGGAGAACCACCTTCATGATGGTCTTCCACTTCGGCACCCCCAACGCGTAGGACGCCTCGCGCAGCTCGTTGGGGACCAGCTTGAGCATCTCCTCGGTCGACCGCACCACCGTCGGGATCATCAGGATGACCAGCGCCAGGGTCACGGCGAACGGCACGCGCTGCAGCCCGATCGTCGAGACCCACAGGGCGTAGATGAACAGGGCGGCGACGATCGAGGGAATGCCGGTGAGGATGTCGACCATGAAGGAGACCAGGCGGGCCAGCCGGCCGCGCCCGTACTCGACGAGGTAGACCGCGGTCAGGACACCGATCGGCACCGACATCGCTGCGGTGACCAGCGCCATGTAGAGGGTTCCCTGGATGGCGTGTGCGGCGCCCCCGCCGACCCTGCGCGGGGTGATGCCGGCCTGCGAGTTGGTCCACCACTGCGACTCGAGCAGCATCTGGCCGCCCTTGAGGAGCACGCTCGCGAGGATCCAGACCAGCGGGATGACCGCGATGAAGAACGCCGCCCACATCACGAGGCGCGCGATGAGGTCCTTCGCGGCCCGGGACGACGACTTGGACGCCAGCTCCGGGCGCCGGGGCGGTGCCGGCGGCGCCGTCGTGGTGGTGTCGAGCTGCACGGTGCTCATTCGGTGAAGGCCTTCCTGCGCTCGATGACGATCCGGGCGATGGCGTTGACGGCGAAGGTGAGCACGAACAGCACCAGGCCGGCGGCGATGTAGGCGCCGGTCTTCTGCGGGCTGTCGAACTCGCTCGCACCCCCGGCGATCTTCGACGCGAAGGTGGACCCGCCGTTGAACACCGACCAGCTCCAGCCGGCCGTCGAGTTCAGGCCGGAGAGGAGGATGACGACGGCGAGGGTCTCGCCGAGCGCCCGGCCCAGGCCGAGCATCGAGGCGCTGATGATGCCGGGCTTGCCGAAGGGCAGCACCGCGGTGCGGATCATCTCCCAGTGGGTCGCGCCGAGGGCCAGGGCGCCCTCCTTGTGGGCGGTCGGCACCTGCTGGAAGACCTCCCGGGAGATCGCCGTGATGATCGGCAGCACCATGATCGCGAGGATCAGGCCGGCGAAGGCCAGCGTGCTCTTGGCGCTGAAGCCCGCGTCGTCGAGGAACGGGATCCAGCCGAACACCTTGGACAGGCCCTGCTGGATGGGGGTGAAGTACTGGCCGGCGATGGTCAGGCCCCAGAAGCCGTAGACGATCGACGGGACGGCGGCCAGCAGGTCGATCGTCGCGGCGGCCGGCCCGCGCAGCCAGGCGGGCGCGTACTGCGTGATGAACAGCGCGACCGCGATGCCGAGGGGCACCGCGACGACCATGGCGATGATCGAGGTGACGGTCGTCGCCCAGAACATGTCGAGGATGCCGAAGCGCGGCTCGGTGCCGCTGGGCACCCACTCCCTCGAGGTGAGGAAGTTGACGTTGTTGTTCATCAGCGCCGGGACGGCCTGGATCACCAGGAAGGTCCCGACCAGGGCGACGATGGCGACGACGAGGATGCCGGCCCCCCTGGCGAGCCCCCCGAAGACCCGGTCGCCGAGGCGGCCGGTCGACGCGCCGTCACCGCTCAGCGGGCTCCGGCCGTCCGGGCCGGGAAGTTCGTCGACGGCTGAGCGGCCGGTGATCGTGGGTGTCACGGCAGGTCGTCCCTCTCGTGGTGCAGGGGGCGGGCCGGGTGGCGGCCCGCCCCCTCGCGGTCGGTCGGCGCGTCAGCGCCGGTGGTGGAGGGTCAGGACAGGGCGTTGACCGCGGCCGCGACCTTGGTCTGGACCGAGGCCGGGAGCGGTGCGTAGCCGATCTCCTCGAGGCTCTTCTGCACGTCGGCCGAGGAGAAGTGCTTCAGGAAGGCCTTGATGGCGGCGGCCTTGGTGGCGTCGGAGTTCTTGGAGCAGACGATCTCGTAGGTCACCAGGAGGATCGGGTAGGCGCCGGCCTCCTTGGTGGTGTAGTCGAGCTTGAGGCGCAGGTCGTTGCCCTCGCCGTCGGCCTTGGCCGCCTCGACGGCCTTGCCGACGCTCTCGGCGGTGAGCTCGGTGGCCCCGCCGCCGTTGTCGACCTGGGCGATGCTCAGGTCGTTGTCCTTGGCGTAGCTCCACTCGACGTAGGTGATGCCGCCGTCGGTGGACTTCACGCCCTCGGCGACACCGGCCGACTTCTCCTTGCCCTCACCCTTGCCGCTCCAGACCTTGGCCGGCTCGGCGGTCCACTTCTCGGGGGCCGCGGCGCCCAGGTACTTGGTGAAGTTCTCGGTGGTGCCCGACTCGTCGGAGCGGAAGAAGACCTTGATGGCGGTCGACGGCAGGGTCACCCCGGGGTTGATCGCGGCGATCGCCGGGTCGTTCCAGGTGGTGATCTTGCCGTTGAAGATGTCGGCGGCGACGGCCGGCGTGAGGATCAGCTTGTCGACACCCTTGACGTTGTAGGCGATCGCGATCGGGCCGGTGACCATCGGGATGTTCCAGGCGGGCGAGCCGCAGGTCTTGGCCGCGGCGTCGGCCTCGACGACGCCGTCCTTCTCCTCGGTCTTCAGCGCCGAGTCGGATCCGGCGAAGTCGACCTGGCCCGCGATGAGCTGCTTGATGCCCGCCCCGGAGCCGGTGGGGTTGTAGTTCACGGTGCCGTTGGGGCACTTCTCGAGGAAGCTCGAGGCGGCCTCCTCGAAGGCGTTCTTCTGCGCCGAGGATCCCTCGGCGTTCAGGGTGCCCTCGAAGCAGTCGGCGGATGCCGCGGAGCCGGTGGCGGAGGAGCTCGAGGCGGAACCGGTGTTGTTGTCGGAACCGCAGCCCGCGAGGGCGATCGAGCCGACCAGGGCGAGAGCCGCCACCTGGCCGAGACGTTGGATCTTCACTGTGTGTACCTCTCGGAGGACAAGGGTCAGGGAGGCGGGCGACTCTGCCCGACACGAGTGAAGGTATGGATGCCGGGTGACGCGACGGCTCGCAGCGGGTGAACGCACCGTGAACGGCATCCGGACATTCGAGGTCCGGAGGGTCAGCGCGAAGTGGCCTGCGACGCAGGCGCGCTCAGGGCGCGGCGACCTGACGGCTCAGGGGAGGTGGCGCTCCACGGCGACGACCCGGGCCGCCTCGCCGGCACCGACGACGTGGCAGACCAGGGCCTCGCCCTTGAGCAGCTTCTCGTCGCGGGCCTGCGCGAACTCCTCGACGACCTCGACCGCCCCTGCGGCGTCGAGGTCGAGCCGCAGGGCCAGGTCGTCGAGCAGGGCGGGCAGCACGGGGCCGTGGGTGCACAGCAGCGACGGCTCGCCGCGCTCGAGCAGCCGTGCGAGGTGGCGGTGGGCCTTGTCCGGGGCGGCCTCGAACCCCTCCTCGGAGAGCCCGCCGCGGGTGCGCAGCTTCACCCCGGCGGAGACCGCGTAGGGCTCGACGGTGCGCAGGCAGCGCTCGGAGGGGGAGGTGACGACGCGCGTCACCCCGTACGCCGTGAGCACCCCGCTGAGGGCCACCGCTCGCTCGTGGCCGAGGTCGTCGAGGGGCCGCGTCGTGTCGTCGGGGCCGCGCCAGGAGCCGCGAGCGACGGCGTGGGCGTGCCGCACCAGCACCAGCGGCCAGGTGTCGAGCCGCTCGGTCTGCTGCAGGCGCACCAGGGCCAGCAGCTGGTCGCGGTCGCGGGCGTAGTCGAGGCGGGCGTGCGCCTCGGGGACCGGGAGCCAGACGACCTCGTCGATCTCGTTCAGGAGGTGCCCGTCGCCACCGGTGACCCGCGCCGACCAGTACTGCACCACCTTGTCGTCGGGCGTGCCGTCGCGGCCGAGAAGTGTGTAGCGAGCCTCCGGCAGCGGCGGCCCGAGGCGCACGACGAATCCGGTCTCCTCCTCCGTCTCGCGCACGGCGGCCACCGCCCAGTCCTCGCCCGGGTCGAGCTTGCCCTTGGCCCAGGACCAGTCGTCGTAGCGGGGCCGGTGGACGATCGCCACCTCCAGGACGCCGTCGACGAGGCGCCACGGCACGGTGCCGGCGGCCGGGATCCTCACGGCATCCCCCCGGTCGCCCGGGTCACCGGCGGCGAGCCTTGCGGCGCCGCCTGGCGTGCATCTCGATGAGGTCGGCCTGCAGGTCGGTGCGCGGTTTGCCGTCCTCGTCGAGGTGGTGGCGCATCCACCGGCCGTCGCCGCCGAGCTTCCAGTGCGAGTACTCGTCGCTCATCCCGCGCTCCATCAGCGACTCGAGGTCGGCGAGGTGGCGGGGGTCGACGAGCCGCACCAGTGCCTCGACCCGACGGTCGAGGTTGCGGTGCATCATGTCGGCGCTGCCGATCAGCGCGACGGTGTCGCCACCGGCGCCGAAGAGGAACACCCGTGAGTGCTCGAGGAAGCGGCCGAGGATCGAGCGCACCTCGATGTTCTCGGACAGCCCCGGCACCCCCGGGCGCAGCGCGCAGATGCCGCGCACCCACAGCTGCACCTTCACCCCGGCCTGCGAGGCGCGGTACAGGGCGTCGATGAGCTGCTCGTCGACGATGGAGTTCAGCTTCCACGCGATGTGGCCGGTGCCGGGCTGGCGCTGCTCGTGCTCGATCTCGGCGTCGATGAGGTCGATCAGGCCCGAGCGCACCGACCGGGGGGCCACGAGCAGCCGCTTGAACCGGCTGCGCGGCGCGATGCCGGACAGCTGGTTGAACAGGCGGGTGAGGTCCTGGCCCACCTGGTCGTCGACGGTGAGCAGCCCGAGGTCCTCGTAGAGCCGCGCGGTCTTCGGGTTGTAGTTGCCGGTGCCGACGTGGCAGTACCGGCGCAGCCCCTCGGCCTCCTGCCGGATGACGAGGCACAGCTTGGCGTGCGTCTTCAGCCCGACGATGCCGTAGACGACGTGCACTCCGGCGTGCTCGAGCTTGCGTGCCCACGAGATGTTGTTCTGCTCGTCGAAGCGGGCCTTGATCTCGACGACCGCGAGCACCTGCTTGCCGGCCTCGGCGGCGTCGATGAGGGCGTCGATGATCGGGGAGTCGCCGCTGGTGCGGTACAGCGTCTGCTTGATGGCCAGCACCCGGGGGTCGACGGCGGCCTGCTCGATGAAGGCCTGCACCGAGGTCGAGAACGAGTCGTAGGGGTGCTGCAGCAGGATGTCCTGCTTGCGGATCGACGCGAAGATGTCGCGGGCCTTGGCGCTCTCGGTGGGCGCCAGGTCGGGGTTGGTGCGGGCGACGAACGGGTCGAAGTGCAGGTCGGAGCGCTCGAGGTCGGCGATCAGGTTGAGGGCGCGCAGGTCGAGCGGCGCCGGCAGCCGGTATACCTCCGAGCCGGCGACGCCGAGCTCGCGGACCAGCAGGTCGAGCACGTGCTCGTCCATCGCGGCCTCGACCTCGAGGCGCACCGGCGGGCCGAAGCGGCGGCGGGTGAGCTCGCGCTCGAGCGCGGTGAGGAGGTTCTCGGCGTCGTCCTCCTCGACCTCGAGGTCCTCGTTGCGGGTCACCCGGAAGGTGAAGTGCTCGCGCACCTCCATCCCCGGGAAGAGGTGGTCGAGGTGCGCCGAGATGACGTCCTCGAGCGGCACGAACCGGGTGTCGTACATGTCCGCCAGGGGCGACTCGTCTGGCCCGGGCTCGACGCGCAGCAGGCGGGGGAGCACTGGCGGCACCTTGACGCGCGCGAAGTGCTCCTTACCGGTGCGCGGGTTGACGAGCACGACGGCGAGGTTCAGCGAGAGCCCCGAGATGTAGGGGAACGGGTGGGCCGGGTCGACGGCGAGCGGGGTGAGCACCGGGAACAGCCGCGTGGTGAACACCCCACTGAGCCGTTCGCGCTCGACCTCGGACAGCTCGTCCCAGCGCACGATGGTGATGCCGACCGTCTCCAGGGCGGGGCGCACGTGGTCGCCGTAGACCTTGGCCTGCATCGCCAGCAGCTCGTGCGCGACGAGCGAGATCTGCTCCAGCACCTCACGCGGCTCGAGCCCTGACGCCGAGCGCACGGCGATGCCGGTGGCGATGCGGCGCTTGAGGCCGGCCACCCGCACCATGAAGAACTCGTCGAGGTTGGAGGCGAAGATGGCGAGGTAGCGCGCCCGTTCGAGCAGGGGCACGTTCTCGTCGGCGGCGAGCTGGAGCACCCGCTCGTTGAACTGCAGCCACGAGATCTCGCGGTCGAGGAAGCGGTCGGCCTGCAGCGCCTCGTCCACGTCGGCGACCGGGGGCGTGCCGGGTGGGCCGACGACGAACCGGCCGTTCGCGGCCCGCGGCTGGTGGGTGCGGGTCTCGGTCGCAGCGGCACTCGCGATGGAGACCTCGCTGACGATGCTGGCTCCTGCGGCTGCGTCGGCCGCGGCATGGCTCGCCGACCTCAGCTCGTCAACCTCGACTCCCGAATTCGCCGTCATGACCCAATCCTGTCAGGTCGCTGCAAGGGTGTACTGCCCGTCGACCGCTGCGTCGGTGAAACCGAGCCGTTCGTAGGTGCGCCGGGCCGCCGTGTTGTCGCCGTCCACGTACAGCTCGACCTCGGCCAGGCCGAGCCGGGCGAGGTGCGCCAGGCCCAGTCTCGTGATCGGTCCGCCGAGCCCTCGGCCCTGGTGAGCCGGGTCCACGGCGACCACGTAGACCTCTCCCGTCCCGCTCCGGACCTCGTCCGTCGCGGAACCGTGGGCCTTTCCCCGGTCCGTCCCCTCCTCGACCTTGGTCCAGTGGAAGGCCACGACCTCGCCGGTGGCGTCCTCGACCACGAGGAGCAGCCCGGCCGGGTCGAACCACGGCAGGGCCGTCCGCTCGCGCAGGTCCTCCACTGTCAGCCGGCCCTGCTCCGGGTGCCCGGCGAAGGCCGCCGAGTTCAGCCTCACCCAGGTGTCGTCGTCGTGGTCGGGCTCGAAGGCGCGTACCGAGAACCCCGCCGGCAGCTGAGGGTCGACGGCGTCCGCATCGGTGAGCGGACGGGTCATCCGGTGCAGGCTGCGCGTCATCCGCAGGCCGGCGGAACGGGCCAGGGCGTCGGCGGCCGGCAGCAGCCCGTGCGCCCACACGCTGCGGGCGCCCTCGGCCAGGGCGGCGTCAAGCAGTGCCCGGCCGTGTCCCTGACGGCGGTCGGCCGGGTCGACGACCAGCTCGGCCACGGCATCCGGGGTGCCCGCGGCCGCGACCTGGGCGTACCCGACCAGGGTGCCCTCCTCGGCCCGACGCAGCAGATGAACGACCCCCTGGCGCGGCGGCCCGACGGCCAGCCGGAAGGCCTCCGACACGGCGCCGACCCCGTCGACCTCGGCCGCGCGGTCCCAGAGGGCGCGCAGCAGGGCAGCGGTCGGCTCGTCGACCCGGCGCACGCGCTCGGTGCGCGCCACGTCAGGCCTCGAGCTCGGAGAACGAGTCGGCCACCTCGGGGACGAACCGGTAGCCGACGTTGCGCACGGTACCGATGAGCACCTCGTAGTCGGTGCCCAGCTTGGCGCGCAGCCGGCGCACGTGCACGTCGACGGTGCGGGTGCCACCGAAGTAGTCGTAGCCCCACACCTCCTGCAGCAGCTGCGAGCGGGTGAAGACCCGGCCCGGGTGCTGTGCGAGGTACTTGAGCAGCTCGAACTCCTTGTAGGTGAGGTCGAGCAGGCGACCGCGCAGGCGCACCGAGTAGGTGGCCTCGTCGATGACCAGCGCCCCGGCGGTGATCGGGCCACCCTCGTCGACCGCGGCCTCGACGGTGCGCCCCACGGCCAGCCGCAGCCGGGCCTCCACCTCGGCGGGGCCGGCGGTGTCGAGGATGACGTCGTCGATGCCCCAGTCGCTGGTGATGCCGGCCAGGCCGCCCTCGGTGACGACGACGATCAGCGGGATCGAGATGCCCGTGGTGCAGATGACCCGGCACAGCGACTTGGCCATGGCCAGCTCGCGCCGGGCGTCGACGACGACGACGTCGGCCTGGGGGGCGTCGACCAGTGCGGAGGCCTCGGCGGGCAGGATGCGAACATGGTGCGAGAGCAGCCCCAGCGCAGGAACCACCTCGGCGCTGGGCGCCAAGGTGTTCGTCAGCAGCAGCAGGTGGGCCATCGTCGATCAGGATAGGCGGTCATGCACAGCAGCGAAGGCGTCGAACGCGTCACTGAGACGGTGCTCGTCCGGTACTGGGCGGGCGCCCGGGCCGCCGCGGGTGTCGACGAGGAGCGCCTCTCCGGGGTCGCCACCGTCGCCGAGCTCGTGGCCCGGCTCGCGGCCGCCCACCCGGCGCTCGCACCGGTGCTGCCGGTCTGCTCGCTGCTCGTGGGTGGGCGCGCCGGCACGGGCGACGACCCGGTGCCGGCCGGGGCCGTCATCGAGGTCCTCCCGCCCTTCGCCGGGGGATGATGGAAGGATGCCGCGCGTGGACGACCAGCCGACCGACCTGAGCCCGGAGGCGGAGCCGGCGCCGTCCGAGGCGGTCGAGGCCGGGGCCGTCGAGGGCGAGGGCGTCGAGGGCGAGGGCGAACCGGGGGCCG
>JADMIO010001140.1_pt1 | contig 44333 bp, 45 predicted proteins | sample 8958161 | NCBI WGS metagenome assembly JADMIO01 (sample SAMN16585339, study PRJNA669376) | soil metagenome | isolation source: Crop rotation soil | place: USA: Cullars Rotation, Alabama | collected 2011
GCCGCGACTTCAAGTCACGTGAATTCCAAGCTTCGGATCCCACTGTGCTGGAAAGGGTGCTCGGCGGGGGTCGCCGCGGCTCGATGATGAGCGCGCCGCTCCTGGACAGCTGGTCGCAGATCGGGCTCCTCATCGTCGAGACCGAGCCCGGCCGAGACGATTTCTCCACCGCCGATCTCGAGGTCCTGGAGAACGTGGCGGGGTTGTTCTCGCTGGCCCTGCAGCGGCTGCGCGCCAAGGAGATGGCCCAGGCCCAGACCCGCATCGATCGCGATCTCAAGAGCGCGCACCGGGTGCAGCTGCAGCTCATGTGCAACTCGCTGCCGCCGGACGCGGGAGTGAGCGCCTTCGCCGAGTACCTGCCCGCCTACGACGTCGGCGGAGACTTCTACGACATCGGCCGGCTCCCGGACGGGCGCATCACCGCGATCATCGGCGACGTGTCGGGGAAGGGCGTCACCGCGGCGCTGGTGATGTCGCGCGTCACCTCCGAGTTCCGCCGCTACATGGACCAGGCCCGGAGCCCCGCCGAGGTGCTGGTCCAGGTGAACCGCTCGATGCTGCGCGAGGACACCGAGAGCTTCGCCACCGCCTCGTGCCTCATGCTCGACCCCGCCGCGCGCACGCTCGAGGTGGCCAACGCCGGGCACGTTCCGCTCATCGTGCGGCGGGCGAGCGGCGAGGTGTTCACCTTCGGCACGCCGTCGGGAACTCCGCTCGGCATGCTCGAGTGCGATTACGTGTGCGAGTCGCTCTCCGTCGAGCCGGGCGACATCATCCTGCTCATGACCGACGGGCTCATCGAGGCGCTCGACCGTCCGAGCGACCGCATGGGCATGGACCTCCTGCTCGGCGTCATCAAGTACGCGCCGCACGACCCCAGGCTCATCGTGCAGCGCGAGCTGGCCGCGGTGGAGAAGATGAAGGGCGACAAGCGTCTCGACGACGTCGCCGTCGTCGCGCTGCAGATGGCCGTCGAGTCCAAGCGGCGCGCGGTCGCGCGCCCCCAGGCCCACCGCTAGCGGCGCGCGAGGAGCGCGTCGGAGACGATCTCGTCCAGGGAGCGGCGCGGCTCCCAGCCGAGCTCGGCGCGTGCGGCGGAGATGTCGGCGACCAGCACCGCGACGTCGCCGGGCCGACGCGGGGCCAGGCGGGTTGGAACGGGCCGTCCGGCGGCGCGCTCGACGGCGCGCACGACCTCGCGCACGCTGGCGCCGCGGCCGCCGCCGAGGTTCACCGTGATCGTCCTGGCGCCGGCGAGCAGCCGCTCGAGAGCGCGCACGTGCGCGTCGGCGAGATCGACGACGTGGACGTAGTCGCGCAGGCAGGTGCCATCCGGCGTCGGCCAGTCGTCGCCGAAGACGGCGAGCTCCGGCCGCGCCCCGAGGGCGGCGTCGATGGCGAGCGGCACGAGATGCGTCTCGGGGTCGTGACGCTCGGCCAGACCGGCCGCCACGTCGGCGCCGGCGGCGTTGAAGTAGCGCAGAGCCGCCCAGCCGAAGCCGTGCGCGCGCCCGCAGTCTGCAAGGATCTGTTCGCCCATCCATTTCGAGAGGCCGTACGGGCTTTCCGGCCGGCGCGGGTGCGTGACGGCAATCGGCACGTCCTCCGGCTCGCCGTACACGGCCGCCGTCGACGAGAACACCACCGGGACGGCGCGCGCCGAAGCGACCTCGCAGACGCGCAGCATGCCGCCGACATTGGTGGCGTAATAGAGCTCCGGGCGGGCCATCGACTCACCGACCTGGATGCGCGCCGCGAAGTGCATGATCGCGCCGGCGCGATGCCGATCCGCGACCGCCATGAGCCAGCCCGGCTCGGTGACGTCGCCGACCTCGAGCGGCACGTCCGGCGGGACTGCCTCGCGGTGCCCGCCGGACAGATCGTCCGCCACCACCGCACGGTGGCCGGCGGCGCGCAGCGCGCGCGTCACATGGCTGCCGATATATCCGGCCCCACCGGTGATCAGGACGGTTTCCATGGCATTTTGTACCTTGGCTGTGATAAAAGGTCAGGATGTTTGTTCGTCGCCTTACTGGTCCGTGTCGCTGAAATGCGCGCGCTGGCCCTCATGTATCACGACGTGTTCGACGACGACGGTGCCGCCGATTCGAGTGGATTTCCGGGAGGGGCGGCGGCCTCGTACAAGCTCCAGACCGACATTTTCGCCAGCCATCTCGACGCGATCCGCGCCGTCCGCTCGCCGCTGCCGCTGTACCTGACCTTCGACGACGGCGGGTCGAGCGCGCTGCGCATCGCCGACCTTCTCGAGGAGCGCGGCTTCAAGGGCCACTTCTTCGTGACCACCGACTATCTCGGCACCGCCACCTTCATGACGCGTGACGAGGTGGCCGAGCTGGCGCGGCGCGGTCACGTCATCGGGTCGCATTCCTGCTCCCACCCGACGCGCATGTCGCGATGCAGTCGCGACCAGCTCCTCGACGAGTGGCGCCGCAGCCTCACCGAGCTCGGCGAGATCATCGGCCAGCCGGTCGACCACGCGTCGGTGCCGGGCGGATACACCAGCCGCGCCGTCGTCCGCGCCGCCGCCGAGTCGGGAGTGCATACGCTCTTCACTTCGGAGCCGACCACGCGCTCTTATGAGCTCATGGGTTGTTCGGTGCACGGCCGGTACATGATCCAGTCGACGCATCCGCCGCACTACGCAGCCGCGATCGCCTCGGGGGCTCTCATCCCGCGCACGCGCCAGTTCGTCTTCTGGAACGCGAAGAAGCTGGGCAAGATGGTCGCCGGTGACCTGTACCTGAAGATGCGCAGCCGCCTGCTCGAAGACTGACGTGGAGCTGCCGAGTTATCGGTAGCCACCATTCGACGGGCGGTGGCATAATTTCGGGCTGATTCATGACCGGCAGGAACACGGCGTCGATCGAGGAGCTGGTCACGCTCCTCGTCAAGGAGGTCAAGCAGCGCATCCTTCTCCTCGCCGCGATCTTCTCGGCGATCGCGCTCGCGACGCTTGCGGTGGCGCTGCTCCGGCCGAAGAAGTACGAGGCCACGGCGGTCCTGCTCGTCGAGCCGAGGAGCACCATCACGCCGGCGATCGGCGTGCACGGCACCGACCCTGGGCTGGTCAACCAGCTCGTGCTCAGTCGCAAGGTGCTGCGTGAGATCCTCGTCTTCGGCGGCTGGGGCGAGCAGAAGGACCCGCGCGCCGAAGAGCTGCTGCTGAAGCAGCTCAAGTCGCGCATCAAGATCGCCAGCCCGCGCGAGGAGCTGGTCCGCATCACCTACACCGACGAAGATGCCCAGCGCTGCTTCGCGATCACCAAGAAGCTCACCGAGATCTACATCCGCGAGAGCGTGGAGCCGCAGGAGCGCGAGGCGCGCGAGGTGTTCGATTTCGTCGACAAGCAGGTGAAGGATTACGCGCAGAAGCTCGCCGACGCGCACGAGGCGGTGCTCGCCTACTACCGCAGCCACGAGCAGGCGGCGGGCGACGCGCCGGCGCGCCACGACCCGCGACCCGACCCCGCCGCACCCTCGCCGCCGGCGCGGCCGGGGCAGCTGTCGGCAGCCGACCTGGCCGCGCTGCGCGCCGAGGAGGCCACCCTCACCGCCGAGCTGCAGCCCCGCCGCGCTCCGGCGTCGCCGGAGCTGAACCAGGCCGAGGCGCGTTACCGGGAGCGGACGCAGCAGCTTCAGGCCGAGCTCGACCGGCTGATGACCATCTTCACCGAGGAGCACCCCGACGTGAAGCGGGTGCGGAGGGACCTGGCCAAGGCCAAGGAGCTCGAGGAGAACTCCCGGCGCGAGCGCGAGGCGGCCGACAAGGTGGCCGTCACCCTCGACGACGATCTGATGAAGGCGGCGCGCGCCCGGCTCGAGCAGGTGCAGCGCAAGATCGCCGCCGGCAGCGGCGACCGCCGGCCGCGAACCGATGCGCCCCGGCCGTTCGTCGAGCCGGCTGCGCCGCCCGGCGCGCAGATGGACCCGGATATGCGGCTCGTGGGGCGCGACGCGGCCATGTCCGAGCTCTTGCGGCGCTACGAGCTCAACCGCGACCTCTATCAGGACCTGCTGCGGCGGCGCGAGAACGCGCGCGTGTCGCTGGAGCTCGCCGAGCAGCGCGGGATCAGCCTGCGCGTGCAGGATGCGGCCGAGCTGCCGCTGACGCCGGTCAGCGCACGCATGATGTACGTCATCGCCGGGGGCATGTTGCTGGCGCTGCTGGCGCCGCTCGGCCTGGTGTTCGCCCTCGTGAAGCTCGATCCGCGCGTCCGCACCGGCAGCCAGATCGAGTCGCTGGCGCACGTGCCGCTTCTGGTGTCGATGCCGTACGCGCCGTCGCCGCGCGCGCGGTCGCGGGCGCGGCTGAACGGATTGCTCGCGGGTCTCATGGTGGCGGGGGTGCTCGGCGTGTACGCGACGGTCTTCTACATCCGGTACACCTCCTGACCATGAGCGCTCGCAAGGAGCAGGGCGGCGGCAGCGGCGGGGAACGGCGTCGCGGCCCGGGCGGCGACTTCGAGGAGGAGGAAACCCACGTCGTCGAGCCGTCGCGGCAGCAGGCGCTGGTGCCGCAACGCCGCGTGCGGCTCTTCGATCGGGCGGTCTACGGCGAGCTGCCGGCGGGCATGGCGAGCAACGAGCAGCTCGATGCGTTTCGCGAGCTGCGTACGCGTCTGCAGCTGATGGCGACCGCGGCGGGGCGGTCGCACTTCAAGACGCTGGTGGTGCCGATCACGGCCGGCGCGGGCGCGAGCTTCGTGGCCCGCAACCTCGCGGCCGCCTTCACGCTGCAGGAGGACTCGGTCGCGGTGCTCATCGACTGCGATTTCCGCAATCCCAGCCAGCACGGCGTCCTGAATTCTCACCCCGACGGTGAAGGCCTGTCTGAGTATCTCGACTACTGGGCGCACACTGCCACCGACCCGCTGGTGCTGGTGAAGAGGTTGCTGTTGCCGACCGGCATCCCGCGGTTGCACCTGATCCCGGCCGGCCGCTGCGAGGCGGTCAAGGCCGGCCGTCCGCGCGAGTACTTCTCGTCGGGCGCCATGCGCACGGTCATCCAGCAGCTGTCCGAGGAGCCCTGTTTCGTGTTCCTCGATGGGCCGCCGATCACGGGCTCGCCGGACGCGCGCATCCTGTCGGACCTGGCCGATTTCGTCATCCTGGTGGTCGGCTATGGACGAAGCACGGCGGCCGCGATCACGCAAGCGGCCGCGATCTTCGAGCGCCCCAAGCTCGCCGGCGTGGTCTTCAACGAGTGTGTCGCGTCGCCGGCCGCGCGGTGAGGCCTTTCATCGCTTCTGATCGGCCGCCGCCGGCTCGCGGCGCAGGCCGACGCGATGGAGGACCTGCTTGACGCGCTGCTTGAGCTTCTCCTTGAGCTCCGGCACGTAGATGCCGCGCGCGCGGTAGATCCACGTCGCCGGCCGTGCCCGGAAAGCCGTCACGTACACCGTCTCGCGGTCGCCGGTGGCGAGATCGTCCTTGTGACGGTACTCCCCGCGCAGGAAGTCCAGCACCTTGATGCCCTCGCCGATGGCGTGCTCGATGATGTGGCCGAGCAGCGCATGCCCCGGCTTGAGCTCGGCATGATCGGGGTCGAAGCCCGACTGGAAAAGGAAGATCTCGTCCCGGAAGCGATAGAAATAGACCATCGCCACCGTCTGATCGTCGAAATCGAGGCAGTAGAGCCGCAGCTGGTCGCGCGCCAGAAAGGCCTTCATCACCGCGCGGTGAAACGCGATGTAGACGGGCGTGGAGAAGCCGTAACGATCCTCGCCCGCCTGCTGCCAGCGCTTGCGATGAAGCTCGCCCAGCCTGTCGATGCCCTGGTCGAGGGTGGCGGGATCGGTCCAGACGTGAAACCGCGCCCGGTGCGCGGCCGCGATCCGCTTGCGCTGGTTCCTGAGCTGGTAGCGGCGGTTGCCTGACAGCGAGCGCAGGTAGTCGTCCCAGGTCGGCGGCAGATCGAGGATCGCGATCCGCTCCGAACGGCCGGTGCGACAGTCGATGCCCACGCCGCGCGCGGCGCGCGCCATCGCGTCGGGAAAGCCGGAGCGCGGATCCATGTCGTCGAGCGCGAGCACGTCCCAGTCCGGCATGCGCAGCACCGCGTCGGCGAGCGCGCGGCACGCCTCGGCCTCGCGGCCGCGCGCGAGCAGGGGACCCAGGTAGTCGGCCTTGGTGCTGCCCCGGCTGCCCAGAAGGCGGAGAAAACGGACCGGAACACGCACGTACGTGGTGGTACCGACGTAGAGCGGCAGGATGCCAACCACGGCGCCGCCCGCAACCGCCACGAGCAGCCGCAGCGAGCGGCCCTGGTTGTGGAACCTCCACCAGATGCGCTGCCATTCGTAGCCGGCGAAGACGCTGGCCACCGCGGCCTCCTGGAGCAGAGCCGCCCACTCGCCCTCCAGCGAAGCCATCTCGTCCTCGGACCGCAGGACGCGCACGTGGATCGGATCGGCGGTCACGCTGGCGCGCTCAGCCGATCACAGCAGCGAGTGGCCGCGCTCTCGCAGCTTGCGCGCGTCCTCTCGCTTGGGGAACGAGAAGTAGGTCGCTTCTGCGGCGTCCATCTTCCTGGCGCGAACCGTGCCGGCGCGGATCTGCTCGACCGCTTCGAGGAGCACCTCGACGCCGACCTGCTTGGAGCGGACCATGAGGTCGTGCAACGAGTCGTCCGGGCGGATGGGCACCGGCCGCTGCAGGATGATGTCGCCGGCGTCGAGCTTCTCCACCATGTAGTGCACCGTGACCGCCGCCTCGGGCTCGCCGTGCACCATGGTCCAGAAGTTGGGCATCATCCCCTGGTAGCGGGGCAGCGGCGCCGAGTGCAGGTTGATGCAGCCGAGCTTGGGCACGTCGAGAACGCGCTGCTTCAAGATCTGGCTGGCCGCGATCGAGACCATGAGGTCCGGTCGGATGGTCTCGCCGAGGACGGTGACGAACTCGGGGGCGTTGACCTTCGCCGGGCGGAACACCTCGATGCGGTGGCGGCGCGCAACGTCGACGGCGGAGTAGGGCCGCGTGATCGGCCGCAGGCCGTTGATGCGATCGGCGAGCTTGGCGAAGCCGAAGCGCACGACCAGCCGTGCGAAGTCGGCGGGCCCGAAGAACTCGTAAAGGCGCCGGGCATTCTTCTTCAGGCTCTCGTTGAACGCCGGAAGGATGATGAGCGCCACCACCTCGTCGGCCCGCGCCCGGCAAAACGCGTCGAGCGCGGGCGGCAGATAGAAGGGCTCCTCCTGGGTGATGACGGCGATCCTCATGCCGCGGCCATCTTGGCCCGGAAGACGTCGCGAATGGGACCGAACCGGAGGCCGCTCTCGAGGAGCGAGCGCAGCTTGTCCTCGGTGCGTTCGAGATTCACGTAGTGGCGGAAGCGGGACAGGAGCGAAGCGCCTGCGACGCGCGGCTGCTCGGGGTCGAGCTCCCACGGGTGCAGGTAGACCACCGCCGGCTGTCCCTCCCCGTTGATGCGCTTGATGGCGAGCTTGTTGAGCCAGGTCGGATACAGCCGGAAGTAGCCGCCGCCGGCGACCGGAAGGTTCTTGCCGGCGATTCGCACCGTCGACACCGGGAACTCCCACAGGCCGTTGCCGAGGCGGCTGGAGAATCGCCCAGCGTCGGGGATGCCGTAGCGGTCGTGCGCCGCCAGCGGGAAGATGCTCGAGTCGTAGCGCATGCCGTGGTCTTTCAGCACGTCGAGCGCCCAGAGCGACTCGCGGGTGATCGAGAAGGCCGGGGCGCGGTAGCCGACCACCTCGGCCGTCATCGGCGCCGGCGCGGGCGCGGTCGATCCCTCGGCGAAGCGCTGGCCGAGCGCGGCATGGATGGCATCGAGCGACCGCGCGATGTCGGCGGCGAATTCCTTGGGCTTCTGCCGGTAGATCAGCTCGTGTGCGTAGCCGTGGGTCGCGACCTCGTGCCCGGCGCGCGCGATCTCGCGGACCAGGTGCGGGTGGCGCTCGGCGACCCAGCCCAGGATGAAGAAGGTCGCCCGCGTGCCGTGCTCGTCGAGGAGGTCCAGGATTCTCTGGGTGTTGGCGACCACGCGGCTGGGGTAGCTGTCCCAGCTGCGCCGGTCGATGACCTTCTCGAAGTTGTGAACCTGGAAGTGCTCCTCCACATCCACAGTGAGTGCATTCAACAGCATGGCTGCCCATTATGCGGGATCCCGAGGCGATGCAGGGAGAAAAAACCGCGTAGACTGGAACTCGGCGTTCGACCCATGGAGATGTATGCGTATTCTTTACCTGATGACCGAGCCCTTCGGCGTCGGCGGCGTCCAGTCGGACCTGCTGACGCTCTCGCGCGAGCTCACCAAGCGCGGACACGAGGTTCACGTCGCCACCCGGCCTGGCATCTTGCTCGACGAGCTGAAGTCGCGGGGCGCCATCTTCCATGACGTCGAGTTCCGCTTCGGGGGCGCGCGCGGCCTCCTCGGCTCGGTCGCGGCGCTGAAGAAGCTGGTTCGCGACGAGAGGATCGACATCCTCGCCCCGCAGTCGGTCCGCACCACCATCACTTGCTGGGCGGGCATGCGGCTGTTGCTCGATGGGTATCGCGTTCCGGCGACCGGGAAACGGGTGCCGATCGTCACCACCATCCACAACATCCACAACCCGGCGCATTTCCGATACGGAGGCTACATCCTCAACACCTGCAGCGATTACGTGATCTTCGAATCGCATTACGAGCGCGACCGCCTGCTCGCGAGCGGGCTTTCCGCGGCGCGGTCGGAGGTCGTGCACAGCGGCATCGACACCGACAAGTTCAAACCGCTGCCCACCAGCGCCGAGCTGGCGCGCAAGCACGACCTGGTTCCCGGCGAGCACATCGTCTTCGGCATCGTCGCCCGCCTGTCGGAAGAGAAGGGGCACAACTACCTGGTCGACGCGTTCGCGAGGGTGCAGGCGCGATTCCCGCGCGCGCGATTGCTGGTGGTCGGCGACGGGCCGCTTCTCGAGACCGTGCGTTCGCAAGCGAGATCGCGCGGCCTCGATTCGACCGTCATCTTCACGGGAATGCAGCGCAACATCCCCGATTGGTTGTCGCTGTTCGACGTCTTCGTCCTGTCATCGACCCGTGAATCGTTCCCGCTGGCGGCGCGCGAGGCGATGGCGGCGGGCAAGCCGGTCATCGCCCCGCGCATCGGCGGCTGTCCCGAGGTGGTCGCCGACGGAGAGACCGGTTACCTGTTCGAGAGCCGCAACGTCGACGACCTGGCCGGCTGCATGATGCGCATCATCGATGGCGAGCTCTACAGGTCCTTCGGGCGCAACGCGCGCGCGCGCGTCGAGCGGCTGTTCGGGCAGCAGCAGTGGGTGGACGGCGACGAGCGCGTCTACCTGCGATGGGTGAATTGATCCCGATCGAGCTCGGGTCCGAGCAGCTCATGACCGACCTCGAGCGCGGTAAGCAGCGATCAGCGAACGAGGCAGGACCATCTTGGCCAGCGCCCTGAGAGTGCCGCGTTCGAGCTGGCCCATGGCGAGGCTGCGCAGCAGATGCCGGGCCGCGGGCAGGGGACGCTCCTCCGCCAGCAGCTCGGCGGCGACCAGGTGGGCGAAGCCCAGACGGCGGCGGAAATCGACGCTGCGGCGGAGCTCGGGATCGCGCGCCTTCAGCCTCTCGAGGATGAGCAATCGCGAGAGCGCCTGATCGGCGAGGTGCTTGTCCGACGACATCTGCTCCGGCGAATAGCGGTAGCGCATGAGCGGATGATCGATGTAAGCGGCCTTGCCTTCGCGGCTGAGCCGGAGCAGGTACTCCCAGTCGGTCCCAGTGCCGAATTCGCGGTCGAGGAGGCCGGCGCGCGTGGCCGCGTCGCGGCGGAACATCACCGTCGGCGGGTGGAGGAAGTTGCCCATGACCAGCCGGGCGTAGATCTCGCCGTGATAGACCGGTACGGTCTCGGGCAGCCGGCCGGCCAGGGCGGGATCGCCGCGCGTGGAGAGCTGCGTCTTCTCGGAAAAGAGGCCGGCCGCGCCGCCGGCAGCCTTGGCGATCGCGCTGTAGTACGAGCTGGCGTGGGTCGGGTCGAAGAAGCCGTTCTCGTCGAACGCGGAGAACTGCGTGCCGATGAGCGCGTGATCGCGGTGCTGCTCGAGGAAGGCGACCTGCAGCGCGATCTTCTCGGGATTCCAGATGTCGTCGGAATCGAGCCAGGCGACGTATTCGCCGGTGCTGGCCAGGAGGCCCGTGTTGCGTGCCGCCGCCAGCCCTTGGTTGGGCTGCCGGATGCAACGCGCCTTGTCGCGATAGGGCTCGAGCACGGCCTCGGTGTCGTCGGTCGACCCGTCGTCGACGACGACGATCTCGATCGGCCGGTAGGTCTGCGCCAGGATGCTGTCGAGCGTTTCGGCGATGTAGTGCGCGCGATTGTAGGTCGGAACGACGGCGCTCACCAGCGGCTGCACGCGCGGACCTTATCATAGGATTCAGATCCAGCCGCGCCAGCGGTACACGAGCAGCCCGATGCGCTCGTGGACGATCTCGCCGAATGCCTCGACGCGGTCATCGGCGCCGAGCAGCGCCTCGACGTTGAAGCGGGTCTCGACCGCGGGCGACGAGATGACCTCGAGGCCGGCGCGTTCGAAGGTCGCCGCCGCGCGCCGGCTGTGCAGCGGCGAGGTGACCACGATGACGCGCCGCCAGCCGCGCGCGCGGCAGGTCTGCGCGGCGGCGAGCGCCTCGTCGTGGGTGTTGGCGGCGCGACCGACACGCTCCACCGGAACGTCGACGCCGATCTGCCGGAGCATCTGCCGCGCCGCTTCGGCGTGCGACGGGTCGCCGAAGACGTCGGCGACCAGGATGCGCGGCGCCAGGCCGGCGCGCGCCAGCGCGATGCCATGATGCAGCCGCGCGAAGGTGCTGGCGTTGGCGTCGCCGTCGGACTGCACCGACGAGGCGAGCACGAAGATCGCGTCGGACGGCGCCAGGACGTCGGCGCGGACGAGACCGCGGCCGAGCGCCCGGCTGAGAGGGGTCGCCGCCACGACCAGCCACAGCGCGGCGAGCATGGCGAGCACGCCGGCGAGCAGGACACGCGCGCGGCCGAGCCAGACGACGGCGCCGGCGAGGGCGACGATGAGCGTCACCAGCGCCCGGTCACCGTCGTAGGAGAGGGCCTGCTCCAGGCCGAGGTCGCCGAAGAGGAGCCCGGCGGCGGCGCCGGCGGCGAGGCCGGTCGCGGCGCGCCGCGCGGTCACGCGCGCTGCAGATTGGATGCCGTCCCTCGTCAACCATCCGTATGATAGGGCAATGGTGAGCCGCGTGCCTGTCGCCGTCGTGCTGCTCGTCGTCGCGGCCACACCGGCGGCGGCGGCCACCGACGGCCAGCTGTCGCTGGCGGCCGCGTCGAGCTTCACCGACAACGCGCGCGGCGCGCGCGATGGCAGGCAGCAGAGCGACGTCTTCTTCTCGGTCACGCCGGCGCTGCTGCTGAACATCGACTCGCCGCGGCTCGCCGGCAACGCGAGCCTCGCCGCGACGGTGTCGCGCTACGTCAACCAGACCGACGTGAGCTCGCTGTCGCTCGCCGGGCAGCTGGGGCTGAGCTACGACATCGCAAGACGCGCGCGTTCGACGTTCACCCTGAGCGGAGGCTACTCGAAGACCCCGGCGGTCACCTCCGGCGACATCGCCGGCGTCTTGCCCGAGGGCGGGGCGGAGTACGTCGCGATCGGCGCTTCGGGGGCAATCTCGGGCGACCTCTCGGCGCGGTGGCGCGCGGTCGACACTGCGCGGTCGGACATCCACTTGCCGGTCGGCGCCGCCGGCGGGGCGCGCAGCAACCTGGCGCTGGCCGCGACGCTCGGCGTGCAGTACGCCGGACCGCGCGACGCCTACGAGATCAGCCTCACCGCCGGCACGCACCTGTACCTGGACGAGGAGGCGGCGCGCGACGCGCCGCGTGGCGATCACAACTTCGCGCTCCAGGCGGCGTGGGTCAGGGAGCTCTCGCCCTTCTGGAACGTGCGCGCCAGCGGCGGCGCGGCGGCGGTGGTCGCCGGCGACCTGTCGCTGGCGCCGCTGGCCGCCGCGCGCATCAGCTACCAGCGGCTGGCGCTGGGACTCTTCGCCGAGGTGGCACAGTCGCTCCAGGCCAACACGCTCGTGTCGCGGACGTTCTCGGCGACCAGCGCGAGCGCCGGCCTCTCGGCGACGTTCCCGGCGCTCACCATCACCATCCTCGCGGGAAGCTCGCACAACCGCAGCGTCGGGGGGGAAGGCGCGTCTAACATCGACGGCGCGCGCGGCGCGGCGTCGGTGCGCTGGACGCTGCGCGAGAACATCGGCCTCACCGCCGGCTACGAGGTTGCCTACCAGGTCGGCGGCGACGCGCATCTTCTGCGCAACGTCGTCAACGTGGGGCTGGTCGCGTACTGGCCCACGTTGCGCCAACGTCCGGCGCCACTGTCGACGCCGGCCGAGCTGCGCCGGGACGAGGAAGCCGAGCGCCCGGCTGATTGACTCTTGTTGGGCCGCTCACGGAGCGAGCTTCTCCTCGCCGCCCGGCCGCCAGTCGGGGCGGCGCAGGTAGTGGACCACGCCCGAGCCGAACCCGAGCCCGTGCGCCACGTGCAGCACCGGGAAGATCAGCCACACCGCGGGGATGGCGAGCAAGCCGGCGTCGCGGCCGACGCGCACCGCCTCGAGCAGCGTCAGCGCGGCGTAGGCGCCGAACGCGTACGGGGTGTACGGCTGCAGCCCCGACGTCGCCAGGAGGGCGGCGCCGGCGATCAGCATGAGGAACGGCCCCGCCGGCCGCAGCGAGAGAAGGCGCCGATGCTTGACCAGCGTGCGCGCCCGGCCGCGCCCGTACTTGAAGTACTGCCGCGCCAGCCCCCAGAGCGTGTCGCGGGGGTAGTACCAGGTCTTGATGTCGCGCGACAGGTAGACCCGGCCGCCGGCGGCGATGATGCGCTGGTTGAGCTCGGCGTCCTCGTTGGTGACCGCCCTGGGATCGTAGAGTCCGACCCGCGCGAACACCTCGCGCCGGAAGGCGCCGTTGAACAGGGTCTCGACCCAGCCCTCGTTGTCGGGGTTGCGGTAACGCGAGCCGCCCACCGCCAGCGGGCTGGCGAGCGCGGCGCACACCGCCCGCTGGAAGAAGCCCTTCGCGCGGACGCGCGCCGCGCCGCCGGCGTTGTCGGCGCCCGTCCGTTCGAGCACCTCGACGCTCTTGCGCACGTAGTCGGGCGCGTAGTCGGCATGGACGTCCATGCGCACGATGACGTCGCCGCGCGCGCGCCGGATGATCTCGTTCATGCCCGCCGATTGCAGCCGTCCAGGGTTGTCGACCATGTGGACGCGCGGGTCCTCGGCCGAGAGGCGCGCCAGGATCTCGGGCGTGCGATCGCGGCTGCCTCCGTCGGCGACCAGGACCTCGAATCGATCGGGCGGGTACTCCTGCGCCAGCGCGCCGCGCACGCAGCTCTCGATGAAACCTTCCTCGTCGAGGCAGGGCATGGCAATGGTGACGAAGGGCAGCTCCGCGGCCACGGGCTCAGCATGGTGTCGCACGTTTGACTCGAGCCGCAAGCGAAAATAGGATGCCCGCGCATGGTGCGCATCCTCGGTCTCGTGCTGCTCATGGCGGGCTGCGGCGCGCCGGCGATCCACTACGACTACAGCCAGGAACCCGACCCTCGACGCGGCGAGTACGTCATCGGCATCGCCGACCGGCTGTCGATCAAGGTGTGGAAGAACCCGGACCTCACCACCGAGGCCGTGGTGCGGCCCGACGGGACCATCACCATGCCGCTCATCGGCGACGTGCGCGCCGCGGGTCGCACGCCCAGCCAGCTGCGCGACGACATCACGCGGCTCCTGGGCAATTTCATCCGCGACGAGGGCGCGCTGGTCACCATCGCCGTGACCGGCATCAATAGCTACAGCTTCACGGTGAGCGGCAACGTCGAGCATGCCGGCGTGTTCAGCGCCCAGAAATACGTGACGGTCGTGGAGGCGATCCAGCTCGCCGGGGGGCCCAACCGCTACGCCTCGCCGGAGCGCACCAAGCTCCTGCGCCGCGGCACGGACGGCAAGCTGCGCGTCATCCCGATCAATTACAGCGACGTCGTCGCCGGCAAGCGTCCCGAGGCCAACCTGCCCCTGGTGGCGGGCGATCAGCTCTTCATGCCGTAGGACTTCCCACCTTCAGTATCCGAGGTGGGCGCGCGCCGTCGCCTCGCGCTGCCGTCTTGCCTCGGGGGTGCGGTCGATGGTCGGCGTCGGCATCGAACGATACAGCGCCCTGAGCGCGCGAACGCGGTCCGGTTGCGAGTCGGCGACGTTGTCGAGCTCGGCCATGTCCCTGGACAGATCGTAAAGCTCGATGAGGTTCTCCCCGGGGCGGATCATGAGCTTCCACGGCCAGGCGATGACCCCGTACTGCCGCGACTCGGTGAGCGTGATGACGCGTGAGACCGACGGCCGCGGTCCGCGCAGCACGTAGGGAAGGAGGTCCATCGAATATCGGCCGCTGGTCCACGGCGCGCCGACCAGCGAGCAGATGGTGAAGGCCACGTCGATGAGCGAGACCGGGTCGTCGGTGACGCCGGGCGGGACGCCGGGGACGCGGATGAAGAGCGGAACATGCGTGAGCGTGTTGTAGATGAACGCGCCGTGGGTATCGCCCAGGCGCGGGTCGCTCTTCAGCCCCTCGCCATGGTCGGAGAGGACGACCACGACGGTGTCGTTCCACAGGTTGCGCCGCTCGAGCTCGGCGCGCAGCCGGCCGATCTCGCCGTCGACCACCGCGACCAGCGCGCGGTACTTCTCGACGGTGCCGAGCTTGCGTCCGCCGGTCTGCGCGGCCAGTGCGCGGTCGTCGTCGTCGATCTCGAGGTGCTCGTGGATATCGAAGTAGTGCAGCCACAGGAACATCGGCCGGGGCGCCGCGCCGGCGAGCGCGAGCCCGAGGTCGGTCGTCCTGGCCGACGTCGAATAGCTGCCGAGGTCCTCGTGCCCCTCGTCGTTGACCAGCGGCTCCATCGTGTCGACGCCGCGCGTGAACCAGCTGCGGCCGACCCAGCGCAGCGTCTCGGTGGGGATGACGGCAAGCGTGCGCCAGCCGCTGGCGTGCAGGGCCTCGGGCAGAGTCATGCGCTCGGGCAGGTACGGGTTGAGGCGCCCGGTCAGGAAGGTCGGCAGCGAGACGTCGGTCGCCGACGCGACGGCGAAGGCACGGCGGAAGACGTGCGACTCGTCCATGAGGCGCGCCAGGTTGGGGTAGCGGTCCCGGTCGGCGAGCGTGTCGAAGCGCAACGCGTCGAGGCTGATGAGCAGCACGTTGTAATGGCGGGCGGCCTCCAGGACCGACGCCACGCCCGGCTGCGCGCGCCAGCCGGCGGGAACGGCAAGAGCCGCGGGCGGAGGAGGGCCGGCGGCGGTGCGGGTGTCGACGTAGCCACCGATGGCCGACGAACCGACCAGCGCGCGGGCCACGCGCAGGAGGTGTCGGGTGTGCGTGCCGCGCGTGGCGACGACCCAGCGCTCCGTCGACGTCTGCAGGCCGTGGCCGACGATCAGCACGAAGCTGACGATGGTGAGCGCGGCGAGCGCGACGGTGGCGCGCGCATGGCTGCGGCGCGCCGGCAGGAGGAGCCGCGCTGCCAGGCCGGCAAGCACGCAGGAGGTGACCACCAGACCGCCGTGGACGTCGAGATAATCGCCGGTGTAAAGGTTGCGATTGGCCCACTCGACGGCCACGGCACCCGCGGCCAGCAGCGCTCCGGTGGGCCGGGGCGGAAGCCTGCGCGCGACCAGGATGGCGGCTGCGATCAGGAGCCAGACCAGGAGGGGAAACCAGATCGGTCCCGAGCCGGCCATCGGCAGCGAGGCCGCCTTGCCGCCATCGAAGAGATGGCGCGCGACCGGAAACATGACGATCAGGCTCGCGGCGGAGCGGAGCAATGCCGACGGCAGCGGCGGCAGACTGGCGCGGCGCGCGATCCACTCGGCGGCGCCGATCGCGGCGCCGACCACCAGGGCGAGGACGAAGAGGAGCGTCGCCACCACCCACGCGAGCGCGACGTCTCGCGATCGCATCGCGATCAACTCGACCGGGACGATCGCCACGACGCCGATGAAGCAGGCGAGGATCGGATTCAGCAAGGGGTCAGGCTCCAATTATTACAAGCAAGCGGGGGCGGGGCAAAGCAGGCTGTATAATGCGCGGGAATGATCAAAGCCGCGCTGAAGCGAGTCCTGTCCCAATGGCACCGTAGGTGATTTCAATGACACGAAAGGGGCTCGCGCGCGAATAGCCGATGGCGCCGCACGTGGCCCAGATCATCGACGAGCTGCCGCCCGACGGTGCGGAGCGGCTGCTGGTCGACCTCTTGCGCCACCGCTCGCCCGAGTTCCGCTACACGGTCCTCTGCGTGATCCGGGCAGGTCAGCTGGCCCAGGAGCTTCGCGAGATGGGGGTGCCGGTGGTGGTGCTCGGCCGTCGTGGAAGGGTGGATCCAGGCCTGGTGCTCAGGCTCGCGAGGTGGCTGCGCAAGGAACGCGTCCGGGTCGTGCACACGCACCTCTTCACCGCCGACACCTACGGCCGCATCGCGGCTAGGCTGGCGGGCGTGCCCGCGGTGTTCTCGACCGTACACAGCCCGGTGGTATGTCACGGCGCGGTGAAGAAGTCGCTCCACTGGGCGCTGTCGTGGATCTCCACGCGCGTGGTCGCCTGCTCGCAGGAGGTCGGGCGCGTGATGCGCGAGCAGGACCACCTGCCGTCGCGGCGGCTGCAGGTCATCGCGAACGGCATCGATGTCGACCGCTTCGCCGGCGCGCGCGGCGACGGGGTTCGGGCGGAGTTCGCGGTGCCCGAGGGATCGCTCCTCATGGGCGTCGTCGGCCGGCTGCATCCGGCCAAGGGACACGGCGATCTGCTGGCGGCGATGGCGACTCTGCGCGAGCGCGGCCTGACGCCGACCTGTCTCTTCGTCGGTTCGGGGGAGCTGCGTGGCCAGCTCGAGGACGAGACCCGGCGGCTCGGGCTCGACGGCCAGGTGATCTTCGCGGGACAGCGCTCCGACGTGCCCAGGCTGCTGGCCGCCCTCGACATCGTGGCCATGCCCTCGCGGTGGGAGGGCTTGCCGATGGCGTTGCTCGAGGCCATGGCGATGTCGCGCGCCATCGTCGCCACGCGCGTGAGCGCCATTCCCGAGGTCATCCGAGACGGGGAAAATGGCCTCGTGGTCCCGCCCTCGGACCCGCCGGCGCTCGCGGCCGCGCTGGAGAAGCTGCTGACCGACGCGGAGCTGCGCGGCCGGCTCGGGCGCAGCGCGCTGCAGACGCTGCGGCAGCGGTACGACGTCGAGCGCACGGCGCGCGAGTACGAGGCGCTCTACCGGGCGGCGCTGGCATGAGGCTGACCAGCCGCGTGCGCTCGCTGCTGCCGTATGCCTTCCTGCCCGCGACCTACCCGGCGTACCGGCTGCGCCCGGCGATCCGCATCCTCATGTACCACCGCGTCGCGCGACTGGGCCGCTTCGACCAGCTCACCGTCACGCCGGACCGCTTCGACGAGCAGCTCGCGACGATGGCGTCGCGCTGCCGGGTCATCAGCCTGGCCGACGCGGTGACCGAGCTCGAGCTCGGCGCGCCGCGCACGCCGGCCGTGGTGGTGACCTTCGACGACGGCTACCGCGACAACCTGGTCAACGCGCTGCCTTCCCTGCGGCGGCTCGGCATCCCCGCGACCATCTTCGTGACGGCGCGCTTCACCGACGGCACGCTGCGGCACCCCAGGTACCCCGACGAGCCGGGGCAGCTGCATCTCGACTGGAACGACCTGGGCGCGCTGTCGCGCGAGCCCGGCATCTCCATCGGCTCGCACACATTGTCCCACCCTCACCTCACCCGGCTCGACGATGGCGCCGCCGCCGCCGAGATCTCGGACAGCCGGGCCGAGATCGCGGAGCGCATCGGCCGCCCGGTCGAGTTCTTCTGCTACCCCTCAGGCGACCTGGGGGAGCGCGAGCGGCGCCTGGTCGCCGCCGCCGGTTACCGCGCCGCGGTCAGCGTCCGACCGGGAGCCAACCACGGCCTCGAGGACCGGTTCGCCCTGCGTCGCACCGAGGTGACCGACCGCGACGGCGCGCGCGAGCTCGCCCTCAAGCTCTGGGGCGCGTTCGACCCCATCCATCACGTCCTTCATCTGCGGCGCGAGCGCGCGTTCGACAAGGCGCGTCGGGCGACGCCGTAGTGGTACGCTCTGTGCGCGTGTCAGCCGGCCCGTCGTTCATCATCACGATCGACACGGAAGGCGACGACCTGTGGTCGTGCCCCAGGACCATCACCACGCGGAACTCCGCGTATCTGCCCCGGTTTCAGAGCTTGTGCGAACGGCACGGGCTCGCGCCGACCTGGCTGGTCAACTGGGAGATGGCGCGCTGTCCGGTGTTCCTCGAGTTCGCGCGCGACGTGCAGCGGCGCGCCACCGGCGAGATCGGCGCCCACCTCCATGCGTGGAACTCGCCGCCCATCGTGCCGCTCACCGACGACGACTACCGGCACCAGCCCTACCTCGTCGAGTATCCCGACCACGTCCTGCGCGAGAAGCTCCGCGTGCTCGACGGAGAGCTTCGCGACTCGTTCGCCTCGCGCATCCGCAGCCATCGCGCCGGCCGCTGGGCCATGGACGGCCGTTACGCGCGCGCCCTCGTCGAGCTCGGTTACGACATCGACTGCTCGGTCACGCCGCACGTCTCCTGGCGCCGGTACAAGGGCGCTCCCCAGGGGAGCGGTGGGTCCGACTACCGCGACTTTCCCGAGGAAGCGTACTGGATCGACCTCGATGACCTGAGCCGGCCGGGAAGCTCGCCGCTCCTCGAGGTGCCGCTGACGGTGGTCTATCACCGGAACGCGATTCTCGAGGGGTTGCGCCGCCGCTTCGACGAGGCCACGCTCGTGCGGCGCGCCCTGGAGCGAATCGCTCCGTCGCGCTCCTGGCTGCGTCCCAGCGGCCGCAATCTTTCCGATCTGCTCGACATCCTCGAGCGCGCGCAGACCGAGAACCGCCGTTACGTCGAGCTGATTCTCCACTCGTCCGAGCTCATGCCGGGAGGCAGCCCCTATTTCCCCGACGCGGCCAGCATCGAGCGGCTGTACGACGACCTTCAGGCGCTGTTCGAGGCCGCGCGCAACGCCGGGTTCGTCGGCCGCACGCTCTCCGCCCACGCCGACCTCGTCCCGCGCCCTTCATGATCCGCATCCTTTACGTCATCGACAAGATGGGGACCGGCGGGGCGCAGCGCCACGTGAACGTGCTCATGCGCAAGCTCGACCGGACCGTGTTCGAGCCGGAGCTCTGCTGCCTGATCAGCGGCGGCGTGTTCTCCGACGAGCTCCGCGCGCAGGGCTTTGCCGTCGAGGTGCTCGGTCTCCAGCGCATCTACGGCCGGCGCGCGCTCGCCGAGGGGCTGAAGCTCATGCGGCACGTCCGCGACCGGCGCTACGACATCGTGCACAACTACCTCATCGCCGCGAACATCTTCGGCACCATCTGGGGCCGGCTCGGCGGAGCGCGGCGGATCATCACCACCCGGCGCGACGAGGGCTTCTCGCGCGGCTTCTCGCTGGGCATCGTCGAGCGGGTCTCGGTCAATCCCATCGTCGATCGCGTGGTCACGGTGTCGGACGCGATCGGTCGCGCGACCGCGCAAGAGCTCTTCCTCTCGCGGCGGCGGGTGGTCGCCATCCCCAATGGCGTCGACCTCGCACGCCTCGAGCCGACCGTCGACCGCGCCACGATGCGCCGCTCGCTGGGGTTGCCCGAGGACGCGCTGGTCATCGGTACGCTCGGCCGCCTCACGGCGATCAAGGGGCTGGACATCTTTCTGCGCGCCTGCGCCGCCGTCATGCGCGAGGTGCCCGCGGCTCGCGCCGTCCTGGGCGGCGAAGGACCCGACCTCGACGACCTGCGCGCCCTCGCCGCCACGCTCGGCATCGCGGACAAGGTTTGCTTCCTCGGCCTCCGCCAGGACGTCGCCGACCTGCTTCATGCGTTCGACATCTACGCCTGCACCTCGCACACCGAGGGCATCTCGAACTCGGTGCTCGAGGCGATGGCCTGCCGCTGCCCCATCGTCGCCACTCGGGTCGGCGGGAACCTGGAGATCCTCGTCGACGGGGAGACCGGCTGGTTTGTCCCGTCCGGCGATGTCGATGCGACGGCCGGCGCCATCCTGAGGCTGGCGCGCGACCCGGAGCTGAGACGGCGTTTCGGGGACGCGGCCAGGAAGCGCGTCGAGCGGGAGTACGACGTGAGCATCATGACGCGCCGCTACGAGAGCCTCTACCGCGAGCTGGCCGGGCGCTCGTGAGGAATTCGCCCGATTGCGACAGGGACGACGCGTGCTGTAGCATCCCCGCGCGTGTTCTCAGCCGTCGCCTCGGGCGTCGAGATCCGATATGATGATCGAGACATGATCCGGCTCAAGATGCCCGGCCTGCTCGAGTACCGCGACCTGGCCGTGCGCATGATCGTGTCCGCCTGCAACCTTGCCAACGCGCGGAGAGTGAACCGGATCACGGGCGTGAGCCGCCGCGACCACGAGTTCGATCAGGAGGTGGTGTCGGCGTTCGGCGAGGCCTTCAACAACGTCGCGATCCATGGCTATGCGCGGCAGGGCGGCGACGTGGAGATCGAGATCGAGACCACGCCGTCGACGATGACCATCCGGGTGATGGATTACGGCGGTGGCTTCGACATCGCGGCGGTGCCGCAGCCCGACCTCGACACCATGCCGGAGTCGGGGCTGGGGATCTACATCATGCGCTCGTGCATGGATGACGTGACCTACGAGAACGGTTCTCCGAACGTGTTGACCATGAGCAAGAACCTGGTTCGCGTCGACGACGGCGTGGCGGTTGGCGCCGAAGTCGGGGCGGCGCTCGCCGACAAGGGCCGCCCCTGATGTGGGCAGGTATCGGGACCGCGGTGCGTAAGATGGGCGAGCTGCGACGATGAACTTCACGCGCATCGACCAAGGCGACGAGACGGTGCTCAAGATCGAGGGCGTCCTCGATTCGGTGACCGCGCCCGAGCTTCGTCCGGCGATCGAGACGCTGCTCGCCGAGAAACGGACGCGCGTCACCATCGAGGTCGCCGCCCTCCGTCTCATCGACAGCTCGGGCGTCGCCATCGTGGTGAGCCTGTTCAAGCGCGCCAAGACCTATGGCGGATCGGTGAAGATCCAGGGGCTCAAGGATCAGCCGCTCACGATCTTCAGGCTGCTGCGGCTCGACCGAGTGTTCGATATAGCCTAGCCGCGCGCCAGGAAGACTAGCGCTGAGCGCCGATGACGAACGATCCGCCCTTGGGATCGTCGAGGTCGATCATCACCCCGCCGCGCGTCGAGGGCGTGCCGTTGGCGCAGTTCACGGTGACCTCGCGCGAGTAGAGGATGGTGCGCTGGATGTCGAAGAGCAGGGACCGGTCGGTCGAGCGGACCTCGCAGGTGAACTGTCCCTTGCCCTTGGCGCCGATGATGAGGAGGTCCCACGCCTTGGGCGGGTCGTGCTCGACGATGACGCCCTTCACGGTGTCGTTCAGCGACTTCTGCGCGCCGCGCAGCTGCAACGAGAGGAGCGCGCCCGATGCCGCCGGCGGCGGCGAGATCTGCTGCGCTTGCGAGATGCGCTCGCCGCCGAGCCCTTCGAGGACGACGGCGAGGACGATTCCACCCAGGAGCACGGCCGAGATCCAGACGATGCGCATGAGACTCCCCTTCCTGAAGGCGAACACCATAGCCGCAAGCGAGGCGTCGACGCGAGGCGATATGTTAGTATCGCTCCGCCCGCATGCTCGATCCCGTCGGGGAGCTGTACCGGCACTACAAGCGGGTCGCCGATGCCAAGTTCGACGGCAAGATCCCCGGCGACTACCGCATCGTGTTCAATCCGTTCCTGCGCCGCCTCACGGGCCGCATCACCTATGGCCAGCGGCTCATCGAGATCTCGACCTACCACTTCGCCGTCTACGGAATGAAGGACGCGGTCGCCACCCTCGAGCACGAGCTCTTGCACCTGTACCTGCACTGTCTCGGGCGCCCGAGCGGCCACACCCGCGAGTTCAAGCGGCTCGCGGCCAAGAAGAGCATCCGCGTGTTTCACGCGAACCCCTACCCGCGAAACCGCATCGGGCCGTTCCGCTACATCTACGAGTGCCCGTCGTGCCAGCGGCTCGTCTCGCGCGTGCGGCGCATGGACGGCAACATCGCCTGCGGGGTCTGTTGTCGCCAGCACGCGCAGGGGATGTGGGACTCGCGCTACGAGCTCAAGCTGCTGCAGCGCGTGAGGATGGTTTGAGCGAGCGGAGTAAATGACCGCGATCCCGCTCCCGGCCGCCACCGTGATCCTCTGCAGGGACGGAGAGCGCGGCCTGGAGACCTTCCTCCTCAAGCGACACCGCAAGTCCTCGTTCATGTCCAACGCCTTCGTCTTCCCCGGGGGCAAGGTCGACGCCGGCGAGGACGCCGAGACCGCCGCGGTCCGCGAGCTCTTCGAGGAGGCGGGCGTGCTCCTGGCCGAGCGCGCCGACCTGGCGACGCTGGCGGCGCATCGGGTGCGGCTCAACGCCGGCGAGACCTCGTTCGCGGACATGCTCGCCGGCGCGGGGCTGACGCCGGACCGCGACCGCCTGCACTTCTGGGCGCGCTGGGTCACGCCCTCCGCCGAGCCGCGCCGGTACGACACGCAGTTCTTCCTCGCCGAGCTTCCCCCCGGTCAGAGCCCCTCCTTCGATCAGAAGGAGACCGTCGAGGAGATCTGGATCTCGCCCGACGAGGCGCTGGCGCGCCAGCGGGAGGGGACGCTGCGCCTCGCCCCGCCGCAGGTGCGCACGTTCCACGAGCTCTCCGGAACGCGCTCGGTCGCCGACGCGATCGCGCGATCGAAGGGGCGCGCGCGCACCGCGATCTGTCCGCGCATCACGCAGACCGACGATGGAATCTCGATCCTCCTTCCCTGGGATTCGGAGTATTCTGCCGTGACAGGGGAAGGCGATCCGATCGCAGCCGACGATCCGCTCGCCACCCCGCCGACCCGTTTCGTGTGGAATGGTAGCAGCTGGAGGGCAATGTAGGATACGTGGTCTGCCTTACCGAGTCTGGGGCCAGAAGACCCGGGTCGCAGGGCCCCAGCATCGATCGGAAGCAAGTGATTTCGTCTGGTTAGTGTTGGCAAACGGGTTGCACTAAGAGCCGGCAACGGACGAAACCCAGGAAGACAAGGAGACACTGCAAATGCTGAACATGATCAAGCGCCTGTGGAACGAGGACGAGGCCGCCAACGCCGTGGAGTACGGGCTCATCACCGCGGTCATCGCGATCACCCTGATCGCCGTGCTCTGGACCTTCCGCACGTCGCTCTTCAACAAGTTCACCAACTCGGCCGCCGAGGTCGACAAGGCCGGCACGAACCAGTAGCTCCGCCTGGAACCCAGCATGTCCATCGCAGCCATACTCTTCGCTACGGGAATGCTGGCCGCCGCCGTCTCCGATCTGTCGAGGCGTCGGGTTCCGAACTGGCTCAATCTCTCGATCCTCTTCGCGGGTCTTTGCACCAAGCTGGTGGACGGAGGGTCTGCCGCCTTGCTGCAAGGTCTGCTGGGAGCAGGGGCAGCTTTGCTCCTGCTCCTTCCTCTATTCCACAAGCGCTGGATCGCGGGCGGCGACGTCAAGCTGATGGTCGCCGCCGGCGCGTGGCTCAACCCGACGCTGGCGTTCTGGACCATCCTCATCGGTCTCGCCGGCGGCGGGCTCATCAGCCTCGCGGTCGCCGCCACCGGCGGCACCTCCTTGCGCTCCGACATCGCGGTCAACCTGCAGAACGCCTACCTCGCGCGCGAGATGCCGCAGGTCGCGCGGCGCGGGAACACCCAGATGGTGCCGATGGCCGTCGCGCTCGCGAGCGCGGCGATCGGCGTCTTCGCCGCCCGCGGTGGGCTCTGATGCGCCGTGACAAGCAGCGCGGCGCGGTCGCCGTCGAGTTCGCGCTCTGCATGCCCGCCCTCCTCATCGTGGTCTTCGGCGGCGTCATGCTGGCGCGCGCCATCCACGCCCGCGCCCGCCTGTCCGACGCGGTGAGCTACGCCGCGCGCGCCGAGGCGGTGGCCGCCTCGATGCGACCCAACGGCGCCGTCGACGGCGCCGCGATCACGACCAACGTCAACACGCGCATGGCCTCGGTCAACGAGTGCTCGCAGCCGATCACGACGACGTTCCAGACCATCGGCGTCGTGCCTTACCGTCGACTGGAGGTCACCGCCACGTGTACACTCAAGGTGTACGGCGTCCCCGGCGCGCCCAACCTGGGTGTGTCTTCGATCTCGGCGACCGCCGCCATGCCGCTCGACGTCGAAGTCAACTGAAACGAGAGGATTGTCATGAGCACCAGCCCCCGGACTCGCGCGACCCAGGTCGGCGGGCTCGCATTCGTCGCCGTCGCGCTGCTGTGCGCGGCGTTCGCGGCCTTCCTCGTCAACCGGATGATCACCGCGAAGGGCTACACCGGCGATCGGGTGCGGCCGGTCGTGGTGGCGAAGACCTCGCTGCCCGCCGCCAAGCCCATCACCCCCGCCGACGTGCAGGTGGTGAACTGGCCGGAGAAGAGCATCCCGCCCGGCACGGTCGCCACGCCCAAGCTGCTTTTCGGCGACAACAAGCTGCTCGTCCCGACCACCGCGATCCTCGAGGGTGAGCCCATCGTGCCGTCCCGTCTGGCGACGCAGTCGCAGGGCATCGGCCTGGCCGCCGTCGTCCGCGAGGGCTACCGCGCCGTGGCGGTCAAGACCGACGACTCGGTCGGCCGCTCCAAGCTCGTCTATCCCGGCGCCTACGTCGACGTGATCGCCACCATCCGCGACCAGGCGGGCCGCGGTCCCTCGTCGCGCATCGCGGTCGCGGACGTCAAGGTCCTCGGAGTCGAGGCCGAGACCGACGTCGCCACCCGCACCCGTCCCGTCGAGGGCCAGGACGGCCCCAACGCCACCAACACGCGCTCGCCGCTCACCGGCACCGTGGTGACCATCGAGTGCACGCCCGAGGACGCCGAGGTGCTCGCCCTCGTCGCGCGCACCGGCACCGTCGATCTCGCGCTGCGCAACGGCTCCGATCGCAAGCCGGTCGAGACGCGCGGCGCCATCCCGCTCATGTTCTCCGCCTTCGCTCCCGACGTCCCGGTCGAGGCCAACGAGACGCGTGAGGGGCAAGCGCCCCCTCCGCCGTCGTCGTCGCGATCGCGCGGCATCGAGCTGAGAGCAGTGGACTCGCGGCGGGATCGCAGAGAAAATCCCGAGCGTGGACCGGAGATCGAGACCTATCGTGCTCGCTAGGAGGATCCTAGCCACCGTCGTCCTCTTCCTTCCGGCAATCGCCGCCGCGCAGACTGAATCGAAGCCAATCGTCGTCGAGATCGGGTCGTCGCATCACCTCCGCCTCGGATCGGTCATCCAGCGCGTCTCAGTGGGCGCCACCGACATCGCCGACGTCGCGCCCTTCCCGCCCGACCAGATCCTCGTCACGGGAAAGCGGATCGGGAACACCACCGTCACCGTCTGGTTCCGCAGCGACGACGTCAACATCTACTCGATCCGCGTGATCTACCCGGTGTCGGCGATGAACGACGCGCTGGCGCGCGCCATCCCCGACGCCAAGGATCTCAAAGCCAACGCGCTCGGTCAGACGGTGGTCCTCTCCGGCGAGGTCGCCAGCGTCGCCGACGTCGAGGCCGCCGAGGCCATCGTGCGCGGCGCCTCAACCGCCGACATCCAGCTCGTCAACCGGCTCAAGGTGGTCGGCGAGCACCAGGTGCAGCTCGAGGTCTCCTTCGCCGAGGTGTCGCGCTCGGCGCTGAAGGAGATCGGCGTCAACCTCTGGACCAAGGACAAGAACGGCAAGTTCTCCGGCGGTCTGCTCTCGCCGGGCACCGGCCCCACCGGCCTCATCACCTCGATCAGCGCCGGCGGCGGCGTCGACACCCTCAACAACGCCAACGGCCTGCCGATCATCCAGACGCCGTTCTCGGGAGCTTTCGGCGCGGTCTTCGCCACCGCCGCCGATTCCAGCTTCCCCTTCACCGCGGCGCTGAGCGTGCTCTCCGAGCGCGGCTACGCGCGCACCCTCTCCGAGCCGACCCTGGTGGCGCTCTCGGGTCAGGCGGCGACGTTGCTCGCCGGCGGCGAGTTCCCGATCCCCATGCCGCAGTCGCTGGGACAGACCGGCATCGAGTACAAGAAGTTCGGCGTGCAGCTCACCTTCGTGCCGACCGTGGTGGGCTCGACGATCCAGCTCAAGCTGGCGGCGTCGGTCTCCGACATCGACTTCGCGCTCGGCGTGCGGCTGGCCTCGGTGACCGTGCCCGGCCTCACCTCGCGCCAGAGCGAGACCACGGTGCGCCTGCGCGACGGCGAGAGCTTCGCGATCGCCGGCCTGCTGTCGGATCGCGTGCGCTCCAGCGTCGACAAGATCCCCGGCCTCGGCGATCTGCCCGTCCTCGGGCTGCTGTTCCGCTCGACGAGCTACCGGCGCGAGGAGACCGAGTTGCTCGTGGTCGTGACCGCGCACCTCGTCACGCCGCAGGGCGACAAACCGGTGCTGCCCGGCGAGGACACGCTCGCCGATCCCTCCGATCTCGAGCTGTTTCTCCTCGGAAGCATCGAGTCGAAGGAGGCGAGCGATCCCAGGCTTCACCCGCACCGCCGGTCGCGCCCGGCGGGGCCGGTCGGCTTCGCGAGGTGATTTGACCGTCCTCGGCAGACCCTGGCTAGGCTCATAACTAGTTAGAATCGTTCAGTGAGTCATTGGCAAGAGGGTTGCACACCATGCCCGACGACGATATGCGCGACAAACCCGCTTTCGCCCCGAACCCCGGTTGGGACAGCGTCGACACGGTCATCCACGACAGCAACCACCCGAGCCCACACCGGAGCACATCCGATCAAAAGCCGCTGAGGGCGGTCCCCTCGTTTTCCGGCAACCTCGATCCGCAGACGGTCCCGACCGGGATGCAGGTCTCGCCGCAGCCCGTCGAGAGAGAGAGCCCGCCCGCTCGCCGCGAGCCTCCGGCGCCCGCGCGCTACTCGCGCGCCGCCGAGTACTCCTACGACGAGCCGCTGCCGCAGCACCGGGGAAAGATCATCGTGGTCTTCGGCTGCCGCGGCGGCGCCGGCGCGACCATGCTCGCCGTCAACACCGCCAGCCAGCTCGCGCGCACCGGCAAGTCGGTGTGCCTCATCGACATGGACCTGCAGCTCGGCGACGTCTTCGTCGCGCTCGATCTCGAGGCCAACACCTCGATCTCGTCGCTGGCGCGCGAGGCGGGCAACCTCGACACCGCGGCGCTCAAGCGGCGCCTGGTGCGGCACGACTCGGGCATGTACTGCCTGTCGCAGACCGGCCGGCTCGACGACGTCGATCCCGAGCTCCACGAGCGCATCCCGGCGCTGCTCGAGATGCTGCGCGAGCACTTCGACTACGTGATCCTCGACGGCGTGCGCGATTTCGGCGACCACGCCCTCGCGGCGATGGACATGGCCGACAAGATCGCGATGGTCCTCACGCAGGACGTGCAGGCGGTGCGGCGCGCGGCGCGCGTGGCCCAGCTCTTCCGCCGCCTCAACTACCCCGAGAAGAAGATCCACGTGATCCTCAACCGCCACACCTCCAAGTCGCACGTCGACGAGCGCGAGGTGGAGCGCGTCCTCAGCATGCCGGTGACCGCGACCATCCGGAACGACTACCCGCGCATGCAGAAGGCCCTCGACGAGGGGTCGCTGCTCCACGACGTGGCGCGCGGCACCGGCGTGGCGCGCGACGTCGAGCGCGTCGCCAAGTCGCTGCTCGGCGATCCGCAGCGGCGCCAGGTCGAGCCGGGCGACTCCGACGAGAAGACCGGGTTCTTCGCCCGGCTCTTCGGAAGGAACAGATAAATGCGCCTCTCCGATCGTCTCGGACGGCAGGCTCCCCGCGATCCGCGCGATCAGCGCGACGAGCACCCCTCGCAGCAGCGCGGCGGTCCGCCGCGCAAGGAAGACCTCGCCGGCATCGCCGCCCGCCTGCACCCCAAGATCGTCGAGCGTCTCGACCTCGCCGCCGTGGCCCAGCTCGCGCCCGAGGACCTCAAGCAGAAGCTGCGCGTCATCGTCGAGCAGGTGGTGTCCGCCGAGCGGCTGTCGCTGAATTCCAGCGAGGCCGAGACCATCATCGAGTCGGTCCTCGACGAGCTCACCGGCCTCGGTCCGCTCGAGAACCTGCTCAAGGATCCGAGCATCTCCGACGTGCTGGTCAACGGTCACGACAAGGTCTTCGTCGAGCGCGCCGGCAAGCTGCTCCAGGTCGACATCCGCTTCCGCGACGACCGGCACCTCATCCACACCATCCAGCGCATGGTCGCCAAGGTCGGCCGCCGCATCGACGAGTCGTCGCCGATGTGCGACGCCCGTCTCCCCGACGGCTCGCGCGTCAACGCCATCATCCCGCCGCTCGCCATCGACGGCCCGTCGCTGTCGATCCGCCGTTTCGGCGCCCGGCCGCTGACCGCGCAGGAGCTGGTCAAGACCAACGCCTGCTCGCCGGACATGATGACCTACCTGCAGCAGGCGGTGCGCTCCAAGTGCACCATCCTCATCGCGGGCGGCACCGGCGCCGGCAAGACCACCATGCTCAACGCGCTGTCGGCCTTCATCCCGGGCGGCGAGCGCATCATCACCATCGAGGACGCCGCCGAGCTCCGGCTGGCGCAGCCGCACATCATCCGCCTCGAGGCGCGCCCGCCCAACCTGGAGGGCAAGGGCGAGGTCACCATCCGCGATCTCGTGAAGAACGCCCTGCGTATGCGTCCCGACCGCATCGTGGTCGGCGAGGTGCGCGGCGGCGAGGTGCTCGACATGCTCCAGGCCATGAACACCGGCCACGACGGCTCGCTGGCGACCATCCACGCCAACAGCGCCGACGACGCCATCAGCCGCCTCATGACCATGCTCGGCATGGCGGGCACCGCCTTCTCCGAAGAGACCATGGGCACCCTCATCTCGCGCGCCGTGCACATCGTCCTGCACGTCTCGCGCATGCAGGACGGCAAGCGGCGCATCACCGGCATCTCCGAGGTGATCGGCCAGAAGGGCACCCAGATCCAGATGCACCAGGTGTTCTCCTTCGAGCGCACCGGCATGACCTCCGACGGCGGCATCATCGGCCGCCACACCCAGAAGGCGGCCTCGCAGCTCGCCAACAAGTTCCGCGCGGCTGGCTTCAACGTGGGGGCGGTGTCGGGCGAAGTTGGATAAGTCATGAACCAGGCGAACGAGATTGCGCTCGTCACCTTTGCCGGCGTCATGGCGCTGGCTTTCGGCGTTTTCTTGCTGCGCTGGGCGCGCGGCCTGCGCGTGCACGAGCAGCTGCGCAAGCGGCTGGGCGCCGACGAGCGCGCCGTCTCGCTGCTCAAGACCGACGAGGAGAAGCGCTCCGACCTCGAGAAGCTGGTCGCGGAGAGCGGCCTGGGCTGGACGGTCGGCCTCTTCATCACCCGCATGGCGCTGGCCGCCTTCGCCGGGCTGCTCATCGGCATCATCATCGGCAGCTTCCTCCTGGCGCTGGTCCTCGGCCTCGCCGGCGCGGCGGTCTTCCCCTTCATCGCCCGCCAGGCGCGCGAGAAGCGGCTCGCCCTCTGCGATCAGCAGATGCCGCAGGCCCTCGAGATCGTCACCCTGGCGCTGCGGGCCGGCCACCCCCTGCCCAAGGCGCTCAACATCGCCGCCATGGAGGCGCCGCAGCCGATCGGCGACGAGCTGCGCCGCGTGTGCGACGAGAACGACCTCGGCCGCCCCATGGGCGACGCGCTCATCAACCTGGGCGCCCGGCTGCCGAGCTCCGAGTCGGTCCACACCTTCATGACCGCCGTGCTCGTCCTGCAGCAGACGGGCGGCAACCTGATCGCGGTCATCGACCGCATCGTCGAGAATGCCCGCGAGCGGGCACAGTACCGAGCCAAGCTGCGCGCGCTCACCGCCGAAGGGCGCGCCTCGGCGCGCATGCTGGCGATCATGCCGCTCATCTTCGCGGTGCTGGCGGCCACCGTGGATCCCACCTACACCGACACCCTCTTCTTCACCGGCGGCGGACAGGTCGTGTTCCTGCTCGCCACCGGTCTCTGGCTGCTCGGCATCCTCTGGACCCGGCGCCTCGTGAGGACGGAGTAAGCCATGGACGACACGCTGCCCCGCGCCGTCGACTTCGTCGCCTTCCTCGCCTGCATCGCCGGCGCGGTCTGCGCCCTCATCGCCTGGCGGCGCACGCGCATCCGGGCGATGATCGAGGTCGCGCGCGTGGTCGCGGCCGGCGGCGAGATGGAGACGCCGCGCGGTCCCTTCCGCGCCCTGGTGGGCCCCATCGCGCAGTCGCTGCGCCCGCATTCGCAGGCCGACCTCGAGAAGGTGCAGAACCGCCTCTCCAACGCCGGCCGGCGCGGCCGCGACGAGGTGGACCGCTTCCTCGAGGAGAAGGTCCTGTGGATGATCTTCGGCCTCCTCGGCGCCGTCCTCGGCTTCATCTTCGTCCCCGGCCTCCCGGGGCTGCTGCTCGGGATGGGCTCGGCGGTCTGGGGCATCATCGCCGCCGATCGGCTGCTGCAGGCGCGCGTCGACGAGCGGCAGTCGGCGGTGCGGCGCGGCCTGCCGTCGGCGGTCGACCTGCTCGTCACCTGTCTCGACGCCGGCCTCTCGCTCGAGCAGGCGGTGGCGCGTGTGGCCAAGGACCTGGCCCACTCCGAGCCCATCCTCGCCGAGGAGCTGCGCCTCACCGCCAGCGAGCTCGAGGCGGGTGTGAACCTCCCCGACGCCCTGCGCCGCCTCTCGCGCCGCGTCGGCATCGACGAGCTGTCGGCCATGTGCGGCGTGGTCGCGCAGGCCTCGGCGCTCGGCGCGCCCATCGCGCAGACGCTGCGCGAGTACGCGATCGCCTCGCGCCGGCAGCGGATCGCCATGCTGGAGGAGCGGGCCGGCATGCTGTCGACCAAGCTCACGCTTCCGGTCGCCATGTGCCTCCTTCCCGCGGCGCTCCTCGTCATCCTCGGCCCGGCGGCCGTCCAGCTCATGAAGGCGCTCAAGTGAAGAAGCTGCTCTTCCTGCTGCTCGTCGGCTGCGCGACGTCGAAGGACATGCAGCGCGCGGAGAGGGACGGCACCCGGCTGCGCATGGATCTCGCCGAGACCTACGTGGCCAAGCACGCCTACGCGGCCGCCATCCCGATCCTGCGCCGAGCGGTGCAGGACGATCCGCAGGACGCGCGCGCCCACACGCTCTACGGCATGGTGCTGCGCGAGCAGGGGCTCTACCCGCAGGCCGAGGCCGAGCTGCGCGCCGCGGTGCGCATCGAGCCGCGCATGCACGGCGCCTGGGCGGCGATGGGGCTGCTCTTCGATCTCATGCACCGTCCCGCCGAGGCCGAGCGCGCGCACCGGTCGGCGCTGTCGCTGGCGCCGGCGTCGGCGGGCTACTGGAACAACCTCGGGTTCTCGCTCTACGTCGGCAAGCGCAACGACGAGGCGATCGCGGCGTTCGAGAAGGCGCTGTCGCTCGATCCGGGGCTGGTCGTCGCCTACAACAACCTGGGGTTCGCGTACGGAAAGCGCGGCGATCTCGCCGGCGCCGAGCGCTGCTTCCGCACCGCCGGCGGGGAGCTGGCGGTGCTGGTCAACATGGCCATCGTCTACGACGAGCGCGGCGACAGCGCGACCGCCGAGCGGTTGCGCACCGACGCGCTGGCGCGGGATCCGAAGGTCCAGCTGGAGGTTTCCAGATGATGCGATTCGGGATCGTGTTCGGGCTACTCCTGGCGGCCGCCTGCGGCGACGCGCACATGAGCGACGGCTACGGGCGGCGCGTTCGCGGCGCGCTCGACTCGCAGGTCGCGCGCGAGGGCGGCGGCTTGCCCCTCTACGGCGAGGACGCGCGCGCCGTCCTCATGCGCTTCCGCGGCATCAACCAGCAGAGCACGACCTATTCGTCGAGCGGCCTGGGCGGCTCGACGGCGAGCAGCATGGGGAGCGGTCCGGGCATGAGCGCCACCCCGTCCACCACGACCGCGGGGCCGCCCCGGCTGGACGCCATCCGCTGATGCGCGCGCTGGTGCGCGACCGCGAGCACGGCGGCGTCCTGCCGCTGCTCCTCGGCATGCTCCTGGTCCTCGCGGCCGCGTTCTTCGGCGCGACGACCATCGGCCGGGTGGTCGTCGCCAAGGGCGAGGCGCAGCGCGCCGCCGACGCGGCGTGCCTCACCATGGCCAACATCGTCAAGTACGAGGGGCTGCAGGTGGTCTCCGAGCAGCAGACCCGCGCCGAGGCGCTGGCCAGGCTGAACTCCAAGCTGCCGCTCACCTTCGTCTGGACCCGCCCGCCGGAGACGGCGACCGCGGTGGACTTCCAGTGCAAGGCGACCGCGGCGGTGCCGGCGCCGATGTTCATCTGGAACGCCGGCACGCTGAGCGTCAGCGCCACGGCGAGCGGGCGCGCCGAGCAGCAGACCATCACGCAGGCGGAGAAGAAGTACCCGCAGTTCGTCATCGTCATGGACTTCTCGGGGTCGATGATGGCGGCGATGGGCGGCGGGCAGCCGAGCAGCGCGCAGAACGACTCGTTCCACGTGCTCCTGCGCGCGGTGAAGCGGCTCCTCGACGAGGACTACGACTTCAAGTACGGCATGGTCGCGTTCGCGTCGACCGCGACGAAGATCACCAGCAAGGTGCAGCTCGGCAACGGTACGGCGATGACCGCGCAGGTGAACGGCGCCATGCAGTGCCCGAAGCAGGGGTGCGGCTGTCCTTACAACGGCCAGTGCCTGACCAACAGCGCCGGCGGCTTGAAGGCGGCGCGCGAGCTCCTCTCCGACGGCTCGTTGCCCCCCGAGGAGGCGAAATACGTGCTCTTCATCTCCGACGGCGCGCCCACGGTGCCCGGCTCGGGATCGGCGGGCGAGAACCCGGCCCGCGCCGAGGCGACCCAGCTCTGGAACCGCAACGTGACCATCCACACCCTGCACCTCATCAACGTCCCGAGCAGCGCCGGCAGCGTCATCGCCAACCTCAAGCGCTTCATGGTGAGCATCAGCGGCCCGCCCGAGAACCGCGGCGTCGAGGCCGGCTACTACCACGACGCCAACGACAACACCGGCCTCGAGGACTTCATCGTCGGCCTGGGCGCCGCGCTCGCCTGCCAGATCGGCCCGCTCGACCCGGCGCCGCCCAACCCGTCGAAGATGCACGTCTTCGTGCGCCAGGGGCAGCAGGACCTGCCGCTCATCAACGCGCGGACCGTGACCAACGTCGATCCGGGACGGGACGGCAGCGTGCCGGCCAACGACGTCGGCGATCTCTGGGACCGCAACGAGCCGTTCAAGAATGGAAATTATTTCTTCTACGAGACGGCGAAGAAGATGGTCTACGTGACGCCCGGCGTCTGCGCGGCGGTCCAGGACAACGATCAGGACATCATCGTCCGCTTCGCCTCGCCGCAGCTCACGAAGTAGGGCGGCTCACTCCAGACAGCGCGCCATCGCCTCGCGCACGTGCTGCACCGCCGGCAGCAGCATGCCGATGTCCACCGACACGAGCGCAAGGATCACGACCACCTCGGCCAGCGCCGCGCAGCGCTCCGGCGGCGGGTCGGCGAAAGCGGTCGGCGCGCGTCCTGCGCCCATGCTCAGGAGAAAACACACCAGCACGACGATGCTCCAGCGCCTCATGTCACACCTCCTTCGCCCCCCATTCGTCTCTTAGGCGGCGATCCGCGCGTGTCAACCGGTCAGGGTTGATCGGGCAGGCCCGCGCCGGGCCAGGCGTGGAAGGCGGCCATCATCTGCGACTGGTTGTAGGCGTCGATGTGCGCCTTCACGTCGCCGAAAATCCTGGCGTACTCGTCCGAGGCCAGGGCCGTCAGGTTGACCTGCGGCGTGCGGAAGTCGATCGACTCGGGGAGGACCGTGCCCTTCGACATCTCCCACAGCTCGGTGCCGGGGAGCGGGGTGGCGGAGAAGAGGCTCACCGCGTCGAGGCCGAGATCGGTCGCGAACTCGGCGGTCCCGCGGATGAGCGGCTCGGTCTCCCAGGGGAAGCCGACCATGAAGAAGCCGGTGCAGCGGATGCCGCGCGCCTTCACCATGTTGACCGCCGTGCGGATCTTCTCGAGCGGCATGTCCTTCTTGATGAGCTTCAGGCTCTGCCGATCGCCGGACTCGATGCCGAAGAAGACCTGGTGCAGGCCGACCTCGACCAGGCGATCGAGGAGCGCCTCGTCGACGCGATCGGCGCGCGTCTGGCAGGCGAAGGAGGTCTTGAGACCGGCGCGCTCGAGCTCGTCGCAGATGGCGAGGGTGCGCTTGCGGTTCAGCGTGAAGACGCTGTCGTGGAAGAAGAGGTAGCTGGCGCGGTACCTGTCGACGATGAGGCGCGCCTCCTCGGCCACCTTGGCCGGGCTGCGGTAACGGGTGCGCCCCTCGGGGCCGTTCGGCACCGAGCAGTAGACGCAGCGATACGGGCAGCCGCGCAGCGTGATGAGGGCCTGGTAGAAGGTGGGATGGAGGTCCTTCTTCCAGAAGACCGAGTCGCGGTCGGGGAGGGGGAGCGAATCGAGATCGGCGATGGGCGCGCGCTCCGGGCCGCGCCGCACCGTGTCCCCGTCGAGGAAATGGATGCCGGGGATGCCGGCGAGATCGGCGCCGGTCTCCAGCGCGTCGAGGAGCGCGAGGAAGCTGTGCTCGCCCTCGCCGGCGACCACCGCGCGCACGCCCGGGATGCGCGCCGCCTCCTCGGGGCAGAAGGTCGGGTGCACCCCGCCGAGGACGATGGGCACGCCGGGTAGATCCTCGGCGATGAACCCCACCAGCTTCTTCGCCGCCGGGAAGGTCGCGGTCACCGAGGTGATGCCCACCACGTCGGGCTTCCACGACGCGATGGCGCGGCGCAGCTCGCCCCACGGATCGTCGCCGATGTAGGCGCGCGTGTCGGGGAGGACCATCGTGACGTCGTGCCGGTCGCGCACCGCCGCCGCGATCATCGCCAGCCCCATCGGCAGACACTGCCGCGTCAGCCCCTCCCCCTCGAGGAAGAAATCGGGTGGGTCGACGAGCAAAATCCGCATGGGTCTTCCCATTCTACGCCATCTGCCGGCGCGCCGTTCCTTCAGCGGGGCAGGCGCAGGATCGAGACCTCGTTGTCGAGGAGGGAGGCCGCCACCAGCTCGCCGCGGCCGTCCCCGTCGAGGTCGGCGATGGCCAGGCCGACCGGCCGGCGCCCGGAGGGAAGGGTGCGGCGGGCGAAGGATCTGCCGAGGAAGACGACCACCTGCGACGCGTCCCACGCCCCCACGGCCAGGTCGCCGGCCCCGTCGCCGTCGAGATCGCCGATGGCGATCTCGGTCGCCCCCGGGACCGAGAAGGGCGAGCCGGGCACGGCGACGAACCCGCTCGCGACGTCGCCGCGCAGCACCGCCACGCTGGTCTCCAGCACCAGGACGATCTCGGCGCGGCCGTCGCCGTCGAGGTCCCCGGCGATCGCGACCCAGGGCTGCTCGGGAAGCGGCACGTCGGCCGCCCTGGCCAGCATCCCCGGACCGCTGGCGCCGAGCACGACGAGCGAGCGGCTGCGCTGGCAGGGGACCAGCAGATCGGCGACGCCGTCGCCGCTGACGTCGCCGGCGCCGAGCTTGTAGTAGGGAAGCGGGCAGGCATGGATCGCGCGCGCCGGGGCGGCGCTGCCGAAGAGGACGCGCACGGTGTCGTCGTCGGCGCTGTCGAGCGCCAGGTCGATGGCGCCGTCCCCGTCGAGATCGGCGGCGGCCACCCCGTGCACGTGCGGCCGGCTGCCGGTCGCCAGCGTCGTCGCGGTGAACCCGGCGTGTCCGTCGTTGCGCAGGACGGTCACGTCGGAGGTCTCGTGGTTGGGGAGCGCGACGTCGAGATCGCCGTCGCCGTCGACGTCGACGAGGCGCACGTCGCTGGGCATCGGCCCGGAGGAGGGCATGGCGCCGGGGACGAGCCCGCCCCGCCCGTCGTTCAGCAGCAGCGCGGCGCGCGCCGCGCCCGATTCGGCCACCACGACGTCGAGGTCGCCGTCCCCGTCGACGTCGCCGGTTGCCACCGCGCGCGGGGCCGACCCCACCGGATAGCTCCCGCTCGCGCCGGCGTCGATCGCCGGCCGGCTGGTCGACGATTGCCCGCACGCGAGGGTCGCGAGGACGATCGCCCAGCGCACCTCATGAGTGTACCCGGGGGTTGATGCTAAAGTATGCGGGTGATCCTCGTCGAGCTCCTGCGCGTCATGCGCGAGCAAGGATGGGTGTCGCCCGAGGCTGCCCGCGACGTCGCCGGCCGCCTGGCGGTTCCCCTCCACCGCGTCGAGGGGCTGCTGTCGTTCTATCCCCACTTCCGCCGCACGCCGCCGCCGCGCCTCGCCATCGCGGTGTGCCGCGACATGAGCTGCTGGCTGCGCGGCGCGAGCGAGCTGTCGGCGCGCGCGGCCAAGCTCGACGGTGACGGCGTCGAGGTCCGCGAGGTCTCGTGTCTCGGCGTGTGCGAGCACGCGCCCGCGGTCGCGGTGAACCACGTCTACGGTCCGGCGAGCCTTCTGTCAGAGGCACATGATAAAGCCCACCCACCCCCGAGGCGGCGGGGGGAAGATTTCCGGATCGCCCGTGACCTGCCGCCGCCGCCCCCGTTCGACGCCGACCGGGTGATCGAGGCGCTGCGCGAGGCGGGGCTGCGCGGCATGGGCGGGGCCGGCTTCCCGACCGCGCAGAAGTGGGCCCTGGTGCGCGCCGCGCCCGGCTCGCCGAAGTACGTCGTCTGCAACGCCGACGAGTCGGAGCCGGGCACCTTCAAGGACCGGGTCATCCTGGAGGAGCTCCCCGAGCTGGTCCTCGAGGGCATGTGGCTGGCCGCGCGCGTGGTCGGCGCCGAGAAGACCATCGTCTACCTGCGCCACGAGTACGAGCGCGCCGCCCGCTCGCTGGAGGCCGCGCTCGCCGCCGCCGATCCGCCCTTCCCGACCGAGATCTTCGTCTCGCCGGGCGGCTACATCATGGGCGAGGAGACCGCGCTCCTCGAAGCGCTCGAGGACAGGCGGGGCGAGCCGCGCAACAAGCCGCCCTTCCCGGGGACCAACGGCCTTGGAGGCAAGCCCACCGTCATCAACAACGTCGAGACCCTCGCCGCGGCCGCCGCGATCTGGCGGCGCGGCGCGGCGTGGTGGAAGGCGCAGGGCGCGCGCGGCGCCTCCGGGCTGAAGTTCATGGCGGTCTCGGGGCACGTGGCGCGCCCGGGCGTGTACGAGATCGCGATGGGGACGACCGTGCGCGAGCTCATCGAGATGGCGGGCGGCGTGGAGGGCGAGCTCCTCGCCTTCGCCCCTGGCGGCGCGTCGTCGAACCTGCTGGGCGCCGACAAGGTCGACACCCCGATCGATTTCACGACGCTGCAGAACGCCGGCTCGATGCTCGGCTCCGGTGCGCTGGTCGTCGCCGCGCGCGGCACCGATCTCCTGGCGCTGGCCACCAACGTGGTGCGCTTCTTCCGCAACGAGAGCTGCGGCAAGTGCGTCCCCTGCCGCTCGGGGACGGAGAAGGCGGTGGTCATCCTCGACGACGTGCTCGCCGGGCGGCGGCCGCGCTCCGATCTCGACGCCCTCGACTCTCTCGAGGAGACCCTGCGCCTCACCTCGATCTGCGGCCTCGGCCAGATCGCGCTCGCCCCCGCGCTCGCCGCCCGGAGACTGACATGAAGCTCCAGATCGACGGGCGCGAGGTCGGCGCGCGCGCCGGGCAGACGATCTGGGAGGCGGCGCGCGACGCCGGCATCGAGATCCCGGTCCTGTGCCACGATGCGCGCCTGCGCCCGGTCGGCGTGTGCCGCCTGTGCGTGGTCGACGTCGGCGGGCGCGTCCTCGCCGCCTCCTGCGTGCGCGCCGCCGAGGAGGGGATGGTGGTCGACACCCGCTCGCCGCGCGTCGAGAAGCAGCGCAAGGTGCTGGTCGAGCTGCTCCTCGCCGATCACCCGACGCCCTGCGTGAAGGAGAGCACGACGCGCGACTGCCTGCTCGAGGCGCACGGCCGCCGCTACGGCGCCCTCGACACGGCGCTGCCGCGCGGCAACCACCGGCCGCGCGACGAGTCCTCGCCCGTCATCCTCGTCGATCACCAGGCCTGCATCCTGTGCGACCGCTGCGTGCGCGGCTGCGACGAGATCCAGTCCAACGAGGTCATCTCGCGCACCGGCAAGGGCTACGCGACGCGCATCGGCTTCGATCTCGACGCGCCGATGGGCGCCTCCACCTGCGTGAGCTGCGGCGAGTGCGCCGCGGTCTGTCCGACGGGCGCGCTGACGCACCGGCCGCTCGCCGCTCCGCTCCGGCCGCGCCCTGAGCTCGCGCGCGTGGACAGCGTCTGCCCCTACTGCGGCGTCGGCTGCGCGCTCACCTACTACGTGGATCGGCCGGCCAACCGCGTCGTCCTCGTCGACGGGCGCGAGGAAGGGCACAACGCCGCGCGCCTGTGCGTGAAGGGGCGCTACGGCACCGATTACGCCAGCCACCCGCAGCGGCTCACCCGGCCGCTCATCCGGCGCGCCGACCGCTATCCCAGGGGGCCGCTCTCCGCCGACGTGCGCGGCGAGCGGCGCCGCCGCGCCGGCGGGGTGGTCGACTACGGAGAGGTGATGCCGGCCTTCCGCGAGGCGAGCTGGGACGAGGCCCTCGATCTCATCGCCGCGCGCCTGCTCGCGATCAAGAAGGAGCACGGCCCGCGCGCGCTCGCCGGTTTCGGCTCGGCCAAGGGCTCCAACGAGGAGGCCTACCTCTTCCAGAAGCTGGTGCGCGCGGTCTTCGGCTCGAACAACGTCGATCACTGCACCCGCCTCTGCCACGCGAGCTCGGTGGCCGCCCTCATGGAGACCATCGGCTCGGGCGCGGTCACCAACGTCTTTCACGACGTCGATCGCGCCGACGTCGCGCTGCTCATCGGCACCAACACCACCGTCAACCACCCGGTGGCGGCCACCTTCTTCAAGGGCGCGGCCAAGCGGGGCACCAAGCTCATCGTCGTCGATCCGCGCCGCCCCGACATCGCCGACCACGCGTGGCTCTACGTGCGGCAGCGGCCCGGCACCGACGTCGCGCTCCTCAACGGCTTCATGCACGTCATCATCGGCGAGCGCCTCTACGACGAGCGCTTCGTCCACGAGCGCACGGAGGGCTTCGAGGAGCTGAAGGCGCTGGTCGCGCGCTACACGCCCGAGACGGTCGCCGCGCTCACCGCCGTGCCCGCCGACGACATCCGCCGCGTGGCGCGCGCCTTCGCCGGCGCGCGCGCCGCGATGGTCTTCTGGGGCATGGGGATCAGCCAGCACACGCACGGGACCGACAACGCGCGCAGCCTGATCAGCCTCTGCCTGCTGTGCGGCCACGTCGGTCGCCCCGGCACCGGCCTGCACCCGCTGCGCGGGCAGAACAACGTGCAGGGCGCCTCGGATGCCGGCCTCATCCCGATGGTCTACCCCGACTACCAGTCGGTGAAGGACCCGGCCATCCGCGAGAAGTTCGAGCGCGCCTGGGGGGTGAAGCTCGATCCCGAGCCCGGCCTCACCGTGGTCGAGATCATGAAGGGCGCGCTGGCCGGCAAGATCCGCGGCATGCTGATGATGGGAGAGAACCCGTTCCTGTCGGATCCCAACACCAACAAGGTCCGCAGGGCGCTCTCGTCCCTGGAGTTCCTCGCGGTGCAGGACATCTTCCTCACCGAGACCGCCGAGTTCGCCGACGTCGTCCTGCCCGCGTCGTCGTGCCTGGAGAAGCTCGGCACCTACACCAACACCGACCGGCGCGTGCAGCTCGGGCGCCCGGTGCTCGCGCTGCCCGGCGAGGCGCGCCTCGACTTCGAGATCCTTTGCGATCTCGCCGGCCGCATGGGCTATCCCATGCCCTACGCCTCGCCCGAGGAGGTGTGGAACGAGCTCGCGTCGCTGGCGCCGTCGCTGGAGGGCATCGACTACGCGGCGCTCGCCGGCCCGGGGCGGCTGTGGCCGGGCGGGCAGGAGATCCTCTTCGACGCCGATTTCCCGTCGGGGCGGGGCAAGCTGATCCCGGCCGAGGTCAGGCCGGCCGCCGAGCTTCCCGACGCCGAGTACCCGATGGTGCTCATCACCGGCCGCGTCCTCGAGCACTGGCACACCGGCTCGATGTCGCGCCGGGCGCGCGCGCTCGACGCCATCGAGCCCGGGCCCTTCCTCGAGCTCAACCCGGCGGACGCGCTCCGGCTCGGTCTGGCCGAGGGGGACGAGGTGCGCGCCCGCTCGCGGCGTGGAGAGATCCGCCTGCCGTGCCGCATCTCCGAGGCCAGCGCCCCGGGATCGTGCTTCATCCCGTTCCATTTCCGCGAGGCGGCGGCCAACGTGCTCACGATCGACGAGCTCGATCCCTTCGGGAAGATCCCGGAGTTCAAGTTCTGCGCGGTCGCGGTGGATGCAGTGAGGTGATCATCATGGCGGGAAAGCGGCTCTACATCGGTAACCTCTCGTACCAGACCACCGAGGAGGGGTTGCGCGCGGCGTTCGGCGAGGGGGGGCGCCACGTCGTCGACGTGAAGGTGGTGACGGATCGCGAGAGCGGGCAGTCGCGCGGCTTCGCCTTCGTCGAGCTCGAGACCGACGCGGAGGCGCAGGCGGCGATCCAGGACTGGGACGGGCGCGATCTCGACGGGCGCAACCTGCGCGTGGCCATCGCGCAGGAGCGGCAGGGCGGCGGGGGCCGCCGGGGGCCGCGCGACCGATGACGCCGATGTGGGTAGCGGCGGCGGGCGACACGCTCGCGATCGCCGGGTCGGATGGGGTGCTGCTCTGGCGGCGGCGCGAGGGCGGGATCGCGGCCAAGATCGACGGGCCGGGCGACGCGCTGCGCTGCGCCTTCGCGGCCGACGGAAGGCTGGTCGTGGGCTGGCGCTCGGGTCGGGTCTCGATCCACCGCGGCGCCGATCTCGACGCCGAGATCGACACCGGCCACCCGGCGATGCCGGGGCTGGCGCTCGCCGCCGATCGCTTCGCCACCGGCGGCAGCGACGGAAAGACCCGCGTGTGGAGCCTGGCGACCCTCGACAAGATCCTGGAGGTCGGCGACCCGACGCACGCGACCAGCGCGGTCGCCTGGTCGCGCGCCCGCCTGGTCGTCGGGCGGAGCACCGGCTACTTCCTCGCCTACGACGAGCAGCAGACGGTCATCGCCGAGGGCGGCGTCTTCAACGGCGCGGCGGTCTACTCGATCGGCGTCCACCCCGCCGGGATAGGCGTGGTCTTCGGCGGCGAGAAGGGCTTCATGGTGGCGGTCTCCTCGGACGTCGAGTGGCGCAGCCTCGAGACCATCAAGGAGCCGCGCCGGCCGATCGCCGTCAACTCGATCGCGTTCTCGCCCGACGGGGCGCGCTTCGTCGCGGCGTGCAGCGACGACACCGCCAAGCTCTACGAGTGGAAGAACCGGCGGCTGGCCGCCACGCTCGGCTCGGAGTTCTGGGTGCGCACGCCCAGGCCCGAGTGGAATCCCAGCTTCATCGTCTCGTCGGCCTGCTTCGATCCGAGCGCCGACGTGATCTACACCACCCACCACGACGGCACGTTGCGCGCATGGCACCCGTCGGAGTTTCGCCCGCTGGTGGCGGTCGAGCTCGACGGCGACGGCGCGGCGACCCGCTGGCGCGACGCGATGGCGGCCTACCTTGGCTGAGTCGATCAAGCCCGAGCTCCTGGTCGGCCGCGAGCTGCAGGAGATGTATCGCGTGATCCGGCCGATCTCGCGCGGCGGCATGGGGGCCATCTTCGAGGCCGTGCACGTGCGGCTGGCCGGCAAGCGCTTCGCGCTGAAGGTCCTGCACCCGAGCTTCGCCGAGGATCCCGAGCTGCTGGCGCGCTTCCGGCGCGAGGCCGAGATCTGCAGCGCGCTCGGCCACGAGAACATCGTGCAGGTGCACGACTTCAACGTCACCGGCGACGGGATGGCGTACCTGGTCATGGAGCTCCTCGACGGCGAGGACCTGGCGGCGCGCATCAAGCGCGGCCCGATGTCGCTGGAGGAGACGGTGCGCATCGTCGCCGAGACCGCCTCGGCGCTCGACGCCGCGCACAAGGCGCAGGTCGTGCACCGCGACCTCAAGCCGCAGAACATCTTCATCTGCAAGCGGGGCGCGCGCGAGATCGTGAAGGTGCTCGACTTCGGCGTGTCGAAGATCCTCGATTCCTCGACGGTGGTGACCCGCGAGCACGCGCTGGTGGGCACGCCCCACTACATGGCGCCCGAGCAGGCCGACGGCCGCGTGCACGAGATCGACGGCCGCACCGACGTCTTCGCGCTGGGCGCGATCGTGTGGGAGATGCTGTCGGGCAAGATGGCCTTCGCCGCACCCAACCACTCGGCGGCGCTCTACAAGGTGGTCTTCGTCGACCCGCCCGACGTGCACACGCTGCGTCCCGACGTCCCGCCCGCGGTGTCGGCGGTGCTGCGCCGGGCGATGGCCAAGAACCGCGCCGCGCGCACCGCGTCGGTGCTGGAGGTCGCGCGCGAGCTCGAGGCGGCGGCGCGCGGGATGATGCCGGACAACGTGCCGCCGCGCGAGCCGACGCTGGCCCCGTCGCCCCTGGAGGTCGCGGCGACCGCCGCGCCGGCAACCCAGCCGCCGCCCGCCTCGTCGGCGCCGCGCGTGTCGCCGACGGTGGCGATCCTGCGCGAGCCGCCGAAGAAGCTCTGGTGGCTGCCGCCGGTGGCGATCTCGGTGATCGCGATCGGCGGGGCCACGGCGTTTCTCCTGCTGCGCCGGCCCGAGCCGGTGCGCAGGCCGGCGCCGAAGCCCGCGCCGGCGGTGGCGCCGCCCGTCGTGGCCGCGCCGGCGCCGACCCCGATGCCGTCGGCGGAGCCGGTGATCGTGGCGTCCTTCGAGGAGGCGGCCGCCGTGCTGCGCAAGCGGCTCGCGTCCCGTCCCGCGCGCCCCGCGGCGCAGCCGGAGGCGCAGAAGGAACCCGAGGCGCAACCGCAACCGCAACCGGAGCCGGCGCCGCAACCGCCGCCGGAACCGGAGCCGCAGCCGCAGCCGGAACCGCAGCCGCAACCGCAGCCGGTCGTCACGCAACCGGCGCCGCAACCCGCGCCGACGCCGGCGCCGCCTCCCCCGCCGAAGAAGAAGACGGGCACCATCTTCGACAATTAATCGGGCGGGCGGCTGAAGACCACGCCCAGCGAGATGCCGATCGAGGTGAAGTCGTCGGTGATGGCGACGTTCGGGACCAGCCCCCACACGCGGCCGCCCTCGTCGAGATAGGCCAGGTAGGCCGCCAGCGTGACGCCGACCGTGGTGTCGCTGACATCCTCGCTGCTCCCGTCGAACGAGACCGTACCGCGCGCGACGCCGAGGATGGCCGCCGGCGTGACGCCGATGCGCTCGCCGAGGCGGATGAAGCGATAGACCGCGGCGCTGCCGCCGAACGAGTAGGCGCTGATGCCGGCGCCCTCGGCGAAGTCCTCGCTGGAGTAGAAGTCGTACTCGAACCCCGCCGACAGGCCGACGGAGATGGGCATGCCGGGCCCCTGCTTGAGCGGGTGCACCTGCAGCGACGGCGCGACCCCGTAGACCGAGACGTCAACGTCCGGGAAGGTGTCGTCGGGCAGGAGGTAGGTGATGAGCGAGAGGTCGAGATCGAGCCAGCCCTGGTACGAATAGCCGCCCGAGAGATCGATGGCGGAGCCGTCGTGGGTGAGATCGCGCTTGGCGCCGACCGACACGCCGTACCCGCTGATCCCTTTCTGCAGCCAGATGCTGACCTGGGCGGAGGCGGGAACGCTGTAGAGGATCGCGGCGAGGGCGAGCAGCTTGGCGCGCATCGAGGCGCCAAGATATCACCTGGGGCAGGCGCCCCAGAGCGCGATCAGCGCCTCGGCGTCGTGCGGTCCGGGCGGCACGCGCAGGTTGCCGGGCAGCATCACGGAGGTCGCGTCGCCGACGTGGACCAGGCCGAAGACGTGCCCCAGCTCGTGCGCAACCACGATGGAGCGCTCGCCGCCGTCGCCGAGGCCGCGGTTGACGGCGATGCCGCCGCTCTCGTAGATGCCGAAGAAGGCGAGGGGCGCGTCGCGGAAGGCCACCGCCAGCCGGGGGGCGCCCGCGACGTCATCGGTGGTGACCTTCTTTCCAGCACATTGGGATCCTAAGCTTAGAATTCCACGTGGACAAGTTGTCGCGGCCGCTTCTATAGTGTCACCTAAATACTAGTGACTCCAGCGTAACTGGACTGGCCACAGTTAGGCCGCAAATGTAATCACACTGGCTCACCT